>Ga0265296_1004476_pt1 | contig 12134 bp, 9 predicted proteins | sample MunlanPumphouse1_FD_189073 | JGI IMG/M metagenome (GOLD analysis project Ga0265296, IMG submission 189073) | Groundwater microbial communities from a municipal landfill in Southern Ontario, Canada - Pumphouse #1 | ecosystem: Environmental > Aquatic > Deep subsurface > Groundwater | place: Canada... | reverse complement strand
TACGATACGAGATTGGAGTTTATAGATAATTTCTTGCCGATTTTCAGAGAATTTTTTGCATTTATTTCAGAAGGAAAAGAAATTGTGGATATGGAATACCAGTCGCAACTGAAAGACGGGAACTTCGGTGAATTGCTTGCAAATGCAGTTGAAAAAGACAGGATATTGCAATACACTACGGTTGGAATTCATAAAGATGACTTACTGTTTAAGATTGGCACGTACCCGTTAAAAAAATTCGGTTCGCAGGGACAGCAGAAATCTTTTATTATTGCCCTTAAACTTGCACAGTTTGATTACACCAAAAATATCAAAGGTTTTAAACCGATATTATTATTTGATGATATTTTTGACAAACTTGACAATTTGAGGGTTCGGCAATTGATGAAACTTGTAAGCAATAACAGTTTCGGGCAGGTGTTTGTAACCGATGTGCATCCTGAAAGAATAGAATTAATCTTCAGGAATATTAAAACCGAAATTAAAATATTTGAAATTAATGGCGGTAACGCTGAAGAATTACTTTACCGGGAGGAATAAAATATGCGGAGAAGCAACGATCATACGCTGAAAGAAGTGATAAATGAATTGCTTAAAGAATACAGGCTTTCCGACAGATTAAAAGAAATAAAAATTATAGAATCATGGCCTAAGGTAGTAGGAAAGATGATTGCAAAGCATACTACCGGCATTTATCTTAGGAACAAGAGGCTATATGTTACGATAGACAGCGCTGCTATGCGGGAAGAACTTCATTATGCTAAAACTAAACTTCTGAAATCCTTGAATAAGCTGGTGGGGGAGAACTTTATTGAAGAAATATTTTTTAAATAGTGTTTGTCCGTAAAGTCAATACAAAACATTATTGCGAGGGAGGTTACCTGCCTTGCCGGCAGGCAGGCGACCGAAGCAATCTTATAAAAAATGAACCGAGGCGGATGGATATATTTATATGAAGAAGTTTCGGATTGGTAAGATTGCTTCGGGTTGCTTCAAGCAACCCTCGCAATGACGAGCCTGCCTACCGGCAAGGCAGGCAAGCAAAATGTGTTTCTGCGTAACATGAATAAATAAATATTAAGCAAACATAATTGTAATAATTTTTATTAATTTTACACCCTTGAATAATACTTTATAAACACCAACTAAAAACACACCTATGAAAAAATCGATCATTTTATTGGCATTTGTTATTGCCGGATTTTCTGTGTATTCACAGAAAGAAAAAATTGAACTGAAGCTTTCGTTACGTGACGGAAATGTTATTTCAGGAACTTCTTCCAGTATAACCACTGTATCACTGAATACTGATTATGGCAAACTTGAGATACCTGTCAGGAATGTTTCTTCGCTTGAATTCGGGATCACTCCTGATAATGAAAATAAGGGTAAGATAATAAACCTGATTAAGCAAATGAATGATCCTGCTGAAGAAAAAAGACAAGTTGCTTACGCTGAATTGGTAAAAATGAGCATTGGTTCTATTCCTGTTATCAGCGATTATATTTATGGCAGTGAATACCAGTCTTCGGAATTTACGGACTACACTCCTGAGGCTGCTCTTAGTGAAATGAAATCAACATACGGAGTGGATGACGGGTTTAAAGATAAAGATGTCGTAACTATTGATTACGAATACACCATGGGTGGTGTATTTGCTCTTAAAACCATCAGTCTTAAAACAGAATATGGAATGCTTGAAATTCCGAAAGAAAAAATAAAAGAAGTGGAGGTTTCTTATTATGATGAACAAAGTGGTGATAAGGCATACAAACTGCTTGCATCAAAGCATATCAGCGGAAATACAGATGGCGGATGGTTGAATACCGGAATAAAAGTTAAGAACGGACAAAAGATAAACATCAATGCTTCCGGGGAGGTTACGCTTGAAAGTTTGTCAGGAAATAAGTATACTCCTGATGGAAATACTTCTTCATCTTCCGATTATGAAAGCGAATATTCCAGCACTTATCCTTCTTATGGAAACCTTGTATATAAGATTGGTGATAGCGGTGAAATGATCAAAGCCGGTTCCAAATATTCAGGCACGGCAAAATCGAGTGGTACATTATTTTTATCAATCTATGAAACAGTTTTTAATGCTTCAAACACGGGCTCTTACTCTGTGAAAGTTAGTGTGAAGTAGAGATAGAGAAACATAATGAAAAAATCCCTGCCATTTCCGGCAGGGATTTTTTGTTGTTGTGCGGAAATCTATTTTACATTAAAAAATAATGCTTTATTTTCCCGGATAAAACACTCAATATGATCATTGGTATCCACGCTTTCATTGGTTTCAGGGCTGCCGGTAAAAATGTAATCGCCTGTTTTCAGCATCACATATTTTGAAACATATGCAATGATTTCGTCGAAAGAATAAATCATGTCGGAAGTATTTGTCCGGGTAAGAATTTTACTGTTTCTCCATAAAGAGAATGAAATATTACTTATATCTTCAAACTCATTTTTTGGAATAAAATATCCTAGCGGTGAAGAAGAATCGTAGGCTTTTGCAGTTTCCCATGGTAATCCATTTTCCATGCATCTTTCAATAACATCTGCCGCTTCCATATCCACGCCAATGCCAATTTCATCATAATAAAGATGAGCGAATTTTTCCTGTATATTCTTGCCGAGCCTGCATATTTTTAAAACGATATTAACTCTTGGAATAACTTTTTGAGTGTGATCCGGGATGAAAAAAGGTTGCTTGTTTCGAAGAATCGATGTTTCGGGTTTCAGAAAAAATACAGGCTCTGCGCAATTATCCTTTTCCTTGTTAAAATAATTGCCTTCAATGCAAATGATCTTCATAGTATGTCAATTGTTCGGGTTAAAGTATTTTAATTTCTATTACGGGCATCTTTAAAAACTCAATTAAAACGTCATTGCGAGGAAGGTACGACCGAAGCAATCTCTACATTGAAGCCCATTGCATAAGATTGCTTCCCATTTCGTTCCTCATGGTTCGCAATGACGATGATGTTTTCAGAAGTGCCATTAATTAAAATGAAATTCATTTGTAATTCTCAGATATTCCTGATGTTTGCAGAAGATTTATTAAAGTTTCTTAGTTTTATAGCAGTGATAAGCTTTTTGGTGAACAGCGGAAAATCACTTTTTATCATCCAGTCGTAATAAGAGGGTTCTGTTTTGAAAATTTCCTCAACCGGTTTCCCTTTATGTTTTCCAAAATTAAATACTTCCATATGTTTCTGGTTATAAACAATATGTCCAACAAAATCGGCAAAATGCGAAGGGAACGAAAAGTCATGTAATGCCTGCATATCGTTTTTGATTGGAACAGTTTTTTTCTTGTCTTTATCGATAAATTCTATTTTGTCGTATTTGTCAAGCTGTGCTTTCAGAATTTCATAAGTGACTATTGTGTCGGCTTCTGCAGAATGAGCATTCAGATGCTCTTTGTTGCAATAGAACTTGTATGCAGCGCTCAATGTGCGCGGTTCCATTTTATGAAAAATGTTTTGGATATCCACAAATCTACGTCCCTTTAATTCGAAATCAATGCCTGTCCTGAGAAATTCTTCAGCAAGAAAAGGTATGTCGAATTTGTTGGAGTTGTAACCTGCAAGGTCGCAATTAGCAAGGAACTGGTGAAGGCTGCCGGCGAGTTCTTCAAACTTCGGACAGTTTTTAACATCCTCGTCTGATATGCCGTGAATAGCTGTTACTTCCTCCGGTATATGAACAGTGGGATTGATACGATGATTTCGTATGTCCTTGCTTCCATCCGGTGATAATTTGAGTATGTATATCTCTACGATCCTGTCGGTAACAATATTAGTACCGGTTGTTTCAATATCGAAGAAAGCAATTGGCTTTGTGAGTTTCAGTTCCATTATTATTATTTTAAAATGTATGTTATATACTATGCACTGCCATAAATTGCATTATTATTTGATTGGTTTTTTGTTTGTAGTTAATAGCTGTTGGTTTGGTTTTGGGGTTATGGTTTTAGGAAAACCCAATAACAATAGACCTTTTACTAAACCAATTGCAATGAACCTCAAACCATTGACCTTAATATTAATCAATCCCGCACGTGCGGGATTATCCCGTTTTTAGTATAATATTTTGTTTTTGTGGAGGATGCAAATTTGAAATTACTGACTTTCTTCCCAGGTGCTTAAATCCTTTCAGCATGATATTAAGATCATTTGTAATCTTATAATCACGTGCATATATCATATTAAGACGTGTGATCATTTCATTGTCGGGAGTTCTTTTTATAAAGGCATCAATCGGACACAAGATGCCGCTGCGAATTTTGGGAAGCTTTGATGAATCCTCGTTTTTGTAATAACCAATCCATGTTTTTTTTGCGAAAAGAACAAGAAAAATATTCTTATAAAACCCGGGAATGTTTTTTACCATAAAGACAAAAATAGGTGAGAAGATCAAAAGCAAGAGGGATGAAATAATATCAAAAAACCGTTTGTTTCGTTTATTGCTGAATTTGTTGATAGAATTTATATTTACCACATACAGATCGCCTGATGTATCAATAGAGTTAGACCCTATTATATAGAGGCTTTCAGGCGGCGCAATCTTGTAATCCACCTGCAATTCTTTTAATTCAGACATCTTGTCAATAATATCCTGTGGCGCCATGTTTTTAGCACAGAAAATCACTTCGTCGATCTTGTATATTTCTATGATCTCCTTGATTTGATTAATATTTCCGATGAAACCATTTCCTTTGCCTGCCTGTCCGCCTGCCCCGATGTAACCTGCCTGCCGGTAGGCAGGATCGGGGGTGGGCAGGTTATTATTTTCGGAAACATTTACAATCCCGATAAAACTGGGGTTAATACTCGTTTGTCTGAGAACTGATGTTACCCGTTCAGCTTCCTCCTTATCGCCAACAATAATAAAATTTTTGGTATTTTCGGCTTCAAAACTGAAATTTTTGAAATAAAAAATATTCAGTATAATCCTTATCATAAACATGGAAATAAGCGACCATACTGCTCCAATCACAATCAATGCTCTTGAAAAGCGGTATTCTTCGTTCAAAAGAGCATAAATGACCAGGATGATCATGGTACCTATTAGCAAGCCCTGAAATATTTTAATGGATCTAATGGGTTTATCATACCCGCCACTCAGATATACAGAGATAAGCCAAATGAAAATATAGGCAGGCACCACGAAGGTAATATACTCCACAGGATAATAACCACCGCGATGAAACAGAAAATTTTGTTCCCAATAGTTTTTAATAAAACAGAAGCCGGTAAATATTACTGCGGTGTCTGCCAAAGGAAGAAATATTCGATTTAAGAACCTGTTTGTAATTGCCATAAATGCTCTCAAATATATTGCAAAATTAATCAGAAAGGAGAAAAGGCGGGCATTTTTCTGAGAAAAATGTTTACGGGCAAAAATGATCATGGCATTATAAAAAACAAGCACATAATTGATACCGCTTTTCTTTGTGCTTTCTCCTTTAAAGTGAATGATACGGGTTTCCGGGAAATAGTAATTTTTGTATCCTGTTTTAATAATGCGGTACGACAAATCAATATCTTCTCCGTACATGAAAAATGTTTCATCAAGAAGTCCTGTCTTTTCAAGTGTTTCTTTGCGAAGCAGCATGAAAGCGCCTGCAAGGATATCAACCTGGTGGATTTTATCTTTATCAAGAAACCCGAGATGGTATCTTCCGAATAATTTTGATTTCGGAAAAAGCCTTGAAAATCCAAATACTTTAAAAAATGCAACTAATGGCGTTGGAAGTCCACGTTTCGATTCGGACAAAAATTTACCTTTTCCATCAATCATTTTCACTCCAAGACCTCCGGCATCCGGGTGAGAATCCATAAAGTCAGTGGTTTTTACAAATGTATCGGCTTCTACCACTGTATCAGGATTCAGAAGAAGAACATATTCTCCTTTTGACATAAGAATTGCCTGGTTGTTGGCTTTTGAAAAACCAATATTTTTCTTATTTTCGATGATTTGTACTCCCGGAAATTTCTCCCTTACCATCTTTACCGAACCATCCACAGAATTATTATCCACAACGATAATTTCCGAGTCAATTCTCATGCAAGCGTTCCTGACAGAGGACAAGCACTGTTCAAGAAAATACTTGACATTGTAGTTAACTATTATAACAGTGAGTTTCATCAGATCCGGAACGCATTTTTTAAAAAGCCAAATTTAGTATTTAGTAATGAACGCACAAAAAAATGTTTTCGTACCTAAACATTTTATAAACAAAATTCAGTATTAACAACTTTTTTTGTATTTACTATCGTGAAAAATAAAAATAATGTTTTTTTAATTAGAATAATTAACTATCTTTGTTCCCGAAAACATATATATGCTCTTCTTAGTATTGACAGTTTAATGGTTTTTCAAGTTTTAAATACAGGCATTAATTAAGGACAAGATTACATTATTAAAAATAAGTGAATAAGTAAATATAAATAAAAAAAATAGATATGAATATGAAAAATGTTGTACTATTAATTTTAGGAATTGTTTTAGTGAATTCACTTTTAGCTCAAACTCCGCTGCAAAAAGCTGATAGCCTTTTTATTAAAAAGGATTATTATAATTCCATTCAACTTTATAATAAAGCATTGAAAAAAGCAAAAGGTAAGGAAACGACACATATATATTTCCAACTAGGCGAATGTTACAGATTTGGAAATAACTATGAGCAAGCAATGACCTGGTATCAAAAAGCAATCAATGCCGGTTGTACATCGGATATCGTTAATCTATATTTAGGAGAGATGTTTCTTTTTACAGGAGATTATTCTACTGCAAAAACATACATTGAAAAATATCTAAGTGCAGTACCTAACGACAAGCTTGCTAAGTTACGAATTGAGTCTTGTAATTTAGGATTAAAAGGGCAAACAGAAAAACCTTTGTATGAAACCTATGTCGAAAAAACACTAAGTTCAGATGCAAGTGATTATGGTATTTCTTATTTTAAAAACAATAAATTAATTTTTGCCTCAACAAGGTCAGGCGGGAAAAAAATAGATCCTGTTACATTACAAGGATTTTCCGACATGTATGAATCAACGTTTGACCTTGTGAGGGGTTTGTGGAGTACTCCTACAAAGTTGAAGGGACCCGTAAATACTAATTTTAATGAAGGTACTTTTTCGTATGATCCCGCAACAAATACCGGCTATTATATGCAGTGCAACGGCGAATCGGGCAAAAAGCTCAACTGCAATATTTTGTGTTCATATTATAATGAAACCGCCAATATTTGGGAAACACCTAAACTTTTTGATTACAACTCTCCGGCATTTAGTGTTGGGCATCCAACGATTACAGCAGATGGAAAAATAATGTACTTTGTTTCGGATATGCCTAATGGTTATGGTGGCAAAGATATTTATGTAATTAAAAAGGTTGCCGGCACATGGGGAAAACCTGAAAATCTTGGCCCGATCATCAATACCATTGGAGATGAAATGTTTCCTTTTATTTCGGGAGATACCGTATTGGTTTTTTCGTCAGATGGACATCCCGGTTTTGGCGGGCTGGATCTCTTTACGAGTTCTATAAAAAAAGGGAAATTATCTAAACCTGTAAACATGATGCCCCCTTTTAATTCAAGCGCTGACGACTTTAATTTGATTTTTAAAGATTCAAGGAACTCAGGATTGTTTTGCAGCAATAGAGTTGACGGAGTTGGGAATGATGATATTTATACTTTCAGTTTAGTATCTGTGATACTTACTGCTTCAGGGAATATTAAAGACAAAGCCACAAACAAAAACCTTGAAGAGGCCCTTGTCCTTTTCATTGGAAATAATGGCAGTATTGATTCTGTTTTAACTGATTCAAAGGGAGATTATGAGTTTGCCAAGCTAAAACAAAATATGAAATACAATATTAAGGTCTCTAAAACGGGATATTTGAACGACAGTAAAAATCTTTCTGCTGAAAATGAAAAATATTCCAAAGAGTATAATAAATCAACGGGGCATGATCTTGACTTTCTATTAATTAAGATAACGAAAGCAGAAGTAAAGATCGACAATATTTATTATGACTACGACAGCGCAAGTCTGCGACTAGAGTCAAAAATAGAACTTAATAATCTAATAAATGTGCTAAAAGAAACTCCTGATGTGAAAGTACAGATTAGTTCTCATGCAGATGAAAGAGGAGCTTTTGATTACAACATGGATTTATCGCAGAGAAGAGCACAATCCGTGGTGGATTACATGATTGTCAATGGTATTTACCATGACAGGCTCATTGCTAAAGGTTATGGCTTTTCTATGCCACTTATAAAAAAGGCCAAGACAGAAGAGCAGCACCAGATGAATCGCAGAACAACATTTAAGATTCTTAACTCCTCTGAAATCGGCACTACAAGAAACATTGCCTATAATGAAGATACGCAACCAATACGAACTAATCAGGTAACAACAGCAAATAATACAAATTCAACGATTTCAACTCAAACTGTTGTAACTTCAAACACTAATAATGTAAATACAGACAACACAACCACAAACCAGAACACTACTGCAAATATCTCTAATGCTAATACAGCAGGCAATACTTCAACTCAAACCACAACTGTTGATAAAAAATTCTTTATCGTAGCTGGTTCTTATCCCACGGAACAGCAAGCAAAAGCTGCAGTTGACGTTTTAAAGTCAAAAGGTTTTCCGGATGCCGAAGTGATAGGGAAGAATAATGCAGGAGGCACACGCATCTGTTATAAAGGTTATGTTACTAGGGAAGAAGCGATGAAAGACCTTCCCGGAATTAAACAAAATACGAATCCTTCTGCATGGTTGTTTGAGAAAAAATAAAAATTTAAATAATTGTATGAAAATATTTATTTTTATCAATCTCATATAACCCGAATTATGAAAAAACTATTATTTACCTTGTTCTTATTGGTATCACTGCAAATGTTAAGCATTGCACAAAATGATATACAGTTCAGCAATTATATGTTCAGCGAAATTACGTATAACCCTGCAATGGCGGGTAATTCAGGCACACTTGATGCTGCTCTTATTGCTCGTCAGCAATGGTTTGGTTTCGATCAGTCTCCCCAAACACAGTTGTTGAATGTTCACTCTTATGTTGATCAAGTATCTGGAGGTGTTGGATTGAGTATAATAAATGACAAACTTGGCTTTGAACGCAGCCTTAATGTTAAATTCATGTATTCATATAAATTGAAGCTTTCTGATAAAAACAAATTGGCATTTGGTTTAGGTTTCGGCATGGTTAACAGAGAACTGAAAGGTTCACAGCTTATCTATGATGACATGACCGATCTGAATGGTGTTTATATAAATACCAACAAAATCAAACCTGATTTTGACTTTGGAATAGCATTTAATTCTGAAAGATTCTTTGCCGGTATTTCATCCACTCATATCGAACAACCACTCAAAAAGGCCACAATACTATATACTCCGAGGCATTATTACCTTTATGCAAAATACAAAATTAAAGCAGGTGAAAAGGTAAATGTTATTCCTTCAGTAAAAGTAAGAAGCAGTGAGTTTATTACACAGTTCGATGCTACTGCATTAGTATACTATGCAAACAAGTTTTGGGTTGGCGCTTCATTCCGTTTGGATGATGCTATTGTAGGCCTTATTGGCGTTGATATTACAAAGAATTTCCGTGTCGGGTATTCCTATGATTACACCTCGGGACCTTTAAAATCATACAGCAGCGGTTCTCATGAAATTATGCTGCTTGCTTCTTTTGACGTTTCAAAATGGATCATACCTGTAAAAACTCCACGTTTCTTTGATTAGTGGGATTTTTGATTCCGGAAAAAATAGAATATTCCTGAATCTATACTTCGGCTGAACAAGTTTGCAAGGATATTGAGCGAAGTCGAAATATTGCAAACTCATTCGCTCAGTATTACTGAATCTAAACATCTTTGCCTTTGCAAATCTGCCAAGATTCAGTATATTATGCAAAGCGCAGATAATACTGCGCTTTTTTTATTCCGTTTGTATTGTAATACCAATTATAACTTATTCCTGCCTGACTGCATCACGCAGGCAGGGAATTTTTATATTTTAACCGGCTGAGTAATTGCAGTAAATTTAACAATTTCTTAATATAGCATCTTTCAATTTAACATTAATTTAATATATTTTTGAACCATACACCTCACGTATGTTTGGTCTTGATGCGGGTTTAACTATTCTTCTTATTATATGCCTGCTTGCAGTTTGCACATTTGAATTCATTAATGGTTTTCATGACACTGCCAACGCTGTTGCCACAGTTATTTACACTCACTCACTGAAACCCAGAATAGCTGTTATCTGGTCAGGGTTATGGAATTTTTTAGGCGTGTATACAGGTGGTATTGCGGTAGCGATGGGTATTGTAAATCTATTACCTACGGAAGCTTTGGTAGATCAGAATGTGTATCATGGCATTGCTATGATATTAGCGCTTTTATTAACTGCTGTAATATGGAATCTGGGCACATGGTACTATGGAATACCTTGTTCCAGTTCTCATACACTTATCGGTTCAATTTTCGGCGTGGGGATCGCATACATGTTTCTGCCTGATGTTCATAATGTAGCTCTTAATTGGAAAAAGGTTGAAGATGTAGGGTTGTCATTATTGATATCGCCGATATTTGGGTTCGGTCTTGCCATGCTTCTGATGATGCTATTAAAAGCTTTGCTGAAAAAAAAGAATAAAATATTTCACCCTCCTTCAAGCTCAAAAGCGCCGCCATTGTGGATTAGATCAATACTTGTTCTTACCTGTACAAGTGTTAGTTTTTCGCATGGTTCTAACGATGGGCAAAAAGGTGTTGGATTAGTTATGATCATTCTTATTGGGATTTTACCTGCCTATTTTGCACTGGACGCATCGAAAAGTCCGGAAAAATTATATGCAAATGCCACGCAGGTCAGAGCTTTAGTTAATAAATTAGATACATTAAAATTTACAGACCTGGATATGGCTGAATACACGACTATCCGGAAGAAAGCGGATACTCTTATTAAATATACTGCAAATATTAAAATGTTTGAATCCGTTCCTCAAAACAAGCGCTTTGAACTTCGTAAAGATATCATTGTTATTGGAAAAAGCGCTGATAAACTTTTTACATCATCAACGGCTAAAGATGGCATAAAATTAAGTAAGAGTGAAATTTCAAAGTTTAAATCCTTTATAAAGGATAATAAAAGTTACACCGAATATGCTCCCTGGTGGGTCATCCTGATGATATCGGTATCACTTGGGTTAGGAACAATGATAGGATGGAAACGTATTGTTATTACCATAGGTGAAAGGATTGGCAAATCACACCTTACTTATGCGCAAGGCGCAACTGCTGAAATTATTGCAGCCAGCACGATCACTGTACTACTTCCCTGGGATTACCGGTTAGTACAACTCATGTATTGTCGTCTGGTATTGCAGGAACGATGGTAGCTGATAATGGATTCAAAAACCTTCAAATGAAAACAGTCAAAAATATTGCTATTGCATGGCTTATCACACTCCCGGTTACCGTAGTTTTTTCCGGTTCATTGTTTTTATTGCTTAGGTGGATAATGGGATAAAATTTATGCTGAGCATGCCGAAGTACCATACATTTTTAAAATTCCAAATTCAAAATTCCAAATTCAAAGGGGGCTTGGGGCTTGGAATTTGGAGCTTGGGGCTTTTTAAAGTTGGGTTTGGGGCTTTTAAAGAATGTACAAACCTGCCAGCCGCAGGCGGGTTTACCCCGCGCAAAGTATAAAATATGTATATTTACAGAAAAAATAATATTTACCCAGATAACAATATTTTTTGTAAATTTGTTTGTAAATGCTTAATAAACGTTTATAAGCGATTAAAAACGGACTTGCCTGCCTCGCCGTCAGGCAGGCAAAATTTCAATATATTTACAATGAGTTGTTTATAGCTGTATTATTATTGTATAATACCAAGCAGTATTGATATAGTAGAAATTACTCCAATACGGTAACACAAACGTTACCAGCAATCCTCCTTATTTCCCGAACGAAATTAATTTCCTTAGCTAACGAAAGAGTACGTACTTTGTAGTAGGCTCTTTGTGTTGCCGATTTTCGCAATGGTGTTTAAAAAACCCGAGCGCAATCCTG
>Ga0265296_1004473_pt1 | contig 12138 bp, 7 predicted proteins | sample MunlanPumphouse1_FD_189073 | JGI IMG/M metagenome (GOLD analysis project Ga0265296, IMG submission 189073) | Groundwater microbial communities from a municipal landfill in Southern Ontario, Canada - Pumphouse #1 | ecosystem: Environmental > Aquatic > Deep subsurface > Groundwater | place: Canada... | reverse complement strand
TGGCAGTTTATAAACGTAGTCTTGACGCTAACATCACAGCCCAATACTGTTGTTGTTCCTTCGCAGTCGATTCAGACAGGCCAAAAGGGGCAGTATGTGTTTGTCATAAATAACAATCTCACTGTTGAAGCCCGCCCCATAATTGTAGGTAGAACGCTCGACAGTGAAACTGTCATTGAAAAAGGACTTAAGCCCGGCGAAAAAGTCGTTACCGACGGTCAACTACGACTCCTCCCTGGTGTCAAGATAGAAATTAAAAACAAAGCCGAGAATAAATAGATTATGAACGTTTCTGAACTTTTCATCCGGCGGCCGATCATGACCACGCTGGTCATGTTGTCTATCCTGGTCTTAGGGATAGCGGCATACAGGCTTCTGCCTGTGAGCGATCTCCCGAATGTGGATTTTCCTACGATCCAGGTGACCGCCAGCCTGCCTGGTGCCAGCCCCGAGACGATGGCATCGGCCGTAGCGACTCCTTTGGAACGAAAGTTTTCGACTATTGCCGGACTTGACTCCATGACCTCCACTAACGCCCTCGGAGATACCAAGATTACCCTGCAGTTCAATCTCAGCAGAAACATTGATAGTGCGGGCCAGGATGTCCAGGCAATGATTGCCAAAGCGGCGAAGCAACTCCCTCAGAATATGCCGACCCCTCCCATCTATACCAAGATAAATCCAGCTGACTCGCCTGTTTTCTACCTTGTGCTTAACTCACCGACGCTTCCTATTTCCACAGTCTATGAATATGCAGATACCTTCATTGCCCAGCGTATTTCTATGATCAGTGGTGTTGCCCAAGTGCAGGTTTTCGGTTCTCAGAAATTTGCGATCCGCGCTCAACTCGATCCAAAGGCTCTTGCAACAAGAAAAATAGGCATTGATGAGGTAGGAAACGCACTTGCGCAGGGAAATGTGAACCTTCCCACGGGGACTCTCGAAGGCCAGAAGCAGGTGTTTACCATCCAGGCAACCGGTCAGCTATACAATGCGGCAGCTTATCGTCCTCTGATTGTGGCATACCGCAACGGCTCACCTGTCCGCCTCGAAGAACTGGGCAGGGTTATCGACAGTGTAGAAAACAACAAGGTGGCAAACTGGTATAACAATGAACGATCTGTTGTTCTGGCAATCCAGCGCCAGCCTGGGACGAACACCGTGGAAGTGGTGGACAATATCAAGAAGCTTCTGCCTGTCTTTAGTGATCAGATACCCTCTTCGGTTAAGCTGAATATCCTTTACGACCGCTCCGTATCCATTCGCGAATCGGTAGCGGACGTCAAGTTTACCCTTTTCCTCGCATTATGCCTTGTAGTGCTGGTCATTTTTCTCTTCCTGCGCAACCTATCCGCTACCATTATTCCAAGCCTTGCGTTGCCTTTCTCCATTATCGGCACCTTTGCTACGATGTATCTAATGGGATTCAGCGTAAACAACATCTCCCTTATGGCTCTGACCCTATCGGTAGGGTTCGTCGTGGATGACGCTATCGTCATGCTCGAAAATATTATGCGCCATATAGAAAAGGGGGAAGGGGCATTTCAGGCCGCACTCAAAGGTTCTAGAGAAATCGGCTTTACAATTTTATCCATGACTCTTTCCCTTGTTGCGGTCTTTATCCCTGTGCTTTTCATGGGTGGGATTCTCGGGCGAATTCTCCACGAATTTGCGGTGACCATAAGCATGGCGATCCTGATATCAGGACTTGTCTCTCTTACTCTTACCCCCATGCTTTGCAGCCGTTTCATCCGTCCGCAGATCAGAGAGCAGCACGGCCGTCTTTATCTCTTTATGGAGCGTTTCTTCGATAATATGCTGCACGCTTATGAAAGGACTCTAAAACTAGTCCTTAAGTATCGCCGTACCACCCTGGTGGTCACAATTATTCTAACCCTGGCCACAGGCTTTTTGTTCACAAAAATTCCGATGGGATTTGTACCATCAGAAGATACAGGTCAGATCTTTGCCTTTACTGAGGCAGCTCAGGGTATTTCGTTTGAAGAAATGGTGAAGCATCAGAAGGAACTGTCTAGCATAGTTGCCGAGGATCCCAATATTGGTGCCTTTATGTCTGCTGTCGGGAATAGCGGTAGTAATACCGGCAGAATGATGATCCGACTGAAACCCCGTAGTGAGCGGAAATTGAGTGCGGACGAGGTTATCCAGGAACTGCGCCAAAAGGTCTCGCGGGTGCCAGGCATACAGATGTTCATGCAGAATCCCCCCTCTATTCGCATAGGCACTCAGTTGACCAAGAGCCAGTATCAGTTTACCCTGCAGAGCCCCGACACAGAAGAACTTTATCGGGCAGCTGCGGAACTGGAAAGTAAGATGCGGGCGCTGCCCCAACTGCAGGAAGTGACGAGTGACCTTCAGATAAAAAACCCTCAGATCAATGTCGATATAGACCGCGATAAGGCATCTGCCCTTGGAATAACGGCACAACAGGTAGAAGATGCCCTCTATTATGCATATGGCTCCCGGCAGGTTTCGACCATTTACGCATCCAATAACCAGTACCAGGTCATTCTTGAACTGGAACCTAAGTACCAGATGGATCCCTCGGCTCTGTCAATGCTCTATATCCATTCAAACACCGGCCAACTGGTACCGTTAAACACCTTAGCGACTCTGATACAAAATGTTGGCCCGCTGACCGTAAACCACCTTGGCCAGCTCCCCTCGGTTACCCTCTCCTTCAACCTAAAACCAGGTGTATCACTCGGTGATGCCGTTTCGATTGTTGATAAGCTTGCACACGCAGCCTTGCCGCCAACAATCAGCACCAGTTTCCAGGGTACTGCCCAGGCTTTTAAGTCGTCAACGAAAGGGCTCTGGCTGCTATTGATAATGGCTCTCCTGGTCATTTACATCGTGCTGGGGATTCTCTACGAGAGCTTTATCCATCCTCTGACCATTCTTTCAGGACTTCCTGCTGCCGGATTTGGGGCACTCATAACCCTGCTCCTCTTTCATAAGGATCTTAATATCTATGCCTTTGTGGGTATCATCATGCTCCTGGGGATAGTCAAGAAGAATGCTATCATGATGATCGACTTTGCCCTGGAAGCACAGAGAAAGGAAGGGAAGGCTCCGATAGAAGCAATCTATGAAGGTGCGCTAATACGTTTCCGTCCGATTATGATGACTACTATGGCAGCACTTATGGGGACACTCCCGATTGCTATTGGATTCGGTGCAGGCGCTGAATCACGTCGCTCTCTGGGTCTGGCTGTTGTTGGCGGCCTTGTCGTTTCCCAACTCCTGACGCTGTATATAACCCCAGTGGTGTTTTATTATATGGACAAGTTTCAGCAAATGGTAAGCAATCGGTTTGGTAAACATAAAAGGAAGCAAGGTTGATTATCCTTACCCTTTTGATTGTCATCTATGTCAGAAAAGGAGAAATATCCGAGATTATTAAAACAACCGAGATAACCCGGCAAATTTAGATAGACACAGGAGATTAAAATGAGACAGATTATTTCTCTTATAGCACTTCTCATACTTATTATGCCTTTTAACGCGGGAGCAGATGAAATCATAAAAAAGGATGAGGTTCTTAAGCTGGAGAGATGCGTAGAGATAGCGCTGAAGAAACAACCGAACATTATTGCAGCGATGAATACGGTGAGTATAAATCAAAGCAGGGTAGGGCAGGCAAAGGCGAATTATTATCCACAGATAGATTTGTCATCAGGTTACAGTAAATCCTCTCCCTTTTCCAGCGCCAGCAGCCGTTCATCCGATGAATATTCAAGCGGTGTCAGTCTCAAGCAGAATATCTATGATTTTGGGAAAACCACTACACGTGTGGAGATTCAAAGGCTGAACCTGGATTCTTCCCGTTTAGACCTCGAGAACGTATCAGATCAGATAGTCTTTAACGTTAAACAGGCATACTATAGAGTATTGCAGGCAAAGAGGAACAGGGATGTTGCTGAGGAAGCTGTCAGGCAATTCAAAAAACACCTGGAACAGGCAAAGGGATTTTATGAAGTCGGCACAAAACCAAAATTTGATGTTACGAAGGCAGAAGTGGATTTGAGTAATGCAAAACTGAATCTGATAAAGGCTGAAAACGCCATCAAGGTATCAAGGGTAATACTTAGCAATACAATGGGGATGCCTGATGCCCCTGAATACAGTCTGGTGGATAATCTTACTTTTGTTAGATACGATGTTACACTTGAAGACATGCTGAAAATGGCATATCGTCAGAGGGCCGACCTTAGATCAATCCTCATAAAGAAAAAGGCAGCAGAGACATCGGTAGAGATATCAAAGAAAGACTATTATCCTACACTGTCAGGAAATGCAGCTTACAGCCGGGTTGGTGAAAGGTTTCCCCTGGAGGACGGCTGGAATGTTGGTATGACTATATCATTTCCAGTATTTAGTGGCTTATCAACCGGATACCAGGTGGAAGAGGCAATGGGAAATCTCAATGTTCTGAAGGCAAATGAAGAGGCATTAAGGCAGGGGGTAGTCCTTGAGGTTCAGCAGGCCTATTTGAACCTCAAAGATGTAGAGGAAAGAATTCCCACAGCAGAACTTATTGTTAAACAGGCAGAGGAAAACCTTGAGATGGCAAACGGCAGGTATGCCGCAGGTGTAGGAAATCCCATTGAGGTAACGGATGCAGAAGTGTCATTAAGCAATGCGAAGACAGCCTATATCCAGTCACTTTATGATTATAAAGCTACACGGGCAAGTCTTGAGAAAGCGATGGGGATACGATGAAAAAAATAATCATTATTAGCGGAATAATTATTGTCATTGTTATTGCCGGATTTGTTTTATTCAGAGACAGAGGAAATGAACCGAAATTCGGAACTGATAAGATTATCAGAGGTGATATAGAAATGGCGGTTAACGCCACAGGTACAGTAAACCCTGTGACCACTGTCCTTGTAGGCACACAGGTGTCAGGCACGATAAAAGAATTATATGTGGATTTCAATTCTTCTGTAAAGAAAGGCAAGATGATAGCCCGGATAGACCCGGCTCTATTTGAGGCACAGGTAAATCAGGCAAAGGCAAATTCCCTTTCGGCTAAAGCAAATCTGGAGAAAGCCGGGGCAACACTTGTTGATGCAAAGAGGACAATGGACAGGAATAAGGAGCTGTTCTCAAAAAATCTTATTGCGAGGAGTGATCTCGATACGGCAGAAACAAATTATGAAACTGCAAACGCCTCGGTAAGCGTAGCAAAATCTCAGGTCGCCCAGACAGAGGCAGCCTTGAGCCTTGCAGAGACAAACCTTCATTATACGAAAATAGTATCCCCTGTAGATGGTATTGTCGTATCGAGGAATGTGGATGCTGGGCAGACTGTTGCTGCCAGCTTTCAGACACCGACACTGTTTAGCATTGCACAGGACCTTACAAAAATGCAGATTGATACGAGTGTGGATGAGGCGGATATAGGGAATCTAAAAGTCGGACAGGATGTTCAATTTACCGTAGATGCCTATCCAGAGATTACTTTTAAGGGCAGAGTATGGCAGGTAAGGAACGCTCCGATAACAGTTCAGAATGTTGTAACCTATGATGTAGTAGTTAAAGTAAGTAATCCTGAGTTTAAGCTTAAACCCGGAATGACTGCCAATGTATCCATAATCGTATCAATAAAAAAAGATGTGTTAAAGATCCCGAATGCTGCCTTGCGGTTCAAGCCATCGGGGAAAGGTATGCCGGTATCTGAAAAGAAAGGCCCCGGTGTATGGATGCTTGAAGAGAATAAACCAAAGCGTATTCCGGTTTCTTTGGGAATAAGTGACGGAAACTATACGGAACTCATCGCAGGGAGGATAAGGGAGGGGCAGAAAGTAATAGTAGAGTCTCTGTCAAAGACGAAGGTACAGTCCGGAGGTAGCAGTTCTGGAACGCGTGGGCCAAGGATGTTCTAATATGGCAATTATCGAGGCACAGGAAATCACGAAAGTCTACAGTCTTGGTGATATCGATGTGAATGCACTCACAGGTGTGTCATTAGCAATAGAGAAAGGTGAATTTGTCGCAATAATGGGACCGTCAGGGTCCGGGAAATCAACCTTTATGAATATTCTGGGATGTCTTGATAAACCGACGAGCGGCAAGTATCTTTTAGAAAATATCGATATCAGCGATCTTAATAGAGACAAACTGGCGGATATAAGGAACAAAAAAATAGGTTTTGTTTTTCAGGGATTCAACCTGCTTCCTAGGATGTCTGCACTCGAAAATGTTGAACTTCCGATGCTCTATGACGGCATATCTGCAAAGGAGAAGAAAGAGAAGGCGTTAGAAGCCCTTAAAAAAGTAGGCCTGGAAGATAGGGGGGACCATCATCCTAATCAGCTTTCAGGCGGACAACAGCAGAGGGTCGCAATAGCGAGGGCATTGGTAAATAACGCCCCCATAATATTTGCAGATGAACCGACTGGCAATCTCGACACAAAGACGAGTGTCGAGATAATGAAGATATTGGTGGAACTGAATACCCAATCAAACATTACAATAATACTGGTAACCCATGAGGACAATATCGCAGCGTACAGCAGGCGGATAATAAAATTCCTGGATGGACGTGTTACCAGCGATGAAATAAGGTAACTGTTATCCGTTGACTCTTACCCGTATTCGATTCTTCGCTTGTGCCCATGAAGACAGGTATCGGTGAACGGAAAACGGTGAACTATTATGATTAATATACCTTCAACATTTAGAATATCCTTCAGAGCCTTAAAAGTGAACAAGATGCGTTCTGCCCTCACAATGTTAGGAATTATAATTGGGGTGGCCGCCGTTATTACTATGCTTGCTGTAGGTACAGGTGCAAGCCGGAAGATATCTGAGCAGATTTCGAGTATAGGAAGCAATCTTCTCATAATTCTTCCCGGAGCTACCACATCAGGGGGGGTTAGAATGGTAGTAGGTGCACAACCCACCCTAACTATAAGTGACGCAGAGGCAATAGAGAAGGAATGCCATGCTGTCTCGGATGTTGCCCCGGTTCTCAATGGGGTCGCACAGGTCGTTTATGGGCACCAGAATTGGTCAACAGCTATAACAGGGACAACCCCGAGTATGTTGATTGTCAGGGACTGGCAGCTTGCTTCGGGTAGGGCATTTACTGATCGGGATGTCAGGAGCGCTACAAAGGTGTGTTTATTGGGGCAAACCGTTGTGGATGGAATTTTTGGAGATATAGACCCGATTGGTCAGATTATCCGGATCAAAAATGTCCCTTTTATAGTTATCGGTGTTCTTGCAAAAAAAGGGCAGTCTCCACAAGGTCAGGACCAGGATGACAACATTTATGTCCCTGTGACAACTGCCCAGAAAAAGCTCTTTGGAACCGCATTTCCCGGAATGGTAAGGATAATTATGGTGAAGACAAAGAGCACTGAAGACCTTGCATCGGCAGAGAAACAGGTGAATGATCTCCTTAGACAAAGGCACCGCATCGGTCAAAAACAGGAGAATGACTTCAATGTCAGAAATCTCACTCAAATGATGCAGGTAGCAGAACAGTCTGCAAGGGTAATGACTTTATTGCTTGGTTCCATTGCATCAATCTCTCTCCTTGTTGGAGGTATTGGAATTATGAATATTATGCTTGTCTCGGTTACAGAAAGGACAAGGGAAATAGGGATACGGATGGCTGTTGGTGCAAAGACATGGGATATAAGGCTCCAGTTTATAATCGAGGCGGTTACATTATCATTAATCGGCGGGATAGCTGGAATTGTTCTTGGGATATCCGGTTCAAAGGCGCTGGGTATTCTTGCGGGTTGGCCTACAGTAGTATCACCCCTTGCTATCCTCCTCTCTTTTGGTTTTTCTGGTTTGGTAGGGGTCTTTTTCGGGTTTTATCCTGCCTATAAGGCATCGCTTTTTAACCCTATAGATGCATTGAGGCATGAGTAGGATGAGTAGGCTCAGGACTCGTAATGAGGTTGAAATGCTGCAATTGATAGCTCACGCCGTTGTTTAAATAGGGTTTATTATCTAAAAAGGAGTAACTTGATATGATGAAACCCAGGTTTATCATAGCCGGATGTATTACAATGGTCTTGATGACTGTTACAGTATTCAAGAGCCTTTATGCAGCGGAGGAATATTCCCTTGCCGACCTCTATAAGATTGCCCTTGAACGCTCTGAAAGGATAAAGTTGTCAGAGGAAGACCTCTATATTTCAGAAAGAGCGAAAGACAAGGCGGTCTCTGTCCTCTTCCCCAGGCTCTCCACTTTCGGAAACTTTACGAGATACAGCGAGGGCAAAAGGTCATCAACAGGTGCTGTTATCCAGCCTGATTATTTTACATCATGGGGGTTAAGACTCGACCAATCCCTCTCGTTAAGTGGTAGGGAGCTTGATGCTTTTAAAATGTCGAAAGACAATATTGAAAAGAGCAAATATGACCTCTATGCAGTGAGGGAAGAATATCTTTTCGGTGTTTCCTCTGCCTATTACGATGTCCTCAGGGTGAAAAAGGCTGTGGATATTGCAAGGGCAAATGTTCAGAGACTCACAAAGCACAGGGATGCCGCCGCCATAAGAGTCAGGGTGGGTGAAGTGACAAAGACCGTTCTTTTAAGGGCAGAGGCAGAATTATCAGGTGCCCAATCGGAACTGATTAGGGGAGAAAACAATCTGAGTTTTGCAAAGGCAGTCCTTGTAAGGATTGTCGGGTTGACAGGAGATTACGATCTGAAAGAGGCGCCGGATGGCAATCAATACCTGGCGGGCTACAAGCCCGAGGATGCTCTGGGACTGCTAAAGGAAGCAGCCCTGTTGGAAAGGGCTGAATTTAAGTCTCTCGATATACAGAAAAAGGTTGCAGGGGATCAGGTTAAATACGCTCGCGGCCTCTACTGGCCTACACTTTCTATTGAGGGTGTTTATTCAAGGAATGATCAAGACCCTACAGTTGTCTCTATTGTTAACGAAAGCATCTACGCTGGGCTTAAGCTGAACTTCCCATTTTTTGAGGGAGGTCTCCGGAGGGCAGAGGTGATGGAGGCAACGGCAAAACAGAGACAGGCTAATCTTATATATGAGGACCTGAGGAAGAAAATAAATGTAGAGGTTGAAAACGCCTACCTTGACTACATGACACAGAAAGGGGTTTTGAAATCCCTTGAAGATAGGCTGGCATTCGCCAGGGATAACTACAGTGCCATTTCAAGACAGTTTGAATTTGGCCTGGCCAACAGTATAGATGTAATGGATGCAAATACATTGCTTGTTACAGCAGAGCGTCAGTTTGTAGATGCGGCATATAACCATAAACTGTCCATTCTGAGGATTGAAAGGGTAACAGGTAGACTGCTAAAAAGGGTCACAGACAAACAGGCTGCAGTTAACAGTCAGGATGCGGTAAAAAAGTAAAAGGGGGCAAATCTATGCTTATGCAATACTATATTGGTAATGATTACGGGAAAGGTAACAGATCAGGTCAGGTTGTCCTTTTGTTGTTTCTTCTATCCCTTATCTTAATTTGCCCTGCCTGTAAGAAGAAAAAGGTAGAAGTGACTGGGGGTAAGGCTATTAATGTCCGTGTTCAGGCTGTTGAGAAAAGGTCTTTCAGACCATTCGTGGAAAGCATCGGTACACTGATGCCTGGTGAGGAGGTTGTGGTAAGCAGTGAGATTGAAGGGGTTTTAAGAAGTGTAAGAGTGGAGGAAGGAACAGTGGTTTCAAAGGGGATGCTTCTTGCGGCAATTGACGATACAAACTATAGCCTGGAGTTGAAGAGAACAGAGATCACCTTAAAGCAGGCAGAAGCGACCCTTGAAAATACGAGATTGGAGTATCAGCGAAAGGATGCCCTTTATAAGGAAGAACTGGTCACAAAACAACAGTTCGATGATGTCTCTACCCGTCTGTCTCTGGCTATGGCTGAGGTGGAACGGGCAAAGACAACCTGTGCCCTTTCTAGAGAAAGGCTTTCCAAAACAAGTATCCACTCTTCCATAAATGGTGTTATAAAGGAGAAAAAGGTTTCAGCAGGGGATTATGTGAGGAACGGCACAAACCTCTTTGCGGTCATCCAGAACAATCCTCTCAAGCTCAATTTTACTGTAACAGAAAAGGATGTTGGTAAACTCCGTATAGGGCAGGATGTGCTCTTTAGGACTAATGCCTTTCCTGGCAAGGAATTTAAGGGAAGGGTGAGCATCCTCTATCCCAGCCTTGAGGAAAGGACCAGGACCCTTCAGGTTGAAGCAAAGGTTCCCAATCATGATGGGCTCCTGAAACCAGGACTCTTTGCCAATGTTACCCTCTATACCGGTGTACCGAGGGATACAACCGTTGTACCTATCACATCTATACTCTATGACGACTCGAGAACCAGGGTCTTTGTTGTTGAGGGCGACCGTGCCAGAGAAAGAGAGGTAAAGATTGGCAGTAAGTACGGAGAGCTTATGGAGATTGCAGAAGGTCTGAAAGGGAACGAGATGGTTGTAGTCGTAGGCCAAAACAACCTGTCGGAGGGGGTGAAGGTCAATGTGGCTCGCTGATACATCTATTAGACGGCCTGTCTTTGCAACCATGTTTATCCTTGCTCTGGTGGTTCTTGGCCTGGTCAGTTACCCTGAGATCGGTGTTGACCTCTTTCCCAAGGTTGATTTTCCAATTGTAAATATCACAACAAGGTTGAAGGGTGCATCCCCGGAGATAATGGACATTGACGTCACGGATAAGATTGAAGAAGTTGTAAACACAATCAACGGCGTCAAGAGTATTACATCTACAAGTATCGAAGGGGCATCCCTGGTAACGGTAGAGTTTGTCCTCGAAAGGGACATCGATCTTGCCGTACAGGATGTCAGGGAGAAGGTCTCTGTTGTCAGGCAAAAACTCCCCAAGGACATTAACGAACCGATTATAGAGAAGGTTGACCCGGATGCAACGCCTGTTTTGTGGTTCAATCTTGCAGGCCAAAGGTCCGTTCGTGATCTTTCTATGTATGCCGATGAGGTCTTGAAAGAGCAGCTTCAGAGGATCAATGGTGTTGGTGCTATCCGGCTGGGTGGATTGAGGCTGAGGGAGGTGAGGGTCTGGCTTGACGCAAATAAACTTCAAGCCTATCATATTGCAGCCAATGACGTTTTAGGGGCGCTCCAGCGTGAGAATGTGGAACTTCCCGGCGGGAGGATTGAAGCTGCGTCCAAAGAATACACGGTAAAGATCAAGGGGGAGTTCCCCAATGTGCCTGATTTCAATGATCTGATTGTCACCTATTATAAGGGAGCACCGGTGAGGCTCCGTGATATTGGAAGGGTTGAAGATGGGATGCAGGAGAAACGTTCCCTTGTTCGATTCAACGGGATACCTGCGGTTGGTATAGGAGTTCAGAAACAATCCGGGACAAACACCGTTGAGGTGATCAACCGGGTCAAGAAAGAGCTTTCAGGTATTATAAAGACCCTGCCGCCTGGCATGACCCTGAACATCGCCTTTGACCAATCCACGTTTATCAAACGCTCCATAGACGAGGTTCAAAAACACCTGATTCTGGGCAGTCTCTTTGCCGTTATTGCCGTCTTTATCTTCTTAAGAAATTTCAGGACAACCCTCATCACTGCCGTAGCTCTGCCTGTATCGATTGTCTCCACATTTGCCATGATCAAATTTTTTGGTTTTACCTTTAACAACATGACCATGCTTGCCCTCTCCCTTTCCGTTGGTCTTCTCATTGATGATGCCATCATAGTGGTAGAAAACATATACCGTCATATCGAGGAAGGGAGGGAACCACGGGAGGCTGCCTCTTTTGGCGCCTCTGAGATAGGACTTGCGGTTATGGCTACCACCTTTGCCATCGTTGCGATCTTCCTTCCCGTGGCCTTCATGAAGGGGATGGTCGGAAGATTTTTCATGCAGTTTGCGCTTACCGTGGTCTTCTCCGTCCTGGTATCCATGCTGGTTTCCTTTACCCTGACCCCGATGATAGCTTCCATCTTTTTGAAAAGGATGAAATCAATAGAGGGGAACCCCACCGGAACCCCTTCCGGATTTGCTTACATTTACAGGATGGGACAGTGGTTTGAGGCAGGCTACAAAAAGATGGAAGGGGCATACAGACGACTTTTGGAGATTTCTCTTTGCTACAGGAAAACCGTTCTGGTTTTTGCCCTGC
>Ga0265296_1004471_pt1 | contig 12145 bp, 11 predicted proteins | sample MunlanPumphouse1_FD_189073 | JGI IMG/M metagenome (GOLD analysis project Ga0265296, IMG submission 189073) | Groundwater microbial communities from a municipal landfill in Southern Ontario, Canada - Pumphouse #1 | ecosystem: Environmental > Aquatic > Deep subsurface > Groundwater | place... | reverse complement strand
TTCCGCTACTTGTGCATGTACGATTTTTCCAATCCTGATTACGCGCTGGGGCTGGCGGCAATCTATCAGTTGAAAAAACAGTATGCGCAGGCCATCGATCTGTATCGCATGGTTCGAATGCTCAATGGCGGCGCGATGCGGCCCATGTTTTTCGAAGGCCAATGCCATTTGATGCTCGGGCAACTCGAGTCGGCCAGGCGCTGCTTCGAGGCCTGCCTGTCAAGCCAAGAGGCGGGATCGCTGCGCGCCGCAGCGCAGCGGTATCTGGCCATGATCGCGCTGGCGGGCGCGGATTGATTCGTTCCAAGTAATGGCGACCATTTCTCCACGAAATCGCATAAATCATGAAGTAAAACTTGCCCACTGTGACGTCTGCCAACGTCCTGCATCGCTGGTCGCTACTTAGGCAATCAAGTTTCGATCATCCTCTCTGAGTTGCTCCGAGATCGACCCGCGTGTAGACGGCCGCAGGCGGGATTCAGCACATGGCTGATCAGATCGGAGGGTAGAAGCGATGGAGAAAAATACGTCAAGCGAGGTCGGCAGGCTGATCACGTCGGCATCGGATGTGCCTCGGATGCGAGCGTTCGGATGTGACCTCGAGTGGTCCCCGCTGCCTGCCGGTCTGTGTACGCAACCAGACGTTGCGATGGCATTCGATGGGCCGGTCTGGATGGCGGGCGAACCGCTGACAGCGAGCGAACAGGCAGACGTCGTGCTGGTTGTGTCGCGCACCCCCAAGCAGTTGGTCGCGCGTGGCGCCACGAGATACAAGCGTATCTGCATGGATCGCGTGGCAGCGTTCCTCGCGTTTCTCGATGCGGCGCCCCGCCCGCGCCAGTCAATGCCGTCCTCCATGGACGTTCGCGCCGCGACCCGCTTGAGCGAGGTGGTATTGACCGCCACACAGGATTGCGTGGCCAGCGACGATGCGTTTCGTGCGTGGCTGTTCAAGCAGGTGTTCGAAAGCGACCCGACACATCAGGCGATGATTCGATACGCCCGCAGCCGAGAAGCGTATTCGCTGATCAGTTTTCTATTGCAGGATCATGCCCAGGGGCGGGATCGCCTGCTTGATATTTGCAGGACCTACGGTCTGTCGACATCGTACTTCCGCAAGCTGTGCAAGAAGATGCTTGGTCATAATGCGAAGTCCACCCTGTCGCACTGGCGCGCCGTCAATGCGCTGCTTGATATCGTCACCAAGTCGCACAGCATATTGAACGTGGCATTGGTGAACGGCTATTCCTCGGCCTCGCATATCTCGCGCGATATCCATCGCAAGTTCGGCTATGCACCCTCGGCCTTTCGGGACAAGCTATTCGACGACCAGTTCTTTTCGCAAGGGTATGAATCCATGACCGCTGTCGGTGATGGTCCGCACTGCGCGCGCACGCACGGCGAACCATCATCGTCATGCGAGCGCGATCACGCCTTGACGCGTTCGCCGTCCACCAGACGCCACAGGCCAAGCGGATTGGCCGCCTGCAGCGCTTCGGGCAGAAGGCTGTCGGGAATATCCTGATAGCACACCGGACGCAGGAAGCGGTCGATGGCGCTTGCGCCCACGGAAGTGAATGCCGCGTTCGAGGTCGCCGGGAAGGGGCCACCATGGACCATGGCGTGCGAGACTTCCACCCCCGTAGGGAAGCCATTGGCCAGGATGCGACCCGCCTTGCGCTCGAGCACCGGAATCAGCGCACGTGCGACGGCTTCGTCGCCGGCATCCCATTGCAAGGTGGCCGTCAGCTGACCTTCCACATGTTCCGCAACGGCCAGCACTTCCTCCTGCGTGCTGCATGCCACCACGAGCGAGGCCGGGCCGAAGACTTCATCTTCCAGCGCCTTGCTGGCCAGGAAGGTGCGCGCATCGGTCGAGAACAAACGAGGTTGGGGCGCACACGCCGCCGCATTCGTGTCCTGGCCTTTGCCGATCGATTTGACACCAGGCTGGGCCGCCAGTTTCTCGACGCCGGATTCATAGGCCTGGAAGATGCCGGGCGTGAGCATGGTGGCTGCTGCTTTCTTGGCGATCGCTTGCTCGGCTGCCGCCGTGAAGGCGTCCAGGTCGGGGCCGGCCAGCGCGATGACCAGCCCGGGGTTGGTGCAGAACTGACCCACGCCCATGGTGAGCGAGTCGATGAAATCCGACCCGATGCGTGCGCCACGATTGCGCAACGCTGCAGGCAACAGGAACACGGGGTTGATGCTGCTCATTTCCGCGTACACGGGAATCGGTTCGGCGCGGCCGTTGGCAATCTTGACCAGTGCCAGACCGCCCTGACGCGATCCCGTGAAACCCACCGCTTTGATCACGGGGTGCGCCACCAGCGCTTCACCGATGCTGCGACCCGCGCCGATCAGCAGCGAGAACACGCCTTCGGGCAGGCCGACGTCTACCACTGCTTTTTGAATCGCGCGACCCACCAGTTCGGAAGTGCCCAGATGTGCGCTGTGCGCTTTGACGACGACAGGGCAGCCCGCAGCAAACGCCGATGCTGTATCGCCACCAGCCACTGAAAAGGCCAGGGGGAAGTTGCTGGCGCCGAAGACGGCGACCGGGCCGACAGGGATTTTGCGCAGTCGCAGATCCGACCGCGGAGCAGGGGTGCGCTCGGGTTGTGCCGGATCGATGGTGGCACTTTGGAAGTGGCCGTCACGCACCACGCGCGCGAACAGGCGCAGTTGGCCCACCGTGCGGCCGCGCTCGCCCTGCAGGCGTGCCTGGGGCAAACCACTTTCAGCCTGGGCACGTTCGATCAATGTGTCGCCCAGATCAAGAATGTTCTGTGCGATGGCTTCCAGAAATGCCGCGCGTGTTTCGATGGGCGCCGAACGGAAAGGATCGAATGCTGCCTGCGCCAGTGCGCACGCCGCATTCACGTCATCGGGCGTGCCCATGCCGAATGCCGGTTCGATCTCTTCGCGGGTGGCCGGGTTGATGGCGCGCGTGACGCCCTGGGTGCCGTGCACGGTGCGTGCACCAATCAGCATGTCGCCGGAAATGTTCATCATGTGTTCTCCAAATGAAATAAGCCGGTCGCCAGGCGCGTCGAACGCCCGATGGCGTGAAGGTTATTCACGTCATCGGGCGCCGACGCTGACCTCAGCGACCGGCAGCGGGGTTCAGAAAGATGGTCGATTACTGGGGACCGAGCTTTTTGATGAGCGCGTCCAGTTGAGCCGTTTCTTCTTCGGTCAGATCGGTCAGGGGCGCACGCACCGGGCCACCATCATGGCCGACCAGGCGGGCACCGGCCTTCACGATGCTCACGGCATAGCCGGCCTTGCGATTGCGAATATCCAGGTAAGGCAGGAAGAACTCGTCGATCAGACGGTCGGTCGTGGCGTAGTCCAGGGTGGCGACGGCGCGATAGAACTCCATGGCCGTTTTCGGGATGAAGTTGAACACGGCCGACGAATAGACCGGCACACCCAGGGCGTTGTAGGCCGCAGCATAGACTTCAGCGGTGGGCAGGCCACCCAGGTAGGAGAAGCGGTCGCCCAGCGTGCGGCGAATGCGCACCATGGGCTCGATCTCGCCCACGCCATCCTTGAAGCCGATCAGGTTGGGGCAGGTGTCGGCCAGCTTGAGCAAGGACTGCGCGGTCAACTTGGAGTTGGCACGGTTGTAGACGATGACGCCGATCTTGATCGATGCGCACACTTGCTGCACGTGGGCCACGATGCCGTCCTGGCTGGCTTCGGTCAAGTAGTGCGGCAGCAGCAGAATGCCGTGCGCGCCTTGACGCTCGGCTTCCTGTGCGTAGGCGATCGCTGCACGGGTGCTGCCACCGGCGCCAGCCAGAATCGGTACCTTGCCCTTGCAGGTTTGCACGGCGGTGCGGATGACATCGCTGTATTCCTTGGGCTCAAGCGAAAAGAACTCACCCGTGCCGCCGGCGGCGAACAGCGCAGTGGCGCCGTAAGGGGCCAGCCATTCCAGACGCTCGATGTAGCTCTTCGGACGGAAGTCGCCCTGTTCGTCGAAATCGGTGATGGGGAAGGAGAGCAGGCCTTCCGACACGATGGCTTTGAGTTCTTGCGGTGAAGTCATGACAGATCCGAAAAAGGCAATGAAGAGGTGAGGCGTTGTGCTGTGACGCTGCCCACTGCAGCGCTGATGTCAGTTATCGTACAACATGCAGATGCGGTTTGCAACGATCCGTGCGACAGGGGCGTTCTTGTATGCGGTAGCGTCGCAGGCCGGCTCAGGACTCGCTGCCCAGGCCTTCCTGACGCGCCCGATCGGCGGCGTCGTGCGCGCGGCGCAGGCGTTCGCGGCTGTTGGTCAGATGCGTGCGCATGGCCGCGCGCGCGCCGTCGGCATCCTGTCGGCTGATCGCCGCCAGGATTTCTTCGTGCTCTCGATTGACCCGCTGCAGGTAGTCCAGCTGGCTGGCATCGGCCAGCGCCGCAGAGTTCACACGCGTGCGGGGCAGGATGGTGTTGCCAAGCTGACTGAGGATTTCCACGTAGTACCGGTTGCCCGTGGCGCTTGCAATACTCAGGTGAAACGCGACGTCGGCGTTCACGGCATTGCCGGTGCGTGCGGCGATATGATGCGCAAAGTCGTCCAGGGCCTGCCGCATCTGGCGCAGTTGCGATTCGCTGCGCCGCGTGGCCGCCATGCCTGCCGCTTCGCTCTCCAGATTGATGCGCAATTCGAGCACGGCCATGACATCGAGCATGGTAAGAATGCTGGCGGTGTCGATCTGAAAGCTGCTGTCGGTGGGGGCTTCGCGCACAAAAGTGCCGATGCCATGGCGTGTTTCGACCAGCGCTGCGGCCTGCAGCCGCGAAATAGCTTCGCGCACCACGGTGCGACTGACGCCCTGATCGTGCATGATTTCGGATTCGGTCGGCAGCTTCTGGCCAGGGACATACTCGCCCTCCCGGATGCGGGCGGACAGGTCGTTGACCACTTCGTCGGTCAGGCTGCGGGCACGCTTGCGTGCGCGAGGAGCGGGAATTGAGGTCATAGTCGCCATTCAGTTGCCAACCGGGGCGTGGGCCCCTGCTGGCCGCATTATAGGCGGTTGTCGTACAAGTTTGGCGGCCATGACGGACCCGGCCCCGCATGCTGCGGGGCCGGGGTCGGACTATTTCGCCACGGGCATCGTGAACTCCGCACCCTTGTCGATGCTGTCGGGCCAGCGCTGCATCACGCTCTTATAGCGGGTGTAGAACCGCACACCTTCTTCGCCGTAGGCATGGTGGTCGCCGAACAGCGAGCGTTTCCAGCCACCGAACGAATGCCAGGCCATCGGCACGGGAATGGGCACGTTGATGCCCACCATGCCCACCTGAATCTGGCGCGCAAAAGCACGTGCCACACCCCCATCGGAGGTGAAGCAGGACACGCCGTTGGCAAACTCGTGCTGGTTGATCAGGTCGACCGCTGCCGCAAAATCGGGCACACGCACCACGCACAGCACCGGACCGAAGATCTCTTCACGATAGATCTTCATCTCGGGCGTGACATGATCGAACAACGTGCCACCCAGGAAGAAGCCGCTCTTCTCGCCATCGATGTGCTGTTCGCGCCCGTCCACCACCATCGTGGCACCGGCGTTTGCACCGTCTTCGATGTAGCCCACCACCTTCGCGCGATGCTGAGCCGTCACCAGCGGACCCATTTCGGCCGCGTCGTTCATGCCGTCCATCACCTTCAGGGCTTTGACACGCGGGGTGAGCTTCTCGATCAGGGCATCGCCCACATCACCCACAGCCAGGGCAACCGAAATCGCCATGCAGCGCTCACCCGCCGAACCATAGGCCGCCCCCATGAGGGCGTCTGCGGCTTGGTCCAGATCGGCGTCGGGCATCACCACCATGTGGTTCTTGGCGCCGCCCAGGGCTTGGGCGCGTTTGCCGCGAGCAGTGCTCTGGGCGTAGATGTATTCCGCTATAGGCGTGGACCCGACGAACGACAGGGCCTGAACGTCAGGGTGTTCGATCAGGGCATCCACCGCCTGCTTGTCGCCATGCACGACGTTGAACACGCCATCGGGCAAGCCGGCTTCTTTGAACAATTCAGCCAGGCGGATCGCGGTCGAGGGATCGCGTTCCGAGGGTTTGAGCACGAATGTGTTGCCGCAGGCGATGGCCACGGGGAACATCCAGCAGGGCACCATCATCGGGAAATTGAATGGGGTGATGCCGGCGACCACGCCCAGCGCCTGACGCACGCTCCAGTTGTCGATGCCGCCACCGATCTGCTCGGTGTACTGGCCCTTGAGCAGATGCGGAATGCCGCAGGCGAATTCGACGATCTCGATGCCGCGTGTGACCTCACCGCGGGCGTCGGAGAATACCTTGCCATGCTCGCGGGTGATCATGGCGGCCAGTTCGTCCTGATGCTCGTCGAGCAACGCCTTGAACTTGAACAGAATGCGGGCGCGCTTCAGGGGTGGGGTTTCAGACCAGGCTGGCCAGGCCGCGCGCGCAGCGGCCACCGCCGTATCCACGTCGGCCGTGTTGGCCAGCGGGATCGTGGTGACGACCGCACCGGTCGACGGGTTGAAGCCTTCGGCGGTGCGTTCGCTGGTGCCAGGCACAGCCTGGCCATTGATGAAGTGCGTGAGTGTGGTGACAGTCATGGAAATTAGGCGATCTCGTTGAGGACGGAGCGAATGCGTTCGAACAGCTCGGTGATCTGGCTGGCCTCGATGATCAGCGGGGGCGAGACGGCGATGATGTCGCCGGTGTAACGCACCATCAGACCCTGGTCGAAGCACTTCTGGAAGGCTTCGGCCGCACGTGCGCCGGGTGCACCGGCACGCGGCGACAACTCGATACCGGCCACCAGACCCAGGTTACGCACGTCCACCACATGGGGCGCACCCTTGAGCGAGTGCGCAGCGTCTTCGAATGCCTGGGCCATACCGGCTGCGCGTTCGAACAGCTTGTCGCGGCGATAGATGTTCAGTGTGGCAACAATGGCAGCGCACGCAAGCGGGTGTGCGGAGTAGGTGTAGCCATGGAAGAACTCGATGCCGGCCGATGTAGCATTGACCACGGCGTCGTGCACCTCGCGCTTGACGGCCACCGCGCCCGCGGGCACGGCGGCGTTGCTCACGCCCTTGGCCAGCGTGATGATATCGGGGGTGACACCGAAACGCTCGGCTGCCGTGGCTGCGCCCAGGCGACCGAATGCGGTGATCACTTCATCAAAAATGAGCAGGATGCCGTGCTTGGCGGTGATCTCGCGCAACCGTTGCAGATAGCCCTGGGGCGGGATGAGCACGCCGGTGGAACCTGCCATGGGTTCGACGATCACCGCAGCGATGGTCGACGCATCATGCAGGGTGACCAGGCGTTCGAGTTCGTCGGCCAGGTGCTCGCCCCACGCGGGTTGCCCACGCGAGAACGCATTGTGTTCGATGTTATGCGTGTGGGGCAGGTGATCGACGGCCGGCAGCAGCGCGCCGGAAAAAGTCTTGCGGTTGGTGACGATGCCGCCCACCGAGATGCCGCCAAAACCCACACCGTGATAGCCGCGTTCACGACCGATCAGGCGCACCCGCTGGCCCTCGCCGCGTGCGCGGTGATAGGCCAGGGCAATTTTCAGGGCCGTGTCCACGGACTCCGAACCGGAGTTGGTGAAGAAGATGCGATCCATGCCTTCGGGCATGAACGAGGCTACCGCCGTGGCGGCCTCGAAAGCGGCCGGATGCGAAAGCTGGAAACTGGGGGCGTAATCCATTTGCGACGCCTGTTCCGCAATCGCCGCAGCGATTTCAGGACGCCCGTGACCGGCATTCACGCACCACAGGCCCGAGGTGCCGTCCAGGATCTGGCGACCATCGCCGGAGGTGTAGTACATGCCCTTGGCACTGGCCAGCAGGCGGGGGTGGGACTTGAACGGTTTGTTGGCCGTAAACGGCAGCCACAGATGGGAAAGATCGACTTCAGTGCGTGTGTTCATGAGCGCTACTCCGGCAAGGGGCGTTAGGCGACCGGCCTGCATCGTGCACAGTCGCCGTTGATGTCCAACCATGAACGCATTCTGGCGTGATGGTCGCGTAAATTAAATATACGGTGATCCGATAATGCACTGGCTGTATAGTTGCATGCAACACAACTGTACAGTTCTCTCATGATCGAGTTTCAGCCGGTACGTGACCGGGCCCGGGCGCCCACGCTGGTGCAGCAGATCGTCGACGCCTTCACCGCCGCTCTGGCCGCCCAGACCTTGCGCCCGGGCATGGCCGTGCCGTCGGTGCGTGAATTCGCACGCGAGTACGACGTGAGCACCTATACGGTGGCGCAGGCCTACCAGCAGCTCGTGTCGCTGGGCTGGTTGTCGGCGCGGGCGGGTGCGGGTTATCGGGTGGCGCACCAGGGCGCGCCCCGTGGCGACACCGTGGCCGCGGGTTGGGAACTGCCCAGCCTGAACGCATCGTGGCTGCTGTCGGACATCTTTGCCGACCGATCCATTCCCATCAAACCGGGATCAGGCTGGGTCCCCGATGAATGGCTGCGCGAAGCCGGCCTGCAGTCGGCCCTGCGGCATCTGACGCGGGTGCCGGTGGCGCAACTGATCAACTACGGCCATCCCTATGGCTATGCGCCTTTGCGCGACACCATCGCCGCGCGTCTGGAGGCCCACGGCATGAGCGTGGAGTCGTCCCAGGTGCTGCTGACCCAGGGCGTCACGCGCGGGCTGGATCTGGTGGTGCGCACCCTGCTTGCACCGGGCGATACGGTGGTGGTGGAGCAGCCCTGCTATGCCAATCTGCTGCAGATGCTGCGCATGTCGGGCTTGCGCATTCTCACGGTGCCGCGTACCCGGGAGGGTCTGGATTGCGAGGCGCTCGGGCGCCTGGCGGCTGCCCATCGCCCGCGCGCCGTGTTCGTGAACACCGTGTTGCAGAATCCCACGGGCACCAGCATGAGCATGGCCAATGCGTTTCGGCTGTTGCAGGTGGCCGAGCGCCACGGCATGTGGGTGATCGAGGACGATATTTCGCGTGAGCTGTTGCCGGGCGTGGCGCCCGTGCTGGGCGCGCTGTCCGGCGGGCATCGGGTGGTGTCGGCAGGAGGCTATTCCAAGACCATCAGCCCGGCCATGCGCGTGGGCTATCTGGTGGGCAATCGCGACCTGATCCGCGATCTGGCGCGCACCAAGATGGCGCTGGGCCTGACCTCGCCCGAGATCATGGAGCGTTTGGTGCATCAGGTCGAACGCGAGGGGCATTATCGGCAGCACATCCTGGGGCTGCGCGAAAACCTGGCGATGGCGCATGGGCGTGTGACGCAGCTGCTGCGTGAGCACGGCATGGATGTCTGGGCCGAACCCAAGGCGGGCCTGTTCCTGTGGGCGCGACTGGCGGGCAAGTGGCGGGCACGGGGCGCCAACGGCCTGGTCGATGCGGCCCTGGCGCGAGGTATCTGGCTGGCGCCAGGCTCATACTTCGAAGCCAGCGAGGAGGACACGGCCTGGATGCGGTTCAACGTTGCCTATAGCGATGACCCCAAGCTGTGGGATTTCCTGCGCGAGTCGGGTGCCACGACTGCGATCGAACGCGCCTAGCGCGACACGTGCGCCGGCTTCGCTGCGTTTACCGGCGTGCGTACGACACGAAGTCGTAATGCCAGCCGTTTTCTTCGGGCTGTGCCACGCGCGCGGTTTCCCGCCAGTGCGCAGCGGGCAGTTCGACAAAATGCGCGTCGCCTTCGACCGCTGTCTTGATTTCGGTGGCTTCGACGTGTGTGGCCAGCGGCAGCGCCTGTGCATAGATCTGCGCCCCGCCGATGATGCACACGGCATCGCTGGGCAGGCAGACCGCCAGCGCGTCATCGATCGAGGTGAAGACTTCAGCGCCAGCGGCCGCATAGCCGGGCTGGCGGCTGATCACCATGTTGCGACGACCGGGCAGCGGTCGCCCCAATGACTCCCATGTCTTGCGACCCATGATGATGGGACGGCCCAATGTGGTGCGCTTGAAGTGGGCCAGATCGCCCGGCAGGCGCCAGGGCAGGGTGTTGTTGATGCCTATGGTGCGATTGGCCGCATAGGCGACGACCAGGGTGACGGAAGCGGGCATTGGTGGTCGCTGGCGGTCAGACCGCCACAGCCCCTTTGATATGAGGATGGCTCTGGTAGCCCACGATCTCGAAATCATCGTACTGGTAGTCGAAAATCGACTCGGGTTTGCGTTTGATCTTCAATGTCGGATAAGGGTAGGGCGTGCGCGAGAGTTGCAGCGCGACCTGCTCGAAGTGGTTGCTGTAGATATGGCAGTCGCCACCGGTCCAGACGAAATCACCCACTTCCAGATCGCATTGCTGCGCCACCATGTGCGTGAGCAGGGCATAGCTCGCAATGTTGAACGGCACGCCCAGGAAAATGTCGGCACTGCGCTGGTAGAGCTGGCAGGACAATTTTCCGTCGGCGACATAGAACTGGAAAAACGCATGGCAGGGTGGCAACTTCATGTTCTGGATATCGGCCACGTTCCAGGCCGACACGATGTGCCGACGTGAATCGGGCTGGGCCTTGATCTGCGCGAGCACCTGGGTGATCTGATCGATGTGGCCACCGTTGGCCGTGGGCCACGAGCGCCACTGATGCCCATAGACCGGGCCGAGATCACCATTCTCATCGGCCCACTCGTCCCAGATGCTCACGCCCTGCTCCTTGAGCCAGGCGATGTTGGATTCGCCGCGCAGGAACCACAGCAGTTCGATGAAGATGCTCTTGGTGTGCAGCTTCTTGGTCGTGACCATGGGGAACCCGGCGGCCAGGTCGAAGCGCATCTGATGGCCGAACACCGAACGTGTGCCGGTGCCGGTGCGATCCGTTTTGGCGGTGCCGTGTTCGAACACGTGGCGCATGAAGTCTTCGTATTGCTGCATGGTCAGGCTGCCTGGCTAGCGGCGGGGGTGTTCACGACCTCGACCGAGAACGTCAGTTCGGCTGTTTTCTCGAGCATGGCCGAGGCCGAGCAATACTTTTCGTGCGAGAGTTTGACCGCACGCTCCACGGCGGCGACCGGCAGGTCGGTACCGGTAACCGTGAAGGTGAAATGGATGCGGGTGAACACCTTGGGATCGGCATCGGCGCGCTCGGCCGCCATCTTGACCGAGCACCCCGTCACGGCGTGTCGACCCCGCTTGAGAATGAGCACGACATCGTAGGCGGTGCAGCCACCGGTGCCTGCGAGCAGCATTTCCATCGGCCGGGGCGCGAGATTATTGCCACCGCCTTCAGGGGCGCCGTCCATGGCCGCAACGTGCCCGCTGCCTGTCTTGGCAACGAACAGCATGCCGCTCGGGCCACCCCAATCTATTGTGCATTCCATGACGCGATCCTCAGTAAAAGTCCATTCTAACCTTGGGTACACTGAGGGTTCACGTTATCAGAGAGATCGATCATGCCTACCCCATCCGCATCTTCCAAGGCCCCCGCGTTCCTGCGTCGGCCGGGTCGGCTCGATGGCCTGCTGGCCGAGGTCGATCGGGCGTTGACAGTGCTCAGCGGCGCCGCAACCGCGGCACGGCCCTACCCCGCGCAGCGTATCGAAGGCGAAGCCGCGCTCACGCCCGAACAGGCACGGCGCTCGGCGGGCATGATGCGGGTGAACCACGTGGGTGAAGTCTGCGCGCAGGCCCTCTATCGCGGGCAGGCCCTGGTGTGCAAGGACGCGCCCGCGAAACAGGTGCTGCGCCAGGCCGCTTCCGAGGAAGTGGATCATCTGGCGTGGTGCAATCGCCGCCTCGATGATCTCAACAGCCGGGCCAGTCTGCTCAATCCGCTTTGGTACGCGGGCTCTTTCACGCTTGGCGTGCTGGCGGGTTATGCCGGGGTGCCCAGAAATCTGGGCTTCATGGCGGAAACCGAGCGTCAGGTCGAAGCACACCTGGACGGTCATCTGCAGGCACTGGCGCCGGAAGATCGCGCATCGCGTCTGGTGATCGAGCAGATGAAAACCGACGAGATCGAGCATCGCCTGACGGCTGAGCGGGCAGGGGCCCAACCCATGCCATTCCCGGTCAAGACGTTAATGCGTGCCATGTCCAAGGTCATGACGCGGACAGCGTATTACATCTAGCGGGCAAAGCGCCCCTGCTGCGCGCACGCGGATCATTGTAATAAGAACGTTTCTCATGGTGCATTGCGGGGTAGCGTTGATATGCC
>Ga0265296_1004470_pt1 | contig 12145 bp, 12 predicted proteins | sample MunlanPumphouse1_FD_189073 | JGI IMG/M metagenome (GOLD analysis project Ga0265296, IMG submission 189073) | Groundwater microbial communities from a municipal landfill in Southern Ontario, Canada - Pumphouse #1 | ecosystem: Environmental > Aquatic > Deep subsurface > Groundwater | place... | reverse complement strand
ATGGTCCCGGAATATCTGAATGAGCCGGTTTTTATAGTAAATTGGCCTGTTGTCCATCATCGTCTTTTTGTTGATTTTAGCATAATTTGAGATTAAAAAGGTTGATATAATTTCCTATGCTATCAAGCAAAAAGGTGAAATATTTTCACATTGACTTTTTTTCACATTTTGTTATTATGTATCTATGGAAAACAGGCAAACTCTCGGCAGCCTATTAAAGGATAGAAGAAAAAAACTCAAGCTAACAACGGAGGAATTGGCGAAAAAGGCGGCTATTGATAGGACATATATTACTAAGATTGAAAAAGACGACAAGCTACCCTCCCCTGCTATAATGGAGAAGATTGCTAATGCACTTAGCGATGAAGATCTGTTCAAAGTGTATCTTAAAATAAAATACCCAATGGTTTATCAGAGGGTAAAAACAAGGGATCTTTTCCTGGACGTTGAGATAGAAAAAATTACGGGAGAGATGAATAAGAAAAGCTTAACTCTTGATGAGGCGAAGAAATTGGATTGGCGCATAGCAAGGTTTGACGCTTTATCTAAAAAAGCAAAAATTAAACTACAAAAAATAACAAAAAAATTAGAAGAAATAGAACATATTTAGTTTCCAACATATCCCCCCTCCCCTCGAAATCTATACTCTCGCTTTTCATTCAATATATCATCAAATATCTTAAAGATACCAGGCCCTTATAGTAAATCAGCTTGCGGTCAGCCGTCGCTTCGTTCCGTCAACAACCTTGCCGACGGCTACCGCATACTCTGAACAAGAAAAATTACCTAAAAGGGTTAAACTGGATAAAAACAGGGGCGGGAGTAACAGGAAGGATAAATGAAGATCAGATATATTATTAACCACTATTATAAAAATAACCAAAGCGCCAAAAGTAACCGTTATTCTTCAAAATCTTTCTAGCCGATTATTGTTCCACTTGAATATGCTAAAATAATTTTTTATATCAGTATAAGTATTCCAAAGAACTTGATCCTTCAAACGATCTCCAATAACAACAAAAAGCTCACCCACTAATCCTTCAGCTAACCCACCTTCTATGATTGTGTCTTCTAAGAATTTTCTAATGCTATCAATATTATCCCAATAACAAATTAAAACTCTTAATTGAGAGCGAATGCACAGCAGTTTCCATAAGCAATGAGCGATTTTATCATCGCTAGAACCTCCATTTTCATGTTCGACTACTGCCGAAGGCAAAACCCGCGGGTCATACTTTGTCTTATTTTTTACTTTTAAGTATACTGGCTTGTGATAATCAGAATTATTAAAAAACATGGCATCAATGTTTAAATATTCACCACTATCTTTCTTTATCGCTGGATCACCGCTTATGATGCATACGACATTAGAATATGTTTTCTTTTCCATTCTTTTCTTTATCACATTCTCTACCATAAATTCTGTCCACTTACCGGTCTTTTCATTATAATCATCGCGATTCGCCATATCCCTGCATTCAAACAAAGATTCCAGAAACGATTCTATCCATTGTTTTCCAGTCATTATAATGCCCCCTGTACAAACTGGCAAAATGAACAGTCGGACTTTGGCTCAGGAATTGGTTCATCCAGCGCCTTGCGAGCGCCAAGAATGGCGCCCTCAACCCAAAAGCTATCACCTTCCTGTAGCTCGATAAACAGATCAAAGGAAAGCTTCCCTTCTGCAAAACCACCTTCCTTATTTACCTTGGCAAAGAGAAAATACCCGGTTTTTAAGACTTTATACCCATTCATAGCCAATAACCACTGATATACCTCCATCTGGCGCTTGTAGCTGTCATAGATCTTATATTCTTTTGCGCCGGTAGCTTTATAGTCTACCACTATCAGCTCCCCTTCTGGATTAACCCAGACATCGTCAACTGCGCCGAAAACCAAGAAGTCTGTTGGCTTATGATGAAATTGAACGCCGGTGAAATTAGTGCGCCAAGTATTAATTTGATCACATTTATAGGGAATTGCGTTAATGTTGTATTTCTTGATAATATAATGGGCTGTGCCGTTTTCGCGGCAAACATCAAATTCCTTCTTTAAGAGCGCATCTATAGCAGAGTTAATTGTATACGGGAATGATGGTGGACGCTTAACGCCTTTCTTCATTTCCAACCAAAAGCAGCGCGGACAGTCCAAGAACAATTCTATTTTAGATCTAGATATTTTTATCATCTTGATGTACTTTGTAATCTATGGGCCAAATAATTTTAGCCATTAAGCCGTGAATCTCTCGACCCAACTTATTGTTTATACTTCTGACAAAATTAATCCTTCCCAAAATGTTTTTCTTTAATTCTTTTATTGTCATATCATATTCAATAGCAACTAATTCAATAATATTATTTTCTGGCCACCCGCTCTTGATATCATTTTTTAATTGCTTAATAAACTCTGGAGCCGGCTTTATCTTATCATTTACTATTAATCCAGTAACGATTTGCCTCCTACTTTTATCGATAGCAGAATACCTCGAAACAGAATATTTTGCTAATTTTACAGCATCATAAAGTACATTTTTAAACGGCCTCAAATCTTTATCGCCAGATAAGGTAATATCATCTACAAACCTCGAGTAATTAAAATTTTGCTTCTTAAAATGCCTGATAATTCTTTGATCTATTTTATTTAAGGTAATATTTGCTACACAAGTGCTCGTAGGTGCTCCTTGTGGTAAGTAGTTTTTATAAGTACATATATTGGATAATAACATACCTAGCTTCTTATCGAATCCAATAGCATCGAATGCTTCATGAATCTTTTCGTAAGTTGTGTTAGGAAAACATTTTTTTACATCCACATTAACTACCATATATCGTTTTGTATGAAATCCTGCGTTAGTGAAAATAGACCTTCCCTTTATTCCTCCCTGCATGTAAATTGGCCAGTCAATATATTTAACAAAGAAATCTTTTGTTATGCGTTGTATGAGTTTTAATTTCCTGTAAGAAGGATTAATTGTTCGGATCTCGCCATCTTCCTTTTTTATATCAAAATTACCATAAAATTTTTCTTTTATTTTCAAAACATTTTCTATATCATCTAGATTGAGTTTTGTATGTTCTAAGAAATTACTGAGAGTTATTGGCGGGAGAATTTTTAATCTTAACTTAAGCACTTTGCGTAGTTAAACTTTCATAGTAATTTTTTACTATTATTTTGGCAAATTCAATTACCTTCCGATCCTCTTTTGAGAGACCATCTTTTATTTGAACAGATTCCCAAAATAATACTTCTTCAGGAAGCTTCAGAACTTCGCAGATTTTTTTGATTAACGCAAGGCTAGGTTCTTTGCGACTGTTCTCAATCGCTGATAAATAAGTAGGAGTTATTTCTAAATCTATTGCTAAATCTTTTTGAGTAAATTCTGATTGTTCTCTATATTTTTTTATTATGGCCCCAAAATTTACCATCTTCACGGCTCCTTCTTTTTAAAAAAAAGTGATGTGTAAAGCTTATTTCCTTTAACCCATTAGTTCGCCAAAAATATGTTTAATGCGTTTTCCGTTTCCCACTATCCAGAATAAGCATTTTAAGATGCCTATCCAAAAGGCTTTAGGTAGTACAACTTTATCTTTTGTAGCCGCCTTGCGCTGCCTTTTTAGGTGGTTTGCGCATTTCAACAATTTTTGCCGTTGTTCAGTAGTAAGTTTGCGCTTTCTAGAAGCCTGTCTCAAGACATTTTCCAGATTACGCACAACTTCAACTGCCAGGGATATTTCCCTTGGGCTTACCTTGTTGCTTTGCATTTTTTACCTCCTTTCTCTCTTTGACCTCTTAAACATTTTAATATAGGCAAGAATACCCCGGTATTCTTGCACATCACTTATTTCGTACGCATCGCCGATTAGCCCATTCCCGGACTACCGGTTATCTCTATAGCATTCTTCAGTAAGACTACACAGGACACTATTACTTAGGCGTTAAATGGCATCTACGTATCTTCATTAGCTTGCCATTATACTTACTTTTCTTTATTGCTTTGTCGAATGCCGGCGAGATACAAACAAGGTCACATAGTTATCTATGCTTCCTTGGATGCTGAAAGGAGATTTTCTCAAGATAAGCCTTTTTTCTCAGGCAGTTGTCAAAGAGCGGTACGCTTGTACCATAAGGTAGTGTAACATATTCTACTGGTAGTGCAAGTGTTTTTTTTAAAAAATCACCTCAGATTAGACTGTTCTATTTTCTCAAAAAATTAGCCTACTTCTGAAGTGATTCGATCTTCTGTTTAATTACCTGCCATTCGCTATTATTAACCGGAAAATTAGTACCCTACCAAAATTTTAATATACTAAGATTACTAAGCCCATCTGTGTTTTTTAGTTCTACGCGCAGAATAGGATTATTTACTAATCTTTTGATAATCTTTATTTTTAATCTTAATCTCCCGCAAAAATTAACGCCGCGCGATTTATGTCGGGGAAATCCGCGTTGCTCATTTATTTACCTCAATCCATGGATAAAGAAATATTTCCTTCCAATCATATTGCCACATCGGCAAAACCGACGTCAGGCATGTTGCACGAAATATCAACGAGTATTTCTTTAACAACTCCTCAAGATAATCAATACACTCATCAATGTCTTTAAATGTCGGCGGATTTTTCAGCGCTCTTTTGTCAAAATGCGCCACTCTCATATCAGCAAATTTTTCACACTTTGAAGCTTTTGTTCGAAGACGCGCCAGATCATCAATAACAATAGAAGGATCAATATGCCGCCCAGTTCTATCAACAAATTTCTTAAAATCTCTTTCTCCAAATTCTATCATCATTGGATCAGTGCCATACAAAGCGACAAACCGCTGGCGCGAAATCACGCTTGGTGTTTTAGCAATCTGATCGAGTAGCCGCGCAAAAGATATGCTTTGTTTGTCGATCTTTACTTGACGACGTATGCCCATCACAGTCAAAGAACCATACGCACTGCCCAAGAACTCGTAAAATGAGCTTGGCTTTTGTATCTTTTTATTCGTCTTTATGATTTCCTGCACTTCCCAAAAAATATGCCGATTTACCGATAGGCTCGTTATTTCTTTGTAGATAACGTCTAACCATTGGCTCCATTTCACAAAAACCTTGTTCATCTCAGCTCTCTCTATTAACATTTATATTTTCTTAATAAATTTCACTCCATTCCAAAATGCCTGCTTGTGAGACTCTGGCTGTAATTCGTCAATGCTTCCGAATTCTTTTTTCGGTACACCAACGTATGGATAATAACTTGTTATACCGCTTCACTCAATAGCATGGAAAAAACCTTTTTCAGGATATACTGTCCGACCATCCCAGCTTCCATGATGTATAAATCCTGCTGTTAACGAAACCCCGTCATCGCCACTATGGTATGCTATTATAAGTGGCTGTTGATCAATAGCGCTTTTATCTACTCTCAGCAAATTTACCATATAAACAGCGTTAGCGGTATCGCCTGAGCCAACAACAACGGCCTTAAAAGATTTACTACATAAGTCTGAAGGCAATGACAAAGGAACCTGATTAGGGTCAACTGTCCGAAAAGTGTTGAGAGGACAGACTTCTTGGAGATGATGATATTTATCGATATCTATAGGATATGAACTAAATACTATTTTTGTCATGAATCATACTCGTTCTTTTGTCGTTTTAATAGCTCTGACATAAAACTTGGCAAAGCTGTGTGTGATTTTGGTATTATTGGATTAGAAAAAGAAGATAAAGCAGAAAATGGTGGGGCGAGCGTAGGTATTACTTGAGGACAGAAAGAGTTTCCTAATAAATTTATCCATGCAGTCTTTGATGCGCCTATCATTCCTTTGTTCATATACTCAAAAGCTTTTCTTGCTGTAGCGCAATCCATAGTAACCCTCCGCTTAACAACCCCTAACATAATTGGATTGCCATAAAGATACTGGTCAACGTAAATACCGTTCCTACCCGGCTCTTGAATGAAAGGAGCAGTCTTGTAAAGTCCAAACAGGTAGTTTGCCCTTTCAAAAAAAGCTAACACCCCTTCGGCATAGTTATTAATTTTGTAGTGATCAAAAGCTATCCTCGCCAGCATTTCAAGATGAAAAGAGCGTAACGAGCGACAATGTGTATCTCTCCACTTTTTCAATATTTTAATTGTAGGAATAAATAACCCTTCTGCTTTTTTATTCTCCTGGGTTATCCATTTGTCAGGAATCTTTGGATACGTCTCCTGCCAACCAGTTCCCGCATTATCAGGTATTTTATATAACTCTTCATTGTCTGAAAACCCGATAGCAGGAACGATTTCAAAGTCGCAATAACTAAACTTTATCGTTACGCAGGGTGAAGCAATAGAAATTGGTGTTAAGGGATAAGCTTTCCTTAATACGATTAATATTTTCCGAAGTAACTGCCCGGATGTTTCATTTTTGTGATTTCCGTAATGAATCTGGACAAAAAAATCCACATCCTTAAGAGGTCTTATCATAGTCTGCCGAGCATAAGACCCTGTTAAGAAACTATCGACAATGTTAATTACATCAGAATTACTAAGTATACCCCGTATTTTAGTGTGACTTGAAGAGATGGAAGACTTCTCCTGTTCGGTTGGTTCTATCTTAGAACGAAACTTCTCGAATTCTTCCAGAATACTATTCTCTGCTCTTTCGCGAGGCGATAGGATCATGTCTCTTCTTCAGCATACCTTTCTTCACCGTCCTTAACGCCCGCCCTTGCTCTTTTATAATCGGACTCGGACGTTTCAGGTTCGTCTTTTTGTATTTCTTTTATCTCTTTAGATAACCTGCCGATTTCGTTTTGCGCCTGTTCCATACTTTTACTGCCATCTTTACAATATGAGATAAACAATTGGGCATCTTTCATCGCGCTAAGATATCTATCCGCCGCGATCTTATGCATTAAGGCTCTTTTCTCAAAATTTAAATAAGTTTGTAGGGCCGCGAGAACAGCAATAGCTATTGTAAATACACCTGTTATAATTTGCGCGGCTAATGATTCATTCTTTGATATGTAATAATAAACGGATGTTCCCATGATAGCAGTTGCAATAACGATAACTATGCCTATCCTTAAATGATATTTTGCGTATCTATCTCTAGCATTGTAATGTTTCTTCTTCCCATACATGCAGTCAATTCGTATCTTTCCCAATTCCTGGATTGTATTTTCATTTCCCACAGCTAACTCCTTTTTTTATTCATCCTGCTCTTGCATCAACGTGCCGTTTCTTAATTTGCTAAACCACTGACTATACTGCTCCGGAGTCAGCAAAAAGAAAGAATAATGCTGGTGGATGCTGCCGCGAAAATCTTCTTGGACATCGATAGCGTTAATCGTATCGAGGCGCTTATTAACGGCAACAAAGTGGTCTTGGCCGTAACGTTCCTTTGCCCGGGTGATTTCATCCTGATCCTCGTCGCTTTTAATTTCGACTACAAGCACGATTTCCTTCTTACCGCTGTCTTGGAGGACTTGTAGGCGTCGAACATCTTTCCCATCCGCTATAAGCAGGTCGATATACCGCTGTAAATCAATCTTGATAAAAAAATCGGGATTAAAACTGCGGCGGACGCGATCTTTGCCACCTTTCCAGAATTCGTAATCCAAGCTGTAAAAATCCATATTCCGGGACTTGATCCATGCATCAATGTATTTGGCGTTATCCACCAGCTGAAACACAAAATCTCTTTCCGGCCCATGAGATACAATCGCCAGATTCTGCGGGGTCTTGAACATCGACGCATTAACAACATATAACGGCTTAAGCGGTATCAGTGAACGAATATGCGGCGACTTCGCCTCCCCGGCAAAATCAAATGTGCTCTGATAGGAGTCGCCATTCTTTCGCCGGGCGCCGTAATCCTGAATCACAAAGAGGTTTTCCTTATCCAGCTCCACTTCATATTCTTCTGATATAAAAACGCTGGCGTCTTTATCGAGCTCGCCGGAACGGACGCTTGACATATCCATAGTAGCAGTCTTGATAGGGATCGTATCACCCTCGACGTTTTCCAAAACGCGCTTTTTCTTGCCCCTGGGAAGAAACTGGTTAAAAAAAAGTTCTGCCCGTTTTTTATTCTCTTCTGAAACTTGGTCACCAGAGATACCGGCCTTTTCCATTGCCTTACGAATAACCTGCTCAATTGTTTCGCGATCCGGCAAATCGGTGGTCATAATGCCGTCACCGAAATCAAAACAGGTGCGCTCAAATTGCTGGGTTTCAAACCGTTTGAATACTTCCTCAACGACTTGATCAACGGTATAAAAATTCTTTGTCAACGAAAAGTTCTTTTTGTCAATCATGTACGTAACTCGCAACTCTAACTTTTCGGCTGACGGTTCAAATCTAAGCGCTCTATCCTGCATATCCTGCTTGAGCTCTTTCGGATCCTCAAGCCGAGCACGAGATACATAACTAAGGTTGAACAACATAAAATTGTGCGCCGCGCGTTTTGTGCCGTTTTCTTTAGGCAATACACGAGAAACAAAGCGCGTATCGCAATCGGTCACGGCATAGAGCAACTCTTTAATATGGTCAGCAAACTTTTCATGGTTGGTTATTGTCACGACCGGGTAGTTACCCAAGATATGACCAAGCGGTACTTTCCGTGGCAACCTCAACCCTCGGCCAAGAACCTGTGAAATCAGAAGCTTTGAGTCGAAAACTCTCTCTTCCACAGGAACGATCTGATACACATTGTCAACATCCCAGCCTTCAGAGAGCTTGTTGACTGCGAAGATAAACTCAACCTTACCACCGACTTTGCCCGAATCGGTTTCTTCAATCGCATCAAGCTTTTCCTGATAATCATCATCCGTCGGTTTGCTAATAACACAGATAACCATATCAGACGCTTTTTGATATACCTGTGCTTCAGGCGCGCCAGCACATTCCGGGGTAATCTTGCGCAGGTAATCACAAAGCGCTTTGATAAACTCTTCTTTATTCTTTTGCGCGGTTGATCGCCTTGAATTGATAAAAATCGTTATCGGTTTAAGGCGAGGAATACCGTTTTCGCTATAACTATACATACGCTTATTCTCATAGTGCGTAATAAGGATCTGCTCGAAGCGCTGTGTCAGCGTTAATTCAGTATCCTCGTCTGACTCAGTTTTGATAATAGGATTTATCTTTTTAATCTGCATGCCAGTCATGGCATCTTGAATGGAATAATCAAATATGACGTCCGCAAAATATTCATCTTGATTGTATGGCGTTCCGGTAAAACCGATATGACGCCTGATCCGCGCTTCTTCGCGCAAAAATGTCATCCACAACCGTTCATCGCGCTCCTCACCTCTGCTGGCAACTTCCTCAACAGACAGCGCGCTCTCATGATATTCCAAATGCGAATAGGCATGATGCACCTCGTCGCTCAACACCAGCACATCGTTACAATTGTGGAAAAGTGTTTGACCGATAGAATTATTTTCTTTGTTATAAATAGAATTGATATTTTCAATGACGATCGAATTATCAGTTATGGGGTCATTTTGATTGAGAAGCTGAATGGCTATGCCGCGGTATTTGGCGGGCAGCTTTTCCTGAAGAGCAATGCCTTTGGGGCCATAGAGATATTCGCGGAATTTACCGGTCAATCCCTGCTCAATAACTGTTGAGGAGGGGCCAAGCACAAGCACTCGCTTGACCTTACCCATAACCAGCGATAAATAGGCAATGGCAAACATAACATATGATTTGCCGGTGCCGGTTGCCATATGCACAACACCGGATAATCTGTTCGGAAGCGGTAGGTGACGCAAAAAGTTCTCTTCACTATGGAAACGTTGACGTATGGCAATCTTGTTTTTGAAGTTTTTTTTAGCAAGACCTGTGATGTCAGTGTAAATCCCACCCCACAAATAAATAAGGGTGCTCTTTATAGCGTCAAACTGATATTCCCGACCCCCGGAAAGCTCACGCACAAATTCTTCAACTTCGCTAAAATCAAACTGCCCATAATCACATCGCTTGATTTCAACATCCAACGTGTGATCGCCTAAATTTAATTTTTCAACGCGCTTTGGCATACAATCCCTATCTTTACTTTAGCTTGATAACTTTGCTTTCATTGCCATGCTTATCAATAGCAATAATATGCGAGTCTTTAGTGAGTCCTTCTACCTTGACTACGCCGTCTTCGCCTATATCCTTGCTGTATATCGCGACATCCATATCAAAAACCTTTCCGTCATAGTCAACATCAACAAGCATCATCGCAAGACCTTCCAATCCCTTAAACCGCCGGCCGTTCTTGTCTAAAATTCCGCTATTGAACTTTGTAATCTTGATGCCGCCGTTCTTGCGTTCGGCTTCAACTTTTATTTCTTCATTAAAGTAGAACCCGACTGAAGATATCAGCCGATTGATATCCGCACTCGATGTGGCTTGTTCCTCTATCTGAAAATGCCGCGACAACTCTTCCAAAACCTTATATGGGAATTTAAGCAGTTTAAAATTACCTTTTTCCTTAGCGGCATTCTTAAAAGCAGTATCGCCAATACGGGCACAGGTTTCAGGAGTGATAATATAGTAATCACCCTTGAGCTTGCCGCCACTGGCGTCAATTATTCCTTGCAGATATTCCTCATCTATGCGGATATTTTTCAGATACTCATCATCCCATACCGGAAATACTTCAACAGGATCGCCATTCTTCTCAGCGTAGATATTAGGCAGTTTATATTTTTTACTGAAGCCAGTTTTCTCTCGCACGATGTTAAAAAGACCAAGCACAAAAGTGATATACGTGTCCTGATTCTTGCGTAGATCCATAATGCGAGTGAAATCATACGCTCCGGCAGATACCACGCAAAACGGCTTAGGCGGCTGTCCGTATTTCTCGTTTTTTTCTTTTATCTCATTTTGATAAATCGAACCGCATTCCTTACACTTCTTGTATTCATCATTCTCCTCTATGACGCTACTGCATTTTTCACACCGCGCTACTTCTTGATCAGCTACGTTAGAATTATTTTCGAGTTTCTTTGACTCAGCGATATTCAATATACGTTTTTGCATCGTATAGATAGCATGTTTTCCAAAATCACAAACAGCCCAACGCCTCCCAAGTTTTTCACCAACAACAGCGGTTGTGCCAGAGCCAGAAAAAACATCTAAAATCAAATCATTCTCATTTGAAGAATTTGAAATTATTCGCTGCAATAATTCTTCTGGTTTCTGCGTTGGATAATTAGCTCTCTCTTTCGCCTGTGACTGAATTTGCCTTATATCATCCCAGATACTTTGCAGCGGAACCCCCTTCATCTCATCTAAATATCTTTTATATCGAGGGACATTGCCCGGGCGCGTTTGAATTATTCTTCCATCTTTAACAAGCTGATCCATATTTTCCTTAGAAAACTGCCAATATCTTTTTACACCCATAACTTCATAAAAAGGATTCCCTTTTGCTGCTCCACCAGGACCAGCAAGATTATCCAACATATACCTCCGACCTGTTCCCTCTTCGATGTTTTTGTAAAATTTATTAATATATTCCTCATCATGCGGGGTATGTTGTGAATTCCAAACATATTTTTCACTTCTTGTATAAAACAATATCGTATCGTGAATTCGCCCATAGTGCTGAGAGCCTTGTTTTGTATCACTATGCGCTGTTGATCTTTTCCAAATAATTTCATTCCTAAAATTCTCACCTCCGAAAATCTCATCTAATAAAACTTTTACAAAATGAGCCATTTTGGAATCAAGATGAATATAAAAACTGCCATCTAAAACTAAAATACTTCCCTTGTCCAGACCAAAGTTAAGCGACTTTAAGGTGGAGAAAATTTTAAAAATCTCCACCTTTCCTATTTCCTCTTTTTGCTAAAAATTCCAAAAGTCTTCAAAAATATGCCCTCTAAGCGCCTCTATACGCGACGATCTCAGATTGAGCCAGCCTGAGAGACGGCGGAAAACCCTGCTGGCAGAATCAATGAATTTCCTTGAACTGGTGGACAAAATTTTATCCCCGAGTAAACCTCCCATGGCGTTTGATAACCCAACGACTGATGGAGCCTTTCGGTATTATAAACATTAAAGTATACTCCTAATCCTAGCCTGGCGTCGATCATCGTTGGATATTCCTGAATGTAAATATTCCCGTATTTGACCGTGCGCCAGAGCCGCTCGATAAAGATATTGTCAAAAACCC
>Ga0265296_1004469_pt1 | contig 12148 bp, 9 predicted proteins | sample MunlanPumphouse1_FD_189073 | JGI IMG/M metagenome (GOLD analysis project Ga0265296, IMG submission 189073) | Groundwater microbial communities from a municipal landfill in Southern Ontario, Canada - Pumphouse #1 | ecosystem: Environmental > Aquatic > Deep subsurface > Groundwater | place: Canada... | reverse complement strand
CTCTCTTTCAAAAAAACCAGTAAGGAGGAAACAGATGAAGGTGTTTGTCGGAATAGACGTGTCGAAAGACAAATTCAACTATGCGTTCGTGGATGAAAACGATGGACTGCTCGGTCAAAGCAAGGCGGAAATGAATCGTGGTGGTTTTACACAATTTTGGAAAGCGTGCCAATCTTTTGAAGAGGCTTTCTTTGCAATGGAATCTACCGGTTCTTACCACGTGAATCTCTTATCGTTTCTACTTTCGAATACCGAACATGTTTTTTTATTGAATCCTTGTTTGGTGAAAAAACATCAGGAGTCCAATTCGTTACGAAAAACAAAAACCGACACGACTGACGCTGTCGCAATTGCCCGGTTTTTGAAGGAAAAGGGAAATGATCTTCACCAGACCGTCCCCCAACAGGTTCAATCTCTGATTTCGTTGGCTCGTCTGCGTGAAAACATCGCCGAGGAAGTTGCAAAAACGAAAACACAAATCAAGCAAAAACTGAATATTACTTTTCCGGAATTCCTGGTCTATAACGTTTTTACGAATTTCGCACTGGAAATGATTTCGCATTATCCTTCTGCAAAGTCAATTAGAAACACCAAGACCGAGAAGTTTATTGCTACCTTGCAACCCTTATTGGATAAAGTCGGTAGACCTGCCAAATACTCTTTGGAACAAGTCTATCAATTGGCACAAGAATCTATCGGTACTGCTGACCCAAATCTGGAATCTGTCGTTCTGTTCCACATCCGTCATTTGAAATTCCTAACAGAGAATCTCGATGTTGTTACCGATCATTTTACAAAAGAATGCGACAAAACCTTTGGAGATCAAATCTCCATCATGACTTCGGTCAGTGGGATCGGTAAGATTACAACCGGTCATTTTCTCACAGAAATTTCAAGTATCGACCGTTTTAAAACGGCCAAACAAATGATCGCTTTCTGTGGGACAGACCCATCCATTAAGCAGTCCGGTAAAATGTCTATCCATGGAAAGGTAACAAAAAGAGGTTCAAAAAGTCTTCGTCGAACGGGTTTTCTGATGGCAACCTCAGTCCCGAAGCTTCGGGATCCGGTCTTTCGGGATTACTACCAAAAAAAGCGAAATGAAGGTATGCCTTACCGAAAAGCCGTCATCGCAACTTGGAATAAACTGGCGAGGGTCATTTTTGCAATGTTAAAAGGAAATTTGCTATACAATCCTGATTGTGCTCGAACAGGAATTATTTATAGTTGACTCTGCGGTTAATGATCTCTGAATCCGTTACCAGCGTTCGCTTCCGCTATTTCCAGAACACTTCCAACGCCTGATGCAGGCAATCCACCTCAATCGGCGTCGCGCCGAGCAATTCGCCGTCCGGCGTCAAAACCTTCGGAACGTCTGTTTCGATCCGGATGTGTTTGGCCTGAATTGACTCGATTTCTTTGAGGTGAACATGCTCGCCGGTGAAAATCTTCGGGAAGCATTTCAGCAGGCGGATTCTCCCAAGTTTGTTGGCAATGGTCACGTCGAGTTTGCCGTCGTCGATCTCGGCTTTCGGCGCCATGAGGAAGTTCGACGTCCATCGCGTATTGGAAATCTCGACGAAGATCGCGTCGCGTTCGAGCATCTGTCCGTCCAGTTCGATCCGCATCGGCGTGGATTTCAGAAAAATCGTTTGTTGCAGAACGCCCAGAGTATAAGACACATTCCCGAAAACCTTGAGTTTCTGGGCGACGGCATTCACATCGGCTACGAATCCCAGGCCAACAATGTTGAGAAAGTAGAAATTTTCGCCCTGTGTGAGAATCCTGCCGACATCGACTTTCCGCAGTTTGTTCAGAGCGATCACACGAATCGCTTCCCGCCAATCCACTGCGTCCGGGTTGAGATCGCGATAGATGGCGTTGCCGGTGCCGATCGGTAGAATTCCCAGCGGAATGCGTTTTTGCGAAGGATTCCGGAAATATCCGTTGACGAATTCGAACAACGTTCCATCGCCGCCAGCCGCGACAATGCCGTCGTATGGTTCAAAGTCGGCATCCCGGACGATTTCCGTTCCGTTTCCCTTGTGTGTCGTGAGCCGGAACTCGGCGTCGATGCCGATCTCCTTAAAAAATGCTTCGACTTCCGGCAAGATCTTTTCAGCCCGGCGATGCGCGGCCTGAGGATTATAGACTACAAGAATTTTCATGATTCGTTTCCCCTTCGTTTAATATTACTATTCATCAATTTCATCGTTAATTCAAATCCGCAGGCGAACGCACTTCGGCAGGAGCGAATAGATGACCGGCGGATAGCCGATCATTTCGCCGTCCGCTTCGATGATGACGGGCTGACCGTCGATTTCCATCCGCACGTCCCGAACGGTTCGATATTCCGCCTGCGGTTTGTTCAGAATCGTTCCGGAATAGAGCGACGGAATCATTCCGAGCGTCCGAAATTTTCCCGTTTCGCCGATCGTGACAACGTGCAAATATCCGTCGTCGTATGTCGATGGAACGCCATAATTCATCCCGCCGCCGAAATAGGAACACTTGAATACGGTCATGTTTTTGACGGTTTTCTCAGGAAATTCCTGACCGTCGAACGTGAGGCGGCAGACCATATTTCCGAACTGAAAGACGTTTTTTAGTCCGGCATACAGCGCGGCGACGTCGATGTTCACGCGTTTCAGAAAAGACTGGAACGGCGTTTTGTGGTTGAATACCTCGATCGACCGGCTGATGACGCCGATGCTGGAATTCGCCAGAAAATACCGAACGACTTTCTTCCCGTCTTTGACACATTCGATTTTCCCGACATCGGCGAGATAAGTAATGGCATTTCTCGGATCGCCGGTGATCGGACTTCGCTCCGGAAAGAGTTTGGCGATATCGCAACTGCTTCCGGCTGTAAGATAAATCAATTCGATTTCGGGAGAAATGAGACGATCGTTTTCCATGACGCCGTTGAGAACTTCATTGAGCGTGCCGTCGCCGCCGAAAACGTAAAATATGCGTCTGCCGTTTTTGGCTTCCGTCCGCGCAAGTTCCATCGCATGTTCGGAAAATGTCGTCACTCGCGAATCGACGTGCAGACCGAACGATTCGGCTCGTTCCAGAAACGTCTGCCAGCGCCCGGCGGCCTTTCCGCCGCAAGCCAGCAGATTGCAGATGACGAACAGGTCGTTCGGATTATTTTCCATTAATGAAGCGATAAATCCTCCCAGATCAGCGAGTTTTTCAGGCGCCAAACCATCGCATCCTTTTTCGGATCGTTCTCCCGAAACGCGCCGTACAGATTGACCGGAATCGAGATGCGCGGGAAACCTTTCGAGGCTGACGAGATCAACTGACTGTCGGGAAATCCGAATCGGAACAGGCGATATTTTTTCCGGTTCTGCGCAATCATAAACCGCACGAGATCGCGGACGGCGAAATCACATCCTTCGGAAAATACGACATGCCGGATGGCGATTTCGGTGATCGGCATGCCTTCCTGCGGCAACAAATGAAGCGGCGATGTCAGAAACCGAACCGTCCTTGCGGCGCCGCCATATTTTTCGACGATGGTGCGTTTGAAACCGGACTGATCCCAGTGCGAAAGCGCGGCAATCAATTTTCCGTTTCGCACCGCGACGATGAAATTCTCCAACGAAAAGCCGGGTCGGGTCAATAGCCGGTCGAAATGCGACTCGGAAATGAAAGGATTCAATTCAAACTGCTTGTAAAACCCAATGAACAATCGCCGCAAGTCCGGCAAATCTTCGGACCGGCAGAGCCGGATTTCGAGATTCCGTGAAGTCTGTTGCCGGAAAACCGGGATCAAATAAGTAATCCGGAAAGTTCTCAACTGATCGAATTTCGGGATTCCCGCCCGCCCGGAAAGGAGCGAAATCATCGCCTGATTATGCTTCATCGCGAGCATCACGCCGAAACGCGCCTCGCTGGAAAGCAGAAAATCGGAAACGGCTCTCATCAGGCGGAAAGCGGTTATGCCGTTTCGCGCGGAATGCCGGATCTTGATGCCGCCGATGTAGGCAATGCGCAACGGCTGTCCGTCAAATAGAACGGTTCGGAAGGAACAACCGACCGCGCCGAGAATCTTTCCGTGTTCCTCGGCGACGAATATCTGCGCATCCTCACCCTGCAAGTTGGCTAACGCAAAATAGTCCGGCGATCGATCGATGCCGACGACTAATGACGCATCCATCGGTGCCTCGCGCGACAAATCCAAAAGTTCGTTGTTATCTTGCGGAGTTGCTGTTCGGATATTCATCGATACTTTCTTTCATCGCCCGTGAAGTTAGCGAATGTTCGTTTTCCTTTTCAATATAAATTTCAGGCGCGACAGTTTGGAGTGAAATTGTCAGACAAGCGACATCATGCCAAAAGAATGCGGAAAACTTTAACGATCCGTCGTAGGCGGAAAACTCATCTGATCAACAAATATATCCTGAAATTCCGGATCGGCGGCGAGCGGAATATGCTCGATTTTCCGGAGGATTTCATCGTAATTGTCTTCACGAAACAGCGCGAGTTTGGCGCCTCTCAGTGCCGTATTGCCCGATTGAACAAGAATACTATCGTCGAAATTCAGCAAGCCGATTCGTTTGGCGCTGGATAGATTGATATAATTTCCAAACGCTCCGGCGAGGTGCACTTTCTGCAAATCGGATTTCTGAAGCGACATCCGTTTCAGCAGGATTTCTGCGCCCGCGGCGATCGCGGCTTTCGCTAACTGCAATTCCCGAATGTCGTTTTGCGTGATCGAAACCGGTGGCATCAGTTCCAGTATCTTTCGCGAATCCGACAATCGCCCGCTGGATGCAATTTGATCGAGTTCGAGTCCGCAGGCGACAGCATCGACCAATCCGCTTCCGCAGATTCCTTTCGGCGATCCGTTGCCGATGATTTCGTACGCCATCCGCCCATCGCGAATCGTCACCTTGGAAATGGCGCCGGTCGATGCGCGCATTCCCTGCGAGATTCTCGCGCCCTCAAATGCCGGTCCCGCCGCCGTCGATGAACAGAGAATGCGCCGCTTATTTCCGATGACAACTTCGCCGTTCGTTCCCAGATCGATCAAGCCGATTGTGTCATCGGATTCCGACATCCCGACGGCAAGAATACCGGCGAGCAAATCGCTTCCGACGAATCCGCCGAGGCACGGCAAGAAGATGACGTCCGGATTGTCCCGCAGATTCCAGTCGAGATCGCTCGCCTTCCAGACGAACTCGCCATCCCGCAGAGGTTGAAACGGATAACGCGACAGCGGCAGAACATCGATGCCGTTGAACAAATGATGCATCGCCGTATTGCCGACAATGATGATTTTCAATAGCGGCAGGCTGGATTCCGTCAACAATTCGCCGATCATGGCGCCGAGTTTTTCACGGATCAGATTCCGCAACGTCGCCGCGCCGTTCTCGCTCAGGGCAAAGTTGATGCGGCTCATGATGTCCGCGCCGTGCGGTGCCTGCGGATTCAACGCCGACCGGACGCCGAGAATGTTGCCGTTCCGCATATCCAGCAATTGAGCGACGAGCGTCGTCGTTCCGAGATCGATCGCCACACCAAGTCCTTCGACGGATTTCGCCTGAATTCCCATTTCATCGACAAGGATCGTCGTTTCAAACTGCGCCAGTTCAAGCGTCGCCGGTTCTAAAATCCGGCATTGACACGCCAAGCGAAAGCCGTTGTCGATCTCTTCTTTCGTCAGTTTCCGCCGCTGGACATCGTTGAGTTCCAGATTCCCGTTGACGACTTTCACCAGACAACGCTTGCAAAGTCCTTCGCCGCCGCACGGAAACTCGACGCCGAAATCCCAGAGGACGTTCTTCAGGAAAACGCCGGATTCTACATGAATCGTCTTTCCCAGCGGCTCCAAACGAATTTCTATGGACGATTTTTTCACGTCAGAAACTAACCGCATTTTCCCGAAAAAACAACGGCGGGATGAATTTCTCTGCCCGATTCGCCGATTCCGTTCTTAAATTACCAAAAGTTGATTGTCACATTTGAAAGGTCGATGATGAAAGGAATGGTTCAGGTTTATACCGGCGACGGAAAAGGCAAAACGACCGCCGCGTTGGGTTTGGCGCTTCGCGCCTCCGGAGCAGGGCTCCGCGTGGCGATTTTCCAGTTTGTCAAAGGCCAAGTCTATAACGAGATCAAGGCCGTTCGCGAATTTCTGCCCACCATTACCGTCAGGCAATTCGGACGCAAATGCTTCATCCGATCCAAACCGGAACCGGAAGATATTCGCCTCGCGCAGGAAGGATTGAAAGAGGCGAAACGCGCCGTCACAGACGGTCAGTACGATCTGGTTATCCTTGACGAGGCGAATATCGCCGTTCATTTTCAACTGTTCACCGCCGACGATCTGCTGGAACTCATCCAGTCCAAATCCGAAAATGTCGAACTCGTGATAACCGGCCGAAACGCCGACCCTAAAATCCTCGCCACCGCCGACCTGGTAACGGAAATGAAGGAGATTCGGCATTACTACCAAAAAGGAATTCCTGCCAGACCGGGAATCGAGTACTAACAGTCGCTAATAAAAATCAAAAAGCCCGCTCGGCTGATGCCGGGCGGGCTTTGATTATTTTGGAGTACGTTAACGAAACGGGCACGCCAAAATGCTCATTAAACAGTTCTTCGGTTCGGTTATTCTTTTCCCTTCGAGATCAAAGCGCCTTCCGGTGAATATTCAAGTTCCATCTCGGTGCCAGCCGAATCATAGGCAATGGTATAGATCAATTTGCCATCTTTCATCTCTTGCTCGACCTCGATGATCTTGTAACCGCTCACTTCTTTCTCTGCCAGCGGTTTCACTGCGGCTGGAAGGTCATTCATGGTGATTACCTTATCCACTTCTTTCGATTTAGAACATCCGATGGTCAAAACCAGCGCTCCAACCATGATTGCTACTATCGAGGCGTTTCTGACAGCACTTTTTTTCATTTTCTATTTCCTTTTCTATGTTCCACTGTATTCCTTGGTAGCAGGAAAGCCGTGGGCGCGCCTTACCGCTAATGACTTACCGATCCTATTGCTTCTCTTTATTCATACAGGCGTATTTTAATCAACACAGTTCCTATTATCAAGCACAAAGGTATCAAGTTTTCAGATCAAATCACCGATTCCATTCACAAAATACCGGAAGTTGATTAGAACTATGGAAATCAATTATTACTACCGGAACGAAATTTCTGCCAGACAGGGAATCGAGTACTGATAGTCACCGAATTATTGAATTTTTAGAAACATTTACTTATATTCAGTTCGTATGGCTAAATGTTACAAACGATACAGATTGATGACACGTCGGTTATGTGCCAAAGTGATCATCTCACGAGCATGTCGGTAAGCAAAACGGGCGAGGCGTTGAATGTTTAACATCGATTCGATTTTATCCGCTCCATTCTGGTCGGAATGTGTCAGGGTAATTGCGTCACGCACGATAGACGAGAATACGGTCAAAGTTGAAGCCGTTGGGATCGTTTCGGAAAAGTATTACTCTCGATTGATTGATTATAACGACCTGGATTTAATCAGTATTGAAGAAGAAACGCGCCGGAAGTTTAATGAAGATGCTGAAAGATTCTTTCTTTTTATCGAATCCCATCGTATCAGGAACGCTTTCCAGTTTGATCCACTTTATGCTGTAAATGTTTCTCAGGTCGATGCACTCCCCCATCAAATTGATGCCGTTTACTATCACGTACTTCAGAATCCGCGAATCCGATTCCTGTTAGCCGACGATCCCGGCGCAGGTAAAACCATTATGGCAGGCTTGATAATCAAAGAACTAAAGTACCGTGGACTTGTCCAGCGCATACTGATTATCGTACCCGGTCATCTGAAATATCAATGGTTGAGAGAATTGAAAGAAAAGTTCCATGAAGACTTCAGACTTGTCGAACGGAGCACCATCGACACCGCGTGGAGACAGAATGTCTTTGAGGAAGAACATCAAATAATCACATCTATTGATTTTGCTAAACAGGAAACGGTGCTGGCGTCCTTGAAAGAATCGGCATGGGATTTAATAATCGTCGATGAAGCCCACAAAATGTCGGCATATCAATATGGCGATAAGATAAGTAAAACTGCCCGTTATATCTTAGGCGAAACGGCTTCTCAAATATCCAATTACCTGCTCTTCCTGACCGCAACGCCACATCGCGGCGATGCAGAAAACTTCCGTCTATTTTTAGACCTTTTGGAACCCGGATTCTTTGCAACAACGGAAATGTTGGCTCAATCTATTCGTAATCAGGACAATCCGCTCTTTCTTCGTCGGTTAAAAGAAGATATGAAGAACTTTGACGGTACTCCCATATTTCCCAAGCGGTATGTCAATACCAACCAGTTTGAACTCAGCGAAGGAGAGAAAAAACTCTATGATGAAGTTACAGATTATGTAGAAAAACACTTCAATAAGGCGATTCAAAAAGAGAAACGCAATGTTGCTTTTGCGATGATGATTCTTCAACGCCGATTGGCTTCCAGTGTCCGCGCGATTCGTATGTCGTTGGAAAGACGGAGAAGAAAACTGCAGGAACTCTATGAAGCCAGTGAGAACTACTTCTCAAATGAAAACTATACTGAAGATCGCATCGAAGACTGGTCGGAAGATGAACGCTGGAAAGTTGAAGAAGAACTCGTAGAAAGACTGACATCGGCTGAATCCAAAGAAGAACTCAAAGTCGAAATTGACATTTTGGATCATCTTGTTATCTTATCCAAAGAGGTTGAAAAACAAGAGGTCGAAGCAAAACTTCTCGCGTTAAAAAGCGTCATTGAAGAATTGCGACTCAAAGAAGGGAACAACAAACTGCTCATTTTTACTGAGTCCCGCGACACCTTAAACTATCTTATTGAAAAACTTAAAGCCTGGGAATTCAGCACGACGCAAATTCATGGTTTAATGAAAATGGATGATAGAATTAAAGCGGAACAGGAATTCTTTAACACAGCTCAGATATGCGTAGCAACGGAAGCCGCCGGTGAAGGTATCAATCTGCAATTCTGCTCTTTGATGATCAATTATGACATACCATGGAATCCCAACCGCTTGGAACAGCGCATGGGACGGATTCACCGCTATGGACAGCGCTATGAAGTGTACATCTATAACCTTGTCGCCAAAGATACGCGGGAAGGTAAAATCCTAATTCGTCTTTTTGAGAAACTCGAAAGTATGCGTGAACAAATGGGCAGTGACCGTGTTTTTGATGTGATCGGCGACGTTTGGGGATCAGGCAAGAATCTGCGGGACTTGATTATTGAAGCGATTTCTAACCAACGGTCGATGGAAGAAATCCTTGCCGAATTTGATCGTGTTCCCGATGTAGTAGCGATCGATAAAGTTCGAAAAGCCTCCATGGAATCTCTCTCGACCCATCATATCGACCTTCATCGGATTCTGGATGAACAGCGGAATGCCAAAGAAAACCGTTTGGTACCAGAGTATATCGAAGCCTTTTTCAAACGAGCGGCAAAGGTGCACAAAATTTCCATCGAGGAACGCACAGACGGTTTCTATCGTATTCCCGCTATCCCGTATGAAATTCGTAACCGGTTAACATCATTCAAAAACCGATTTGGAGAAGTAAATAAAGAATACGCTAAGATTTCATTCGATAAATCCAAAGCCTTTGAACATCAGGGCGAGTTCGTTGCAATGGGACATCCTCTGTTAGAATGTTTAGTCGAGTCCAATTTCCAACAATTCGGTAATAATGCCCGAAATGGCGCAGTGTTTTTCGATTTAGACGGGAAAATGGACGGCTTCATTTACATTCTGGACGCCGAAATTAGAGACGGGAATGACCTCATCGCCGGGAAACGGCTTTTCTGCGTTTATCAGACAGCAAGCGGTGAACTGCAAATGCTCAATCCGGCGATCTTTTGGGATTTAAAACCGACTCCGGCCGGCACAAAAGCAACCGAAATTCCCAACATCAATCAGGACAAAGTCATTACCTATATCATTAAAGAAGGATTGACCGGATATAAAGAAGAACTACTTGCCAGACGCCTCCACGATGCGGAAATCAAGCGTAAGTATGGCATGCGCTCTTTAGATGGATTAATCGCCAGATCAGAAGAGAAATTGGCTGATTTGGCAACTAAGAAAATGCTGGGCGATAAAATGGCTCCGGCTAATGAGCAAAAAGAATTGAACCATAGGAATGATCTGGGAAGAAAGCGAATGAATCTTGAAAAACAGATCATCGCTGAAACGCACTTGCTGGCAGGCGATCCAAAAGTCCTCGGTGTCGCGCGTGTAGTTCCAACGTCAACTTCCGGATCTGAGATGCACTCGTCTGTAGAAATCGAAATGATTGGAATGAAAACCACTATGGAATACGAAATCCGGCAAGGACGCATACCGGAAGACGTGTCCGCTAAAAACCTTGGTTATGATATTCATTCCGTCGGGGAAAATGAGCACCGATACATCGAGGTCAAAGCCCGTGCCGGAGAAGGTGCCATTCTGCTGACTCAAAATGAATGGTTCATGGCACAGCGACTAAAAGATGAATTTTGGCTTTACGTAGTCAGTAATGCAAAAACTGTCCCGGAACTCTTTCTAATTCAGAATCCTGCCGCTAAATTACATCCGACAGAAGTTCTTGAAACTGTTAGATACGTTGTAAAAGATTGGAACACAAACGCTGACGCTGCTAAATGAACGTGAATATCGATCAGATTCTCTCTCAAAATGAAGGAAAAACCTTAGAATTCAAGGAAAACATTTCATCTCCTGAAAATATCCTTAAAACCGCTGTTGCGTTTGCCAATACGGCTGGTGGGAAGATTGTTATTGGAGTAGAAAATCATCCTAAAGCAATTGTTGGGTTAGAAAACATTCAGCAAGAAGAAGAGCGCTTGGCAAATATCATTTCTGATAGCATCGCCCCACAATTAATTCCAGATATTCAGATTATTCCCTGGCGCAATACACATCTAATCATTGCAGAAATTCATTTCGATCCAAAACCATATTATCTCAAGAGCCAAGGTCCTGACAACGGTGTTTATATCCGCCATGGCTCAACGAATCGCAAGGCAACCCCTGAGCTTATCAAAGAGATTCAGCTGCTGGCGCGTAATACGAGCTTTGACGAGCAACCCTGTTTAGCCGCGAACTCTGCAACTGTGGACTTCAGAGTAGTTGCAGAGCTGTTTGAGAAAAAGGGTAAGCTGTTTCCAGACACTAAGCTAAGATCACTTAAGCTTCTTCTCAATTATCAGGGTACAGAGATCCCTTCCAATGGATTTGTTTTACTTTTTGGGAAAAACCGGACAGAAATCTTTCCCGATGCCATTATCAGATGTGCCCGGTTTAAGGGCATTACCCGCACATCTATTATTGATCAAATTGAAATTGACACGAATTTACCAGCTGCTGTCGATCATATTATTTCATTTATAGAAAGAAACGTTAGGACTGGAATTGAAATCGGTCGTACTGCCCATGAAGAAATTCCGGAATATCCAGCAAAAGTAATTCGAGAGGCAGTTATTAATGCCGTCGTACACACCGATTACTCGATTCAAGGTGCGACTATTCAGGTTGCTATTTTTGACAATCGTATCGAGGTGACTAATCCAGGTGAATTGCCGTTTGGTTTAACTCTTGAAGAAGCGATTTCAGGGATATCACGATTAAGGAATCTGGTCATCGGACGTGTCTTTAAAGAATTAGGATTAATTGAGCAATGGGGTTCCGGTCTTGGGCGCATGATTGAAGTGTGTGAAGAAGCAGGATTGCGACCACCAGAATTTATGGAACTCACAGATTCTTTTCGGGTAACGATCTACAATGAACCGATAACCACTCACCTTCCAGAAGAATGGGAAAGTGTGGTTGTAAAATATTTGAGGGAACACGGGAAAATATCAACCAAAGAAGCCAACGTTTTATGGCAGGTAGCATATAGAACGACACGCTACAGGCTTGCTATTTTGGTAAATCGTAATATCCTTGCCGAAATTGGCAAGAATCCTAACGATCCACAACGCTACTATGTACTAAAATGAAAGCACTACTAAATTGGGCAAAGTTGAACAAAAGAGGCGATGAGTAAAAATATCAATGGGGATATAAAGGGGACATGCGAACACATCAGATATATCGGACATTTAACGGAAATTCATTGGATATTGCAACCCGAAA
>Ga0265296_1004465_pt1 | contig 12156 bp, 13 predicted proteins | sample MunlanPumphouse1_FD_189073 | JGI IMG/M metagenome (GOLD analysis project Ga0265296, IMG submission 189073) | Groundwater microbial communities from a municipal landfill in Southern Ontario, Canada - Pumphouse #1 | ecosystem: Environmental > Aquatic > Deep subsurface > Groundwater | place... | reverse complement strand
TCCTCGCAATGGGTGTATTGGTAAAAAATGTGTGCTGTTCTTTGATAATTTAAGGTTTAAGAAAGAAAAACCATTGAAAGAAGGCTTGTCGTTTTTTCGGCGATAATCCTCGGTGGTTTCGATAACGGCTTTTTAGAAAACTGAAATAGCCTTCAGCTAAATTTGTGGTTTTGGGAATATTGCTGTCATCCAGATAATGGAACATGTTAGACAAAGATTTTAGCAACATGCTCTTGGCCCTTTTCAGATCACTGAAAACCCAGCCACTTTCCGGTCGACTATCAATTTTACGGCCGTGCCGGTATTCCCATCGCCTGACTGATTCTAAAAATATCTTTTTCTGCGCTTCGGTATTAACGCCGGTGACAGCGACGAAAAGTAAACGTAATTTCCTGGCCGCGGCAGTCTTGGGATTAACTCGGCACCACATCAGCCCTTGCCTCTGAATATGCACCAGGCATCGCTGGATAATGATGTCAGGCCAGATTACCTTTAACGCCTTGATAACCGTTGGATTTCCGTCAACCGTAGCGCTTTTCGGGCTTAGGCCGGCACTTCTGAGCTTGGTAAAAAAATTGAGCAAAGCGAATGGTGAATTTTCCCTAAGACCATATTCTCCTTTGACCATCTTGCGGCGTTCAGCGTCTAGCAGAATGACTGCTTCAATTTTTCTTCGCCAGATGAATGTGCCGTCGAATACCAGGTGTTTAACCGAGGCTAAATTTTCCGGAGGAAACAATGGCCGGATGCCTAGCCAGTGATCAATAATTAAACAAATTTTTCTTTCGCTTTTACCGCTGATTTCCACCAGCTGATTGATAGTGTAGCCGCCACAGAGCCACTTTTTGAACCAGACGAATTCATTAATTAGCTTAACCGCCTTATTCTTTCTTGAAAAAGAACGTCGGCACCTTTTGCAGTAAAATCTTTGTTTGCCATTGGTATAATGGCCATTAAATTTTACCGCGGAAGAACCGCAATACGAACAGCTTTTTTTTCATACTTAAACCTTAGATTACGAAAGTGTTTGAAATCATTCCCAGTATACCGCTAAACTTAAATTAAAATCAAACCTTTCAGCACACATTTTTTACCAATACACCCGCAATGACAAATAATAAAATCCCCCCGCCCGCCTTGACTTCGCGATTTAAATTGAAAATCAATATAATAATATATATAAAATATTTAATCTTAATAAATAGACTATACGGTCAAGGCGAAGTCGGGCAGGCCTAACCCCCCTTGATAAAGGGGGCAGAATACCCTGCTATTTGGGATAATTTTGAAAAGTTTTTTAAGGTGCTGATTTTGTATCATGCCATAAAGCAAAATAAAAGTCAAGGTTGACTTTGGATCGTATCCATGATACCATTATATTATAAGACAAGAAAATCCCTATCTAATTATTCCTCGGAGGAAAGGATAGGGTTTTTATATACAAAATATTTAATTTTAGCCAAAATGGAAGCTTTAAAAAAGAACCATAATAAAATAATTACGCTAAAACAAGCTAGGAAAGTTATATTTTTTTTAGTGTTTGTTTTATTTTTTGAATTTTTATTGTTTCCGGCGCCGGTAGTAGCTAGTGAAATGGGGGATGTTGTTATCATTACTGAAGATCAAGAACAGGCCATTATTTCCGACCAAAACGAAGTTAATGGCGATATAAACGCTAATGTTATGGAATTTAACGGTAAATTACCGCAAAGCGCCGGAGCTGTCATTGAATTTTCCAAACATCTTGTCATAACCGCCTATAATTCAGAGGCCGGGCAAACCGATGATTCGCCCTGCATAACCGCTAATAATTTTAATGTTTGCGATTACGGCGTTGAAGATACGATTGCGGCTAACTTTTTGCCTTTTGGCTCTAAAGTTAAAATACCGGAATTATTCGGCGATAGAGTGTTTGTTGTGCGCGACAGAATGAACAAGAGGTTTTCCGATAGAGTTGATGTTTGGATGATAGAAAGGCCTGACGCGGTTAATTTTGGCGTAAAAGTGGCTAAAATAGAGGTTCTAAAGTAATTATTAAAATTATTAGTTAAATTAAATACGCACCCCATAGGGGTGTTTTATTATACTATCCGCGCCTCCATGTAATATCCGGGCGAACTTGTTATAAGGTATTTTATTTGGTATATTTAATAAAGATTTAAGCTAAAAATTTAATATTACGGCCAGGTAGCCAAGCGGTAAGGCGAGAGTCTGCAAAACTCTTATACATGGGTTCAATTCCCATCCTGGCCTCAAATATTTAAGTCTAGAGAATTGTGGACTTAAATGTGTTAACCCCCTTAATCACCCTTTGAAGGAGAATGATTGTGGATAACAAGTGGGCTATGTGGATAAATACTCAACTTAAGTCCACAAAAATGTAGACTTAAGTCATGACTAACAAAAATTAAAAATATAAATTGGCTAAAATTAGTATATTGTGATATTATCTTAGCTTATTGACTAATTCTATTTTTAGTGGTATATTTATATTAGGTCATTATGATTATTTTATAGAAACATTTTCCGAAATCACAATTTGGGAAAATTTTTCTTTCTTGCTGACTTAAAATGCCAGAGTTCACATGGCAATTTATAAAACAAAAATAAAATAACGGTAGGTCTTCTTACAAAATAAAAATCAAGGAGGTTTACCAAAAGACAGCAAGAATTCGCATTTTTTAAGTGAACGATCAATGCCCAAGCCTCGAAGACTAGGGATTTTCTTATCTATCCATCGGATGGAGAAGGAATAAATCTTTGGGGATGCGGCTCGATTCGGCCATATATTAATTTTTATATTAAGGGCCCGTTATCGGGCCGCTTTTAAATTTGGGGAAACTCTTGCCAAAAAGTCTTTTATAGCGTATATTGTAAATGATGATTTATTCCTGATATTAGGAATAAATTTTAGTTTAAGGCAGGTTATTGAGTCTGACTTTACAATAATAAAAAAATATGGATAAAAAAGTTATAGCAAAAATAAAGAAAGATTTATTGGCTACTAGAAAACAGTTAAGCGAAGATCTAAAAAGTTTTACTAAAAAAGATGAACACGCCAAAGACGAGCACCATACTAAATTTCCTGATTATGGCGATAAGAGCGACGAGAGTGTTCAAGAAATTGATGAATATACTACTAATTTGGCCACAGAAAGAGTTTTAGAGAGCGCTTTGCGCGATATTGATAATGCCCTGACTAGAATTGCTAAAGGAAATTATGGCATCTGCAAATATTGTAAACAAGAAATCGGTGAGAAGCGGCTTATGGCTAGGCCAGTGGCCAATACTTGCATCGCTTGTAAAATCAAGCTGCAAAAAATGGCTTAGACGAGATAGTCGCAAAACTATTTTTACTGTCATCGCTACGCGAGATCTCGCGAAGCGAGACAATTTGCTATTTTCCGCTGATACTTCGTCAAACCGCACAAAATGATTTTCACCGTAGCGGTTGCTACGGCTCAACCACAATGCTCGGCTTTCTTCGTCTCGACGAAAAATATCTAAACTTCGTTACAAAATAGTTTTGTAACCATCTCGATTTATGTTTAAAGATCTTAACCCCGTTAGAAGTTATAATTTTAACGGAGGAAGCTAAATTAATATTTTGTTTGTTTATTACCATGCAAACTTCTAATGGAGTAAAAAAAATGATAGCGATTAATATGGCTGTCATTTTTTTTATTGGTCTGGACAGATTTTTTAAAGTTTTTGCTTTTAAGAGCCAAGCCAGTGAATTTAATTTATTAGGCGAAATTTTAAAATTTAGTTATAAAAATAATTATTATATTGCTTTTTCTTTGCCTTTAGCCGGCCGGGTGCTGACAATTTTAATTGCTTTGATAATAATAATTTTAATATTGTTCGGTTTGTCTTATGTTAAAAAATTGCAGATTGGCAAAGCAGGGGCGCTATCTTTAATTATCGCCGGCGCTAGCAGTAATTTTTTTGATAGATTGAAATATGGTTTTATTATTGATTATTTGGATTTAAAATATTTTACGGTATTTAATTTGGCGGATGTTATGATAACGGTTGGTGTGATTTGTTTGTTATTTTTTATAAAGCAAAAAAGAGACTAATTTATAGCCTCTTTTTGCTTTGTTAATTTTAATTTTGCGGTAGTTCGTTTTTGTTGAGTTCTTCTATTTTTTTCATAGCGCCAACCACCACTGCCGGATCAAATATTTCTGGGCCGCATAAGTCTTTAGCCGCTTTTTCGCCCCTGTTTACCATTTTGCCAGAGGTAAGACCCATATTGATTAATTCATTGGCTTTATCTGCTGCTTTAGTATATTCTAGCGTATTGGGATTCTCATAAGCCTTCATAACGCATGCCTCAAAATTCTCTCCCTCTTTGCCGTAAACGCTATCTTCTACCTGCTCTTTTTTTCTAAAAATATTGTTAATGAAATTCGCGCCCATTTTCATAAATTTGCCATTAATAATTAATAATTAATAATTCTTGAAGCTTTATTTATTGTAATTTTAACAAATCTTGTCTTTTTTGGCAAGATTTTTTTTATTTTATCAGCCCATTCGATAACGGTAATAGTATCGGGCCGTTTAAAATATTCATCCGCACCAATGGCTATTAAGTCGTGCACTGATTTAATCCGATAAGCGTCGATATGGACTAAAAATTTAATTTGTTGATGTTTATTGACAGGGTTCACCCCGTTAAATAATTTTGCCTTTGGTAAAATTCGCGCTGAGCGCGATTTAACGGGGTAAACTTTCATTAAGACAAACGTCGGACTGGTGATATTTTTTTTAATTCCTAAACCTAGCGCTAAACCTTTGGTAAAAATAGTTTTACCGGCGCCTAAATTGCCGGTCAGGCCAAGAGTTACGCCTCCGGTTAAGTTTTTAGAAAATTTTTTGGCGAAGTTGAAAGTTTGTTTTTCAGAAGCAGAAAAGAATTTCATGTGGATAGTGTAGGGCTCGAAGCTGCTCCTCGGCGCTGAAGCAGGATGGTGCCACCCTCGGGGCCGAAAATCCGAGACGGGGCAACCCTTTCGAAGTTACCTAAAATTATTATGTGGGCGCACAAGGAATTGAACCCTGGGCCTCTTCGGTGTAAACGAAGCGCTCTAACCAGCTGAGCTATGCGCCCAAGAGTGCCGAGAACAGGACTTGAACCTGCAAGGAGTTTCCCCCACAAGCACCTCAAGCTTGCGCGTATACCAGTTCCGCCACCTCGGCAAGGGGTTAGGCAATTTTTACCTCTTTAATCTTTTTATTATAATTGCGCAAAAAATATAATTTAGCGCGCCTTATTTTGCTTTGTTTTTTGATTTCAATCTTGGTGATGGCGGGTAGATTTAGAGGAAAGATTTTTTCCACACCAATGCCGTCGGATATTTTTCTCACCGTAATGGTGCCGCCGGCTTCTTTACCGTGTTTTTTAGCGATAATTATGCCCTCGTAATACTGCACCCTTTCTTTTTCTTCCCCCTTGGAATTAATCTCTCTAATTTTTTGGTAGACTCTTACGGTCATACCAGGCTTTAAATTTTCTGGATTTATTTTTGCCATAGTTGTTTCTTTCGCCATATTTTTGTATTTAAAAATAGAACATAAACGGTTCTATTTTAAGTATGCTTAATATTTAATGATTTAATTATATTATAATAATTAACTGGTTTTGTCAACAGATTTTGCAAGTCCTGTTTTTATTATTTTCATTACTTCTTTAATGGCTTGTTTAAGTTTTCCCTGACGATTTATTACTTTAAATTCATAAAAAGGTGACTGGTTCTTTATTTCATCCTTGGCGTTTTTTAGGCGTCGTTTTAGCTCAGTTGGTTTAATTCCAATATCACGGTAGATAAGCCTTTTTTTAATGCTTTCAAGCGAATCAGGTTTAACAAAAATTGTAATTGCATGATAATTTTTTTTATAATATTTGGCGCCGACCACATCAGGATTAATAATGACGTTATACCCGAGTTTTAATTTTTTTTCTAAATCTGGCTTGTAGCTGCCATAATATGCTTTTCGGTTTTTGACATAAGTATGTTCTATTATATTACCTCTAGTAATTTCTTTTTTAAATTTGATTTTACTAAAAAAATAATAGTCTTTTCTATGTCTTTCTTTATTCCTGGGTTTTCTTGTGGTTGCCGTCACTAACCTTTTAAACGAAGGAAAGCGGTTGATTATTTCATTGGTGATTGTGTTTTCACCCCCTCCGGTAGGAGCAGCTATTACAATAATTTTACCTAACTTTTTCATATTGCTAATATTATAGTTAAATTTAATAGACCCCTGGATTCCCGCTTTCGCGGGAATGACAAAGTAATACTACTTTACAATTTTTAGAAGATTTTTTAATTCGTCGGTTAGGTTTATTTTATAATCTTGCCGTTTGTTTGCCAAGTCGGTAAAAGACAACCGGTCGGCGATTAAAAAAATCCGGCCTAAGCCTAATTTTTTATTTTGTACTCTGGTTTTAGCCGTACCGTAAATATCGTCGCCCACAATCGGGTGATCATAGGCGGCCAGATGAACTCTGATTTGATGAGTGCGGCCGGTTTTGATTTTTATTTTTAACAGGGTGTAATTTATTAATCTTTGTTGAACCTGAAATTCTGTTTCCGCCAGCCGCTCCGCCTCGATTGGCTCGCCTTTGACCGTGGCCGGTATGGCCGCCATTTTATAACCTGCTCGGGCGCGTTTAATTGGAAAGTTGATAATGGCGCTATCTTTTTTAATTTTTCCATAGACTAGGGCGGTATATTCTTTTTTTATTGTCCGGTTTTGAAATTGTTTTTTTAGGCTGTCAAAAGCGGCTTGGGTTTTTGCTATTACCATTAGTCCGCTAACGTTTTTGTCCAGGCGGTGCGCTATGCCTGGCCGTTCCGGATCATTGTCTACTTGTTTTATCTTTGGGTATTGCTCCATTAACCAATCAGCCAAGGTGTAATTAGCTAGCCCATGCACAGTCAACCCGGCCGGTTTGTTTATTACTAAAAATTCATCGGTTTCATGGATAATTTTTATTTTATGGCCCGGCGCGCCTGCGAATTTTTTTTTATCAATTGATTTTTTGTCCGAGGAAAGATTTTTGGCGATATTAATTATGTCATTTGGCTTAAGAATGTAATGTGACGAAACGTTTAAGTTGTTTATGTTAATTAAGCCTTGCTCAATTAATTTTTGAATTTGGTTTCTCGAGAGTTTCAAAAGATTAAAGTTGGTTAAAAATTTGTCCAGCCGCTCGCCGGAGCTTGCTTCGGTTATTTTTATGGTCATAGGCTAATCTGTCATTGCGAGGAGCTTCGGCGACGAAGCAATCTCGCGAACAATTTAATAGAATAAACCTTCATTGCAGGAGTAATCTATAATTTTAATAAATGGTACGTTAGATTGCTTCGCTCCACTTCGTTACGCTCGCAATGACAACGAAAATACTTGTTCTAATTTTTCAACCATTATTTCAAGAGTAAACGACCGGCTAACGCGTTCTTGTCCGTTTTTACCTAAATGTAGGCGCAAACGTTTGTCTTGATGCAATTTAATGATTTGCCGCGCTAACATTTCACTATTGTCAGATTCAATCAATGCGCCGGTATTATTTTCTATAATTAAGTCTTCCAGGCCGATATTTCGCGGCGCTAAAACCGGCAAGCCGGCGGCCATAGCTTCTAAAATATTGCCATAATCATCAAGCGATAAATTTTCTCCCAAAGCCAGAAAAATATCAAAGCTATCGAGCCATTTTTTTAGCTGTTTCTGCTCGCCGACCAGCCAAACTAAATTATCGATTTCCATTTTTTTCGCCAGCCAGGAAAGATTTTTTCTTTCTTCACCTTCGCCGATTATAATCAACTGGATGTTGGTGATTACCGGCAGGCTGATTTTTATGGCCTGGAAAATTGTTTCAATTTTTTGTTTTTGGTTTAAAGCGGTGATGGCGCCGACCGTAAAATATTTACGGTGAAAATTCGTCCGGCCGGCGCTAGCTAGCTTATTAAAAATATTTTCTTGGTAGGCCATAAGCTTAGTGCCCGGAGGTATAAGGTTTATTTTATTTTCAGCGCAGCCGATATTTTTTAATTTTAATTTAGAATAGTTATTAAAAACAGCAATTTCAGCCAATCTGTAATTTAATTTATATAGCGCTAATAAAAATTTGTTGCATCGCCGATAATTTATTTCCGGACCCTCAAGCCAAATAACCTTTAAACCAAGCAAGCGAGCCAGTGGAGTAATAATAATTTTTTCATTAAAATTAAGACAAGCGACTATATCAACTTTTCGCTTAAGCCTAAAGCTGATTAATAAAAACAAAAATTTAAATTGCGCGAGGCGCGGGTTTTTTGAAGACAGAAAATTAAAGGAAAAATTTTTTTGTTCCAATTCTTTGCAAGCGTGCATGAGCAGGTAGTTTTTTTTCGGCGAAGAGTTGATAACGAGAATTTTGGTCATAAATAATTTTTTTGTCATTGCGAGCGACTATCTTATTTTGTCATTCCGGCCACCGAGTCGGAATCCAGGGTTAAGCGCAACAAACAAGTTTCTGCCCGCCCGAACGACGTTCAGTCGGGCGGGGATTGTCATGGCTACGCCAGATCTCGCGTAGCGATGACGAGGTCACCCGCCCGTACCAAACGGTACGTTCGGGCGGGAGCCCGCAATGACAAAGTAAATTGCGCTTCTCACAAGGACAAATTAATTGATTAATTCTTTAAAATTTTCTTTATTTAAGCCTTTAAGTAAATATAAGCAAAATAAATAAATTGCCCCGGCGAGTAAAATTATTAAGATAAGGTTAAGCTTGCCGATTAATAAATAAACACTTAAGGCCATTACTAGCGAGGCGGCCGATGATTTAAGGAGAATGGTTAAATTTGGCCTGAATTGGCTGTATTTAATTACAATATAGAGGGAAAATAAAGCGATAGCAAGTTCACTGTAAACAGTTACCCAGGCGGCGCCGTAATATGAAAAGCGGGGGATAAAAACTAGGTAGCCGGCTAGCGAAGTCAGGGCAGTAAAGATATAAGCGCCAATAATATTTTTTTGCTTATCCAAAGCGATAACCGCGTGAGCAAACAGGCAGCCGATGAAAATAAAGCCGATGGCTAAAATTAATATTCTTAAAATATAGCCGGATTGGACGAAATTTTCTCCGGCTATGAGTAGCATAAGCGGTCCGGCTGTAAGTTGAGCGCCAATAATTAGGGGGATGGCCAGCATAATCATGGCGTCAAATGATTTTTGCAAGACTTGATTGAATTTTAGAAAATTTTGGCCAGCCCGCTCGGTAGTTAATATGGGCAGAATCAGGCCGGCGAACATAAAGGGTAAAGTAGTTAAGACGTCAATCACTTTGTAGGTAGCGCCATAAATACCAACGTCTGCTTGGCTTTTTAATAGGGATAAAATAAAAATGTCGGCTCTTAAATAGATTAAATTAAAAAAAATTGTTAGTCCGAGCGGCCATGATTTTTTAATAATTTCGCGCCAGACGGCCAAGTCAATTTGCCAGCTGATTTTAATAAAACAGCGAGAAAACCAATAGTGCATAATAAAGCTGATAAGACTGGAGACAACCGTTGCCGCCATAATGCTGATTAGTCCCAAATTTAAATAGGCGGTTATGATTATGCCGCCAAGCAAAACCGTCCGGCTAACCACTTCGGCCGTTGCAACCACGGTCATGGTTAGATTCTTCTGGAAAAAACCCACTAGAATTTGGTTTAAAGCCGTGAAAAAAAACGAGAGCACGGTAATGGCCACGCCTAGTTTAATGATTGGTTCATAAGGGAAAAATAAAACGATAAGCGGCGCCAAGCCTAAAAAAACCACGGCAGAAATTAAACGCAAACTAAAAAGATTATTTAACAAGACGGTTTGATTATTGCCCGGACGGCTGATCATTTGCGAGGTTACCAAAGTTAAGCCGAAATCCGCGGTAATGCCGAAAAACGATAGAAAAGTAATAATGGTAGTATATTGGCCAAAGCCGATTTCTTTTAAATATCTGGCCATAACGGCAATAGCCGCTAGGCCTAGAATAGTAGCAATGGCTTTGCCGATTATTTGGATGATAGTATTATAAGCGACTTGAGCGGATAGGGTCATAACTTTGCCTGATTTACTAATTTTAGATATAATATTAATAAGACTTATCTAATTAAATTATAGCAAAATAATATGTTTATGACTAAAAGAATTATTAACCCCATTAGCTGGTTGCAAGCTAACGGGGTAAAGTATAGCTTAAGTATAATATTTTTGTCCATGGTTTTGGCTTTAATGCCGGTTGGAGCCGATTTTAAAACGGCTAATCAAACTAAAGCCGCCGGCTGGTGGGATACGGTTAGCGACGGCGGCCTTAAGGATGTTGGCCAAGCTTATGGCCAGACAGGTACGCCGGCAGAAAGTAATGACATTAGAGTTATGGTTGCTAGATTGATCAGGATAGTTTTGGAATTATTAGGTATAATTGCTTTAGTGATTATCATAATAGCTGGGTTTAGATGGATGACGGCTAATGGAGATGAGACAAAAGTGGAAGAGGCTAAAAAACAGTTAGTTAACGGCGTAATCGGCTTGATAATAATTTTAGTAGCTTTTTCCATCGCTACCTTTGTCTTTAATCGGCTTATATACATGACTACCGGCGTTATGCCTGTGTCTTGGTCATGGTAGTTTTGTGGGGGCTAAATTTAGTAAATTTTCTACTGCGGAACTCGGCCGAGATTACTCGGCCTCAAACAGTCCTCGCACGAAAATTTTCCAAATTTAGCCCCCACAACAAGAGTTATAAAATTGTTCATATTTATTATGTTTAAAACTTTTAAGTTTTTTAAAATATTTTTTATTGTTTTAATTTTAGTTTTATTTTTTATTTTTTTATTCAGCCGAGGCCAGGTTTACGAAAAAGATGAATTAGAATATGGCATAACTTTTTCTAAAAAACAAGCCGAGAACTTAGGGCTTGATTGGAAAAAAGTTTATTTGTCTATTTTTGACGATTTGGGGGTAAAAAAAATAAGATTGCCGGCTTATTGGGATGAAATTGAAAATCAAGAAGACAACTATTCATGGGAAGATCTTGATTGGCAAATAAATCGAGCCAGCGAGCGGCAGGGCGAGATTATTTTAGCGGTTGGCGCTCGCTTGCCGCGCTGGCCAGAATGCCATTTTCCTGATTGGACTAAAGGGCGGCTAAAAGCGCAGATAGAAAATAAGACTTTAGATTATATTTCCCGTGTGATTGAGCGCTATAAGAGTAATGCGCAGATTAAAGCCTGGCAAATAGAAAATGAACCCTTTTTATCGCATTTCGGCGATTGCCCGAAGTTTGATGCCAAGTTTTTAGATCAAGAAATTATATTAGCCAGAAGCCTTGATAATCGGCCGATTGTTATTACGGATTCCGGAGAACTATCCTTTTGGGTGGGTGCGGCTAAACGCGCCGATATTTTCGGCACGACTATGTATCTAGACACTTATTCCAAATTTTTTCAATGCTATATTCATTATCCGATTACGCCCGCCTTTTTTAAATTTAAAAAAAATATGGCCGGTTTGTTCGCTAAGCCCAAGAGCTGGATAGTAATAGAGATGCAAGCCGAGCCTTGGGGGCCAAAAGCTTATCAAGATTTATCTCAAGCCGATCGCGATAGAACCATGGAGGTTGGAAAATTTAAAGAGATGATTGAGTTTGGGCGTCAGACCGGTTTTCGGGAATTTTATCTTTGGGGCGTGGAATTTTGGTATTGGGAGCTTAAAGAAGGGCGGCCGGAAATGTGGCGCGAAGCCAGAAAGTTGTTTATTAAAAATTAATATGTTGTTTAGCTGTCATTGCGACTTCGGTGAACTCAGCCGAGCGACTTCGGTGAACTCAGCCGAATCGAGCGACCGGAGGGAAACGCGGGCCCCTTGCTATCGCTCGGGATAAACTTCGCAATCTCACATGCTCGGTATTTTAACCAGAGATTGCTTCGTCGCCACGTCCGCCTCCGCCTCCGCCAGTTGGCGGATGGCGGATGGCGGAACGGGACTCCTCGCAACGACATACTTAAATATGACTAAACCAAATATAAATTACACCATTGGCGTAGACATCGGCGGCACAAAGATGAGCACGGTTTTGTTTGACGGGAAAAAGGTGATTGCCGACTACGTTTTAGCCACGCC
>Ga0265296_1004464_pt1 | contig 12157 bp, 16 predicted proteins | sample MunlanPumphouse1_FD_189073 | JGI IMG/M metagenome (GOLD analysis project Ga0265296, IMG submission 189073) | Groundwater microbial communities from a municipal landfill in Southern Ontario, Canada - Pumphouse #1 | ecosystem: Environmental > Aquatic > Deep subsurface > Groundwater | place... | reverse complement strand
GTGATGAGCGGCACACTTATTGTAAATCCATAGAACTATAAGCCCCTTTTAGAAATGGAGAAACATTTAAATATTCTCGAATCTTATAGATTATAACTTTTAGTGAAATATAAAAGTTGTAAATGTTGTGAGGTGTTCGTATGGTAACAGCGTACCCCCAGGCTATAGCTCGTGAAAAGACAGAAATTAATTTGATTTCTACTTCCCCCTACGTCAAGGACTATACAGAAGAAAGAAAAAAGGCATTGATTGCACTTCTTCCGGAAGATGTCAAGGTGCTAAAATTCAATCAGTCACTTTGCCCGGGATGTGTTGATGAGGAACGCTGGAACAGCATGAAGATAGATGCTGTTGTTTATGTAAAGGACAATAAGGTATGGATGACCAAGACGTGCGCAGACCATGGTGTTGTTACAGAGATCTACTGGTCTGACTATGATATGTACAAAAAAGCCGAGACGTTCCAGGATCCTGGAATCAAGATACTTAATCCGAATATAGACAAAAACGAATTCGATATCGATTGTCCCTCGGACTGCGGATTGTGCGTAGAACACGAATCACACACAGGTCTCGGCAACATAGTCCTTACGAACAGGTGCGATTTAACTTGTTGGTATTGCTTTTTTTATGCAAAGGAAGGAGAACCTATATACGAGCCGACGCTGGACCAGATAAAATTCATGCTGCAGCGGATGAGGGACGAAAAACCAGTGGGCGCGAATGCAGTGCAGCTCACGGGCGGCGAGCCAACTCTGCGCGAAGACATAGTTGACATAATAAAAGCTGCAAGAGAAATTGGCTACGATCACGTCCAGCTCAACACGAACGGCATAAACCTTTCGAAGAGCCTTGAGCTATGCAAGAGTATCAAGGAAGCAGGCTCACACGTTCTATACATGAGCTTTGATGGCATGACACCCGAGACAAACCCGAAGAATTATTGGGAAGCTACTACTGCAATAGAGAACTGCAGAAAAGCAGGAATAGGTATCGTGCTTGTGCCGACGGTTATTGGCGGAATCAATGACCACGAGCTTGGCGACATAATAAGATTCGGCTTTGGTAACTTGGACACCATAAGATCTGTGAATTTCCAGCCTGTATCGCTTGTAGGAAGAATGCCGGACAAGTTGCGCAAAAAACAAAGAATAACAATACCTGGCGCGATCAAAAAAATTGAGCAACAGACAGATGGCCAGATTGGAAAGGAACATTGGTTTCCTGTGCCGTGTGCAAAACAGGTCACGGATTTTATTGAAGCATTAAAGGAAGAACCAAAATACCGTCTTTCAATACATTTTGCCTGCGGCATGGCGACATATGTATTCAAGGACGGCGACAAGATGGTTCCGCTTCCTGAGTTCTTTGATATCGAAGGATTTTTCGAATACCTTGGACAGCTTACACGAGAACTTAACAGCAGCAAGATGAAGGGGCTGAAGAAGCCTGTTGTTCTTGGAAAGCTGATGATGAATATTAGCAAATACATAAACGAAGAAAAAAAACCAAAGGACCTCAAATTCGTGAGAATGCTTGCAAGTGCCGTAAGCGGCACGAACTATCACGGCCTCGCAGATTTCCATAAAAACTCATTGTTCCTTGGTATGATGCACTTCCAGGACCCTTACAACTGGGATATTGACAGGATACACAAGTGCGATATTCATTATGCTGTTCCAGATGGGCGCATACTACCTTTCTGCACGTTCAATGTCATACCTGCACTGTATAGGGACAAGGTACAACGGGAATTTTCAATAACACCAGAAGAGTGGGAAAAGAAAACCGGGAAGAAACTTGATGACGACAGGCATCACAGAAAGCTTTCAGGGGAAGAAATGCTCAAGATCAAGGAGAGTTATGATAAATACAGAAAATACAAGGAGAAAAAAACGCAGTGGACTGACTGGGGCGAGGAAGAATTGCCAAACACCCTTACCAGCGGGCATAACGATAAACTTGTGCAGATAGGACAGGTAGTTCAGGCAGCGCTCAAACAAAAACCAACCATGGAAAATCCGGCGGGTGGCTGTGGAAGTGGCTGCGGCTGTAATTAGGCCCTCTAATAAAGACGTCTGACGACGTCAGTCGTTCTGTAGAGAGCGCCTGCGGAAAGAATTATCGCATCTTCTTTGTGCACCCATGCTTTTGTGGGGAGAAGATGGGATCCAGATCACATTTTTTAAAAATGTGATCTTAGATAAAAACTTCTATTTCACTTGGTGGTAAGTATGGGAAAATACCTCGTTCAATATAACAGGAAAAAATGTATTGGTGTAGGTGCCTGCGAGGCAGTGAATCCTGAGCGCTGGACTGTTTCGGAAACAAGAAAAGCAGATCTAAAGGATGCGGTATTCAATGAGCAAACACAATTATTTGAGCTGGAAATCAATCAGGACGAGCTGAACAGGACGCAGCTGGCAGCCAAAGGGTGTCCCAAACTTGTCATACATATAATTGACAAGGAAACAGGAAAAATAATAATTTAAAACTTTACTTTCAAGACGTGATATACTCTAAATTTTTGGTGGTAAAATTGAACGCAGAAATAAAACCCATAACAAAGGACATGACAATGGGAGAGATAATAGAAAAATACCCCTTTGCAGCGGAGATTATGCTTAGCTATGGACTTCACTGCGTCGGCTGCCACGTGAATCCATACGAAACATTGGAAAAAGGAGCCATGGGCCACGGGATGAGTGACGAGGAAATAACAGCCTTGCTGGAAGAACTTAACGGAATCGCTAAAACCCACAAGGAAGAGGTAAAGGAAGATGTTGACCTTAGCAATGCAAAAATAACTATAACAAAATTTGCTGCCGAAAAGGTTGCCGAACTTATGAAGAGCCAAAATAAAGAGGGCTATGGCTTGCGGGTTGCTGTCGTGGGCGGTGGATGCTCCGGCAAGACGTATTCTATGGATTTCGAAAAAAATCCAGTGAACGACGATTTTGTTTTTGAAGAAAATGGCGTGAAACTTTTTGTTGACCCTAAAAGCATGGAATTTCTCAACGGAACAAACATAGATTATACAGAAGGCTTGCAGGGTGCCGGCTTCAAGTTAGATAATCCCAATGTAAAATCATCATGCGGCTGCGGGAAGTCTGTTAATTAATGGATATCATATTTGCTATTTTTAAGGTTTGCACCCTATGAATATTTATGAGAAAATTTTTACCATTGGCAGCGGCTATAATGTCAACGATAATTGGAGTTAACTGTGGCAAAGGTTCGCAGACAACATACAATGCGGATTCACAAATAGCACGCACTACAGAAACACCTTATGAGAGAGTTATGGCCGACTATAGAAGAGCCAGAGCCGACTATACCACACAAGTTAAAAAATACGAGCAGAGCCTAGGGGCTGGTCTTACGGGTTATTATAAAGCTGACGGAGTTGCATGCCGTCTTGGATATTCTGGTGATGAGCCTTTCGTCACATGCCATACAAAACTTAACAACGACAATGAAATCTGGACAGTCGGTGACGGTGTGGGCCGTGTGCGCACTGTTTTGTTTTTTGAAGATCATAACTTCGTGGATTATGCCTTCGTTCTTGACAAACTTGATGACAACAATTTTCATAGACCAATACTAAGAAATAACAGAGAGGCAAGAGATATTCAGGATCGTCATGATGCATCTACAAGAAAAGCTATACAACCTCAGAATTATTATTGTAATCAAGATTTTTGGCCTATGGGATTTTTTCTAAAAATAAAGCTTTAAAAAGCGTAATGTTTTCGTATAGTTATCTACAACCATCGTCTATTGACTGGTTGTTGATAGCTTACAGATAAAATTAAACGATGGTTGTGGATACCAGGATATCACAAATAATATTTATCTTGTTTCCTCATCATCTAAAAATAGGTGATATCCTGAGTATGAGAATCCTTGCGATAAGCGACATACACGGTAACGAGAGTTTGGTTAGACGCCTCGCTGACGAAGCTGAAAAGAACGACGTTGACATGGTTCTTATAGCCGGCGACATTTCTGAATTCGGCGAACTTACCAAGAATATGATAGGGCCGTTTCTTTCAAAAGGTAAGAAAGTTGTATTTGTCGCGGGTAATCACGACGCCCCGGGTATTGCAGAATTTCTCGTGGAGAAATATAAAATAACGAATGCACAGAACCACGCCATTATTCAAGACGATGTTGGTATTTTTGGATGTGGCGGCGCAAATATAGGAATTAATTTTACCAACGAGGAAGAAATGCATCACTATCTTACCAAGGGATTTGGTTACGTAAACAAGGCTGATAAAAAAGTAATGCTCACCCATATGCATCCAAAGGGAGGAATGATAGAAAAATTTTCATTTCCAGGAAGCGAGTCGGTTACGAGAGCCATATACGAACTGAAGCCGGATATACATATCTGCGGACACATACATGAGATGGAAGGGTTTGAGGAAAAAATCGGCAAGACACGAATAATTTGTGTTGGTAGCAGAGGAAAAATAATTGAAGTTTAATTACAGAGTTATTTCTGATGTACGACTATCTTCTTATCAGATTACGTTTTTTCATCCGTTCATTCAGGACGCCCAGAGATTTCAGATATTCCATCAGTGCTATTCGGGATATTTCTGACTCTTTCATATCCAGCTTTTCACAAACACGCTTCAAAATTTCATGCGTGCCATCCGGAAGTTTATAACGTATGTAACCCATATGTTCACCATTAATACATTATAATGTATACATAAAGTATTTAAAAATAAACGGAAAAGCATTTATAGTTAACCAAGCAAATAATCTGGATACTATACCTTGGTTAACTATACATGGTTAAGCAAGGCTTAACCTGTACAGGTGAAACTTTGTTTCACCTTGTGTGTGACCAATTTATAGTAAGTATATGCTGAGTATTAAATTGGTCAGCTATAAACTATTCCCTTACAAATATAGGAATTGATGACGTTCTATTGTGATAAGAATGAATAAGATAATAAACAAATTATCCTGGAAAATCGGTGGCGAGGCTGGCGACGGGATTCTTAACGCTGGATTGCAGATGTTTGCCAAAACATGCCTGCGTGGAGGACTTCATGTTTTCGCTAGCTCCGAATACCCTTCTCTAATAAGAGGCGGCCACAACAGCCTTGATGTTTGTGTCGATGGTAAAGAAAGATGTTCGCACTCAAAACGTATAAACATTCTCGTTGCACTCAACAAGGATACGATAGATAAGCACAAAGAGTGGCTGAGCGATCACGCGGGTGTAATCTACGATGGTGATCTTGTTAAAATCAGCCAGACGGATTTTGAAAATACTACCATACGATTGTATCCTGTACCGCTTTACAAGATAGCGAATGAAAATGGCGGAAAAATAATGAGAAACACCGTGGCACTGGGCGCGACCATGGCACTTCTTGATTTTGACATGGATATTTTTAACGGCACGATAACAGATAATTTTGGAACAAAGAAAGGCACGGCGATAGTCGAGGCCAATATAAAATCTGCCAAAGCTGGCTACGATTACATAAAGAATAATTTTTCCGATGACTTCAAATTCAAACTTGAAAAACAGGAAAGAAAAAACACAATTTTTCTTTCGGGAAATGAGGCAATAACTGCTGGCGCCATAAAAGCAGGATGCAAATTCTATGCAGCTTATCCGATGACTCCAGCCTCATCCATACTCAGCAACATGGCTGCACAGGAAAGAAATTTTAACATAGTTGTAAAACATACAGAGGATGAAATAGCAGCAGTGAATATGGCAGTAGGCGCTGCTTATGCTGGTGTGCGTTCTGCAACAGGAACATCCGGCGGCGGGTTCGCACTTATGGCAGAAGGATTTGGCCTTGCGGCACAAACAGAGGTGCCACTTGTTGTTATTGAAGCCCAGCGACCAGGTCCAGGAACGGGTATGGCTACTCACTCGAGTCAGGGTGATCTTAGATTTATGCTTCACGCGTCCACGGATGAGTTTCCAAGGGCTGTGATCGCACCCGGTGATGTGGACGAGTGTTTCTACAGGACCATAGACGCTTTTAATATCGCTGAAAAATACCAGATGCCTGTAATCGTTCTTACGGACAAATATCTGGGAGAAAGCTACTCAACTACAATGGAGTTTGATACCCGCGGCGTTAAGATTGACCGTGGCCTGCTGATGAGTGATAAGGAAGTAGAAGAGACAAAGAACTACCGACGCTACAAGATAACGGAGAGCGGCATTTCACCACGCGCTATACCTTCACAGAAGAATGGCATGCACGTTGCAAGCAGTTACGAGCATGACGAGGAAGGAAATGAAAGGGAAGAGGAAGAGATCCGTGTGATGATGCACAACAAGCGCTTCAGAAAGTTTGCGCTGCTTGAAAAGGAAGTGGAACAGCCAAAACTTTTCGGACCTGATAATGCTGATGTTACAATAGTTTCCTGGGGCTCAACAAAGGGACCCATAAAAGAAGCAATTAAACTTCTCAGCCAGGATGGCATAAGCGTAAACTTCCTGCAGGTTGTGTTCATGAGTCCTTTCCCTTCAACAGCGGTCGCGGAGATAATAAATAACGCAAACAAGACAGTTCTCATTGAAAACAACAAGACAGCTCAACTAGGTGGAGTCATAAAGGAAAACACGGGACTTGATATTGATCACAAAATACTCAAATATGATGGGAGGCCTTTCTCACCGGAAGATATCTCTGTAGGTGTAAAAGAAATATTGTCCAATGGCGAGCTGAAACACCTTGTATTCAGTAAGCATGGCATAATTGAGGCATTTTGATGACAGTAAAAGGAAACTGGGGCGTAGAAATTGTTGACACACTTCGTGTTTATGAACGCCCACCAGAAAAAATCAAAGGATATTTGTTTGAATCAGTACACGACGATTATAGATTGTCGTGTAGATGCTAGAGGTGAAAAAAAATGGCAGACGAACTGAGAGACGGAGATTTTAATGTAAGCGGTAATCTTGGCAGAGAAAGAATAGAACCAAAAAGACCGAAAGACCTACCGTTAAATATGAATTACATAATCATGAAGCAAATAGGTATTTCGAAATAGGAATCTTGTCCAGAACAGATGGTGGCGGATGCTACGGAAGGGGTTGGATTAACTAGAGGTTTATGAAATGACAACGATTGCAGAACTGACGACAAATGAAGCACCGAAATGGTGCAGCGGCTGCGGGGATTTCACGATACTCAGCACAATAAAGAACGCCATAGCAGAGACCGGAATCGAACAGCATAACACACTCCTTGTTTCGGGGATTGGTTGTGGCAGCAAGCTCCCTCACTTCGTCCGCACTTATGGTTTTGAAGGACTTCATGGACGCGGGCTTGCGGTTGCATCTGGTGCAAAGCTCGCAAACAATGCGCTCAATGTTATTGTGGTAGGCGGTGACGGCGACACCTATGGCATTGGCGGGAATCACTTCATGCATTCGATGCGCCGTAATCTGGACATGACACTTATTGTTCAGAATAATGAAGTGTATGGACTGACAAAGGGACAGACCTCGCCAACGAGCGAAAAAGGCTTCAGGTCAAACTCAACACCTAATGGTGTGCTGGAGGATCCGGTAAATCCTATTACCTGGGCCATAACAGCAGGCGCTACCTATGTCGCAAGAGGATACGCCATGGACATAGTCCACCTGAAGAAGATGATTGCCGAGGGAATAAAACACAAAGGCTTTGCGCTTATTGATGTCTTCCAGCCCTGCACCACTTACAATAAGGTCAATACAGCAGACTGGTACAAGTCAAGAATATTCAAACTCGAAGAGGCAGGCCACAACCCTGAAGACAAGAATGCTGCGATGAAGATGGGAGAAATGTGGGGAGAAAAAATACCAATCGGTCTTTTCTACAGAGCATCAAAGCCTACATATGAAGAGGGCACGCCACAGATAGCTACTGTGCCGCTGGCAAGACAGGACATAAGCAACGTGGACATAAGCGGACTTCTTAAGAGATTCAAATAGGCTTGTTTTCTGTGTTTACAGGAAGGTTCTTATACACTGCGACGAATCTTAAGTTATAGTTAACCAAGTAAAGAATCTGGATATTATAACTTGGTTCACTATACATGGTTAAGCAACGCTTAACCTGTACAGGTGAAACTTTGTTTCACCTTGTATGCGACCAACGTAGATAATACACTAAATATTAAGTTGGTCAGCTATAATTATGCTTCACTCCTACATACTAAATAATGTTGTGTTATTATGAAAGTCGAAATGCATTCCCATACGAACTATTCGAAGGGCAAGAAGATATTATACGATGGTGTGGAATCACCGGAGGCAATGGTGCGCCGTGCAAAGGAGCTTGGAATGGGCGCGCTTGCCATAACCGATCACAATACCATGCTGGGAATAAAGAAGGCAAAGGTCGCAGGTAAAAAATATGGTGTAATGATTATACATGGCGAAGAGATGCACAGCCTGCAGGGGCATGTCACAGCTCTTGGAATCCAGGAAACTATAAGACCAGGCCTTAGCATATTCGAAACGGTTGACCAGGTACATGACCAGGGAGGCGTAGCGATTTCTGTACATCCATTTGACATAAAACATGACGGGCTTCGGGAACATGCAAATGCGTGTGATGCGATTGAAATTTTCAACGGCAATAATATCGACAGAATATCAAACATACGGGCGGTTAAGTTTGCCAATAAAAATAACATGGTGGCTGTTGCGGGAAGCGATGCACACACAGCAGCTATGATAGGTACAGGAATTATAAACACTAATGCCACGGACGTTGACGGCATAATAAGGGCAATAAAAAAAGGCAGAATAGAAACTGAGTACACTTATCCTAAGGTTACCGTGCTAATGGACTATGCCGTTAGAAGACTAAAATTGTCTTATGATTATACATGGAAATATATGGATGAGAACTACGGACCCACAAGAAAGTTTTTCGGCAAGAAAATGCTGAGTCTTGTTAACAAAAGCCCGGGCAGCATTGATAATCTTTTCAAGGTGTTTGCCTACACGACATTTGCCGGCGTAGTGACGTACAGCATCTGGTGCAACAACATCAGAAAATAGATAAATGAGCAATTTCTTGCTGATTCGGTATAATAAAAGTTTTTGGATGAATATACGAATATGTCAAATGAGAATGTAATATCCCTGCTCAAAAAAGAGTATCCTAACGCAAAATATTACCTGAATTTTTCAAATCCTCTTGAGCTTCTGGTAGCTGCCATAATGTCGGCGCAGGCCAGGGATGAAGTGGTGAATGCCACAACACCTGCACTTTTCAAGAGATACAGAAAGGCAGAGGACTATGCAAAGGCTAATCTGAGTGAATTTGAAAATATTATAAAGTCTGTCACCTTTTACAGGAATAAGGCAAAGAACATCAAGGAAGCATGCGGTGCAATAGCAGAAAAATACAGCGGCAATGTTCCAAAAACAATTAAGGAACTTGTTGAACTGCCGGGTGTTGGCAGGAAAACAGCTAATGCGATTCTCATAAATGCCTTTGACATTGTTAGCGGAATACCTTGCGATACTCATGTAATAAGAGTTTCCTATAGACTTGGCTGGACCAGAAACAGTGATACGGATAAAATAGAGCAGGACCTGGTGAAAATAATACCAGAGGAAGATTGGAAGACTCTGCCGTATTTGCTGAAAGATCATGGGCGCGCGGTTTGCAGGGCACCTGTGCCGATATGTAGTAAATGTATTCTAAGCAAGCTATGCCCAAAGAGCGGCGTGACAAAGAAATTATAGTTTTTTTGCAATTTCCACACCTTTCAAAACAAATATATATGACATGCTACCATATAGGCAGTAAAGGTTTTTCCCATGGAACCGAATACTAAGACAGGAATTGGAATCGTGAAGACATTTACCATTGATGAGGTGAATCAGCTGCTTCCCTCACTTTCCAATAAGCTAAGGGATGTTCTCTTTCTTAACGAGCGCATAAAATCACTGGGCTACGATATGGAAAATCTTGTTTCGATATGGGGCAATGACCTGATGGAAAAGGGACACACAGACTATGAATACTATTTCTGGATGATTTCAGAAAGGGAAAAGATATTCCAGCAGCTTACAAAGAATGTTGGCGACATACAGGCGCTGGGCTGCATCATAAAGGATATTGATAACGGACTTGTTGATTTCTATTATGACAATGAAGGGGAACTGGTGTTCCTTTGTTGGAAGTATGGCGAAGATAAAATAAGGCACTGGCATACGATTGATACAGGCTTCCAGGACCGCAGGGATGTTAAAAAACTCAAATGAGTTTCTACTTTTAACTTTTCCGTTCAAATAAGCTTATGGAATTTGAGGAACAGTTTCACAGACGCGCTGAAAGAGTAAAAGAGAAATTGTCATGCGTAAAGTACAAGATTGCTATCATGAACGGCGTGAATTTAAAGAATTTCGAAGCCATAGTTTCTAATCTTGAGAAATATCTTTTGAATAAAAATTAGAATAAAATTCACATATTTTACCTGAAGCAAGGAAAAAACTGTTCAAGTGTATGTTGATTGATATGGGATTTGTAAAAGTCGCAAAGATAAATGATGTAAAGCCCGGCGAAGGCAAAGTAATAGATGCAGATGGTATGGAGATCGCACTCTTCAATGTAGGCGGTACTTTTCATGCTATAGACAATAGTTGCCCACACAAGGGTGGACCGCTTGGCGAAGGCGTGATGGACGGAGAAGTAGTTACATGTCCTTGGCACGGCTGGAGATTCAATGTAGTGGCAGGGAATTCGCCGGTTATGCCTACAGCGCACTTGAAAAAATTTGAAGTAAAGATTGAGGGCGATGATGTTCTGGTAAATATTGAATAATCGGATGCTCCAACATCGAACGATATGAACTCTTTATAATCTTATGCGAGGGGAGAGATTTGAACTCTCGTATCCATTCCTCGATTTGTGCTAATCTCTAAGGAACAAGGCCCTCAACCTTGCGTGATTGACCATGCTACACGACCCTCGCTTAATCATCAATTAATAAAAAAGAACCTTTTATACGAATTATAGCCGTACTTTAACGATTATACGAATCTTAAGACGTTTTCTGTTAACTTATTTTTATGGCTCTCTACGCAGCAAGGGTTTTTGTACTGGGAAAGGTGCAAGATGTTTCTTTCAGGTCATTTACGAAAAAAAATGCAGACCTTCTTGGACTAAATGGTTTTGTCAAGAACACATCAGACGGTCGTGTTGAGGCACTGATCGAGGGCGACAAGGATCAGATAGAGACTCTTATAGAGGCGATGAGGCTGGGACCTAATGGTGCTGTTGTCAGAAGAGTTGATATAGAATGGCAGCCTTACTCCCCTGTTTTCAATGACTTCAAGGTCATCTACTAAACTCCTTTCTTTTTGAAAAAGAAAGTAGCTTCCAGTCAAAGAAAACATATTATTTTCGTGACTTACTACCGTTCGTAAAGTAGCTTCCAGTCAAAAGAAAATATCACTCGTGCTTCTTTAGTGATGATTCGCCTTAATCCGAAACGTTTAAAAGGCTGAACAGTTATATTAAACGATGTTATTATGCATGAATCTGATGGTTCATGCTGCACGGGCATAGGGGTTTGGCAATAATTTCTATGCATCCCGATGTATGGCGTACATTCGGGAAACTTGTCATCTAAGATGAACATTACACACTAAACAATGTTCATCTGGATCCCATCGCCTTTCTACAAAGGTGATGGTATTAAAGAAGATGTGATATTGACCTATTAGTCAATTGGCTGTCCAGGCGTTTGTCCACGATAAATGAACCACTCGCGTGACTCATTTCAGGTTTTATGCCTAATGTGACTGGACTCATCAGGACAGTTGAATAGAGTGAAGGCTACTAGTTACTAGTTGCCAGATGAAGGTGCAGACAGGCAAAACTCTATTAGAATTTTGCAGGGAATAAAACACACATAGTGCAAACCCTACAATTCCGGTTGATCCCGCCGGAGACTACTACTATCAGGATTCGGTTTAGCCATGCGAGGCATCTGTAGCAATACAGGCCGTACTGCTCAGTAACACGTAGTTAACCTGCCCTTAGGACGGAGATAATCCTGGGAAACTGGGCGTAATATCCGATAAGCGATAATTGCTGGAAGGCATCTTCGCTTAAAGCAGCAATGTGCCTAAGGATGGGACTGCGTCGGATTAGCT
>Ga0265296_1004463_pt1 | contig 12159 bp, 10 predicted proteins | sample MunlanPumphouse1_FD_189073 | JGI IMG/M metagenome (GOLD analysis project Ga0265296, IMG submission 189073) | Groundwater microbial communities from a municipal landfill in Southern Ontario, Canada - Pumphouse #1 | ecosystem: Environmental > Aquatic > Deep subsurface > Groundwater | place... | reverse complement strand
GCAAACAACCTGAATGATTCTACCATATTGTCTTTACTTCCATAAATATCCAAGTGGTCGGTGTCCATTGAAGATATTACAGCAATATCAGGGCAAAGCTGAAGAAATGAACGATCAAATTCATCAGCTTCTACCACTGCGATAGAATTTTTCTCCGACAAAATTAAATTCGAATTATAGTTTTTGCTAATACCTCCGATAAATGAAAAAATATCTTTTCCTGCCTGCTTCAGTATATGCGCTATCATGGATGTCATGGTAGTTTTTCCATGTGTGCCTGCTACGGCTATAGTATATGAATTTTGTGTAATTAATCCAAGAATTTCTGCTCTCTTATGGATATTGTAGCCATTCTCTTTAAAGTAAATAAATTCTTTATTATCTTTTGGTATGGCTGGTGTATAAATAACCATATCCAGATCTTTCGGAATCATTTCAATATCTTCATTAAAATGGACAGAAATTCCTTCATTTATCAGTTCGTTTGTTAATGGTGTTGCAACCTTATCGTAACCGCAAACCACAGCACCCTTTGCTTTGAAATACCTTGCTAACGCACTCATACCGATGCCGCCTATTCCAAGAAAATATATATATTTTATTTTTTCAATATCAGGCATAATAATACTTTAATTCAAATTCTAAATTGCAAATTTTATTGTTTTTCAATTCTATCAATGGTTTTAACATAATACTAATGTTGTGTTAAGAGTGATATGTCGGATAGATTGCTTCGTTGTTCCTCCTCGCAATGACGTCATTGCGAAGCCGACGAAGGAGGGTGAAGCAATCTTAGTACGTAGAAATAAGTTTAACATAACACTAATTTCGCATTTTGATACCGCATATGCGGTATTTATAAAAATGAATATCCGTTTATATACCTAATTACTTCAATTGATTTTCTTCATTTACCCCGTCCCTAAAGGGTGTGAAGAAAATCAATTTGCTCCCTTTAGGGTTAGGGGTAAATAAATTGATTTTCATATTTTAATTAATTTTTAGGTACAAATACGGATATTCATTTTATTAAAATATTGACTTTATATACAAACTTTTATTAACAAGACTAAGCACTTCAGATGCAATAACATCAGCAGCATCTTTCAATGCCAGCGAATTAATATTCTTACTTAAATACTTCATTTTTTCATCATCGTTGAACATATCAATAACACATTTTCCAATTACTAATCTGCAATCTGAATCTTTTACAAGTACCGCTGCCTTTGCTTTTACCAATGTCAGCGCATTTTTTGTTTGATGATCTTCAGCCACATTGGGCGAGGGTACCAGGATTACAGGCTTTCCAACAATACATAATTCGGAAACAGAAATTGCCCCCGCCCTCGATATAATAATATCAGCAGCGGCATAAGCCAGATCCATACAGTTTATAAAATCAAACGTTTTTATTCCTGCTTTACTATATTTTTTCGTTGCTTCTTTTGCTGTTTCAAAATATAATTTACCTGTTTGCCAGATTATCTGTACGCCATTATTTTCGAACCATTCAAGATTATTAAGAATACTTTCGTTGATAGTTCTTGCACCTAAGCTGCCTCCCACTGCAAACAAGATCTTTTTACCGGCAGACAGACCAAAATAATTGAGAGCTTCTGTTTTTTTGTTTTGAATTTCAACTATATCCTGCCTTACAGGATTACCTGTTAAAATAATCTTTGATTCCGGGAAATATTTATCCATCCCCTGATATGCAACACATATCTTATTTGCTTTTTTTGACAACATGCGATTTGTAATTCCAGGAAACGAATTTTGTTCCTGAATGAGTGTCGGGATGCCCATGCTTGCAGCCACTTTCACTACGGCGCCACTCGCATAGCCGCCAACTCCCACAACCACATCGGGTTTAAACTTTTTAATTATTTTCCGTGATATCCAAAGACTTGACAATAATTTGAATGGGAAACTAACATTTTTAAGTGTTAATCTTCTTTGAAACCCGCTAATACAAAGACCTTCGATAGGGTAACCGGCAGCAGGAACTTTTTCCATTTCCAATTTACCTATAGCGCCTACGAAAAGAATATCAATATCATTCACCTTTTTCTTTAATGCATTGGCAATGGCAATGGCAGGAAATACGTGGCCTCCGGTGCCCCCGCCACTTATAATTATTTTTATTTTTTTATTCTCCACCTTTTATATACTTTGCACTGGATAAATTATTACATTTTGAAAAATAGGTATAAAGGTATAAAGGGAATAGGTATTCCTTATACCTCTTACCTTATACCTCTTTTTCTTTATCTTCGGTTTTTTGTTTTTCTTCATTCTCTGGTTCTTTACTAACGCTGAGCATGATCCCGATTGCCAATCCCGTGAACCAGATGGAAGTTCCGCCCATACTTACCATTGGCAATGGCTGGCCTGTAACAGGAAGTATATTTACAGCAACACCCATGTTTATGAATGCCTGAAACACCAGACTAAAAACGCAGCCAAATGTGAGGAAAGCGCCGAAAGTTCCCGGCGCCCGCGAAACAATTCTAACACCACGGAAGAGCAATATCAGGTACATCAGGATAACAATTATTGCTCCTATCAATCCGTATTCTTCAACAATAATAGCATAAATAAAATCGGAATAAGGGTGCGGTAAAAAATTGCGTTGAGTACTGTTTCCGGGAAATTTACCCATAACACCACCTGTTGCAATAGCAATTTTAGCTTGTTCTACCTGATAATTCTCATCTTTGTTTCCACTGCTAAAATTTTCGATACGGTTTTTCCATGTACTTAATCTCCCCTGACTTGATGAATTGAGTAAAATAACTATGAAAAGAGAAAGACAAACTACTGCTATTCCTAATAAAGCAAAGATATATTTCATATTGATCCTGCCAATAAACAGCATTACCATGCAAGTAGCGAACAAAGCAGCAGCAGTAGAAAAATTTGCAGGTAATATGAGAGCGCAAACAACGAGGATAGGTACCATAATAGGGACAAATGCAGATTTAAAATCTTTAATCTGTTCCTGTTTTTTGGAAAGCAATCTTGCCACATAAATGATGAGCGCCAGTTTAGCAAGGTCTGAACTTTGAAATGTGAGATTGATAACCGGCAGCGTAAGCCAGCGACTTGCTTCGTTAACATTAGTCCCTGTGAATAAAGTGAACAAAAGCAATGGTACGGCAATGAACATTGCAAGCTGTGATATACGGGAATAGTAGGTATATTTAACCAAATGGGCAACATACATTAAGCCTAATCCGAGCATCAGAATAATAAAATGTTTAATCATGTAATATTCTGTATTCCCATGTTGATAGCGATATGCAAGTGTTCCCGTGGAACTGTATACCGCCAGCAAAGAAAATACTGTTAAAATGATCACTACTAACCATATAACTTTATCGCCTTTTATATTGCTGAGAAATTTCAACATCGAATTATATTATCCACGTTTATTAATATGGCTACACTTTTCTACACCTACTCTGCATTCTAAAATCTAAAACAAATTACAGTTCACGTACAGCTTCTTTAAATTTCCTGCCTCTTTCTTCATAATTTTCGAACAAATCAAAACTGGCGCAGGAAGGAGAAAGCAACACAACATCATCGGCTTTACCCAAACAATAGGCTGTTCTAACAGCATCTGCAGCAGATTGCGTTTCAACAATTGTTTTTATAAATCCCGAAAAAGCTTTACGTATCTTTTTATTGTCCATCCCCATGCAAACAATAGCTTTTACTTTTTTTCTCACAATATCCGTAAGAAAGTTGTAATCAGTACCTTTATCTTTTCCGCCAACGATCCAGATTACAGGCTTTGACATGCTTTCAAGCGTATACCATGTTGAATTCACATTTGTTGCCTTGGAATCGTTAATAAATTCGATCCCATGAATATTGGTTACAAATTCAAGCCTGTGTTCAACATTTTGAAAATCCATCAGGCTTTCTTTAATCGTATCTTTCCTGATGTCAAGTATCCTTGACGGAATCCCTGCTGCAAGCGAGTTGTAGAGATTGTGGTTGCCTTGTAGCGCTAGTTCGTGAATAAACATAGTATTTTTTTTAGTTACTGTTCATCTTGTCTGAGAATTTCTGATATTCCATTTTATACCAAATCTGGTTTTATATAGAGTAAGCAGGAGGCAGCGGCAGTCAGAAACTGCCTCCTGCCGCTGCCTCCTGCTTACTACCTGAATAGTAAATTTTTTAATTAATATTTATTTTATCTCAACTTCAATGTAATTACAGTTACAACTGCCAGTATGATTCCAATAATCAGAAACCTCATCACGATTTTTGCTTCATGATAGCCATCTTTTTGATAATGGTGATGCAATGGAGCCATTTTAAAAATTCTTCTTCCCTCTCCAAATCTTCTCCTGGTATATTTAAAATAAACGACCTGAATGATCACTGAAAGACTTTGTACAAGGAAAACCCCACATAAAACAGGAATCAATAGCTCCTTGCGTATAATAATCGCAAAAACTGCTATTATTCCTCCCAGAGCAAGACTGCCCGTATCGCCCATAAATATTTGTGCCGGATAAGAATTATACCATAAGAATCCGATACAGGCTCCCACAAAGGCGCTCACGTAGATCGTAAGTTCACCTATATTCGGGATGTACATAATGTTGAGGTAATCAGCAAAAATGATGTTGCCGGAAACATAAGCAAGGACGCCTAATGTAACACCTATAATCGCTGATGTTCCTGCCGCCAAACCATCTAGTCCGTCGGTGAGGTTAGCTCCATTTGAAACAGCAGCAATGATGAAAATTACGATTGGGATAAAGAGCAGGAAAGCATATTTCCTGTAATTTCCGCCCAACCATGCAAGCAAATCGGCATAATCAAATTCATTATTTTTTACAAAGGGTATAGTTGTTTTGGTTGATTTTACAGATTTTTCAGCAAACAATTGCGGAGATTCATTAAAATTCTCCACTTTAAAAATATTGGTAGAATTTACGTATTTCTGAGATTTTGCGCCTTTTTCTTTTATTACAACATCATTACTGAAATATATAGTGCATCCAACGATCAGTCCCAATACAACTTGTCCTAAGATTTTGAATTTACCTGCGAGCCCTTTTTTATTTTTCTTAAAAACCTTTATATAATCATCTATAAAACCTATTGCACCTAACCATAGAGTTGCCACGATCATCAGTATAACATATGTATTATGAAGTTTTGCAAAAAGAAGAGTGGGGATAATGATAGAAGCAAGAATAATCAACCCCCCCATGGTAGGAGTGCCCTTTTTCTGTGATTGTCCTTCAAGTCCGAGATCACGAATGTCTTCTCCCACCTGCTTTTTTTGCAGGTAGATAATTAACCTTTTCCCAATGAATAATGAAATAAGCAGTGATGTGATGATCGCCATAGGCGCCCTGAAGTTGATATATTGGAAAACCCCGGCGCCAGGGAAATCAAAATTCGTATGTAAGTAATCAAATAAATAGTACAACATATAATTTATATTAGAGTCTCAAATATTTCTTTTACCATTTGCTTATCATCAAAAGGGTATTTCACTCCTTTTATTTCCTGATATTTTTCATGACCCTTTCCTGCAAGAAGTACTATATCTCCATGCTTTGCAAGTGCACATGCTGTTTTAATTGCTTCTTTTCTGTTTAATATCGACAACACTTTTCTTTTTGCTGTAATCTCAACTCCCTGCATCATTTCTTCAATAATTCTTTCAGGATCTTCGGATCTCGGATTATCAGAAGTAAGGATCACTGTATTGCTATAATCGCAAGCTATCCTTGCCATCAAAGGTCTTTTGCCTCTGTCCCTGTCGCCACCGCATCCCACCACTGTAATTACATCTTCGTTACTCTCTCTTACAGAAGCTATCGTACTCAATACATTGCTCAGTGCATCCGGAGTATGGGCGTAATCAATAATTGCAATAATGCCATTTGACGATCTTACATAATCGAACCTTCCTTCCACAGCCTCCAAACTGCTCAGCAATCGCAACACTTCCGATTTGTCTTCGCCCAGTAAAACAGCAGTAGCATAAATTGCCAGCAAATTATATGCATTGAAACTTCCAACTAATTTGAACCAAACATCCACGCCATCAATATTCAATTGCAATCCGGAGAATCTGTTTTCAATGATTTTCGCTTTGAAATCGGCGGGGTTCTTTAAACTGTAAGTGTTTTTAGATGCTTTTGTGTTTTGCATCATCACTTTACCATTCTTGTCGTCTGCATTGCTTAGAGCAAATGCTTTGCTACCAAGCAAATCGAAAAATGTTTTTTTTGCTGTCAGATATTCATCAAATGTTTTATGGTAGTCTAAATGATCATGTGTAATATTAGAGAATACGCCGCCTGCAAAATACAGTCCGGTTATCCTATGCTGCACAACTGCATGTGAACTCACTTCCATGAAGCAATGGCTGCAACCCTCATCAACCATTTTTTTCAAAAGTTCGTTCAATTGAATAGCATCAGGGGTTGTATAAGCCGATGGAATAATTTCATCGTTTACCTTATTGCATACGGTAGATAAAAGGCCCGCATTATAACCCAGTTTCCGATATAAATTATGAAGCAACGTAACTGTTGTCGTTTTTCCATTGGTTCCTGTAATCCCAATCAGTTTGAGCATTGAAGAAGGATTGTCAAAATAGTTCGATGCAATCCATCCCATCGCTTCACTGCTATTTTTTACCTTGATATAGGTTATTGATTTCTCTGTTTTCTCTGGCATTTCTTCGCACACAATCGCTATAGCGCCTGATTGTACTGCCTGTTCAACATATCTGTGTCCATCCGTTTTTATTCCTTTCACCGCAATAAAAAGACTTTCTGCCGGAACATTTCGTGAATCGGATGTAATCTGACTTATTGGAATACCGGTGCTGCCAACAACATCCTCAATTCCGGCTTTATACAATATGTCCTTTAGTAATTTCATCAATTAGCTTGTGTGTCTTTTTTAGAAGTATCTGTATGTTTCACCTGTGATTTTTGACTAGTACTATCCTTTGTTTTATTGGTTTTAGAATTATCAGTTGTCTTGGTTTTGCTGGAAGTTTTTTTATTTTTAACATTCTTCGAGGCATCTATCGATTTTTTTACTTTCACGCTGTCTGTTGCTCCAATTTTTTCCGGAAGAATCAGTTCTGCCATTTCTGCAGGTTTCGACAATTCCAGACAAATTACAGTTCCTCTCTTAAATGCTGATTCTTGGACAAGTGATTGCTTTACAATCTTTCCTTTACCTTGTACTTCAACTTTTAATCCTACGCTTTCGAGCAAATAAACGGCGTCCTTTAGTCCCATTCCCGTTACATCAGGAACAAGGCCGTATTTAATAGGTTTTTCTTTCAGTATTACATTTTTTGAATCAGCAGAGGCAAAAACCCATTCCGCATTTGGATTTTGAGAAAGAGCAGAAAAATCCAACTTCTTATAAATAGTGTACAAGTCTTTTTGGTTGGCTGCTTTTACAAATGGAATAGATGCTGTTATTGCTGTAGTATCTTTTTTTTGAGAAATATCCAGATGCGTTGCAAACACTCTGTCCGCAATGGCTTTGAACACCGGCGATGCAACAGCTCCTCCATAATAGGCTCCTTTTGAAGGATTATTGACCACAACGATGCATGAATACTTTGGGTTATCGGCAGGAAAATACCCGACAAACGATGCTTTATAGCTAACATTTCCCTTTCCACCATATCCTTTGCTATTCATGGCAACTTGTGCGGTACCGGTTTTCCCTGCGATTTTATAAACAGGATTTTTAAGGTTCTTGCCTGTGCCATTTTCCACAACACCTTCCAGTAAAGACTTTGCTTTTGCAACAGTGGTCTTAGAACAAATAGAATCTTTCAGTACTATCGTTTTAAAAGAATCCACAACTTTACCCATCTTTCGAATTTCGCCTACAAACAGAGGCTTTACCATTTTACCGTTGTTGGCTATGGCATTGTAAAACGTAAGTATCTGTAAAGGAGTTAACGCTACTTCATACCCGATAGCCATCCATGGCAAAGTAGGCTTCGACCAGCTTTTATTTTTCGGATTTTTAACTACAGGCATTGCCTCACCGCCAATATCAAGACCAAGTGGCTGATCAATGCGCATGCTGTACAATTTATCGGTGAAGCGTTTCGGATTGTTTATATATGCTTTAAAAATTGCCTGTGATATGCCAACATTAGAAGATATTTCAAATGCCTCTCTCACTGTTATCGGGCCATAGCCGTTAATATGGGAATCTTTCATTTCCCTGTCATAGTATTTTATTTTTCCGATACTGACCATATCATCCAAATCTACCATTCCATCATCGAGTGCCGCTACCATTGAAAATAACTTAAATGTAGAACCAGGCTCGGTGCTTTCTCCTATGGCATAATTGTATTTTTCATCATATACTCCTTCCGAAGTTCGTGTAAGGTTTGCTATTGCTTTGATGTGGCCGGTTGATACTTCCATCAGAATTGCGCAACCATGATCAGCATTATTCAAAATGAGATTTTTCATCAGAGCATTCTCAGCTACATCTTGAATATCAACATCAATTGTTGTAATAACATCATTTCCATTTTGCGGCTCAATCTCGTTTTCGTTCATTGGCATCCATATTCCACCGGCAATCTTCTTTCTTAACCTGATGCCGCTTATTCCTTCAAGTCTTTTAGTATAAGCGCCCTCAAGACCTACAAAAATTCCTTCTCTTTCGAAACCAATGGTTCTGCGGGCAAGCTTCATGTATGGTGTAACCCTCTTTTCTTTTTGTTCTACAATCAATCCACCTCTGTTTCTCCCTGATCTGAATATTGGAAATGACATTATTTTTTTTAGTTTCTCGAATGATATTTGAGTGTTTTCGTCATTTAAACTTGATTTTTTAATAAGTACATATTCTTTTTGATCCGACCTTGATTTGGATAATAACTTTTTATACTCATACTTCGACTTGTCTTTGAAAAAATTTGAAAGGCAATAAGCAAGGGAATCCACTTTATCATTAAATAGATCATCAGAAGGAACCTGCGAATCCCAGTAGATATCAAAGATCGGGACTGAAGTTGCAAGCAAACTTCCGTCGGCAGCATAGATGTTTCCACGGATGGCTTCAATTTTCATAGTATCTAATGTTTGCATATCCGACCTTTTTTTCCAGGTATCTCCTTCCACAAACTGAATATGAACCACCTTTCCGATGATGAAAAAAGAAAAGATCAACACAGATAAATACACGAGATACACTCTCCACAATATGTCTTTCTTCACTTCCATTTCAGCGTATCTGTTTTTTTAGTTTTTTTGTTGTATCACGTTCAGCAAAAATTTTATGCGGCGGTATCAGTGATTCTTTAATTCCGTATAATTCCGTCCTTTTTAATACTTCTGACTGCCGGTTGACATCCATCAGTTTCGATTTTGTAGTAATGTATTCCGACCTTAGTACTTTCAATTCTTTCTTTACTTTCTCGATTTCAATAATTTTCTTTTCTGAGTAATACTGGTTTGCAATGTATAGGATAACCAGAAATGTCAGATAAAACATAAATGGCAGGCTTTTTACTACTTTTTCCCTTGTGAGAATAGTACCATCGAGTACACTCTGTATCCCTTTTAGTACCGAAAAATTCTTTTTCTTATTTTTTTTCTCAGGACGTTCCTTTACCTCTTCAGGTTCTTTTACCTTTTCTTCAGGTTCTTTAAAAGTGTTTGATGCCATTTAATTTTTTATTGCTATTCTGAGTTTGGCGCTTCTGGAGCGTTTGTTACGATTTAATTCATCCTGTCCCGGCACAATCGGTTTCCTGGTGATCATTTTAAATGGTGTTATTTCATTACCATAAAAATCCTTCTCCACAATGCCTTCAAAATTACCTGCCTTCATAAAGTTCTTCACGAGCCGGTCTTCCAGAGAGTGATAAGAAATAACGACTAATTTTCCTCCCGGATTTAAAACTTCTTTACTTTGCAACAGCATATCTTTCAGCGAATCCATTTCATTATTTATTTCTATTCGTAATGCCTGAAAAACTTTTGCGTAGAATTTATTCTCTTTCCCTTTTTCTGCATATTTTCCGATAGCATTTTTCAGATCAGGAACTGTATGGATTTTTTTGTCTTTCCTGTATTGAACGATAGCATTAGCAATCTTTTTAGCATTTTGCATTTCGCCATATTTAAAGAACAAAGCGCTAATTTCTTCGGAAGAATAATCATTTAGAATATCCTTTGCATCTAACTTACCTTTTCTGTCCATCCTAAGGTCGAGTTCCGAATCAAACCTTGTAGAGAAGCCTCTATCAGGGTCGTCGATCTGATGAGATGAAATTCCCAAATCTGCTATTATTCCATCAACAGGCAATGCTTTATAATACATCAGAAAGTTTTTCAAAAACCTGAAATTTGCATTCACCAGAGTAAACCTTTCGTCCTTTAAAGCATTCTTCAAAACATCCTCGTCCTGATCAAAAGCAACAAGTCTCCCTGTTTCAAGTTTTTTCAGTATTTCTTTGGAATGCCCCCCACCTCCGAATGTAACATCGACGTAAATCCCATCAGGCTTTATATCAAGCCCATCAATACTTTCTTTAGACAAAACCGATTCATGGTAGCTCATTTTTATTGTCCCTGTTATCATTCTTACCCATTACTTCTTCTGCCAGTGTGGAAAAATCTTCAGGTTCATCCGTCAGCAAGGTTTTATATGCTCCCTTAGCCCAAATTTCAATACGGTTGGAAAAGGCAGATAACACGACTTCTTTGTCTATTCCGGCATATTCAATTAATTGCTTTGGCAGCAATAGCCTGTTTGCCGAATCTAACATCATATCTGTTGCGCCACGATAGAAATATCTTACAAAATCACGATTTTTTTTATTATAAAGATTTAGCTGGTTTATTTCGTCACTAATGGTCTTCCAAACATTCTGCGGGTATAACACGAGGCATTTTTCAAAACCACGGTTTATCACAAACCTATCCTGAACTTCAGGCGGAAGCTGTTTTTTAAGACCAGACGGAAGCATAAAGCGCCCCTTTGCATCAATCTTACATTCAAATTCTCCAATCAGGTTCGTCATTTTATTATGGGATTTTTTCGAGCAACAAATTTACAAAACTATTCTCCACATTTTACCACTTTCTCCCACTTTGTTGATAACTTTTTCCACTTTTCAAATTTATTATTTTTAAGTATTTGATTTTCTTTGATTTACATTTCTCCTAATAATAACATAACAACAAAACAATTGTCGAAATCTTGCCTTTTTTGAGGCTAAATGTTATTTTGATGCGCTGGAAATAATTCCTGACAATTAAAAAGTTTTCAGTATTATAGCCCTGAAAGGGTATAAATACACTAACGTAGGGCAACGCCCTACGAATAAAACAAAGCGCGCCAATACCAAGCCCTGTAAGGGCGAAAGAGTTAATCCCATACATACCTTTCATCATAATCAACTTTGTATTTTTTGAGAAAAGCACGGTATTCATCTTGAAATGATACTTTTTTATGATGTTCGATTTGTTTCGTAATATAATCAGCAACGATATTAGTTTGCGAAGGACTAACGGAAAACGTGCCATATCCATCTTGCCAATGAAATTCCGCAAAACGCTTTCCCTGTGTCTTTATCCACTTTGATGTACCGGTTTTAAGTTCCTGTAACAAACTTATCAAGGCAATTTTTTTAGATAGTAAACATAATATATGAACATGGTCAAGATAACCACCAATTTTTATTGGGTTACATTCTATATTATTACATATACCGCCAAAGTATGCATATAAATTGGGTTGAATTTCCGGTATCAAAATCTTTGAACGATGTTTTGTACTAAATACAATATGTACGTACATTTTAGCAAGTGATTGAGACATGGTTTTTATTATTACGCCCTTTCAGGGCTTTGATTCCGTATCTTATTTTTTTTCGCAGGGTTACACCCTGCGTTAGTATTTTTAGCCCTTTCAGGGCAAGCAAATATATTTTTTAAAAGTGCTTTCCTATTAATTGTTTTTAAACTCAACACATCAAAATATTATTTACCTTTTTTTGACGAAACACTTGACTTCCCATTTTTATTTTCTTATCTTTGCAACTTCATTAAAAAACATAAGTTATGAAAAAACATTACTCAAAGAGGGCATTTAACAAACCCATCC
>Ga0265296_1004461_pt1 | contig 12162 bp, 13 predicted proteins | sample MunlanPumphouse1_FD_189073 | JGI IMG/M metagenome (GOLD analysis project Ga0265296, IMG submission 189073) | Groundwater microbial communities from a municipal landfill in Southern Ontario, Canada - Pumphouse #1 | ecosystem: Environmental > Aquatic > Deep subsurface > Groundwater | place... | reverse complement strand
GACCCTGAAGTTGACCGTCCAGACAGGAACCGTTGCACTGGCACCCGGCCCTGCGATTTTTTGGACAAGCACCCGATGAGAGCCTGGCTCTGTAAAACCACCCTCTGCATTGAAGATGAGTTCCACTGGCGATGTCGCTGTGGCTGGAACGTCCGCTGTGAGCGGATTGAACGTGATGCCACCTCCAGTTGGGGCTAGCGTCCACGTGCCACCAGAGGTCACGTCCGCGTCCGATAGCGAGAGCTTCAGGACGACGGGCTTGCCAACACGGATGGCAACTTGTTGCGGAATCGGGAGACCGTTGCAAAGCAGTTGACGTGCCATTATTCCTCCAAAAGTTTTGCCGAGGGAATCCTCGAAGTCCAAGGCTGGACTTGCGAGAATAGATGAGCGTAAGGAAAAAGTCAAGAGGAATCGCACTAATGAAAAGCCCCCGTGAGTTTCACGGAGGCGACGTTGCGGCGATCAGGGGCCGATGGGATCCTCGTTGAGATCGCTGAACACGAATTGTCCATCGTCCCCATCGACCGTGTAGATCGCGCGGGCTCGGTAGACACTTCCGTCGGCGCATTTGATCGCCACCTTGCCGTCCACGTCCTTCGTCCGGTCTGGGTCGACGAACGTGCAGTCCGTGCGCTTCTCGGCCGTGGGTGCGGGAGGTACGGCTGTGGCGGGATCCTCTTGGATTGCTGGCGGCCGTAGTACGACTGACTCTTGCAGTTCCGTCAGTGGTTCCGCTCGCGCCTCCGCGTCCGTCGCAGAATCGGTCGACGTAGACCCAATCGGCATGATGGGCAGGTTGCTTCTGCCAAGGATGAAGCCCAGTGCCAGGCAGATCATGCCTGTTCCAACGACTGAAATCAACGCGCCATTTGTCATTCGATTTTCCTCCGGGGTATTCCTTGCACCAGGCCTATGCAGGGAATGGATTTGTGGCGGTCCGTTGCTATCGACTGCCTCAATGGTGGCGGTTGCAAAGATCGAGTCAGGGGAGCTCAACATCAGCGCTGGCTCCCCACTTGCCCATGGCCAGATGGTGACCTCGCCAATGCAGATATCCAATTTGGAACCAACGTCCTTCCAGCAGGTGATCGTCGTTGACCTTGGACCAAAGAGCCAGTGGAAGCGTGCTTTCACGTTTTTGACGGTCAGTTCCACATCTACACGCTCTCGTGTGGAACCGCATACCAAGACGGAGATCTTGGTCGGGATGAACCGTCGCGAGTGGAACAAGTAGGCCGGTACAGTCCGCACGTAAGCAGTCGGAATTTGAGAAGCCATGAACACCTCAACTGACGAAAGAGCGTGCCATTTCTGCGTAGAATTGTCAAGGAAAGAAAACAGACGCCCGTTGGCGCCTGTTCCTTATTTTATCTTTTCAACAATTTGAGCGATCACCGTTGGATAGTCTTTGGCGAGAATCGAGAGGACTTTTCGATCGAGTGTGATTCCGGCTTTGGTGAGTCCATCAATGAACTTGCTGTAGCTCAATCCCAGAGGTCGCACAGCGGCGTTGATACGCACTTGCCATAGGCGGCGGAAGGAACGCTTTTTGTTTCGACGATCGCGGTAGGCGTTCACGCCGGCTTTCAGCATCGCTGGACGCGCGAGACGAATTTTAGATTTGCGCCCCCACATCATGCCCTTGGTCTTTTTTAAGAGACTCTTTCGGCGCTTGACGTGTTGTACGCCACGTTTGACTCGAGCCATATTAGAAGTTGGGAGTATGTGGAATTAAATCCTTGATCGCTTTGCGGTGCGTGCCAGAGAGGGAAATGTCGCGGCGCTTCTTGCGAGAGATCTTTCCCTTGTCGCGACTGTTGAAGTGATTCTGACCCGCGTAACGTTTCAACACCTTTCCCGTTTTGGTGATTTTGATGCGTGAGGCGAGCGCTTTGTGAGTTTTTTGTTTGGCCATATAATTCGGCAGGAGTTTAGCGTGGGGAACCAGTCGTGTCAAGACACGTCGTTCGCGAACGACGTGTCAAGATCGAGCAAGAACCATAATCATGCGGCCGTTTTGAAACTTGATCGGTTGCTCGACGCGCAGGGGATAGTGAGCTTTGAGCATTTCCAGAAATTGCACCATCACCGCCTCGGCGACATCTTTGTGTGCTTTTTCTCGACCGCGCAGTGGGAGATCAACCTGAACCTTATCACCCTTCTCAAAAAACTTCTTTGCCTGTTCCACCCGGACTTCCAGATCGTGCGTACCGATTCTCACAGAAAGACGAATACCTTTTGTCTCGATTTCTTTTGATTGAGCTTTTCGTTTTTTTGCTTCTTTTTCTTTTTGATATTTGAACTGACCGTAGTCGAGAATTTTACAGACAGGGGGTTCGGCTTTTGGAGAGACTTCCACCAGGTCCATTTCTTTGGCTTGTGCTAGAGCAATGGCTTCCGCAAGAGGGAGAACGCCAAGAGCCTCACCTTGCGCCCCGACCACGCGAACCGACTCGGCTTTAATACGCGCGTTGACACGATATTGTTGGATGTCGAGTTTTGGTTTTCGAAAACGATGTCTATGTATTCGCATAGTGGTGGCATCAGAGACATCTGCAAAACTCGCGATCTTGCGTTTCACGGGCGCCCGTCGACCCCACTCAACGTGGATAACCCACGTCTCGTGGGGCTCGGCAGCCCGTTCAACGCAATCTCATCGAGTTTTGCAGAGGTCTCATCAGTCTAATCAAAAACCTGTAAAAAATCAAACGATCGGTTATACTGGCTTTGCTATGCCCACTCTTGCGATCAACAAAACCGCTCGATTTGATTACGAGATCCTTGCCAAGCTCGAGGGAGGTTTGGTGTTGACTGGCGCGGAGGTGAAATCGATCAAGGCCGGCCATGTCCAGTTAAAGGGCGCGTTTTTGGATTTACGCGGTCACGAGCTGTGGCTCAAAAATGCATTTGTGACAGCATACAAGCCAGCGGGAGTGAGAGAGGATTATGACCCAAGTCGAAATCGAAAAGTGCTGGTGCACAAGCGAGAGCTCTCAAAGCTCGTTGGCAAGCGTCACGCCGAAGGGCTCACGCTCATTCCATTGTCTCTCTACACAAAAGGCGGGCTCGTAAAACTCGAGTTCGCCGTAGCACGAGGAAAGAAACAATTTGAGAAGCGCGAGGCGATTAAGAAGCGTGATGTAGATCGTCACATTCGAGAGAAACTCAAAGGGAATTAGACGGTGGATTTTACATTGTATAAACCTGCGTCTTGTCAGGGCCTTTCTCGGTGAAGTCGTGTTGAGCGTTCAGGAGCGAGGCGACGGCGAAGGAGAGCGTGGCGCCAGCATGATCGGAACCGATGACCCAGTCAACGACTCCACCTCTTTGCTCGTGCAGTCTTTGGACGAGTTGATCTGCCATGAGCTGACAGAGGTTGGTGTAGCGCAGGACGCGCAGGACATCCACGAACCCGTTGCTACATTTGCCGGACGTGAGTTCAGCGTGCGGCGTTCGTGGGTCTCCCTTGTGGATCCACAGAGCGTCGCAGGCTTCGAAGATGTGACGGATCTCCTCGTGAGAGAGTGGTCCTCTTTCCTTCCAGACATCTTTGTACATGAGCCTGCGCAGAGCCCGCAGATCCATGGCAAGAATCCGGGACGGCGAGGTCATGAGCGTGTTCCTCCTTCCTGTTGTGCTTGTTCGATTTCAGCCTCGAGTGCCTCCAGCGCCGCGAGGGGATCTACGGCTTGGGTGATCTGGCGACCGATGACGAGCCGCGTGGCGCCAGCCTTGAGAGCGGCGGCCGGCGTGTCTACGCGCTGTTGATCTCCTTGATCGACACCGATGGAGCGAATGCCTGGCGTGATGAACTGCATCCCGTGAAGCTCCGGACGCTTGGCGAGAATACCGAACCCGCCCCACTCCGGCCTTGCGTAGTCTTCGCACGACGTCAGGTCCGTGCTGGTCCCACAGGTTGTGGATCTTAAACGCGTACACATGATCCCCGATTTTTCCAGCAAGAGCCAGAACTTGATCGAGATTGAGTTCGTCTGCGGCGAGAATGACTTGGTCTGCTGTGCCCATGAGGATCTCCCTTGGTGAGGCAGAGTAAGCCTAATGGAGACGACCAAAGAGATCAAGATGGTGACACTTTTTCGCAGGTGCGAAAAAGTGTACACACATCTGGATGGCTTTCATGCAACAAAAACATCCGTGCTTGTCACGGATGTTTTTGTTGGCCTGCCAGCCATAGCGTCAGCACAGAATCGAAGTACGCGCCCACCTTCGCTAGGAAGCTACGGCGGGTAGCCGTCCCATCAGCAACAAGAGATACTGCTGATGCGACGGCTGGTGGAGCTGGGGAGAATCGAACTCCCGTCTGGAAGGATTCGCACCGTGATGGTTCCAAGTTCATCCACGCCTGATACCTCGTCACGCTCAAGGCGTGAAGCAATACGTGACAAGGAGCCGATCGCAACTCTTAAACATGAGAGACCGGCGACCTCATGTTCCAGCCCGATGATATAACACCCGGCACTGGCTATCGAGCATGACCAGCGCGGATGGTCCTAGCTTACGCGAGGACAGGGGCGAATGAAGGAACGCGGAACGCGTTCTTGATCATTGCCATGACGTTGTTTGCAGTTGTCGTCGTGCACAGAAATATTTACGAGCAGCTGTGCCTGCTCGACTTGATCACGAATGGTAGGCCTCCCATCGATACCGATCAGCCCCGTACCGGAAGAAAAAGATAACGCATTTTTTTAGAAGTGTCAATTATGTGTGATGGCGAAATCAACCTTATCCATCTGTGATACAATAAAGCCATGTGATCAGCCCTCCGCAGTCGGTGAGTATTTCAACCGCGACCTTTATCAAAGCCGTTCTTATTGTGCTTGGGATTTGGTTTTTGTGGTATGTGCGTGATGTGGTTGCGATTTTTGTTGCTTCGCTTTTGCTTTCATCCCTCATTGAACCATTTGCGGCTACGCTTGCCACGCGCCACATTCCTCGCGGTCTCGCCGTCATCATCGTCTACACTATTCTTCTGACGTTTGTCTCGTTGATGACCGTGATGATTGTTCCTGCTGTGAGTGAGCAAGGTGGTCAGCTCGTATCGAATCTTTCCTTCTCCTACACAGGCGCCGCGGACTCGTTTGGAAGCATTCAACGATTTTCACAAGAGCATGGTCTCACAGATAATCTCACAAGTTCTCTTGCCTCGCTTCAAGAAGCGTTCACTCGGTCCGTGGGTTCCGTGTTTAGTACGGTCAAGGGCGTGGTTGGAGGCGTTGTCGCTACGTTCATTGTCATGGTGCTCGCCTATTATATGGTTGTTGAGGAGGAGAAAGTTCGAAAGTATTTTAAGAGCCTCGCTCCCATCGAGTATCAACCCTACGTGGGGCACCTCATGAAAAAGATGCAGAAGAAAATGGGGGAGTGGTTGCGCGGTCAGTTGATTCTTGCTTTTGTCGTTGGCACGCTCATCTATATCGGGTTGAGTATTCTTGGTGTCAACTATGCCCTTTTGTTGGCGCTCTTGGCTGGGATTCTTGAAGTCGTTCCGTATGTAGGTCCAGTGATTTCGCTTGTGCCGGCTCTCATAATCGGATTTGCTTCATCACCGATTATCGGTGTCGCGGTCGTGCTTCTCTATGTGTTGGTTCAGCAGATCGAAAACCATCTTCTGGTTCCCAAAATTATGCAGACGGTGACTGGGCTTAATCCCATCATCAGTATTTTGGCGCTCTTGATCGGCATTAAAGTCGCAGGACTCGTCGGCGCAATTCTTTCGATCCCGCTTGCCATGATGGGAGTGGTAATCCTCGAGGATCTTTTTGGCGAGATGGAATAACTCTATGCGCTACTATCACCGTCATTCTTTTTTTCCACTCGTCATCATTCTGCTCACACTCTTGTTAGGCTTGTTCATGGTGCTCACGCTTAGCCGTGAAAGTCTGTTGACCGCCTTTCCAGAAGAAGAGATTACTGCACCCGTTGACGCACAGTTTTATCGAGGAGAGCTTTTGGGTGTCATCACGACATTTGAAATAGATGTTGGGCTCGCCAGCGACGACCTTGCGACATTGATTGTGGTCGAGCGTGCATTTGAAGGTCTATTAGCGTTGCGCGTGCCACCAGAGAACAAACAACTTCACCTAGAACTCGCGCTCATTTTTTCAAAAATGCAAACGACGCTGAAGGGCGAGGACAGAAACATCGAGGCAATGCTCGCACAACTTCAAGCGCTCAAAGAGACGCTATGACGCGAATTGAAAAACACGCGTCCGTGACCCAACAGCTTGAGGAAATGGAAGAGAAAGTCGTACGGCAAGTGCGTGGGAATCAACGCCGCAAGCGCCCCATGCTTGCCTGCAGTCTTTTCATCTTGTTTCTGGTTGTGAGTTTTTTTGTCTGGATCGGCTGGGTGATTGCGGCAACGGGACTTGTGTCGATTCCTCTGCTCACCCAGATTGCGTATGAGACTCCAGCTCCGATTCGCGTTGTCGAGCCAGGTGTTCCAGTGGAAGTGTTTGTGGATGAGCAACTTAAAAGCGCGTTGACGACTCGTTTACAATCAGGCTCTGGTGAGATTCAGGATCGCTCTGTAACCCTGACGATTTCTGAAGAGTCTTTCACGGCTACACTGCGCTCTCTCATTGATGAACTCGGTGTGGCTTTCTTGGATGGTTCAGGGGCACAGCTGGCGTTGGATCCCAACAGCGGGATCGAACTTTTTGTCCCGATTCTCAACAATCCGCGCGCCTCTGCCATCGTGGTCTCTCTGGACGTCGGAGTGACAGACGGGAATGTTTCGATTACTCCGGCGCGTCTTCGTGTGGGGAGCGCGGGTTTACCCACTTTTTTGCTCACAGGACTCTTGAATCCGCTGTTGCAGACGCAGGTTGAAAAATTGAACGACTCGCTCACGGGCTATGCACAGATTCATTCCGTCACGCTTAAGGAAATGGAGATGACACTCATAGGGGAGCTGTCCGTTGAAATTCAATAATATGATTCTCTTGCATCGTGTTTCATCCGTTGCTCTCTCATTGGTCTGTGCATTCAGTTTTATCGCTCTCGTTTTGGGTTGGTGGCATCCTCTGCTTGTGGTTGTGCTCTGCGCGTGTCTATGCAGTCTTCTTCTCTGTCGCCTGTTGGGTTTTCAGGTGCGCACATTTCAATTCTGGCACCTCCTTGGTACACCCCTGCTCTTCATGCTTTCCAGTTTTGGACTGTTCTTTTTGCTCGAGTCTCCCACGGCCAAAATCGGACTTGCCGTGATAGTGACGATCCTCCTGTTTCTTTTTGTGGAACACGTTTTTAGTTTTATTCATCTTCCGGTGAAGTATCAGCCGTTCACGCTTGAATATCTTTCCCAACTCTTGCATGTGCTCTCCGTTTTCTTTCTTGCGACCCTGGGCTTCGGGATGCGCCTCTTCCTACAAACGCCGTTGTGGATGCTCTCGTTCGCATTTTTTTTCGTGCTCGCGTTCATCATGTATGGGACGCTGTGGGCAGGGAAGGTTGATTCAATGAAGGCGCGGCCATATGCGTTTGTATCGGCTCTGCTTATCACAGAGTTGTTTGCAGTGATTTCCTTTCTTCCGACTGGATTTTATACGAACGCAGCTTTTTTAGCGCTGGGCGTTTACGTTCTGCTTGGATTGTCACGCGCCGATGCATTGCATAAACTCTCTAAAGAAGTCTGGCGTCGATATGTGATCCTCTTGGTTGTTCTTTGCGCCGTGATTGCACTCACTTCACAATGGATATGATAAAACACTCTTGGCCCACGACAATCCGAGTCGTTGTGATCTCGCTCATCATCGGTGGAGCGAGTGGCGTTCTTGCAACCGCTCTGACATCGAGTTATCTGTGGCAGTACGCGTTTGAGCTCTCCGAACTCACCGAGCCGTTGCGTCTTACAGCGGATCAGCCGCGCGCTGTTCCAAAAGACTACGAAGACGCACGTGAGACACTTGATGCGCAAGCTCTTGACGCTGTAGGTTTATTGTTTAGCGCGAGCGTTCCATCGACAGGTTTCACAAAAGAAGATGCACGCGGGAGTGTCGTCGCCCTGACTTCGGATGGTTGGATGCTTTCTCTAGGTGGTTCGCTCGCGTCCATTATCGCGATCGGGGATCAAACGTGTCTTGTTGATGAGGTGCGCGTGCATGCGGCCACAGGCCTGTCTTTTCTTCATTGCGAGTTAAGCAATGTATCCGTTGTCGATTTAGGAAAAGGATATGACCTTGCTCCGGGTGATCAAGTTTTTGTTGTTGAGGGACCAGATGCATTTGTGTTTACACAAGTGGAAAGCATTTTCTGGGATGGGGAAAACGTGCGTTCTTCTGATATCCCTACGCGTCGCATCGCTCTCTCGTTTGAAGGATCATTGCGTGCTGGTTCACCTGTTTTCAATATTTTCGGTGAGCTCGTTGGGTTTCTCGATCCAACACAGGACGTCGCTCTTGTGGTCCCATTTGAACAGCTTGTAAATACGTTCCAAGGCGTCTTGGAAGGTCAAGAGAATATTTTCTCACCGCGTCTGGGTGTGAATGTTATTGATCTTTCTACCACGGTTGGATTGGGAGAGGAGATGACCAGGGGGTTTAAGAGCGGGTCGTTGTTGTTTGGCTCCCAGGCAGTTGAGCGAGGCAGTAGCGCACAGACCGCCGGCCTGCTTGCTGGCGACATCATTCTTTTTGTTGATGGAGAAGCGATCGCAGATGGCCGCACGCTTGATGACTTGATTGTTGAGTTCTCTCCAACAGATCAAGTGACACTGTCGATTGATCGTGACGGAGAGCGTTTGGAGATTATTGTGACATTGGGAAGTTTGTCAGAGTGAGATATACTGTTTGAAGTATGAGTCAACCAAACTACATCCGTGACGTCACCAATCACTGGCACACCGTGGTCATGTTTGGATTGCTTGGTTTGGTGCTCGCGCTTATCGTTTCGTTCGTGCAACCGTTGCGTTATTCGTCTACAGTGAGACTGCTTATTCTCCAAGACGTAGGTTCGAGCGTTGATGCCTACACCGCGTCGCGTGCGGAAGAGCGTATCGCTGACAATCTTTCCACGCTTTTGTACACCAGCACTTTTTTTGGTCAGGTGATGAACGCAGGGTTTGATATTGATCAGACAATTTTTCCAGACGATGATTCCAAGACACGAAAGGTTTGGGGCAACATGGTAAGAGCGACCGTATCTCGCGGATCTGGTCTTCTCTCTGTAACGGCTTACCATAGAGACATCACGCAAGCCGAGCAGATCGTGCGCGCCATCGCCGTTGTGCTTACAGAGCATGTCGACGAATACACCTCCGGTGGCAGTGTCGCCGTCCGTCTTGTCGATGAACCCCTGAACTCCCGCTGGCCAGTGAAGCCGAATATTTTGGTGAATATTTTGTCAGGGTTTGTGCTTGGTGGGTTTGTGGGAATTGGGTTTGTTATCCTACAAACCGAGCGTATCAGACGTCGGCATCAGCTCGTTCACGAAGAATTCTAGTTTTTCCCTACAACCTACCCACCTAACCCCCTACCCACCTTTCCACCTAATAAAACAGCCTATTGTGAGAACCTTCTTACTGGCGGATCAACACGAGGAGGAGACGTGTTGAGCGCTGTGAGAAGGCCCTCAAAATAGGCTTTTTTGATTTCCCAGCAGGGAAATCACCCCTCCGACCTGTCCACCGTAGCTTTCCTGTCCGCCATAGCCTTGGCGACGGTGGGAGCGAAGGTGGAAGCTCGAAGAGCGAAGGGGGGTTTGGGTTACTGTCGGCAGGCAAAAGGGTACCAAATAGCCACAAGCGCGTCAACGGGCATCAACGAGGGCATCAACGCGGGTTCAATCAGACCCTCTTGACAAAAATCGCCTCCCATGATAATTTGGCGCGTTCACAATGGATCAGAAAACAGAGGTAGATAAGGTAGACAAGGTAGAAAAGGTGGCCCGAACCACCTCATCCACCTACTCCACCTGATCCACCTAACTCCCGTGTATTGAAGCGGTTTGATGTTTGCTCGCGACACCTCCTCCTTGTCGTGCTGCGAATATCAGACCACTTGAGTCACATGGTTGCACAGGACGCACGCGTCTGGTGTTTGTCACAATGACGAACCTCACAGGCGTACGTTCTGAGCGATCAGGACTGCACCGTTGTAACCCCTGTCGGGGTTCTACGGCGGATGAGCACGACATTCCCGTCGAGCAAATCCAATTGACCCCGACGAGGGTGGACATCCACCCCCTACCAGACACGGAGAAGAAGTCATGCGTCAGTTTCTCTTCGCCGGCATTGCCGGTCTCATCAGCAGCGTCGCGTTCGCGGCAGCGCCCAACTGGGCGGGCTTCGCCGGCCTCGTGGACGCCGACAAGGACGGTTACCCCGCCTTCGTCGGCACCTCGACGGCGGCTTCGACCGGGTACTCCGGCAAGGACGACTGCGACGACACCGACAAGAGCGTCTACCCAGGCGCCTCCGAGATCGTCGCCGACGGCATCGACCAGAACTGCTCCGGAGCCGATCTCGTGCTCCCGGTCGCCGACCCCGCGTACAAGCGCTACGTCGCCAACTCCTACGGCGGCCGGGCTCCCAAGCCCGAGACGTTCGTGGCGGAGTTCAATCGCTGCAAGAACGCCACCGGGCGATGCACGGTCAACGACGTGAAGGGGACGTTCGTGGTCACCAACCCCGAGGTGGACGCGTTCCGCGACATCTACCAGGGCACCGGGAAGATCCTCGGCGCCGACGGTGTCCGTGAAGTCGTGACCTTGGAGGAGGCCTCCCACTTCCGCGGCGGCAGCGCCAGCGGTGGCGGGTCGGGCATCTCGACGAAGACGGCGACCAAGATCGCCGACAAGGCCGTCAAGGCCGAGACCGATGCGCGGCTCGCGTGGCAGGCAAATCTCGAGGCTGACTTCGTCGGTCCGATGACGAAGAACACCAACGAGCACACCGGCCTGATCGCCGACAACGCCAAGGCAATCGAGGACGAAGTCGGTGCTCGTGAGAGCGCCGACAACATCCTCTCCGGTCGGATCTCGACCGCGTCGGCGAACGCTTCGAACGCGGTAGCCACCGCCAACTCGGTCGCGAGCCACGGCCCCCTGATCGAGGCCTACGCGCTGACCGGTCTGGTCGCGGGTTCGCCCGTGACCGGTCGCGACGGTGAAGGAAACGCGCGCGATGTGTTTGGGGGAGGCGCCGGAGCCGGACTCAACTTCGGAGCGGATCTCGAATCCGCCCGGGTCAACGGCTTCGTCGACTTCCTCGTGGGAGTGGACGGTGGTGCAGGTCCCGCGCACAGCGAGGCCGTCGGCGCCGAGATCATCGGCGAAGACGGCATCGGCGGATTCCTGGCGTACAGCCAGCGGAGCACTCAGGTGAACTCGCTGCAGACCCAGATCGTCGGGCGCAATCCGCTCGTCGGTCTCTCGGTCGCCCTCCCGTTCGCGGAGGACTACGAAAGGCACAGCCTGTTCCAGGCGCGTATCGGCTGCGGCCCCGATTTCATCGGGATCGCGACCGACGGCGTGGAAGACTGGGTCGCCTTCGCCTGCCGCGCCACCATCGGCGTGGGCGGCGGCATCGGCGCCCTGCAGTAGCCTCCGGCTACACCTCACGGACTTCCAAGCGCAAGCTAGGGAGTCCGTATTTTTTTTGGTAAATATCCACAAGCATTTATTGACGTTCAGGTAATAATATGGTTTGATATAACTACGACTGAGGCGTTGCCTCCACATGTCGGCGTCAACAGCAAACTCCCCCAATTCATAGGCCATTCGGTCTTTGAAGTTGGGGGTTTTGTTTTACCCCGCCGTCGTCGAGGTGAGCTCGACTATGGTGGGCTTCAGCCAGGGTCAAATGGGCCCGTGGAGGTAATGGTAACCTCAGTCGAGTTGACGTCGGCGATCACGGGTTCCCCGCCCGACCGAACGACTTGAATATACGTTCGGTCGTTCGGGCGGGGATTCCCGTCGGGTCCACCACGTCGTTCGCGAACGACGTGGTCCACCAAAAATGACCCTGGACCAAGAAAACCAGCCAATTTGGCTGGTTTTCTGACTGTCTTGAGGCCATGGAGAAGATGAGATACATCGTAGACACCTTTGAAGCCAAGTGATGAGGTAGTGGAGGGGATAGAACCCCGTCCTCTATGGTCTACCAAGCCTATCTGGCCGCTCAGCGTAAAACATCGTTATCTC
>Ga0265296_1004460_pt1 | contig 12164 bp, 14 predicted proteins | sample MunlanPumphouse1_FD_189073 | JGI IMG/M metagenome (GOLD analysis project Ga0265296, IMG submission 189073) | Groundwater microbial communities from a municipal landfill in Southern Ontario, Canada - Pumphouse #1 | ecosystem: Environmental > Aquatic > Deep subsurface > Groundwater | place... | reverse complement strand
TCTGCTTCGCGGCGAAGCTGCGGGATTTGGCTTTCTTCTTTTTCTCTTTGTTTTTTCTTGAGTCCTTGAATCCTGTCTATTTCTCGATTGGCTTGGCCCATCTTTTCCGCCATATCTTCTTTAATATGTTCCAATTGTTCTAGATATTTTTTTATATTTTCCTCGTCTTGTTCGGTAACTATGCGATACCCGGCTCCAGCGATTGATTGGATTAGTTCTCCGGGTACTGTTTGTTTTAATTCTTCGTCTATGCTGCCCGAGCCGGCTTTAATCATTGATCGAATTAGTTCTGATGGTCCTGTTACTGTGAGTTTTTCGTCTCTGTAGTCCGGGGAGGTTAGGGTTTGCAGGCTTTTTTCTATTTGGCTTAAATACTTCTGCCGATCTGCAAAGATTGTTAGTTCAGATGTTGTTTGCCCGCTTATCTCTTGGTCTTGCAATTTTTGAATAACATCAAAAATCTGTTCTATTGCAATGTGTGCTTGCGCTTCTTTTATTGCTGATTCCATTCGTTGCTTTATTGTTTGCTGATTCTCCGCTATCTCTTGATCAATTCTTTGATCCATTTGTTCGCTGATATTTTCGCTGGATTCTAAAACTTCCGCCTGTTCCGGAGTCAAGGGCGGTTTTTCAGGCTTTTCTCTTAATTGTTCTTTAAACATATTTTGAATTCATAAAATGTTGCGCTTTATTAAATACTTAAAGCTTTGCGCCAGTTGTAATTCATAATTTCTCCTCTGATTTTAAAATTGCCTTGAGCGCAGGAAATCACTGCTTGAGTTTTAACCCTTAAATCAAAGCTGAAAGAAATTTATCAGCGCTGATGATGCGGACTTTGTCCTGCCAAAAATCAACGCCGCTCTCTATGACAAGCTGATAAGCATAGGGTATTCGCAATTTTTCTTGAAAATATTTAAGATGCTTAGACGGACCATCAGCAGTTAATTTAACCTCTGCGGCAAACCACGGTTTTTTATCAATAGTAATTAAAAAATCAACCTCGCGGCCTTCTACATCACGCAGAAAAAACAGCTCTGTTTTATACCCTAAAGCATCAAAAAGAAAATGAACAGTTTTTAAAAGGTGGGAGCCCGTTAAATTTTCCAAACGCACCGCTGGGTCTGTAATTTGCGACCAATCCCATAAATACATTTTTGGCTCTTTGCGCAAACTTTTAATTGTTTTTGTTGAAAAAGGATAAATTCTAAAATGATAATAAAATCGTTCCAGTATGTCCATCCATAAAGCAATTGTTTTATGAGCTATTTGCAGATCATTGCGCAGGGAATTTAAAGAAAGCAATGAGCCAACGCGAGAAGGCAAAAGCTCAACCAAAACCTGCAACGCCGAAAGATCGCGAATTGACTCCAGATCGCGGATATCTTCGCGCACCAAGCGATCCAGCCGTTCATTGTGAAATCGGCGCAAGGTTTTATTGTTTTTTGCTAAAAAGGGCTCTGGAAAACCGCCAAAGGCAAATAGTTGCTCAAATGTCTTTTTTAAGCGAGTCGACGCGACCTCTGGAAACACTAATTCTTTACCTGTTTTAATGGTTGATTCTACGGCTAATCCTTCTGTTAAAGAAAATGGATGCAAACGATAATAATGATACCTGCCCATTAAAGAATCCCCGCCTTTGCGGTATAAATCAAGGCGGGCGCTGCCAGTGACTAAAATTTGAAATTTGTCTTTGTATTTGTCAAATTCGCCTTTGAGATAATTTTTCCATTTGTGGTATTTATGAATTTCATCAAAAATGACTAAACCAGCATCGCCTCGAAAACGGCCTTCTAAAATTGCCTTTCTGTCTTCCAGGCTGTCCCAGTTAAGATAGTTAAAATTTTTATAACCTTCTTTGCCAATAGATAATGCCATGGTTGTTTTGCCAACCTGCCTTGGCCCTCCTATGAAAACCATTTTATTTTTTAAATCAGCCGTAGCCGCTGATTCCAAATATCTTGTTTTAATCATACCGAAATATTATACCATAGTCCAAAATCTTTGCCAACATTTTTGACTCAGGTAAAAAATATCTTTTTTATTTTTACATTTTGATTTTACTTCAAATACTTCTCCACATATTCCGGCTTAACCCGTTTCAATTCACTCCGCGACAAAATCGAGAGAAGCTCCCAGCCGAGATTTAGGGTTTGCTCAATGGTTCTGTTTTCATCTTTTTTCTGCCGGATAAACTTATCTTCGAATTGATTGGCAAAATCTAAATACTTTTTATCTGTTTCCGAAAGCGCTGATTCACCCAAAATCACTGCAAGTTCCCGTTTGTCTTTGCCTTGGGCATAAGAGGCAAAAAGCTGGTTTAAAACATTGCTGTGGTCTTCTCGTGTTTTGCCCTGGCCAATGCCTTTGTCTTTTAAGCGCGATAAAGAAGGCAAAACATCAATGTTCGGATAAATGCCCTGGTTATGCAGTTCGCGAGAGAGCATAATTTGGCCTTCGGTAATATAACCAGTTAAATCTGGAATAGGATGAGTTTTATCGTCTTCAGGCATTGTTAAAATTGGAATTTGAGTAATGGAGCCTTTTTTGCCTTTGATTCTGCCGGCGCGTTCGTAAATGGTTGACAAGTCAGTATAAAGATAGCCTGGGTAGCCCCTTCGGCCGGGAATTTCTTTGCGCGCCGCGGAAATCTCGCGCAGCGCCTCGCAATAATTAGTCATATCAGTTAAAATAACCAAAACATGCATATCTTGCTCAAAAGCTAGATATTCAGCGCAGGTTAAAGCTATGCGCGGCAGAGTAATTCGTTCAACAACTGGATCACCAGCTAAATTAAGATATAAAATCGAGCGCTCTAAAGCGCCGGTTTTTTCAAATTCCTGCTTGAAAAATTCTGCTTCTTCAAAAGTAATGCCCATGGCGCCAAAAACAACCGCAAACTGACTTTGTAGGGGCAGGTCACGACCTGCCCCTACCGTGGCTTGTCTGGCAATTTGAGCAGCGATTTCTAAATGCGGCAAACCAGAGCCGGAAAAAATCGGTAATTTCTGACCGCGCACCAAAGTATTTAATCCGTCAATAGTTGAAATGCCAGTTTGAATAAAATCATTTGGATAGCTTCGAGCATAGGGATTTATCGGAGCGCCATTGATATCTATTTCTTTTTCAGGGATAATTTTTGGCAAATCATCTAATGGCTTGCCAGCGCCGGAAAAAATTCTGCCCAACATATCTTTGGCTACACCTAAACGCATTGTCCGGCCTAAAAATTTTGCTTTAGCTGATTTAATATTCAAACCGCGGGTATGCTCAAACATCTGAACAACCGCGATTTTATCTGTGATTTCCAAAACCCGGCCGCGTTTTATTGTGCCATCTTTTGATTCAATATCAACTAGTTCTTCATACTTGATATTTGCATCAGCTGGAATCTCAACAATTAATAACGGCCCAGCTGATTCTTTAATTGTTTTGTAAGCTTTCACAGATTTCTTTGACTAATTTTTCTAAATCATCCAACCTGTCTTCCTGCACCATCTTTGCCTTAGCAATTTTTTCTTTAAATTCTGATTCTAAAATTTCTTCGAGCTTAATTTCTTGTTTCAATTTCCGAAGAGCCATATTTTGAAACTCCAAAATCGCTTTTAAAATCCAGTACATTTTTTTAACAGAAGTATAAGTATCAATTTCGTCAAAAGCATTTTGATGCAAAAAATCTTCGCGAATAGATTTGGCAGTATAGAGTAGAAGCTGTTCTTCGGGAGATAGCGCCTCTACGCCAACCAAGCGGACAATTTCTTCAAGCTCGGCTTCTTTTTGCAGAATTGACATTGCTTTTTCTCGTGTTTCCGGCCAATCATCAGCCGCATTTTTGCGCATAAAATCATTAACTTTATCATAATATAGAGAATAAGAAGTTAGCCAATTGATAGCTGGGAAATGTCTTTTGTAAGCCAAATTTGCATCCAAGCCCCAGAAGACTTTAGTTACGCGCAAAGTATTTTGCGTAACTGGTTCAGATAAATCTCCGCCTGGAGGCGATACAGCTCCAACTACAGTCAGCGAACCCTCGCGGTTGCCAAGACATTTAGCTTTGCCGGCTCTTTCATAAAATGCAGCAGTCCGAGAACCCAAATAGGCTGGGTAGCCCTCTTCTCCAGGCATTTCTTCCAAACGGCCGGAAATTTCTCGCATTGCCTCGGCCCAGCGGGAAGTTGAGTCAGCGGTTAATAAAACTTTATAACCCATATCTCTAAAATATTCAGCAATGGTGATGCCGGTATAAACGCTGGCTTCGCGCGCCGCAACAGGCATATTAGAAGTGTTGGCAATTAAAACCGTGCGTTTCATTAACGGCTCGCCTGTTTTAGGATCTTTAAGTTCTGGAAATTCCTGCAGAACATCGGTCATTTCATTGCCGCGCTCACCGCAGCCAACAAAAATTACAATATCCGCGTCTGACCATTTGGCAAGCTGGTGCTGGACAACTGTTTTACCGCTTCCAAAAGGACCGGGCACACAAGCTGTGCCGCCTTTGACAATAGGAAAAAAAGCATCAATTATCCGCTGGCCGGTTATCAAAGGTTCATTAGGAATTAATTTTTTGGCAACGGGTCTTGGTTCGCGAATAGGCCAAGTTTGGGCCATAGATATTTGTTTGCCGCTGATGCGGCAAACAATATCTATGACTGTGTATTTACCGGCTGGAACAATCTTTGAAATAATACCGGAAATTCCCGGCGGAACCATAATCTTATGCTCAATCAAGCTTGTTTCTTGCACAGTGCCGATTATATCACCCGGGCCTACTTCATCACCCTGCTTAATCTTTGGCATAAAACCCCATTCTTTTTCTTGATTTAAGCCGGGCATAACAATGCCTCTGGTAATATAATCACCGGCTTTATTATAAATTTCATCTAATGGTCGTTGGATACCATCATAAATCGACTGCAAAAGTCCCGGACCCAAATCCACTGTCAGCGGCTTGCCAGTTAAATAAACCGGCTCCCCAGGCCCAATGCCCGATGTTTCTTCATAAACCTGAATTGAAGCGGTATCGCCTCGCAGTTCAATTATTTCGCCAACCAGTTTTTTTTCTGAAACCCGGACAACTTCGTACATTTTAGCCTCCTGCATACCAGAGGCCACCACTAATGGGCCGGAAACTTTAATAATTGTACCTTGTTTCATAGTTTTAATATATCACTGCCAACTGCTTTTTCAATAAATTTTTTTAAATTCCTAATGCCTTCTTTTGTTGCGCCTTGAGCAGATGGCACAGTGAGAATTGCTGGCAAAGTCTGACCAGAAATCTCGTCGATTTCTTGGCGAAATTTTTTTGCCCAGTCTTCTGTAATAAATAAAATACCATAATCAGCTAAATTAATTTTTTTAAAATTATTAAAAACATCTAATCCAATTGCTTTAAAGCCTAATATCGCATTTTTAGAACCTAAAATTGCTACTTTCATATGTTTTTTGATAATTCCTCCTGCGAAATATTATTTAATTTCGCATTCATAATTGTTCTCATTTTTCTTGAAGCATTAAGTTTTTTAAAATAATATTCTAGAATTATGGGCGTGCCATAAGCATAATTGCGCGCTTCGGTTTTAATAAAATCCAAATCATAATTTAGGTCCAAATCTTTTTTGCAAATTTTTTGCAAAAATTTATCTCTAAGTTTTTTTGCGATTTTTTTTCGTTTTTTATAAAGCTCAATATCACAAATCTTGTCAATTTTTTCCGAAGTTGGATTTTTTATTCTTGGAATTTTTAAATTCGGCCTTACCCTGGACTTTTTTAGTTCAGGGTTAAATTTTGCTTTCAAATAAAGCTTGAGTTTTAAATAGTCTTGCTTTAAAAACAAAAAATCCAAAAGCAATTCATTGTCAATAATTTTGAAAAATAATTTTTTTAAATCTTTTTCATCACGCTTTAGGGCTTTTTCAAACCCTTCTGGTTTTAAACCAAACAAATTATCAGCATAATCAGTGTCATTCAAAACCTTAAAAGCATCAGCTGCTGTTTTTGCCCCAAGCATTCTTTCAAAATCATTTTGATCTAATATTTTTTTTCCCAGAACACGGATTAAACCGCTTGCATATTCATACATAATTAAAACAACATACTTGCAATTTTAGTTTCTAATTTTTGTCTCGCTTCTTGAATTAAAGTAGAAAAACTGTTATCTATTTCAAGAGTATCTGAAACAAATTTAAATCCATTGTTTTTACTTGCAATGATTTCACCATCTTTGGGCAGACTTTTTTCAAGTTTTGCGATTAATTTTTCTGAATTTTCTTTTTGCAATTTTTGCAAGGCCCTGCTAAAAATATCATCTAAAACTTTCTTTTTGGCTTGTAAAATTATTTTTTGGTTTTTGTTCTTTTCTTCTCTGATAAAAGTTTTAGCTTCTTCTTGTTTTTGTAATTTGAAATCACACAAAGCTTTGGCTTTAATTTTTTTGGCTTTTTCTTGAGCTTCAGCTAAAATCTGCTTTTCTTTTTTCTGTGTTTGTTTTTCTATTTCAGCAATTTCTCTTTCTGTTTCTTGAGCAATTTTTTGAAGAATGTTTTTAAGAGCCATATTAACTAATCACAATACCATTAACCAATAAGATAGTTGCCAAAAGACCTAAGACTGCGTAAGTCTCAACCATAGCTGCTAAAATTACGCCTTTGCCCGAAGCATCAGGCTGTTTGGCAACAATATTCATACCCGAGATAGAAACCTTGCCCTGGAAAATAGCTGAAATCAAACCACCGATTCCCACGGGCAAGCAAGCAGCTAAAATTGCCAGCCCGGTTTGCCAAGATAAGCTTGGCGTATTGCCAACCAAGAGTCCTAATTTAAAAATAACCCAGAAACAGCCAATAAAGCCGTAGATGCCCTGGGTTGAAGGCAAGGCTTGCAAAAGCAAAACCTTGCCGAATTTTTCCGGCTCTTCAGTTACAACCCCAGCGCCAGCTTGGCCGGCTTTTCCTGTTCCAATTATGGAACCAATGCCAGCTAAAATAACAGCTGAAGCAGCGCCGATTATTGCCAATGTAAGTCCAATCATAAATTTAATGCTTAATTATTAATTATTTTTAATTTTTTAAAATCGTTTGATGATTTTTAAGAATTACTTCTAAATCTTCTAGGCATTTTAATCGCCCTAAAAGCGGAGGCACGTCATCACGCTCTAAAAAACCAACTGGAATTATTTGTTCTATGTTGCCAATTTTAATTTTTAAATTTTTATATAAATAAACAGTTTCTGATCCTCCAACGCCTAAAGTAGTTTCGGCTAAACATTCTTTAATTAAATCAATGCCTAAATTGATTGCGTATCTTCTTGACAAAAGAGTATAATCAGCGCCAGTATCAACAATCATTCTGGAGAATATCCAATCATTTCTTTTTTCACTAAAAAGCCAAACTGGATCAATATAGGGTCGATAAATTGTGCCAAAATAACTTCTGCTAACTTTTGTAAATGGGAATTTATTTATTTGCATGAAACTAGAATATAAGTAATATCATGCCGCGGCACAAAGGTCGCCCTTGGCTTTTCGCCGTATTTTTCTTCCAATTGCTCCATATCTTTCCAAAAATCATCATAGCTGTCTTTCATTGGCACGACTTTATCCTTAACAACTAAAACATGCTTGCCAGCATATTTCTTGGCAATCTTGCTCTTGCCCTGCAAAAGCATTGATATTGTTTTGTCAGTTAATTTTTTAATCATAAATTTAAATAATCAATAATCCAATCATAATTTTATTTTTTTAATTTTAAACATGCGGAATATCTTTCAAAAGCTTCTTTTTTTCTTCCATCGCTTGATAATTTTTAATTGCTTCTAGAATTTTTTGTTCAGCTTCAGATCTTATTCTTTTGTATTTTTCTACATTTTTCTTATCCGTTATTCCAATATTTACATCATGTTGCGTTGGTCCATCGTGTCTAATGTCAATCATAAATTCCCCGCCATCGCGCAGAGGATTTTCAAAAGCATAAAAGCGCGCGTCGTCATAATAATAAGTCATTCCCTTAACACGTCCATCAAAAATCTCCTTTTCCTTGTCGAAATTTATCTCTATTACTTCTACTTCGCTTTTATTTTGTTCTTGTTGCGGCGCGTATTCTTTTTTAAAAAATCCCATAATTTTCTCCTTTCTATTTTAATTATTAATTATTTTTAATATTAACAAATTTTGCATGATAAGTAAATGGCTTGAATTTTTTGCCGCCGCCTTCTAAGAATTTAGGAAAAAATTCAACAAATTGCAAGCGCGCTGAGTGAATAAACCCACCCAAGGCATTGATGCCAATGTTAAATAAATGCCCGCTGATTAAAACCAAAATCCAGATGCCCCAGCCAAACACAGGAATCATATCTTTAAAAATTCCAGCAATTATATTGATTATAAAACCAATGATGCCGGTCGCCAAGCCCAAAGCCATCAAGCGAGAATAAGATAAAATATCAGACATAAAACCAATCATTGTTTGCAGGGCGCTAATCGTACCAATAAAAGGCCGGGCAAAAATTTTTATCCGTTGATCGCCCAGCATCACAACGCCTGAAAAGCAAGCTATGGCTAGCCAAATATTTTTTGTCAAACCAGCAATTGGCAGGCTGGTTAAAAAAATAAGCCAAGAGCTTGCCTGCCAAATAAGATCTTTGGCTTTTATTTTTAAAGCATAATAAAGCTTAACTATTTGCGAAAACCAAATTTGAATAAAGCCCAGAACAAAAGTCAAGCCCATAAAAAGCAAAGTATCAGTCATTGGATTAATCAATCTAATCTTGAGCAAAAAGTTTTTAACAGAACTTTCTGGCAAGTTATTTAAATCTATTCCAAACCAGCCGCCGAAAAATGCGCCAACAACAAAAGTTAAAAATCCTGCATAAATCAAAAGCCGAAAAAGCTTTTGATTCTCGCGGGGGATTTTCATGATTTTTATTGCTGCGAAACAAAGCAAAGCCATAACTAATCCATAGCCCGCATCAGTTAAACAAAGCGCAAAAAATAAAATAAAAAACGGCGCTAAAAATAACGTTGGGTCTATTTCTTTGTATTTTGGCAAGCCGTAAATATTGGTTACTGTTTCAAATGGCCTAATTAAATTATTATTTTCAATAACAACCGGCGGCTGATCAGTTTTGAAGATTTTTTCTTTTTGCAGAATAATTTCTTGGCTTATTTCGTGCATCTGCTTTTGCAATTTATTAAAATATCGTTTTGGCAGCCAGATGCTGATGATTGAAAAATATCTTGTTGCAGTAATGCTTTTTTGCGCTTCTAATCTTTGTTTTTTGAAACAAAGCCAATCATAGGCAATTTCCAAGCTAGATATTTCTTGGCTCAATTTTTGAAGCTCCAGCTTTTTTTGCCTTAACGCATTTCTCAAATTTCTAATTTCTAATTTTAAATTTCTAAAAGTTTTTTTGGGATTTTCTATTGTAAATTCCTGTTTTTCAAACTTATATTTATTCAAAATTTGGCTAATATCTTTTGTTTTATCATAAGCAATTGTCAAATAAACGTATTTTAAATCCTGAAAGCAAGTTTCAAAAACAATATTTTTAATATTTTTTTCGAGTTCTTGCAAAAGCTCTAAATAATTATTAAGCAATGCTTTGCCAAAAATAGTTTTAACAAACTTTGTCTCTTTTGGGGCGCGGGATAAACTTTTCCAGGGCATTAATTCTTGCTTTTCTTTTTCTGAATAAACTAATTGGCTCGCGCCTTGATTCAGGCTTTCTTCAGCTTGCTCAGTTTCTAAAATAATCTGTTCAAGATTTAGATTTCGATATTGAGCTCGCATTTTAGAAAGAGAATATTCTTTTTTCGCAGGGGCTAATCTTTGCCAAAGCGTCTTTTTCGGTTTGGTTTGGTAATCTTTTAGAAAGTTTAAAACAAACTCAATGTCTTTTAATTTCAAGTTAATATTGTCAATTTTTACTATCAGCTCTTTTTGCTGTCTATTTTTAATGCTTCTGATTTCTGCTTGACCAAAATCTTGCAGATAATTTAAAATTTGTTTTTGATAAAGTTTAGGCGCAATAATATTTATTTTTTTAAAAGCGCTAATCATTTAATATCTGCCTAATAACCAAATTTATTGTTTTTTGTTTTTTAACTGATTCTATTTCATCTAAATGAGACAAGGCGATTTTTGTGTCGCGTTCAAGATTTTTTAGTTGTTTTAATGTTTGCTGACCTATTTCTTCAATTATCTGCTTTTTTTCTTTTTCAGTTAGTTCTTTCGCCTGAAGCAATATTTGTCCTGCTTTTTCCTCGCATTTTTTGATAATCAGCTGGGCCTGATTTTGAACAGCTAGAATTTTATCTTCAGCATTTTTTTCATATAATTGAATTTTTTGAACAATATCTAACATAACTTTTGAGCATAGCACAAGCTGATAATTTTAGCAAAGTATTATTCAGTTAATCTAATTATGTATAAATAACCGCTTGTTTTGTCAGTAAAATATAATTTATCTTCAAAAATTAATAAACTTTCTGCATCATAAGGGGTCTTTATGATCTCTTTTTTGTTTTGAATATCCCAGAAAGTATCTTGCGTTGTAATTAAGTTTTTGTAGTAGTCATCGGGCATTAAAGCATTGCTTGATAAATTTCGCGGCACCGCGCAGTAATTAGCAATGCATTTATTAGCAATTGTCTGATAAGGCTCAAGGCCAATTGAATAATTATCAGGCGACTTGAAAATCAAGCCGTAATAAGGACCAATAATCTTTTTGAATGGGTTAATTTGATAAACAATACTTGGCGCTTTTGCAGAAGTTCTTTGATAAATATAAATTGCCTGATTGTCAGAAACTATATTAAAGTCTTTTAAACTTGTTTGAAAAATTATTTTTTCATTAAAACCATCGGGATCGCTTTGACAAACGCCAGAAGAGCATTGATAAATAATTTGATCTTTAAACCAAACCGGGTCTTTGAAATCTGCTAAGATGACCTGATTGGTCGAAAAATCATAAAAATATTGTTTGTCTTGCGTTTGAATAATTGCTTTGCTGCTGGTTTGATCCCAAACAACATTAAGCAATCCAGGAATATCGCTGCTGATAATTTCTCTTTCTCTTGTGCCATCAGGTGACATTTCAAAAATATGGCCGTTTATTTTGTCAAAGTATTTGAGTTTTTGGCCGCTTATTACTAGCCCAATTATTGGTTTTGTTGTTAATTGCTGTAATTTTTGCGGCTGGGTTGTTGTAATAATAGAGCTGGTTAGCGGTGTTTTTTTGATTGGTGATTCTGTTATTGCTGGTTTTTCATCTTTCATGCCTTGCCAAATATTATAAACCAGCCAGATTAAGACAATCAGGAGAAGAGAGATTATGATAATGAGGATTTTTTTGAAATTCATTTTATGTTTTTTGGATTATTTCTGTCAAATTCCCAATTCTCGGGATTATTTTTGATATAATTGCGAATTCGATTTAATGATTTTTGATTCCTGATAATATGTTCGTAATAATTGCGCTGCCATAATCTACCGGCAAACCATGGCCAATGATTATTTTTAATGCCGTGAATATAATAATTTGTCGTCATTGTTTTGAACCATCCAACAATATCGCCTAATATTGGAATATTTTTTGTAGGGGCAGGCCTGTGTGCCTGCCCTTGTTTTATTGTTTGGTCAGGGCGTTTTATTATTATCGGGTCAGGGCGACCACACAGGGTCGCCCCTACAGGGTTATTAATTATAATTATCCCGTGCAAATGATTCGGCATTATTATGTATTCATCCAAATCAATATTATGAAATTTGTTTTTCAATTCCTGCCATTGGGCATCAATCGTTTGTTGAATAATTATATTCGGGCAATCTGATTGATCGGCGATGATGATTCATGGTTGGTGATGAGGATTTTTTTGAGAGGCATGTTCCAAATTTAAAATAAGAACTCTTCGCTTCGCTCAGAAACCTTTTAATTATTCACTCCGTTCATAATTATGAAAAAATCAAAATAATAGATTAAAATGCAAAATTATTTTTCAATTTTTTCCCCCCATCCATCTTTTTGCGTTTGTTCTTGTTCAGTTGCGATCTTTTGACAACATATTCCTGGTATTGGAGTAGCGTCGCTTGATTTAATAAACCATTTTGTTATCCATTCATTTTGTTCAAAATAGTCATTACTTTTTAAAGCTTCTATGCAATCGCCGTAATCG
>Ga0265296_1004459_pt1 | contig 12169 bp, 11 predicted proteins | sample MunlanPumphouse1_FD_189073 | JGI IMG/M metagenome (GOLD analysis project Ga0265296, IMG submission 189073) | Groundwater microbial communities from a municipal landfill in Southern Ontario, Canada - Pumphouse #1 | ecosystem: Environmental > Aquatic > Deep subsurface > Groundwater | place... | reverse complement strand
GAGTACCGGGGGCGGCATCCTCGCCCTGCTGAACAGGACTACGCCTTTGAATCTCTCCTCGCAGACGCGTGCGCTGATGCACGCCGCCCGTTCTGTTCGCCTGCGCCCCAAGACGGCTGCGGCGGCGTTCGGCGGCGTCGTCAGCCTCGCCGTCGGTGGAGCCTATCTGGGCGGCGTCGCCGCCCAGGCCTCGACCGTCCGCACTCAAGCCGAACGCCTGCAGGGCGCCGGCTCCGAGGGCTATACCCAGGAAGCCATGGCCGCCGCGGCCGGCGGCCTGGACGCCAGCGCCCTGGCCATCGCCAACCGCCATGACCCCTATACCGTCGCCGGCGCCGCTCAGCGCGACCGTCAGGCGGAACTGCTGACCGCCCGCCTGGAAGACACCCAGAACGGCCTGCGTCGCGCCAATCTGACCAACCCCGCCGCCCGACCCTTCCGCCTCGGCAGCGCCCTGGATCAGTCCCGCGACCTCGATTGCCTGACCAAGGTCGCCTATTATGAAGCGCGCGGCGAAGGCGTCGACGGCATGAAGGCGGTGACCCAGGTCGTCCTGAACCGGGCCCGCCACCCCGCCTTCCCCAACACCGTCTGCGCCGTGGTCTATCAGGGCTCGAATCGCAGCACCGGCTGCCAGTTCAGCTTCACCTGCAACGGCGCCATGCGCGGCGCGGTCAATCGCGCCGCCTGGAACCGCGCCCGCGACGTCGCCTCCAAGGCCCTGTCGGGTCAGGTCTATGCAGCGGTCGGCAACGCCACCCATTTCCACACGACCGGCGTCTCGCCGCGCTGGCGTAACAGCCTGATCCGCGTGGGTCAGGTCGGCGATCATCTGTTCTACCGTTTCGGCGGCCGCTCGGGCTCCAGCGACGCGTTCCGCTATACGCCGCGTCCTTCAACCTCGCCCGAAGCGCCACGCCTGATCCAGGCCAGCCTCACCACCGCAGAGCCGCACGAAGCGGGCGGCGCCGTGGCCTACTCCGCCGTTCTGGCGCGTGAAGGCGTTAAGGCTCCAGCTTCGACCCCCGCCACGCCTGCGGCGACCACAGAATAGGCCGCTGGGACCACGCTCAGCGGTCCTGCGTCTTCCACTGTGGCGTCATATTCTGCTTCAGGTTGCCGAACCGCCCCTGCTGTCGCGTATTGACGTCGGCGTCGCCGGGCTGACCCGACTGGGCGCCGGTGGCCAGATCCCGGCGGTCCGCCATGTCGTCGATCGGCCGCGCGCCGTGATCGGCGAAACTGCGTTGCTCCTTGGGCGTCGAGGGTGTCTTGCTCATGCAGGTCTCCTTCCGTCTGGATGAAACGGTTCCGGGCGCCGGGGCGTTCCCGGCCCGCTTCTTGCTTGACCAGGAGCGATGCGTCTCTCCCCAGGCGCGGGAGACGCGCCTTGACGACCACGACCGCCACTTCGCCCCCGCCCGCCGCCCTTGTGCGCGGCGGCGCCCTGGACGCCCTGCGCTTCCTGGCGTCGATGTTCGTGGTCCTGTTCCATTTCGGCGATGAGGCCCCGATCCCGCTCCAGGCGCTGCACAGCGTCTGGTCGCGCGGCTATCTGGCCACCGACTTCTTCCTGATGCTGTCCGGCTTCGTTCTGGCCAGAGCCTATGGCGCCGGCGTCGCCTCGGGGCGGATCGCCCCTGTCCGATTCTGGCTCAAGCGCTTCGCCCGCAGCTATCCTACCCACCTCATCACCCTGGCCATCCTGGCCCTGCTGGTTCTGGCGGCGACGCTGATCGGAAAGGCGCCCGCCCACCCCGAGCGCTTCGAATGGTCAGGCCTGCCTGCCCAGGTCCTGCTGCTGCACGCCTTCGGCCTGGGCGGCGGCCAGTGGAACATCCCGGCCTGGACCCTGTCGGCCCTGCTGATCTGCTACGCCTTCTTCCCCTGGCTGTGGCGGACGATGATGCGCCTGCCGGGAGCGATGGCCGCTCTGGCCCTGGGCCTGGTCATTCTGGTCGGCGGCCAAGCTCTCAGCCTGACCCTGCTGCACCATTCCCTGTTCGACCTGCCGTTCCAATGGGCCATGGTCCGCGCCGTGCCGCTGTTCCTGATCGGCCTGACCCTGGCCCGCGCGGTCGAGGCCGGGCGCTGGTCGCCCCGCACGGCGCGCCTGATCGCCCTCGGCGGGGCCGCCGCCCTGCTGGCCAATGTCGCCATCGCCGGACCCGACATGATCAGCCTGCTGGCCATCTGCGCCCTGACGCTCGGCTGCGGCGCCCTGCCCACCACCCGGCCGATCCCCGGCGCGGCCTGGGGCGCGCGCGTCAGCTTCTGCCTGTTCATGACCCACACCATCACAGGCGCGGTCTGGTTCGGGGCGATCCAGCCTGTGATCGAGCGCGTCCATCCCGCCGTCGCCACGGTCGCCTGGCAGGCCTGGGGCGTCTGGTTGCTGGCCCTGGTCGCCGCCGTCGTCGCCGCCGATCTCTACAACCGCCTGATCGACGCCCCGCTGCAACGCGCCATCCGCCGCCGCTGGTTCAGCGCCCCGGACCTCAGCGCGCGTCCAGACCCACGTCCAGCTGCGGAACCGAGTGCGTAAGGGCGCCGACCGAGATCACGTCCACCCCGGTCGCCGCGATCGCCGCCACCGTCGTCAGGTTGACGCCGCCTGAAGCCTCCAGCGTCACGGGGCCAAAGGCGCTGGTCTTCACCCGACGCACCGCCTCTTTCAGATCGGCCAGGCTGAAGTTATCCAGCATGATGACGTCGGGGCGTTCAGGCAGGACCTCGTCCAGCTGATCCAACCCGTCGACCTCGACCTCGACCTTCATCAGATGGGGCGCAAAGGCCCTGGCGCGGCGCACCGCCTCCCCCGCCCCGCCGCAGACGGCGACGTGGTTGTCCTTGATCAGAATGGCGTCATCCAGACCGAAGCGATGGTTCAGCCCCCCGCCGCAGGCCACGGCGTGCTTCTCCAGCGCGCGCAGGCCCGGCGTGGTCTTGCGGGTGTCGGCGATGCGGGCGCTGGTTCCCGCCACGGCCTGCACATAGGTCCGGGTCAGGGTCGCGATCCCGCACATCCGCCCCAGCAGGTTCAGCGCCGTCCGCTCGGCCGCCAGCAGGGCGCGGGCGTTGGCTTCGACCGCGACCAGAACGGTCCCGGCCTCGAACGCCTCGCCGTCGGCGACCTTCACCGAAACCTTAGCCTGCGGGTCCATGGCGTGAACCGCGATCCGCACCACGGCACCGCCGGCCATCACGCCCGCCTGACGCGCGGCGAAGACGGCGTTCATGCGCGCGTCCTCGGGGATGCAGGCCTGGGCTGTCACGTCGCCGGTCCGCCCCAGATCCTCGGCCAGAGCCATCCGCACGACGGGCTCGATCAGCAGGTCCGGCAGGGTTCGGGTCATGGTCTCATCCTCTCGCTCGTAAATCCTCCCCCGTTCACGGGGGAGGGGGACCATGCGTAGCATGGTGGAGGGGGCGGCAACGGGCGTCGCGCTTGAAGTTCGCCCTCCACCGCTTCGCGGTCCCCCTCCCCCGCTGCGCAGGGGAGGATCATTTTCTACCGTCACGCCCCGATCAGAACCGCTTGCCGCATCCGCGTATGCTCGGCCACGGGCAAGCTGTCAGGATAATCCACGCGGTAGTGCCCGCCCCGGCTCTCGCGCCGGTCCAGCGCACCCTCGGCGATCAGGCGGGCCGTCGTCAGCACCACCGCATAGGGGTGCGCCTCCACCAGCCGGTCGATCACGGAGATCAAGGCGCTCAGCCCCTCTTCATCGCGCACCACGCCCGCGAACCGGGTCATGGCGACCCGCAGCTCCTGCATAGCCTCGGGCGGCAAGTCCTTGGACGCCCACGCCGGCCTCAGAGCGGCCTTCTCAGGCTGGACCTCCCGCGCCGCCGCCCGCCCGGCGCGCCGGCCAAAGGCGCCCGCTTCCAGCAGAGAGTTGGAGGCCAGACGGTTGGCGCCGTGCACCCCGGTCGCGGCGCATTCGCCGATGGCGTAGAGGCCCGGAACCGTGGTCCGTCCCTCGTCGTCGGCGACGATGCCGCCCATGTGGTAATGCGCCGCCGCCGCCACTGGAATAGGACTGACGCGCGGATCCAACCCGGCGCGCATGCAGGCGGCGAACACCGCCGGAAACTCGTGCGGGAAGGCCTCGCCCACCGCCTGGGTCGCGTCCAGAAAGGCGCCGCGTCCGTCGGCTCTTGCCGCATGCACCGCCCGCGCCACGATGTCTCGCGGCGCCAGATCGGCGTCGGGGTGGTCGCCCAGCAGATAGGCCCCGGCCCCATCAACCAGACGCGCCCCCTCGCCGCGCAGGGCCTCGGTCGCCAGCGGGGCCGGGTCCAGCCCCACGTCGATGGCCGTCGGGTGAAACTGCACGAACTCGGGGTCGAGAATCTCCGCGCCCGCGCCATAGGCCAGGGCCAGACCCTCGCCGCGCAGGGCCGAAGGATTGGTCGTCACTTCATACAGACCGCCGACGCCGCCGGTGGCCAGAACCACGGCGGGGGCAAACACCTCGTCCATCCGCCCGCCGGAGCGCTCGATCAAGGCTCCGCGCACCCGACCGTCCACGTCCTGGATCAGGCCGCGCAGCCGCCCGTCTTCCCAGATCTCGATATGTTTGGAGGCCCGCGCCGCCGCCACCACCGCCGACAGAATGGCCCGCCCGGCCCCGTCGCCGCCCACCCTCGCCACGCGCGGCAGGCTGTGCGCCGCCTCCAGACTGACGGAGAACCCGCCCGTCTCGTCACGGTCGAAGGGCGCGCCCAGCGAGGCCAGCCACTCCACCGTCTCGCGCCCGCGCTCGGTCAGGGCGCGCGCCGCCTCCGGCTCGACCAGCCCGGCACCCGCCCCTTCGGTGTCTTTCGCGTGCAGGACCGCGCTGTCTTTCGGCGACAGAGCCGCCGCCAGCCCGCCCTGGGCCCAGGCCGAGGAACAGGCGTTCAGCAGGGGCTCCGGCGTGACGACCAGGGCCTTCGCCGGCCCGGCCTCCAGCGCGGCGGACAACCCCGCCAGTCCACCGCCGATGATCAGCGGCCCGTCATGCCGGATGCGCGCCATGCGTCTAGCGGCCTCCCACGCCGATGAATCGCAACCCCATGTCGAAGGCCGGTTCCACCGCCCCGCCGGTCAGCGGCAGCAGGGCGCCGATCGCCGCCGCCGCACAGATCGCCGCCGTCGCCAGATAGAGGGCCAGGCTGCGCCCCGCCTCGGGCCAGCTCAGCTGACCCCAGTCCGCGCGCCAGACGCCGCGCCTCAGATGGCTGAACACGGCGATGCCGAGGAAGACCGCCAGAATGAGCCGCCCGGTCGACAGGCCCCACCAGACGGCCAGACCGCCGACGGCCAGCAGCGCCACCTGCTCCAGTCGCGGATGCACCCGCGTCAGCACCGGCCCCAGCGCCTTGGACCCGTCCAGCGGCGGCGCGGGCAGCAGGTTCACCAGATTGATCATGGCGATGAAGAAGGCCCCCATCAGCCACTCGGGCGATCCCAAGGCCAGACCCGCCGCCACAAAGGGGATCATCGCGATCAGACCGAACGCCGGCCCGGCCAGCGACACCAGCACCCCATGCCACTCGGTCTTCGGATTACGCTGCGCCTTGGCCAGCCCGCCCAGGAAGGGAATGATGTAGATGCGCGCCGGCCCCATGCCGAGCTTGTTCATCGCCAGCACGTGTCCGTATTCGTGCACGAACAGGCCGAACAGCACCGCCCCCGCCACGATGACGCTGCCTGTGATCCACCACAGGAAGCCCGCCATCAGCAGGGTCGAGGCGATGGCCCAGGCCGGATGCTGGCCCTTGTCCTCCAGCGGCTCCGCCTGCCGCCCGCGCAGGGGTTCTGGCGTGGCCTCGGCGGGCGGCAGGTCCCAGGGACCGGGACGGCGGCCAGAATGGGGCGTGGTGTTGTCGATGTCGCTCATGGCGTCGAACTGGGCTTGCAGCGAGCAACCCGCAACGGGCCGCATCGCCGCAGCACTCAGATCAGCTCCACATCAACATGGTGGCGGGCCTTGACCAGGTCATAGCGCGCCGGGATGGCGGGCGGCGGCAGGTCGATCATCCGCTGCACGGCCAGACGCCCGCGCTCGGCCATCTCGGGCTCCACCGTCACCTCGAACTGCATGTATTTCAGGCAGTCGCGGATGTTCTCCAGCGTGATGCGCTTCATGTGCGGGCACAGGTTGCACGGGCCGATGAAGTCGACGCCGGGCACGTCGCCCTTGACGTTCGAGGCCATCGAGCACTCGGTGATCATCACCACCTGCTTGGGCTTGCGATCCGTCACATAGTCGATCATCGCCGCCGTCGATCCGGCGAAGTCCGACGCCGCCAGCACCTCTTCCGGGCATTCCGGGTGGGCCAGGATTTCGGCGCCCGGATAGGCGACACGCATCTCGGCGATGTCGGCGGCGGTGAAGCGCTCATGCACCTCGCAGCGGCCCTTCCAGGCGATGATGCCGACATTCGTCTGGGCCGCCACGTTCCTCGCCAGGAACTCGTCGGGGATCAGGATGACCTTTTCCACGCCCCATTCCCTGGCCGCCCATTCCACCACCTGAACGGCGTTGGCGGATGTGCAGCAGATGTCGGTCTCGGCCTTCACGTCGGCGGTCGTGTTGACATAGGTGACGACCGGCAGGCCCGGATAGCGTTGCTTGATCAGGCGCACGTCCGCCCCCGTGATCGACGACGCCAGCGAGCAGCCCGCGCGCAGATCGGGGATCAGGACGGTCTTCTCGGGGCTCAGGATCTTGGACGTCTCGGCCATGAAGTGCACGCCCGCCTGGACGATCACCTTAGCCTTCGACTTCGCGGCCTCCTTGGCCAGCCCCAGGCTGTCGCCGACATAGTCGCCGACGCCGTGGAAAATCTCGGGCGTCATATAGTTGTGGGCCAGGATGACGGCGTTACGCTCTTTTTTCAGCGCATTGATCTCGCTGATCAGCTTGGCCTGTTCCGGCCACTCCAGCGGCGTCACCAGACCCTTGACCTTCTCCCATACGGGAGCGGTCTCGCGCGCCAGTTCCTCTGACAGGCCGAAAGCGCCATCCGCCATCTTCATCGCTCCCTGCGGTCGTCTGCGCGACCCCGACTTATGCTCAAAGTTAGCATAAGCAGGCGCAATGTAGTCCACCCGGCGCGCGGCGCAAGGGAAATCCGCTCAATCCTCCAGCGTGAACAGGGCGTCCAGCGGCACGTCCAGCGCCCGCGCCAGCGTCAGCGCCACAATGACCGAGGGGGTGAAGACGCCGTTCTCGACCGTGTTCACCGTCTTGCGCGACAGCCTGGCCCGGTCGGCCAGCTCCTGCTGCGTTAGGCCCGCCGCCGTCCGCACCGCCTTCAGATGGATGACCAGACGCGGCTCAGCCACCGCTGGCCCGCCGATCCAGTTGCCAGTAGCGCAGCCCTGCGGCAGACGCCGTGACGAACATCAGCCCCGGCAAGGCCGCCACCGCCGCCTCGGCCCGCCACAACCCCAGACCGAAGACGACCAGCAGACCGATCATGGCCACGCCGAGCGCCGCATTCAGCGCGTCGCGACGGAAGGACAGGGTCAGTTCGTCCTCCAGCAACCGCTTCATCTTCTTGTCGCCGGGATTGTCGAGGCCGGCCACAACCAGAAGGGCCGTCACCGCGCACAGGGGGCCCAGCCCGACCATTATCCAGTGCAGCCACTCGGCCCGCCCTGCGGTTATCATCCACGCGGACTCCATGCTCTTCCACGTCGGAAACAGATACATCAGGGGGGCATAGGCGCCCCAATAGGCTCGCTTGCTCTGCAGACTGTCGCGATAGCCGCCTCTGGCGTTCTCGACGCGGACGGTGTCGCCGTTGGGCATATAGCGACCGCCCCAAGCGAAGCTGGCCACCACCACCCCGACGCCGGCGAAGGCCAGCACCAGCGCCAGCGGCTCGGCCAACGGCCAGCCCGTTTCCCACAGCAGAATAGAGCAAGGCAGGGTGGCCACTCCCAGCCCGCCCAAGCCCGCCGCCATCCACAGACGCTGCACTCGCTGTCGCTCGTTCGCCTTGGCCTTTTCCAGTTCGTCGCTCACCCGCCCCTCCATGACACCTATGGGTTACACGTATCACCTAGAGGTTACATTGCAACCTCCACACCTTCCTTCTCCCCTTGCGGGAGAGGTGGCTCGCGCAGCGAGACGGATGAGGGGTCTCGCCGCGCCCTCCTCTTCAAAGGTTCCAGCCGCCGCCGTTGAGAAGCCCTCATCCGACGGCCTCCGGCCGCCACCTTCTCCCGCAAGGGGAGACGGTGGCTGTGCAATTTCCGTTCTCATCTTCGCCCGCATCGCCTAGACCAGAACACACATCGCCCTCCTCGACGCGCTACCCTGAGTTTTTCGTGCAAGACACCGTTCGCCGCATCCTGACCGCCCGCGTCTATGACGTGGCCGAGGAAACCCCTCTGGACCCGCTGAAGCGTCTGTCGGTCCGTCTCGACCGCCCGGCCCTGCTAAAGCGCGAGGACCTGCAGCCGGTCTTTTCGTTCAAGATTCGCGGCGCCTACAACAAGATCGCCGCCCTGACCGAGGCTGAACTGGCGCGCGGCGTCATCTGCGCCTCGGCGGGCAATCACGCGCAAGGGGTGGCCCTGGCGGCGGCGAAACGCGGCGCAGTCTCGACCATCGTCATGCCGACCACGACGCCGGGCATCAAGGTGGCGGCGGTCAAGGCCCTGGGCGGAAACGTGGTCCTGCACGGCGACAGCTTCGACGACGCCTACGCTCATGCCCGCGCGCTTGAGAAAGACACCGGCGCCGCCTTCGTCCACCCCTTCGACGACCCCCATGTCATCGCGGGCCAGGGCACGGTGGGGCTGGAGATTCTGCGCCAGCATCCCGACCCCATCGACGCCGTCTTCATCCCCATCGGCGGCGGCGGCCTGGCGGCGGGCGTCGCCGCCATCGTCCGCTTCCTGCGCCCCGAGACGAAGATCATCGGCGTCGAGCCCGCCGACGCCCCCACGATGAAAAGCGCCATCGACGCCGGCCATGTCGTGACCCTGGATCAGGTCGGTTTGTTCGCCGACGGGGTGGCGGTCAAGCGCGCGGGCGACCACACCTTCCGCCTGTGCCGCGACCTGCTGGACGACATCGTCCTGGTCGACACCGACGCCATCTGTGCGGCGATCAAGGACATCTTCGACGACGTCCGCGCCGTGGCCGAGCCCTCGGGCGCCGTGGCCCTGGCGGGGATGAAGGTCTGGGCCGCGCGCAACCCCGGAACCGGCGCCCTGGTGGCGATCAACTCGGGCGCCAACGTCAACTTCGACCGACTGCGTCACGTCGCCGAACGGGCCGAGATCGGCGAGGGCGCCGAGGCGCTTCTGGCCGTGGCCATGCCCGACCGCCGCGACGACTATCACCGCTTCCTGCAAAGCCTCGACGGCCGCTCGGTGACCGAGTTCAATTACCGCTGGTCCGGCGACGGCCGGGCGCAGATTTTCGTCGGCGTCGGCCTGCGCGACGGCGCCGCCGAGCGAGAGAACCTGATCGCCCGCCTGCAATCCGACGGCTACGCGGTCGAGGACATGAGCGACAACGAGACGGCCAAGCTGCACGTCCGCTACATGGTCGGCGGGCGGACCATCGGCCTGCCGCACGAGCGGCTGCTGCGCTTCGAGTTCCCCGAACGCCCCGGCGCCTTCCTGCGCTTCCTCAACAGTTTGCAGCCCGCCTGGGCCCTGACCCTGTTCCACTATCGCAACCACGGCGACGACGTCGGTCGGGTGCTGGCGGGGGTCAGCATCGCCCCGGATCAGGTCGCCGCCCTCTGGACCGCGCTGGACGCCCTCGGCTACCCCTATGTGGACGAGACCGACAATCCGGCCTGCCGCCTTTTCCTCGACGGCGCGGCCTGAGGGGAACCCGCATGATGTTGAACCGCCGCGCCATCCTGGCCGCCCCGCTCGGCCTTGCCGCCTGCGCCTCCCTGCCCGCCGCCGCGCCCGCCGACCAAACCGTCTGGACCTTCGACCGCCTGACCGACATCGGCGGCGAGACCACCCATGTCGAGGGCGCGCCGCAGATCATCGCCAGCCCCTTTGGCCCGGCGGTCCAGTTCGACGGCGTGGACGACGCCCTGTTCATCGACCGCCACCCGCTGGCAGGGGCCTCGACCTTCACCTTCGAGGCCGTCTTCCGCCCCGACGGCGGCGCCTTCGAGCAGCGCTGGTTTCACCTGCAGTCGGACGAGGCGCCGGGCGGTCCCGGCACCCGCATCATGTTCGAGATCCGCGTGGTTCAGGGCGGGTGGTATCTGGACGCCTTCGTCAAGGGCGAGGGTTACAACAAGCCCCTGATCGACGAGACGAAGCTGCACCCCCTGGGCCAGTGGGCCCACGTCGCCCAGACCTTCGACGGGACCACCTACCGCGCCTTCGTCAACGGCGTGCTCCAGGCCGAGGCTAAGATCGCCTTCAAGCCCCAAGGCCCCGGCCGGTCCTCGGTCGGCACGCGCATCAACCGCGTCAACCACTTCAACGGCGCCGTGCGCGAAGCCCGCTTCACCCCCCGCGCCCTGACCTCCGACCAGTTCACCTCGCCGCTCAGATAAAGCGGGGCGCCGCGCCCTCATGCGTCAGCAGCCAGCGCTTGCGTTCCAGCCCGCCCGCATAGCCGGTCAGCGTCCCATTGGCGCCGACGACGCGGTGGCAGGGCACGATGACGCCGACTGGGTTGGCCCCGTTGGCCAGACCCACGGCGCGGACGGCGCTCGGCTTGCCGATGGCCGTGGCGAGCTGGCCATAGCTCCAGGTCTCGCCCGCCGGAATGGTGCGCAGCGCCGCCCAGACCGACCGCTGAAAGTCGGTGCCGCCGGTCTTCACCGCAATCCCGTCCAGGGCCTTGGCGTCGCCGCCGAAATAGGCCGCGACCGCCGCCCGCACCGCCTCGGGCGCCCGCCCCTCGGTCAGCGTCACCTCGCCGTAGTGACGCGCCAGCAGCTTTCGCATCCGCGCTTCATAGTCCGCGAAGTCGAAGGCCCGCACCGCGCCCTCGGCGTCCGTGACCAGCAGGACCTCGCCCACCGGCGAGGCGAGGCGGTCCAGGGTGAAGGCCTCAGGCTGCGTCTTTTTCATCATCGCTCTCCATGATCCGCACACTGTCGATCCCCGCTTCCCGCAGGTGCAGCGCGCCATAGGCCCGCCAGGGCCGCCATCGCTCGGCTCTTGCCGCGAGCCGTTCATCATCAAGCCGATCGCTGGCCATATCCGCCGCCTCGTCGATCCAGTCGCCGGGCAGCCGCAGTCCGGGCCGCGCCCGGACCAGCGGCGCCAGCAAGGCGTCGGCCGACAGGTCCCGCTGGATCGCCTCGGGGTCCGCCGACAGGTCGAACACCCGTCGCACCCGCGCCAGCACGCCCGGCAGAGCCTTCAGGTCCGACGCCGCCACCGTCACCGCCAGCCGGCTCCCCGCCTCGAACCGAGCCGAGACCTCGCCGCTCGCGCCGTCCGCATCGGGCGTCAAGGCGCGTCGCCAGACCCCGTCCTCGACCGTCTCCCCGCGCACCGTCAGCGCCGCCAGCATCGCGTCTATTTCATAGGGCGGACGGTAGGGCAGGCTCAGCCGCACGCCCCCATCGCCCGGCCTCTCCGCCCGCCGCCGCAGCGCCGAAGGCGGCCGCCCATACAGCGACTGAAACGTCTCGTTGAAACGCCGCACGCTGCCGAAACCCGAGGCCAGCGCCACCTCGGCCATCCCCAGATCAGTCTGGTGGATCAGGGCCTTGGCCAGCAGCACCCGCCGCGTCTGGGCCACGCTGACCGGGGCCGCGCCTAGATGCTGGCGGAACAGGCGGCGCAGGTGCCGTTCGCCGACGCCCAGCCGCGCGGCCAATCCGTCCACGTCGCCCTCATCCAGGGCTCCCGCCTCGATCAGACCCAGCGCCCGGCTGACCGTATTCGAGGTGCCGCGCCACGCCCCCATGTCCGGGGCCGTCTCGGGCCGACAACGCAGACAGGCCCGGAACCCCGCCTCCTCCGCCGCCGCCGCACTGGCGACAAAGCGCATGTTCTCCCGCTTGGGCGTCCGCGCCGGACAGACCGGGCGGCAGTAAATCCCCGTCGTCTTCACGCAGGTGAAGAACCGCCCGTCAAAGCGCGGATCGCGCGTCAGGACGGCCCGGTAGCAGGCCTCCTGATCCAGACTGTCGCGGGCGATTTCCATGCCCGCAACATGATCCC
>Ga0265296_1004458_pt1 | contig 12176 bp, 12 predicted proteins | sample MunlanPumphouse1_FD_189073 | JGI IMG/M metagenome (GOLD analysis project Ga0265296, IMG submission 189073) | Groundwater microbial communities from a municipal landfill in Southern Ontario, Canada - Pumphouse #1 | ecosystem: Environmental > Aquatic > Deep subsurface > Groundwater | place... | reverse complement strand
TGACCCACCATTTGCTGGGCGTGTCGCGAGGCGACATGGTCGAGGACTATCTGCTGACCAATACGGCAGTCGATCTGGCGGGGCGTGCGCCCGGCATCGCCAAACAGCTGCACAAGGTGACCGGCCGGATCGCGTCGGACGACGCCATCGTCGCCTTCCTGGGTGTCGAGGCCGCCTATCTGGAGGCGGCCTTCGCCGAGGTCGAGGCGCGGCATGGGTCGGTGGACGCCTATCTGCGCGACGCCCTGGGTGTGGATACGGCCCGGCGCGACCGGATCGTGGAGCGACTGTCGGCGTGAGCGAGATTCTGAGCCACGTCGTCACACGCGATGCGCCGTGGGTCGAGCCGGTCGAGGTCGCAGCGGGTCTGGGCGGCGGGGACGGCGTGCTGGCTCTGTTGTCGGACGGCGGACCGGGCGGGCGCTGGTCGCACGTCGCCACGGCCCCGGACCGCGTTCAGGTCGGCCCTGTCGATGACGCCGCCCCGTTCCATGCGCTGAGAGATCCCGCGTTCGGCGCGGGCGTGGTGGGCCTGGCCGCCTATGACGCGGGCGCGCGGCCGGCGACCGGGCGGCGAGAGACGACATGGCCCGACCTGATGCTGGCCTGCTACCCGGCCATGCTGACCTTTAATCATCATCAGCGCACCGTGCGCGCGGTCGGTCGAGGGGCGACGGCGGAGCGGGCGGATGTGGCCGCAGAGGTCGCCCTCGGCTGGTTGGCGAACGCCGCCGTCGTCGCGCCACCGTCGGCGCCGGCCGAGACCTTCGAGGCCGAGATGTCGCCGGGCGCCTATCGCGCCGCCGTGTCGGACGTGGTGGATCGGATCGCGGCGGGCGAGCTGTTCCAGGCCAATATCGCGCAGGCCTGGTCGGGGGCGTTGAAGACGGACGCCGATCCGTTCGACGTCTTTCTACGACTTCAGCAAAATCGCGCCTCGCCGTTCGGGGCCTATTGGCGGATCGGGGACCGGGCGCTGGTGTCCAACTCGCCCGAGCTGTTCCTCGCCTTCGACGCCGCCAGCCGCCGCATTGAGGCCCGCCCGATCAAGGGCACCCGCCCGCGCGCCCTCGATCCGGTTGATGACGCGGCCCTGGCGGACGCGCTGAAATCCAGCGCCAAGGACCGGGCCGAAAACCTGATGATCGTCGATCTGATGCGCAACGATCTGGCGCGTGTGTCGCAGCCGGGGTCTGTCCGCGTCGAGACCTTGTTCGAGGTCGAGAACCATCCGACCGTGCATCATCTGGTCTCGACGGTGACGTCTCAGGCCGACCCCGGCATCGGCCCCGCCGACCTGCTGGAGGCGACCTTCCCGCCGGGCTCGATCACCGGCGCGCCCAAGCATCAGGCCATGAAGGTCATCGCGGCGCACGAACCGCCGCGCGGGCCGTGGTGCGGATCGCTGTTCTTGATCGAGGACGGCGGCACATTGACCGCGTCGGTCCTGATCCGCACGGCCAGCTTTGAACGCGCTGGCGACGTCTGGCGTTTCCGCACCCTGGCCGGCGCGGGCATCGTCGCCGACAGCGATCCATCAGCCGAGGAGGCCGAGACCGACGCGAAGATTTCGGCGATGCGTCAGGCGCTGATCGGCCTTTAGGCTCAGCAGCCCGTGCAGGCGATGATTTCCGCCGTCCGGGGACGCAGATAGGCCATGCGTTTGAATGTGGGGGCTATTCTGATGGCTTCAGGCAACATGTTGCTGAACGGCGACCTGTAGTCGTATTCCGCCTCTGCGACGATGACGGACTCTCCGATAGCCAGCATGTCCGAAGGAACCTCCGCGTCCGTGACGGTCAGTTTGCCGGTCCGACCTTTTCCAACGCTCCAGTCGACATTGTATTTCGTGGAGGTGACGCGCGACACGCTGCTGACCCGTTGCCTGAGCTCGCCTTTCGGGAAGGGGCTGATGATCACCTCGCCGACATCCAGAAGGTCTAGTACCTGCTGCTTGGTGAGGGCGTCCGTCTGGGACACCAGATCGGCCACCACGGAAGCTACGTGGCCCGTGCGCTTCTGCGCCATATACGCCTGACAGAATTCGACCATGCCGAAATAGAGCAGGATCAGAATGGGGGCGATGAAGGCGAACTCCACCGCCGCGACGCCGCGCGTGTCGCAGCCCCACGCCTTCAGGAGCGCGCGCAACTCTCGCCTACGCATTCCACGGCTCATTGCGGAAGGCTGTGGCGGAGTTGAGCAGGACCTTGCCGGTTCCGGCGCGCGTGGCGCCCTGGTTCAGGAACGGCGTGATCAGAGGGTATTCGTACCAGACCCGGACCAGAACCAGATTTCCGGGCTGACCGCCGTCATAGGTCGTCTTTTCTGGATCCAGGACGCCGGCTGTGGTCGGGTCTTCTCGATCCGGGTCCACGAACTGCGGGATAACGCGAACATCGACCGTCGCGCGTTTGATGCAATCGCCTTCGAAGACGCTCATCCGGCTGCAAAGCTCAGTCTTGAACTTCACCTTGTCGAAGCCCTTGGCGTCGGCTTCCCCGGTGCGGACCATGCGCCCGGTGCCCGTTGTCGCCGTTTCCAGGATCGAGTCGATCACGAAGACCATGCCCAGTTCCAGGATGGCGAAGATCAGCAGGAAGAACGGGACGGCGACCATGGCGAACTCGACGGCCGCGACGCCTTCGCGCCGCGAACGTTTCATCCGCGCCTTGATCAAATGCCGGGGGCGCACGGTCCGGATCAGGGGGCGGTCGATCCGGTCGTCGGGACGACGCGGATGCTGGGTGCGCACGAGGCGCCGCAGGTCATTTCCGTCGCCTGGGCGCCGCGCCAGACGCGAACCGAACCGGTCGAGCCGCCGGAAACGACGATCTCGCGCTGAAACAGGGTGCGGCCGACGCCATCGACGGCGACGACTTCGGTGACGCCGTAACCCTTGCCGACGATGAACAGGGTGTTGGCGTCGACCATGGAGACGTCGGCGATCTGGGGGTTGCCGACGATGATGGAGGCGGCGGCGCCGCGAAGTTGGACGCGGGCCGAGCGGTCGATCTCGACGTTGAGCGCGCCGTTCTGGGCCTGGGCCGCCATGGGGGCGACAAGGAGGGCTGCGGCGAGAAGGGCGGCGGGGATGCGGGACATCGGCGGCTCTGAATAAGGGCGCGTGCAGACGCGGACGCACGCATGATGCCACCGTGATCCTCAACAAAGGTTGAAGCACGGACAAGAGAATTTTCTTTGGTGAATCCGTGCGTAACCAAACCTCGTGACTCAGATTTAACGGGGCTCAGGCATTTTGATCCTGCGTTTGGGGGTCAAGCGGGCTACCGGCTCCCCCCGCCAAGTTGCTCGCTAGACCATTTGAAAAAGGAACTACCCATGACCAAGTTCATCTCGCGCTTCGCCAAAGACGAATCGGGCGCCACCGCCATCGAATACGGCCTGATCGCCGCCCTTATCGCCGTCGCGCTGATCACCATCCTCGGAACCCTGGGCGGCAATTTGAAGGACACCTTCACCACGGTTTCGGACAAGCTCGGTGAAACGTCGGGCGGCTAACAACCGCGTGTAATCTAGAGACTTTGGGGCCGGAGCTGAAAAGCTTCGGCCCTTTCTGTATGGCCGAAACCCAACCTTAAGCCTTGCCGGAGAGGATGAGGGTCATGGATGTTATGCTGCTCATCATACTTGGGGTTTTCCCGGCGCTCGTCATCGTCGGCGGTCTTCACGACCTGATCACGATGAAAATTCCGAACTGGATATCTCTGGCGCTGGTCGGCGCCTTCTTCCCCGTCGCGCTGATGATCGGCGCGGCGCCGATGGATATGGCGCTGCATGTCGGCGTGGGCGTGGCCGCGCTTCTGGTCGGCATGGGCCTGTTCGCCGCCGGTTGGGTGGGCGGCGGCGACGCCAAGCTGCTGGCCGCCAGCTGTCTCTGGATGGGCGTGAGCGGCCTTGCACCCTTCCTGATCTGGACTGGCCTGACCGGGGGCGCCTTCTGCCTGCTGCTGATGACCGCACGCCGGTACTTCCCGATGGTCGCGCCGTCAGTATCCCAGGGGTGGGTGGTCAATCTGATGCAGCCCAAGGGCGACATCCCCTATGGCGTCGCCATCGCCATCGGCGCCTTGCTGGCTCTACCGGAAAGCGGTCTGTTCCTGGCGTTTGCGTCTGCCCGTTAAGGCTACGCTGACCGCCGTTCGCGGCGCTTAGGAAGCGTTAACCCGCAGGGCTCATGATCGTTAACGGCAGGCGTCGGGGGTCGTATCCGAGACAGAACGCCTGCTGGAGACATCCTGGATGAAGCCCGCCCGCATCGTCGTTATCTGCATCGCCGCCGTATCGGCCATTGGTCTGGCCCTGGTGGTCCGCGCCATGGGGTCGTCGTCCAACGAACCCGCCGCGCCCGCCGCAGCCGCCCAGGTCGAGACGCGCCCGATGGCCAAGGTTCTGGTCGCCGCCAAGGATCTGGAGCCGGGCAAGCGCCTGGTCGAAGGCGATTTGGCGTGGAAAGACTGGCCGGTGGACGAGGTCAATCCCGTCTTCATCACCGACGGCTCCACCCCCGTTCCGGCCAAACCTGTCGCCGAAACCACGACCGAGAAGGCCTCCAACGCGGTCGAGAGCGTCGCCAAGGCCGCGACCGACATGGCAGGACCCGGAGCCAAGTCCGACTATATCGGATCGGTCGTGCGCGAACCCATCCTGGCCGGAGAGCCGATCGTGGCGCGCAAGATCGTTCGCGCCGGCGACAGCGGCTATATGGCCGCCTACCTTGAACCCGGCATGCGCGCCATGGCCATCGGCGTGACCGTTGAGTCTGCGGCGGGTGGCTTTATCCTGCCTGGCGACCGTGTCGATGTGGTGCTGACCGCCGAAACCAATCGCGACGGCGCCGTCGAGGGCGCGACCAGCTCCAAGTTCGCCTCGGGCGTCGTTCTACAGAACATAAAAGTCCTGGCCATCGACCAGTCGACCCGCGCAGGCGACGACGAACAGGCCGTGGTCGGCGCGACCGCGACCCTGGAGGTCCAGCCTCAGGACGCGGTGCTGCTGGCCCAGGCCAAGTCCGAGGGCGAGTTGTCGCTGTCGCTTCGCTCCTATGCCGATACCGCAGGCCCCTCCGGCGCCACGCGTCGCCGCGTTGCGGCGGCCGCCCAACCCCAGGCGGTGCGTATCTATCGCGGCGGCGCGCCCGAAGTGGTGGCTGTGCCATGAAAGCTGTTCCAATGCGCCAGACCGCAATCGCCGGCGTCGCCTGCGCCGTTCTGGCCAGCCTAGCCGGCGCGCCTGCCGGTGTCGCCCAGACGCGCACCGCCGTGTCGATGGGCGCCGCGCCGCAACTGATCAACCTGCCGCGCGGCGCCTCGTTCGCAGTCGATCTGCCGGCCGATGCGCGCGACGTGATCGTCTCCAATCCGCAGGTGGCCGAGGCCATGCTGCACTCGCCACGCCGCATCACCGTGATCGGCATCACGCCGGGCGAGACCGACGCCGTCTTCCTGGACGTGGCAGGCCGCACGATCCTGAGCCTGCGTGTTCGCGTCGATGCGGGCACCAGCGCGCTTCAGGATACGTTGAGCCGCATCGCTCCGGGCGGACAGATTCACGCAGAAGCCGTCAACGACAGCGTCATCCTGACAGGCTTTGCAGATAACCCCGCTCAGGCGGCCCAAGCCGCCCGTGTCGCGGCGGCCTTCGTCTCTGCGCCGGAGAAGGTGATCAACATGATCAGCGTCGTCGGCTCGGATCAGGTGACGCTTAGGGTGCGCGTGATCGAGGTGCAGCGCAACGCGCTGAAGCAACTCGGCTTCAGCTCCGATATTCTGAAGGGCGCAGGCATACATTCGTATGGCTTCAACCGGCCCAATACCTATGGCGTCAACGGCGCGCCGGCCGGGGGATCGGGGCTTTGCTATAATCAGACGGGTGGCCGAACGACCAACGTCTCCAATTCCAACTCGACGTCACAGACGGTCAATAGCGGCAATAGCGCCGTCAACACGACCCAGACGAATGTCGGCGACGATCTGAACTTCGTGCGCGACACCACGACAAACAGCTCCGGCAACACGTTGAGCAATACGATCTCGGGTATCGTATCGACCGCCTTCCAGACGATGACGGGCACGAACGCGAGCGGATGTCTTGAGGCCTTCGAACGCGTGGGATTGGCCCGCACCCTGGCCGAGCCGAACCTGACGTCGGTGAACGGTGAATCCGCAAACTTCCTGGCGGGGGGCGAGTTCCCCCTGCCGACGGGACGTGACCGTGAAGGCAATATAACCGTCACCTACAAGCCTTACGGCGTAGGACTGGCCTTCCGTCCCGTCGTAATGTCGGGTGGCCGCATCTCCCTGCAGGTCAAGGTCGAGGTGTCGGAACTGACGGCCCAAGGCGGCTTCACCATCGGTGCGGGCACGCCCTCTTCGATCACCCTGCCGGGCCTGACCGTGCGTCGCAGTGAGAATACGGTCGAACTGCCCTCGGGCGGATCGATGATGATTGCAGGCCTGCTTCAGGAAACGACGCGCCAGACGGTCGACTCCCTGCCCGGCGTCACCAACCTGCCCGTGCTCGGATCCCTGTTCCGCTCGCGCGACTATCTGATGGGCGAGACCGAGCTGGTGGTGATCGTCGAGCCCTATATCGTCAGCCCGACCTCGCCTGACCGGATGCAGACGCCGGCCGACGGCCTGCGCATCGCCAGCGACAGCCAGACGATTCTCTTCGGTCAGCTGAACCAGGTCTATGGCCTGCCCAATGCGCCCCCGGCCGGTTCGGTCGGCTATGTGATCGAGTGAGCGCCCCATGACTTACAGTGTGATCCGCACCCCGATTTTTCTCCTTCTGACCACGACGGTTCTGGCGCTCGGCGCCTGCGTCGGCGGGCCGGCCAGCCTGGGGGGAGAGCCGCCGCTGACGCCGACATCGCGGTATCAGCTTCAGGTCGAACCCGATCTGGACCGGATCGCCCTGGCGGTCCATGAGACCGGCCTGTCGCCCGCCCAGGGTGACGCGATTCAGGCCCTGGTCGTCCGTTATCGCAGCGTGGACGCCGTGCCTCTGGTGATCGAGGCGCCGGCCGGAAACGATCCCGTCGCCTTGCAGCGGGCCTATGACGTCAAGTCCGCCCTGGCGGCCTGGGGCGTGTCGCCGGATCGCATCATGCTGGTCAGCTATGCCGCGCCAGATCCGCGTGCGCCGGTCGTTGTCGGCTATCAGACCGTTCGCGCCGTCGTGCCGCGGTGCGGGACGACATGGGGCAACCTGGGCCGTTCGGGCGACAACCAGTCGGCCTCCAACTTCGGGTGCGCGGTCACGGCCAATCTGGCCGCCCAGATCGCCGATCCGCGCGACATTCAGACGCCGCGCGCCATGACCCCAGCCGACGCCGGACGCCGCACGGTCGTATTCGAAAACTATCGTGCCGGACGGCAGACTGCGGCGGTGGTGGAAACCCTGGTTGCGGATACCGCCGTCTCCAATGCGGTGGACTAGACCCATGAGCACCGCCCCCGTTCCCCGCGAGTTCGATACCTTCGACGACGCCTTCGACGTCGATATGGATTTCTCCGAGCCCCTGGCCGAGGTTTCGGTGGAGCGGACGCGTGCGCCTCTTGTGTTCACGGCCGCCGCGCCCGTTCAGCCTGCGCCCCAACCGCTTGCGCCTGTCGTCGCAGCGCCCGCCTATGTTCCCGAAGCCCCGGCCTTCAACCCGGTCGGCGACGTGGTGGCTCAGGCGCAGGCCAGCCTGATCGAGACCGGACTGGACGCCGTCGTTCTGGGCTCCACGGGGCTGGCCCCGTCCAGCTCCATCGGCGAAGTGTCGGTGCCGCGCATCGCCATCCACGTCTTCGCCGAGCGCCAGGATACGCTGGCGGCCGCCGAACGCGCGGCCCAGGATCGCCGTCTGTCGCGTGCGACCACCCAGATCCGCGTCGGGGGCGTGCCGGCCGCCGTCGAGACCTATCATCACGAGCCGACGCCGCCGCTGATCATCGTCGAGTGCCTGAAAGACCCCCAGACCCTGCTGTGGGAAGTCGATCAACTGGCCGAGGTCTGCGACGCGGGCACCAAGGTGATCGTCGTCGGGGCGACCAACGACATCATCCTGTTCCGCGAACTGATGCGTCGCGGGGTCAGCGAATATCTGGTCGCGCCGCTGCAGCCGCTGCAACTGATCGCGGCCATCGGCGGCCTGTTCAACGACCCGGCCCAGCCCTTCGTCGGCCGCACCATCGCCTTCGTCGGCGCGCGGGGCGGGGCGGGGGCTTCGGCGGTGGCGCACAACACCGCCTATGCGATCTCGGAACGGATCGGCGCCAACACCGTCATTGTCGATTACGACCTGCCGTTCGGCACGGCCGGCCTGGACTTCAACCAGGACCCGCTGAGCGGCGTCGCCGACGCCCTGGGCCAGCCGGATCGGCTTGACGCGACCCTGCTGGACCGGATGATGGTCCGTTGCACCGACAAGCTTAGCCTGTTCGCCGCGCCCGCCAGTCTGGACACGGACTGGGACATCTCGACCGAGGCGTTCGAGGAGGTGACGAACCAGATCCGCGCCACGGCGCCCTTCGTCGTGCTGGACCTGCCGCACCTGTGGTCGCCGTGGATGCGCCGTACGCTGATCAGCGCCGACGAGGTGGTGGTGGTGGCCACGCCCGACCTGGCCTCGCTGCGCAACGCCAAGAACATGATCGACCTGATCCGGCAGGGCCGCCCCAACGATGCGCCGCCACGTCTGGTGCTGAACCAGGTCGGCGTGCCGGGCCGCCCGGAGATCCCGGCCAAGGACTTCGGCGCCGCCCTGGGGGTTCACCCCAGCCTGATCATTCCCTTCGACGCCAAGACCTTCGGCGCCGCCGCCAACAACGGCCAGATGATCTTGGACGCCGGGGCCAAGACCAAGGCGGCCGAGGCCTTCCAGACCCTGGCCCAGATCGTGTCGCGTCGCGAGCTGCCCATGGTCGCGGGACCGAAGGGCAAGCCGGCGAAAGCCGACAAGGCGTCCAAGCCGGCGGCAGCGCCGTCCAAGTCCCTGTTCGCCAACATGTTCAAGAAGCGCTGACGCGTGTTCGGCAAGCGCACAGGTCAGCCAGGCGTCACGACGGCGCCGATGCGTCCGGCGCCCGCGCCGGCCGGCGAACCTGTGTCCGTCTTCAAGGTCGATGCGGCCGCCCCCCCGCCGGGGATGGCCGCCCAAGCCCAAGCTCAGGCCCAAGCTCAGGCCCAAGCTCGGGCCAAGGCCGAGGCCTACGCCTTCGCCGACGAGGATCTGGAGCCGGCGGCGGACGCCTTCGAACGCGCCTCGGCCCCGACGCAGCCCGCGCCCGCTGACCGTCTCGACGCCCTGGCCTCGCGCCCCAAGCCCAAGCCGGAGGCGCCCCGCCCGACCGGCAATGTCGCCGGAACCGGCCCCAAGGCCACGGCCGGGCTGGAGCAGCTGAAGAAGGCCCAGGCGGTCGCCGAGATCGTCCGTGAACAGAGCGACTACTATCACGCCACGAAGACGACGATCTTCAACGCCTTGATGAACACCATCGACCTGGCCCAGCTGGCGCATCTGGACCAGAAGGCCGCGTCGGAAGAGATCCGCGACATCGTCGCCGAACTGGTGGCGATCAAGAACGTCTCCATGTCGGTCGCCGAGCAGGAGCATCTGGTTCAGGACATCGTCAACGACGTCCTCGGCTACGGCCCGCTGGAGCCTCTGCTGGCCCGCGACGACATCGCCGACATCATGGTCAACGGCGCCGGCCGGGTGTTCATCGAAGTGAACGGCAAGGTGCAGCTGACCAACGTCCGCTTCCGCGACAACACCCAGCTGATGAACATCTGCCAGCGGATCGTCAGCCAGGTCGGCCGTCGCGTCGATGAATCCAGCCCCATCTGCGACGCCCGTCTGCCCGACGGTTCGCGCGTCAACGTCATCGCGCCGCCCTTGGCGATCGATGGCCCGACGCTGACGATCCGGAAGTTCAAGAAGGACAAGCTGACGATGAAGAACCTGGTGGAGTACGCCTCCATCAGTCCCGAGGGCGCGCGCGTCCTGGGCGTCATCGGCGCCTCGCGATGCAACCTGGTCATCTCGGGCGGCACGGGGTCCGGCAAGACGACCCTGCTCAATACCCTGACGGCCTTCATCGACCCGACCGAGCGCGTCATCACCTGCGAGGACGCCGCCGAACTGCAACTGCAGCAGCCGCATGTGGTGCGCCTGGAGACCCGCCCGCCGAACCTGGAAGGCCAGGGCACGATCACCATGCGGGATCTGGTCAAGAACTGCCTGCGGATGCGTCCCGAGCGGATCATCGTCGGCGAGGTGCGCGGTCCCGAGGCCTTCGACCTGTTGCAGGCGATGAACACGGGCCACGACGGCTCCATGGGCACACTGCACGCCAACAGCCCGCGCGAAGCCATCAGCCGGATGGAATCGATGATCACCATGGGCGGCTATGGCCTGCCCTCGCGCACCATCCGCGAGATGATCGTCGGCTCGGTGGACGTCATCATCCAGGCCGCCCGCCTGCGCGATGGCTCGCGCCGCATCACCCACATCACCGAGGTCGTGGGCCTGGAGGGCGACGTGATCGTGACCCAGGACCTGTTCGTCTACGACATCACCGGCGAGGACGAGAACGGCAAGATCATCGGCCGTCACCGTTCGACCGGCATCGCCCGTCCCCGCTTCTGGGACCGCGCCCGCTACTATGGGCTGGAGCGCGAGCTGGCCGACGCCCTGGACGCGGCGGAGTAGGACGATGCTGCCGATCCTCGCCGCCGTTCTGGCCTTCATCACCATCGGCGGCCTGGGCTGGGTCTTCGTCGGGGGCGACGACTCGTCGGCCCAGGCGGTCAAGCGCGCCCAGAACCTGGGCGAGGCCAAGAAGAACCCCGCGATCGCCCGCAAGGCGGCCGCCGCCAATACGCCCGAGGCGCGCCGCAAACAGATCCTGGTGCAGCTTCAGGAAGCGGACCGTCGCGAGCGCAAGGCGCGCACCACCCTGGCGTCGCGCCTGAAACAGGCGGGTTTGAGCCTGAAAGTGCGGACCTTCTACATCATCTCCGCCGTGGTCGGCGTGGTCGCGGCCCTGGTCGCCTTCGTGCTGGGCCTGCCTGTTCTCGCGGTGCTGGGCCTTGCCTTGGTGTTCGGCCTGGGCCTGCCGCGCTGGGTCGTCGGCTTCCTGGCCAAGCGACGGATGAAGAAGTTCTCGCTGGAGTTCCCCAACGCCGTGGACGTGATCGTGCGCGGCATCAAGTCGGGCCTGCCGGTCCACGAATGTTTCAAGATCATCGGCCGCGAAAGCCCCGCGCCCTTGGGGCCTGAGTTCCAGAAACTGGTCGAGGGCCTGGGCGTCGGCCTGACGCTGGAGCAGGCGCTGGAGAAGATGTACGGGCGGATACCGACGCCGGAACTGCGCTTCTTCACCATCGTCATCGCCATTCAGCAGAAGACCGGCGGCAATCTGGCCGAGGCCCTGGGCAATCTGTCGGCCGTGCTGCGCGCGCGCCGGATGATGGGCGAGAAGATCAAGGCCCTGTCGTCCGAAGCCCTGGCCTCGGCGGGTATCATCGCCTCCCTGCCGCCGGCGGTCATGATCATGGTGATGATGACGACGCCGTCCTACATGATGCCCCTGTTCACCGATTTCCGCGGCAACTTCATGCTGTTGATGGCAGTCTGCCTGATGGCGACCGGCATCTTCGTGATGAAGCGCATGATCTCGTTCAAGTTCTGAGGCCGGGATCATGGAAGGCTTCATCCGTTTCATCACCGACCCGCAGAACCTGCTCAGCATCGGCGTGGGCGTGCTGGTCTTCGCCACCGTCCTGACCCTGCTGTCGTCGATGACCGGCGGGGTGAAGCTGGACAAGCGGATGAAGGCCGTCGCCGAACGCCGCGACGAGCTGAAGCGCCGCTCGCGCGCCAATATGGCTGCCGGCCAGGGCGCGCTGCGTCACACCGACGACGGGTTCAAGAAGCGGATCGTCGATCGGCTGAACCTGACCAAGCTGCTGGAAGACCCCAAGGTCGCCGGCCAGATGGCCCAGGCCGGCTATCGTGGGCCACGTCCGCTGACGACCTTCTATTTCTTCCGCTTCGCCTCGCCCTTCGTCTTCCTGATCGTCGCCGCCTTCTACATGTTCGTCATCAAGATCGTGGACTGGCCCACGATGAACAAGGTGACGGCGGTGATGGGAGCGGC
>Ga0265296_1004457_pt1 | contig 12176 bp, 7 predicted proteins | sample MunlanPumphouse1_FD_189073 | JGI IMG/M metagenome (GOLD analysis project Ga0265296, IMG submission 189073) | Groundwater microbial communities from a municipal landfill in Southern Ontario, Canada - Pumphouse #1 | ecosystem: Environmental > Aquatic > Deep subsurface > Groundwater | place: Canada... | reverse complement strand
AAGGTATTGGCGAAATTCGAACGAGGCGTAATAAACAGCCATTTTAGCTTGTTGCCAGAATGGCGAGGCGCTGACCCTATTACTTTTGCCTTGCTATCAGGACAGCACTTCACAGGTGTTAGTGTAATGTTAGTCGACCACGGTCTAGATACCGGACAGCTACTGATAAGTAAAAAAGTAACCATCTCAGATCAAGAAACAAATGGCAGCCTCACCACTAAACTAGTCAAAACCAGCAACGATCTACTACTGGCAACTATTAATAAATGGCTTAATGGCACAGCAAAGTCACATCAACAGAGTGACGCCCCCATTACCTATTCGACTAAAGTCGATAAAGCCGCCGGCAAAATAGACTGGAACAAACCAGCATCTTTTTTGGCTAGAGAGGTTTTGGCTTATTCTGACTGGCCACAATCGTGGTTTGTGCTTGGGGACCTAAAGATATTCATAAAACAAGCCAAAGCCGTTGATAGGCCATTAAAAATCGGCCAAATAAAGCAAATTGACAACTCACTGTTTGCTGGCTGTCGATTGGGTACACTAGAGCTACTTAAATTGAAACCAGCCGGCAAAAAGACTATGGCCGCAAAAGACTTTATAAATGGGTATGGCCGATATTTGGGCTAATTATTCTTGGGTAGCAGCAATAATCTGGCTAGCCGAAGATTTTATTTCGCCTTTAAGTTTTTCTAGCTCACTCATTACTACCCCCTTGTAGCTGGGGGCATTTTGCTCTAACCACTTAAGAGAAGCTTCTTCGTCGTTGGCTTCGGCAAGTTTTTCGAACTCGTCCAGCTGGGCATCGGTCATGTTTTCGGCTAACTTCATACCAACTCTCAGCTCAAGAGTTTCATAAATGTGAGCTAACATTTTCTTTTTTTCTTCTGCTGGTAACTTGTCCAGATCAAGCTCTTTTAAAAAGTTGTCGTCTAGTTTTAACATAGCCTACCTATAATTTTATTTATGATTGTATTATAAGCCATTTGGCACATTAAAGGCTACGTTGCCTAATCTCTTGGGTGAAAAATTCCAGACGATCACCTTCTTGGATCTCTAGCTTAGATCCAATCGCCAAGCTTAGCCCACACATTTCGCCAGTTTGGACCTCTTTAGCATCCGTTGGGCCACGTTTTAAGTTGGTAACTTTTAACTGGCTAGCAAGTTTTTTATCACCACGATAAACATCGGCAAACGAAGCAAGAGAAATTACACCCTTAGTCACTTCGCCTCCGCATATAATTTCATCTTTAGTTGTCTTAAAGACACCCTTAACTAACAAACGACCAATAGGCATAGTGATCAGTTCGGGCTCGAGTAGCTGGCTGAGTTCACTTTTAACGTCATCCAATAACTCATAAATAACCGAAAACAACCTAACACTCACGCCGTCTCTTGCGGCCAATTGTTTTATATTACTGGGCACACTAGTCTGGAACCCATAAACTACCGCCTTACTGGTGGCGGCTAACACTATATCGTTTTCGTTAATATTACCCACTCCAGACCCAACAATTCTACTAACCACATCTTCGGTGCCCAGGGTTTTAATGCCATCAATAACAGACGTCAATGAACCTTGTACATCAGCTTTAATGATAACGTTAAATTCGTGTTGATTGGTTTTTTGGTTCATTAAGCGCAGCAGTTCGGAACTTGTCATATCCACATTGCCGCGGTTACTGCCAATATCAATATGAGTTTTGGCGATTTCTTTGGCTATTTTTTCGCTAGCTACCACCTGAAAATAATCACCGATTTGAGGAAAAGACTTAAAACCACTAATTATTATTGGTGTAGAAGGCCCGGCTTTTTTGATATTTTTGCCATTAGAGTCTTGCAGTAATCTGGTTTTGGCATATGTTGTACCGGCTACAACAAAATCATTTAAACTTACTTGGCCACGCTGCACTAGCATTACAGCCGTGGCCCCACGCCCCTTTTCCATGTGTGATTCTATTACCAGGCCCTCGCCAGGCACATTGGTATCGGCTCGTAAATCTTCGATATCACCAACCAACAACACCATATCTAGCAATTTATCAACACCCTCTTTGGTTTTTGATGATACCGGCACCATTACCGTGTCGCCACCCCACTCTTCGGGCATAATTTTTTGCTCTGCCAGCTGTTGCTTAACTTTTTCGATGTTTGCACCAGGCTTATCAATTTTAGTGATTGCAATGACCATTTTAGAGTTGGCCTTACGCGTAAAACGAATAGCCTCTAGGGTCTGTGGCATCACACCGTCATCAGCCGCTACAACAATTATCACAACATCAGTAAGCTGAGCTCCATGTTCTCTTAGAGTGGCAAAAGCTTCGTGACCCGGGGTATCTAAAAAAGTGATTAGGCGGCCATTGTGCTGCACCTGATAGGCAGAGATGTGTTGAGTTATCCCGCCAGCCTCACCCGATGCTACATTCTCACTGCGGATAACATCTAACAAACTGGTTTTACCGTGGTCAACGTGTCCCATAACAGCTACAACCGGCGGTCGAATAGGAGCATCAGCACTGTGTTGTTTTTTAGCACCTGGGGCTACTGCCTCAGAAATTTTATCTTTAGTTTTAAGCTCTACATCTAAACCTAGTTCGCTGACAATAATTTGAGCTGTATCGACATCAATTTTTTCGTTGATGGTTACCATTACTCCGTTTTTAAACAGTTCGCCAATTAGCTTGGTCGCTGGCAGTGAAAGTTTATCAGCTAGTGCGCCAACAGTGATCATGTTTTCAATTTCTATGCTTTGCGCCATAGCTTTATTCCTACTGCCTCTCTTTTTAAATTTGACAAAACCTTACTTAAGGCTCAGAGCAATTTTTCTTGCCTCTTTGTTGACATCAAGAATCTTAAACTTTTTAGTTTCATTAAGTTTAAATATTTTTTCGGGGTCAACTGCGTCTTCTTTGTTGTCAGCTATTTCTGACACATGCACCAAAGCCTCTACTGACGGAGTTAATTGTACAAAAGCACCAAACGGAGTAATGCGAGTGATTACTCCTTCGACTGTTTGACCTTTTTTAATTTTGTCGACATCTTTAAGCCAAGGATCTTCGGTCATTTGCTTGAGACTTAGGCTTAGGCGTTCTTTGTCGATAGCAATAATTTTGGCTTTGATACGATCGCCGATTTTAACGTACTTGGTAGGATCCTCGACACGCTCCCAAGAAATCTCCGAAATATGTATCAGGCCCTCAATGCCATCAACGTTCACAAAAGCACCAAAATCGATTACACCAGTTATTGTACCATCTACTTCGTCGCCAACTTTTAGTTCTGCAAAACGTGCCTGCATACTATCTTTGGCCGCCTCTTTTTCGCTAAAAATTAATTTATTATCCTTGCGGCTAGCATCTAGTATCCGCACCTTTAGTGTTTTGCCAATTAACGAGTTAAGTTTTTGTAAAATCTCATCTTTATCGGCACCCGAAACTCGTGGATAGTGATCGGCACTGAGCTGACTGACCGGCAAAAAGCCCCTAATACCATCGACTTCGATCAATAGACCACCTCTGTTGGCATCATACGGTTTAACCTCGACAACCTCTTGGTCTGCTACGACTCGCTGTAACTCGTCCCAGCCTTTATCTTTAGCTGCTTTTCTTAACGACAACAAGCTGTAGCCGTCTTCAAATTCTGGCTCTACTACACTAACACTTATTGTTTGGCCTTTTTCAAGAGCTTGCCCATAGCCAAGTTCGCGACGGAAAATTACACCAATTCCATGCACCCCCATATCCATCCAAACCTCGTGTTTTTTAATTGAAATTACTGTCGCCTCTACAATATCACCCACCCTTACGGGGGCAATGTCGTTTTTAGCCAGTAAGTCATCCATAGTTACTTTTGACATTTTATTAATTTAGTACTCCTTTGTACATATATTTCTGCGATGTAGATAAAGCTATTTTGGTGCTACTTTTAAAAGCATCAGTAAAAATAACTCCCCACAACAGATTAAGTATATTTAACAGCAAAAAACATCTGTTGTAAAGTGATAAATAACTTTGTGCATGCTAAACTAAGTAACATGATAATCGCAATTGATATTGGTGGCACTAAAACCTTGGTGGCTACCGTAGACCAAAATGGTCAAGTAACTAACAAAATAAAGTTCCCATCCCCACCCACCTATCAAGAGTACGTCCCGGCTCTAATAGACAATATAAAACAACTTACTAACGACAAACCGAGCATTATTACCGTTGGGTGTGCCGGCTTGATCGATCGTAGCGCGGGAATTATTAAGTTTTCGCCCAACTTGCACTGGGACAATGCTCCATTGGCAAGTGATATAAACAATATTTTTCCGGATACACCTGTCATTATCGAAAACGACGCCAATTTGGCAGGACTATCCGAGGCCAATGCTCTTGAAAATATCAATCAACGCGTAATGTATATCACCTTTAGCACGGGCGTAGGTACGGCTTTTATGGTTAACGGAGCTCTAGAGCCTGAGCTGCTAGATAGCGAAGGTGGCCATGTGGTTTTTGAACATGACGGCAAAATGACAGACTGGGAATCGTTTGCAGCTGGCAAGGCTATTGTCGAAAAATATGGCAAACAAGCCTCCGAGCTAGATGACCCTGTTGCCTGGAGGGAAATATCCAAAAATATGGCCATCGGCATAGTTAACGCCAATGCCATTTTTATGGGGGATGTGGCAATAATTGGTGGCGGAGTCGGCACTTATTTTGAAAAATACGGACAAATGCTTAACGAAGAGATCGAAAGCTTAATAAAAATATCTAAAATGGTCAAACAGCCACTAGCTGTCGGCGCGAAGCACGCCGAAGAAGCAGTGATGCTTGGTTGTATAATTAACGCTCAGCAACATGAACAGCGTCAGCAATCTACTACCAACCGTTAAAAAAGATTTTCCCGATCTCAAGTTCGTGGCTGGCGAAGATTTTCACTGGTCACCAAAAGATCATATTATTTATTATGCCAGCCATCAAAAAGTTGCCAATCATGGCGTTTGGGCATTATTACACGAAATAGCTCATGCCCAGCTTGACCACCAAAGTTACTCTAACGATTTTGATCTTATCAAAATCGAGAATAAGGCCTGGCAACAGGCCGCTAAACTTGCTAATAAATATGGCATCACCATAAACAAAGAGCATATCCAAGACTGTCTAGATACCTATCGTGATTGGCTACATAGCCGTGCAAAATGCCCAAACTGCCATGTAGTGTCCGTACAGCGCGATGACAAGCTATACCAGTGTTTTAACTGCAAAACTGTATGGAGGGTCCCAACTTCACCAACTAGTAAAATCAATAAAACTGTAATCAAAAATAGCGCCACATAGTTTATGGCGCTATTTTTTACCAACTCTTAAAACTAGTTTTTAAGCGTTCTTTTTGGTTCTTCGGCTAATACGGCCACCTTTAGCACCAGCCTTGCGAGCTAGCTCACGGTTTTTGAAAAAACCACCAGTGTGACCATTCTTGCCGCCCTTAGCACCAATCTTTGCATAAAAATCGGTACCATAACGTGATTTGTTGGTTGCAGCGGCAGCCTTGCCGCCATTCATTGTTCCAGCCATTTTATAGCCTCCCTTAACTTAAATATAAAAAGGGTCGTCGGCAAATACTATGCCTTCAACCCTCTTGATAACCACAATATTAACATGCTTTAGCTAATGTGTCAATTATTTTAATTACAAAAACTGCGCCCTATTTTAGAGGCGCAGTAATCTTGTATTTTGTAGCCAAGACGAGAAATTATTCTTGAAAGCCTTTTGGGCTATTTATTTTGCAATTTATCGTATTGGCTTATTTTTTAATGGTTTTGGTTTGCAAATATAATTCTGAAGTACGTTACCTTGATAATCAAGCCTATTTTATAAAAAAGTTATTCAATATTTTTATAAAATTTAGGCCAAAATCCGTAGCTGCAAGCACAACGTTTTATAAAATCTAATCTGTAGATACTGCTTTTGCGGCCAAGTAGTTGGTATTATTAAGATTTTACCTGTTGTTATAAAAACCTGCGTATTTTGATAGCCTAACTTTATCCACACCTGTATAAAAAAACAAAGCCCCTCCGTTTTAGGAGGGGCTATTGTATAATTCGGCACCGCGCTATTTTCCCAGGGCTTGATGACCCAAGTATTTTAACCGCTGCTAGGCTTAACTGCTGTGTTCGGCATGGTAACAGGTGTTTCCCTAGCGCCATGGGCACCGATAAGATTTTTTTAAACATTAAAAATAGCCTTATCGAAGTCAATGTTTTTTATACATAGCTTTGATAAACACTAATAACTAGTTTGTTACTAAACTTTTGCGTCTAAAAGATGCAAAAGGCACTAAAAGTCAATGAACCTATTAGTACGCTTTAGCTCAACACATTGCTGTGCTTACACCTTGCGCCTATCAACCTGATCGTCTTTCAGGGGTTTCATAGGGAAATGTAATCTTGGGATCAGTTTCGCGCTTAATATGCTTTCAGCGCTTATCTGGACCGTACATAGCTACCCAGCGATGCCATTAGGTATGACAACTGGTACACCAGAGGTGCGTTCACCCCGGTCCTCTCGTACTAGGGGCAAATTCCCTCACATTTCCTATTCGTCCACATCGGATATAAACCGAACTGTCTCACGACGTTCTGAACCCAGCTCACGTACCTCTTTAACCGGCGAACAGCCGGACCCTTGGGACCTACTCCAGCCCCAGGATGAGATGAGCCGACATCGAGGTGCCAAACAGCGCCGTCTATGTGAACTATTGGGCGCTATAAGCCTGTTATCCCCGGGGTAACTTTTATCCGTTTGCGTTGTCGATCCCACGTTCATATACATAAATGTATGGACAACGGATCACTTACTCCCACTTTCGTGCCTGCTTGGCCTGTAAGCCTCACAGTCAAGCTGGCTTTTGCGTATGCACTATCACTACGATTTCCATCCGTAGCTAGCCAACCTTTGAACGCCTCCGCTACTCTTTAGGAGGCAACCGCCCCAGTTAAACTACCCATCAGACACTGTTCCCAAACCGGATAACGGTTCAGGTAAGGACAAAGCAACAACAAGGGTGGTATTTCACCGATGACTCCACTCCGACTAGCGTCGGGGCTTCAAAGTCTCCCACCTATTCTACACATGTTATCGCTCGGCCCAATGTCAAACTATAGTAAAGCTCCACGGGGTCTTTTCGTCCTGATGCGGACAGACGGCATCTTTACCGCCAATGCACTTTCACCGAGTCCCTTCTTGAGACAGTACCCATATCATTACGCCATTCGTGCGGGTCAGAACTTACCTGACAAGGAATTTCGCTACCTTAGGACGGTTATAGTTACCGCCGCCGTTCACTGGGGCTTCAGTTCAAACCGTGAAGTTCTCCCCTTAACCTTCCAGCACCGGGCAGGCGTCAGCCCCTATACATCCACTTTCGTGTTAGCAGAGACCTATGTTTTTGATAAACAGTTGCATGGGTTCTTTAGCTGCGGCCCCGTCACACTATTTATTACTAAAAAGTGATTATAGGGCTCAAGCTTTCTTCTCAAATCTTGATTGTTTCGGTTGCCTTATAAAAGAAGTTGAACTTTTACAAGGACTTTTTAAAGAGTTTTTTAAAGAAAACTGGCTTTATCACAGTAATAAACACTGTGACGGGGCAGACCTTATTCCGAAGTTACGGTCGCTTTTGTTGCCGAGTTCCTTAAGAAGGGTTCTCTCGTACACCTTGGTCTACTCGACCTGAGCACCTGTGTCGGTTTGCGGTACGGTCGGTTATACCTATAAATTACCGGGCTTTTCTAGTCAGCTTGGCTTGCCAAAATCACGCGATAAATCGCACTTTCATTCGTGCATCACCCGTTAAAAACGGACTAAACACTTAGACAGTCATACCATTAGACTGCTTTGGCTACCATTCTGAGCACCCTGTAACAACAATATAACCGGTACGGGAATATTAACCCGTTGTCCATCGCCTACGCTATTCGCCTCGGCTTAGGCCCGACTAACCCTGGGATGATTACCATGGCCCAGGAAACCTCGCTCTTTCGGTGGGCAGGATTCTCACCTGCCTTATGGTTACTCATTCCAGCATTCTCACTTGTTATCGCTCCACCAAACCTCACAGTTCAGCTTCGGTGCAATAACAACGCTCCTCTACCACCCGGCAAAGCCGGGTTCACATCTTCGGTACTACACTTGAGCCCCGTTACATTTTCCGCGCAAGATCTCTTGATGAGTGAGCTGTTACGCACTCTTTAAATGAATGGCTGCTTCTAAGCCAACATCCTCATTGTTTAAGAAATCTCACCTCGTTTCCCACTTAGTGTAAATTTAGGGACCTTAGATGGTGATCTGGGCTGTTTCCCTTTCGAGCGCCGAGCTTAGCCCCGACGTTCTGACTGCCGTGATTGCACCGATGGTATTCATAGTTTGTCAAGGGTGGGTACCCTCGCGGGCCCCAGTCCAAAACAGAGCTCTACCCCCATCGGCTACTACACAACGCTAGCCCTAAAGCTATTTCGAGGAGAACCAGCTATCTCCAGGTTCGATTAGCATTTCACCACTAACCACAGGTCATCCAAGAGTTTTGCAGCTCTCCCTGGTTCGGTCCTCCACGTAGTTTTACCTACGCTTCAACCTGCCCATGGTTAGGTCACCTGGTTTCGGGTCTAACAACATATACTAAATCGGCCTATTCAGCCTCGCTTTCACTACGCCTCCGGTATAAACCTTAAGCTTGCATATGCCGTTAACTCGCTGGATCGTTCTACAAAAAGCACGCCGTCACTCGGACAAGCCGAGCTCCGACTCCTTGTACGCATATAATTTCAGGTTCTATTTCACTCCCCTTCCGGGGTTCTTTTCGCCTTTCCCTCACGGTACTTGTACACTATCGATCATAAGACATATTTAGCCTTAGGACGTGGTCGTCCTAGCTTCAGTCAGGGTTTCTCGTGTCCCGACCTACTTGAGAATCCAAAAATAAGGTTAGCGATACTTTACATACCGGGCTATCACCGTCTTTGGCACAGCTTTCCAGCTGTTTCTGCTCGCTTCGCTAATTTTTTACCTTATGTACACTCTGGCAGTGCATACACCTAGCCAGATTACTAACTGGGGTCTGATGCTATCTATAATGTAGCAATGAGGGGCCAAAAGCAGCTTCTGATAATCTCGTAAAATTTGTGAGGCGTATTCACAATACTCCTCAAAAATTTTCCAAGATTTCAGATTGTTGATTTTGCCCCGCAATCTACATTGCTAGACAGTATCAGGCCCCGAGTTTAGTAGCCTGGCCTGGATATTTGGACCTCGCAACCCCTTATAGATATTCGTCTGCCAACTTATTTGCCGGTAATAAATTACCAGGCAAAAACCTAAAAGGTTTGGGCTCTTCCGGTTTCGCTCGCCACTACTTCCGGAATCGTTGTTTACTTTCTCTTCCTCTCTCTACTAAGATGTTTCAGTTCGAGAGCTTACCTCTACATATCCTATGTGTTCAGATATGCGCGAACTGGTATAACCCAGCCCGGGTTTCCCCATTCGGAAATCCGCGGTTCAAAGCTTATTTGGCAGCTCCCCGCGGCTTATCGCAGCCTTTCACGTCCTTCGTCGGTGTCTTATGTCAAGGCATCCGTTATATGCGCTTATTTAACTTTTAATGCATTGAAGTAACAAACTAGCTGTTAGTATTTACCAACAGCTATTGCCTACCAAATTGTTAAGATGCGAACATGAACGGCCAAGGCCAAGGCCTTTTTATCCCTCAAGTTCACGCTTAAATTTAGCCTATTTGACAACCTAAACTTAAGTGTGGACTGGAAAGCTTAATTATTCTAGCAAATACCCCTTATGATGTAAATATTTAATTGGTGGAGACACGGAGACTCGAACTCCGGACCTCCTGCTTGCAAAGCAGGCGCTCTAGCCAACTGAGCTATATCCCCGTTCTTTGTGTATAAAACCGGCAACCAAATCCCCGTTGGTGGGCGATGGAGGACTTGAACCACCGACCTCGTCATTATCAGTGACGCGCTCTAACCAGCTGAGCTAATCGCCCTAGTTATGGGATTTAATAACACTTGTTAAGGTCGCTTTTTAAGCTTTTGCTTAAAATCTTCTTAAACAAATTATATACGCTCGTTGATGTTCTTTCTAGCTAGTTTGCCAAATATAAATATATTTTACATATTACACTGCTAAAACAATCTATTTTAAAGGTACTTGCAGTAAAATTACGTCTCTTTTTGCAGTCAGAGACGCAATTTTACGACTTAAAAATTTAGTAGTGAGCGTCAACCTTAAGAATATCTGCCGTAATGGTGATGTAATACGCATTCTTAAAAACATATTACCAGACCGACCATCCGGCAATTGCCGGATTGTATTCTCCCTAGAAAGGAGGTAATCCATCCGCACCTTCCGGTACGGATACCTTGTTACGACTTAACCCCAATTATGTCCCCCACCTTAGGCCGAGGCAAAGCTCAGACTTTGGGTGTTGGCCACTTTCATGGTTTGACGGGCGGTGTGTACAAGACCCGGGAACGTATTCACGGTAGTGTGCTGACCTACCGTTACTAGCGATTCCGGCTTCATGCAGGCGAGTTTCAGCCTGCAATCCGAACTGAGACCGGCTTTGATGGGATTTGCTCCCCCTTGCGGGTTGGCTGCCCTTTGTACCGGCCATTGTAGCGTGTTTGTAGCCCAAGACGTAAGGGAAATACTGACCTGACATCATCCCCTCCTTCCTCCCTGTTGCCAGGGCAGTCTGTTCAGAAAAATTCAACTGAACACAAGGGTTGCGCTCGTTAATGGACTTAACCATACATCTCACGACACGAGCTGACGACGGCCATGCATCACCTGTCACTGCGTTCCCGAGGGCACAGTTTCCTTTCGGAAGCCTTCGCAGGAAGTCAAGTCTTGGTAAGGTTCTTCGCTTACCCTCGAATTAAACAACACGCTCCACCGCTTGTGCGGGTCCCCGTCAATTCCTTTGAGTTTTAATCTTGCGACCGTACTCCCCAGGCGGGATGCTTAACGCGTTAACTTCGCTTCTACTCAGGTCGATGTGAGTAAAAGCTAGCATCCATAGTTTACGGCGTGGACTACCGGGGTATCTAATCCCGTTTGCTCCCCACGCTTTCGTGCCTTAGTGTCAGTAACGAGCCAGTAGACTGCCTACGCCATCGGTGTTCCTCCCAATATCTACGGATTTCACTCCTACACTGGGAATTCCATCTACCTCTCTCGCACTCCAGTTTACCAGTTTAGAACGCAGCTGTATGGTTGAGCCACACGCTTTCACGCTCCACTTAATAAACCACCTACGCAACTCTTTACGCCCAGTAAATCCGGATAACGCTTGGGTCCTACGTATGACCGCGGCTGCTGGCACGTAGTTAGCCGACCCTTATTCATGTGTTACCGTCATATTCTTCGCACATAAAAGCAGTTTACAACCCGAAGGCCTTCTTCCTGCACGCGGCGTTGCTCCATCAGGCTTTCGCCCATTGTGGAAAATTCCCGACTGCTGCCTCCCGTAGGAGTCTGGACCGTGTCTCAGTTCCAGTCTGGCTGGTCATCCTCTCAGACCAGCTATCGATCGTCGCCTTGGTGAGCCATTACCTCACCAACAAGCTAATCGAACGCAGGCTATTCCCAAAGCGCTTAAAAGCTTTTATCCAAAGATGTTATGCGGCATTAGCTACCCTTTCGGGCAGTTATTCCTCACTCTGGGGTATATTCCTACGCGTTACTCAGCCGTCCGCCGCTCGCCGACATTCCTCACTCTAGCTCGGAATTCTAGCAAACAGTTTACAGTAGACAGTTCACAGTTAAATCTAAATAAGATTGGCTGTTTACTGTCAGCTGTTTACTGTCAGCTGTTCCGAACCACAGTGAGGAACTCGCTGCCGCTCGACTTGCATGTCTTAAGCACGCCGCCAGCGTTCATCCTGAGCCAGGATCGAACTCTCCAAAAAAGTGAATTTTATAAAATTCACAACTATTATCCGGTATACACCTTAAGCGATACCGGATATGCTCGGCTTTAAAAACCGAGACTGACGTTGACGCTGCACTACCCAATTTTTAAGTTCCGATTTTTTGGGCCACTAAAATACCTAACAGACCCAAAGCAACAGGTGAAAGCATATCTTACTCACAGAAGATAGTCAAGCATAAAACATACTT
>Ga0265296_1004456_pt1 | contig 12182 bp, 10 predicted proteins | sample MunlanPumphouse1_FD_189073 | JGI IMG/M metagenome (GOLD analysis project Ga0265296, IMG submission 189073) | Groundwater microbial communities from a municipal landfill in Southern Ontario, Canada - Pumphouse #1 | ecosystem: Environmental > Aquatic > Deep subsurface > Groundwater | place... | reverse complement strand
CTGAGGCGCCGTCTACATTGAGTGATTTTGCAAATGTTGTTAATTCATCAATAGTTTTTTCTTTGAGTTCTGAAATAGAGACGTTTTCCATAATTAGCTCCTATTCGGGATTTTCTATGTGTGGTTTATATAATAATACCCGGCAGGTCTTTTCCGCCTCAGCGGATCTTTGAGCCTATCCTGGGGGTTTTTAAAACACGATTTGAACTATCGTAGATAGATAGTACTAGAATAAAGTTGCTTTTGTCAATACCTGCATGGTAAATTTTTCTATGAGATATGGAGAAAAGGCAGTAAAAAAGGCAAAGCTGGAGATATGGGACAACCCTTATCCTGAAAGGGACTATGAAATCAACATAAGTTTCCCTGAATTTACCTGTCTTTGCCCGCGGTCAGGCTATCCTGATTTTGCGGCAATAAATATCAATTATGTTCCTGATAAAAAGATTGTTGAACTGAAATCACTGAAGCTCTATTTTAATTCCTTCCGTGATGTGCATATCTCGCATGAAGAGGCTACAAATAAGATTTATTCAGAGCTAAAGAAGAAACTAAGTCCCAGATCCCTCGAAGTCATTGGTGATTTCAATCCGAGAGGAAATGTGAAGACGGTTATTAGAGTCTGTTCAAAAGAGATTTAAGGCGGGACTTGCTCAATGTTAAATACCCTTTGCTCTTTTGATAAAGAGCCTCAACTTTGCGTGGTCTTTTTTGCCCTTTTCTGCCTCAACCCCGCTGCTTACGTCAACCGCATAAGGATGTACCCGGCGTATGGCCTGTCCTATGTTTTCAGGAGTAAGACCGCCTGCAAGAATAATCCTTCCGAATTGTTTTGCCTCTATTGCAATATCCCAGTTGAATATCTGTCCTGTGCCGCCAAAGATTTCCGGAGTATATGTATCGAGCAGAAATGCCGAGACTTTATCTTTGTACTGTGAGATTATTTCAAGGTTATCGATGGATTTTACCCGTATGGCTTTTATTACAGGTCTTGAAAGATTGCATGCCTTAGGAGGTTCATCGCCGTGAAGCTGGATTGTGTTTATTCCTGTATGTGAAATAACTTTTTCTATATTTTTTTTATTCTCATTAACAAACACTCCTACCGATGAAATGAATGGAGGTAACTTTTTAATAATTGCTTTTGCCTTTGCAGGGGAAATATATCTCGGGCTTTTTTTAAAGAACACAAACCCAAGCGCGTCAGCGCCGTGATTAACCGCTTCAAGCGCATCTTCAAGGTTTGTTATCCCGCAAATCTTTACTTTTACCATTTGAAAGATTATAGCATAATGCCTGCCTCTTTCTTTTATTTTCTAAATTTGAATAATTCTTATGCCCTTGTGTATCATAGGAAGTGCAGAAGTACGGAAGCAGCAAATAAGGTGATGGCGGTTAGTTTTTAATTTGTCATTCCGAGCAGAGCGAAGGAATCTCTAAGCAAGATTGCTTCGGTCATATTGACCTCGCAATGACAGCATAAAGGAGAGGATTTTATGAACAAGATTTTAAAACTCGGCATTCCAAAAGGAAGTCTTCAGGAGTCAACATTAAAGCTTTTCAGGAAGGCGGGGTATCACATCACAGTATCAAGCCGGTCTTATTATCCGTCATTCGATGATGCTGAGGTCGAGGCAATGCTGATAAGGGCACAGGAGATGGCGAGGTATGTCCAGGACGGTATACTCGATTGCGGTCTTACCGGAAAGGACTGGATACTGGAGCAGAATGCTGACGTGCATGAGGTTGCAGAACTCATCTATGCAAAGGAAGGTTTAAGGCCTGTAAAATGGGTGATTGCTGTGCCGAATGACTCAAAGATAAAAAGCGTGAAAGGTTTGAATGGCAAGCGCATTGCAACAGAGCTTGTCGGGTTTACAAAGAGATATCTGAAATCAAAGGGCATAAAAGCAGCAGTGGATTTTTCATGGGGTGCAACAGAGGTAAAGCCCCCATATCTTGCAGATGCAATAGTCGAGCTTACAGAGACAGGAACGTCTTTAAAGGCAAATAACCTTAGGATTGTCGAAACGATTCTTGAATCAAGCACAAGATTTATTTCAAATAAAAAGGCCTGGCAGGACAAGTGGAAGAGGCAGAAGATGCAGAACATCGTAATGCTTTTGAAAGGGGCGTTGTCAGCTGAGGAAAAGGTCGGGCTTAAGATGAATGTATCTGAGAAGTCCTTTAGAAGGGTGATGAGCCTGTTGTCCGCGATGCACTCGCCGACTATTTCAGCGCTTTCTGATAAGGGCTGGTATGCGCTTGAGGTGATAATTGCTGAGAAGACTGTAAGGGATATTATCCCTAAGCTCAAGATGGCCGGAGCAACAGGGATAGTTGAGTATCCGTTAAGCAAGGTGATACCATAGCATATGGTTAGACAGGCAGGAGATAGCATTTTCGCTCATTCTCGCTTCGCTCCGAGGAATTTTGCCTCTTTATTATCAGATAAGATAAACTGTCTGAATATCGGCAAAATAAAACCGCTCAAATACTATATCCTGCCTGTAAAGACTAAAATTGTTGGGTGTTATGAAAAAGATCGAAATAAAAAAACTCGTTAGATCGAATGTCCACAGTCTCAGGGCCTACAGCGTAAAAGAGATCCCCTGTAAAATAAAGCTCGATGCGAATGAAAGCCCGTATTCAGCGTTTAGCGTTCAGTCTCCTCATTCTCCTCAGCGAACCCGCCTGAGTGCGGGGGCGACTCGCCTGGGCGAGCGTTCAGCGTTCAGCGTTGAAAAAATCTTTCAGACATTGAATCGTTATCCGGATCCGGAAGCAAAGACATTAAAAGGAATCATTGCAAAAAATATCAAGCTGAAGCCTGAGAATATTCTATTGGGAAACGGTTCTGATGAGCTTATTTATTATCTTGTTACCACATTCGGAGGGCCGGTGCTTTATCCTGTGCCTACCTTTTCCATGTATGGCATTATCTCTCAGGTGCTTGGAGAGAAAGGTATAGCTATTAAACTTGATAATGAGTTTGACCTTAACCCGGATAAAATATTGACTGCGATTAAGAAGCTAAAACCAAAGCTTATATTCCTGAGCAGTCCTAACAACCCTACAGGCAACTGCTTTTCTTCAGACAAAATATTAAAGATAATAGAGGTATCCAAAGGCATCGTTGTTGTTGATGAGGCATATCAGCCTTTTTCGAGCGAGAGAGGGTTTTTGCCGTTGCTTCGTGATTATAAAAATCTTGTTATTATGAGGACGCTGAGCAAAATAGGGCTTGCAGGTTTGAGGGTAGGGTTTTTGATTGCTGATGCCGGGATAATCAAAGAGGTCAACAAGGTGAGGCTTCCATTTAATGTAAATTTGTTGTCTCAGGCGATAGCAGCAAAGGCGCTGAAGAATAAAAGGATGATGGGACGATACATAAGCACAATTGTCTCTGAAAGAGAAAGGCTTTTTGATGAGCTCTCAGAAATAAAAGGCATAAAGCCATATCCGACAGAAGCAAATTTTATATTATTTAAAATAAAGAATTCTGATAAGGTCTATCAAAAACTCCTCAAAAAAGGCGTGCTTGTGAGGAATATGAAAGGTGTTGTGAACGGATGTTTGAGGGTGACAGTGGGGACAAAAAATGAAAATAATAGTTTTCTTAAAGCACTTAAAGAGGTGATAAAATGAGCAGAAAAGCATTGATTAAAAGAAAGACAAAGGAGACTGACATATCTCTGGATTTAAACCTCGATGGCAGCGGCAAGTATTCTATAAACACTTCTGTCCCGTTTTTTGACCACATGCTTTCCCTTATGTGCAAGCACGGACTTTTTGATGTGAAGCTAAAGGCAAAGGGTGACATAGATATTGATGACCACCATACTGTGGAAGATATCGGCATAGTCCTTGGCAAGGCAGTCAAACAGGCGCTCGGAGACATGAGAGGGATATCCAGATACGGGCAGGCATCTGTGCCCATGGACGAAGCGCTTGTCTTGGTCAGTCTTGATATAAGCGGAAGGCCTTATCTTGTATACAGAGTGGAGTTCCCCAAAAAAGGGAAGATAAAGGATTTTGACCCGGATCTTATCGAGGATTTTTTTCAGGCATTTGTGAGCAACAGCAATATCACGCTGCATGTCAATGTTCTGTATGGCAGGAACATTCACCATATGATAGAGGCTGTTTTTAAAGGGCTTGGAAGGGCGCTAAGAGGGGCTGTTTCCGTAGATAAGAAAATAAAGGGTGTTTTGACTACAAAGGGTATGTTATAATTCGGCCTGAAATTGTAGCTTTAGGTTAAAGTTTGGACTAAAAAGGAATTTATATGCTTTTAAAAGACCTTTTTAAACGGCTTATCAATTTTATAACCTTTGTTGATATTCCCATTCGCAAAAAATTTCTCCTCTTCTGGGTCGGCTGTGCATTCTGGTTCGCGGTTATCTTTGTTGTTGCGCTATTGGGTATTCAGGATGCAACTTACCGCTTAATAAGTATTATCGCACTGTTAATAGCCCTGAGTTTGCTGACCCTCTTTGCTGTATGGATTTCCCGTGCATTTACAAGGCCGATAGAGGCTATGATAGAACAGATTGATATTCTTTCCGAGGGCGATATCGATCTGACGAAGAAGATAGAAATATTATCAAAAGATGAAATAGGTATTCTTTCCTCCCGCTTTAATAAGTTTTTGGATACTATACATGACATGAGTTCTTTTAAAAGGGTTGTGGAAGAGGATGATACCGCTGAGGATATATACGCAAGGCTGGGGAAGACAATCAATGAGAATCTGGCTCTGAAACCGTTTGTAATTTATGAGGTTTCTAACAGCAAGAATATCATGAGGCCGGTATATACAACAGCTCTTCATGAAGTGACAGAGGATTATTGTAATAGGGACATATTGGTAGACTGCAATCGCTGCAGGGCAAAAAAGACCGGCGAGGTTGTTTCTTCTTTTCCGTACCCCGGGATATGCAAGCACTTTTTTAAGAGTGGTGAAAGAAACCATATCTGTATCCCAATGATAATGGGCGGGAGTACCGGCGGAGTTTTTCAATTTGTCTTCGACAAGGCAGGCGAGCAAGAGGCCTTTGATGTAGTGAACAGGAAAGTTGTCAAGGCATCGAGATATATAAGGGAGGCAGTGCCTGTCCTTGAAGCAAAAAGGATGATGGACACTCTGAAAGAGTCCGCCCTGAGAGATGCTCTTACAGGCTTATATAACAGGAGATTCCTTGAGGAATATACCGAAACCCTGGTGGCCATATCACAGAGAAGGAATGCTCTGATGGGGTTACTTATGTGTGATTTAGACTACTTTAAAGAGGTCAATGATATATATGGTCATAATGTCGGCGATGCGATATTAAAAGAGACTGCAAATGTCATAAGGGAATGCGTGAGGGCATCTGATATGGTAGTGAGGTTTGGCGGCGAGGAATTTCTTGTAATCCTTATGGACATCAAGGAAGGCGAGGCAGAGGAGGTTGCAGAAAAGATAAGGAAGGCGATCGAAGATACCAAGATAAAAATACCGAGAGGGTTTATACAGAAGACGATCAGTATCGGTATCTCTGAGTTTCCTAAAGATACCCCTAAATTATGGCAGGCAATAAAATATGCTGATATAGGCATGTATAAGGCAAAAAATGCAGGCAGGAACAGGACTGTGAGATTCGCAAAGGATATGTGGACTGTTGAGGAATATTGAAATCATTGATTGATGAAATTCCCCTTAGTGAAATTAAATTTGTCCTCCTTGATATGGACGGTACTCTCCTTGATAAGTATTTCGATGATTATTTCTGGGAACACCTTGTGCCTGAAAAATATGCTGAGAAACATAATATAACTTTTGGTAAGGCAAAAGAAGAACTTTTAAAAAAGTATAAGCACCATGAGGGGACTTTAAACTGGACGGATATAGATTTCTGGTCAAGGGAGCTTGCTCTCGATATCCCTGCCTTAAAAGAGCAGATAAGACATATGATAGAGGTTCATCCGCATGTTGAGGATTTTCTGAGGATGCTGAGGAGACATAAGAAAAAGGTCTTTCTCGTTACAAATGCGCATTACAAAGTGCTTGCTCTGAAATTCAAAAAAACAGAGATAGGGAAATATTTTGATGATACAATAACCTCATGTGAGATGGGGTATCCGAAAGAGATGATCGAGTTCTGGAAGAAGGCGGAGAAAAGGCTTGGATTTGATAAGGAGAAGACCCTTTTTATAGATGATACAGAGGAAATATTGAGGACTGCAAGAGAGTTTGGAATCAAATATATACTTTATAAGGCAAAGGCAAGTTCTAAGATTAAACCAAAGCTTTCAAAAGATTTTTTGCATATCTTTGATTTCAAGGAGTTGATGGAGTAATTCCTAAGATGTCATTCCCGCTTGTCGGGAATCCTTCCGAAGAAGGATGCTGGACAAGCCAGCATGACAAAAAATATAGCGATGTATTTAGGGACATAGACATATGGACATAGAAATTGTTGATTTTTTGATTATCGGGAGCGGCGTTGCCGGATTAAGGGCTGCGATAGAGCTTGCACCTTACGGAAATGTCCTTGTTGCCACAAAGGATATGCCAAGAGAAAGCAGCACTGAATATGCCCAGGGAGGAATAGCAGTTGCGCTAAGTGATGAGGATAAGGTTGGGATACACTTTGATGATACACTCAAGGCCGGAGATGGCCTTTGCAGGGAGGAGGCTGTAAAGATATTGGTTGAAGAAGGGCCGGAGAGGATTCTTGAGCTTATTTCGTGGGGCGCTGAATTCGATAAAGAGGGAACAAAACTTGACTTTACAATGGAGGCTGCTCATTCAAGAAGAAGGGTTCTTCACTCGCATGGAGATTCCACAGGGAAGGAACTAGAGCGTGTTCTTATAAACAAGGTCCGCTCTTTTCCGTCGGTAAAAAAATATCCTTTTGCATTTACTGTAGATCTAATTGTAAAAGACGGCGAGTGCCATGGAGCCTACGTGCTGAAAAATAGAAAAATGAGCGCAGTTATTGCCAAGTCAACAATCCTGTGCACAGGAGGTGTGGGGCAGATATTTGCGAGAACAACTAATCCTATGGTAGCAACCGGAGACGGTATGGCGATTGCCTTTCGTGCAGGGGCAGTGCTTGAGGATATGGAGTTCGTGCAGTTTCATCCTACAAGCCTGTATTCGCCGTACGCCCCGCAATTTTTGCTGAGCGAGGCGATGAGAGGCGAGGGGGCAGTCTTAAAAAATATAAATAAAGAACCTTTTATGGAAAATTATCATAACGATGCGGAACTTGCGCCAAGGGATGTTGTCTCAAGGGCCATAATCTCTGAGATGGTCAGGACAGAGCGCAATCATGTATATCTTGATATGACTCATCTCGGGAAGGATTTTGTTAAGAAAAGATTCCCTAAAATTTATTCTACATGCCTTCAGTATAATATCAACATAACAGAGAACCTGATTCCTGTATCTCCGGCTGCCCATTATATGATGGGAGGAGTTAAAACTGATTTGAACTGTACTACAAGCATAAAGGAACTTTATGCAGCTGGCGAGGTTGCATGTACTGGTGTGCACGGTGCGAACAGGCTTGCAAGCAACAGTCTTCTTGAAGGGCTTGTTTATGGCGCGCGGGCAGGCAGATCAGCACGCGAGTCTGTAGTGAGCTTAAAAGAGTTGCAGCTTAAGGCTCAATATGCAACTCAGTATTCACCGGCATATCATTCTATCCCTGAGCATGACGAGATAAGAATGACACTGAGAAAACTTATGTGGGAGCGGGTAGGTATAATAAGATGCGGAGAGTCTCTTGAGGAGGCAAAAAAGAAACTCGCTGAATGGGCATTCATACTGGATAAGGCCTTTTACACAAGGCGGGAGCTTGAGTTAAAGAATATGCTTACGGTTGCAATGATAATTACCGAGGCAGCTCTTTTAAGGAAAGGAAGCGTGGGCGCGCATTACAGATCTGACTATAAAGAGAAAGGCAAAGACTGGCAGAAACATGTTGCATGCAGCAGAGAAGATGATAGAATGAAAGGGAGCATGGGATAACGGGCATCAGGTGCCAGGTCTTAGATGCCAGGTCAATACCTGAACCCTAAAACCTGAAACCTAGAACCTGAATTTATGGACATGAGAAAATCAAAGATAGTCTGTACGATAGGCCCCGCATCCTGGAGCAGGGGGATGATATCTTCCCTTATAAAAAAGGGGATGGATGTTGCACGGCTTAATTTCTCGCATGGCGACTATGAATCTCACAGGAAGGTCATAGGTTTTATAAGGGAGGAATCTAAAAAACTTAAAAAACCTGTTGCCATACTGCAGGACCTTCAGGGTATTAAAATCAGGGTAGGACTTATCACCGGCGGCTCTGTTGAACTCAAAAAGGGCGCAGAGATATTTCTCCATGGCGGAAAAGATATAAGCAGCGCTGAACATATATTCATCTCTTACCCTGCACTTAAAAAAGATGCCAAGATAGGCGAGAGGATACTTTTTGATGATGGATTGATTCAGGCACTCATAACAGGAAAAACAAGGGACGGTCTGAGGGCGAAGATTATTGAAGGGGGTATATTAAAAAATAAAAAGGGAGTGAATCTTCCTCATACTAAGACAAGTCTGTCATCTTTTACCGGCAAAGACAGGCAAGACCTTGATTTTGGCCTTAAGATGGGCATTGATTATGTTGCACTTTCATTTGTCAGGAGCGCGGGAGATATAAGAGTTGTAAAAGAATGGCTTAAAAAAAGGCACACGACATTGCCCATTATAGCGAAGATTGAAAAACCTGAGGCTCTTGATGACATTGATAATATACTCTCTGAGGTGGAAGGGATAATGGTTGCAAGAGGAGACCTTGGAGTTGAGATATCCCCTGAAGAGGTGCCCATGCTCCAGAAGACCCTTATCCTCAGGGCGAATGAGAAAGGAAAGCTTGTGATAACAGCCACGCAGATGCTCGAATCAATGACAGAGCATACCAGGCCGACAAGGGCCGAGGCAACAGATGTGGCAAACGCCGTGCTTGACGGTACGGATGCCTTGATGCTTTCCGCTGAGACAGCAACCGGCAAACATCCCCTGGAAGCAGTCAGGATGATGGATAAGATTATAAGATTTACAGAGTCTAAGTTTTCCGAATACCGGGGTCATCCTCTCGGAGAGTCGAGTCTACGACACATAGAAGGACTTGATTCGCATTTTTCGGATTTTTCCAGTGCTGTTGCTGAGGCGGCATGTTCCGCAGCAGAAGAAATCAAGGCAAAGGCCATAATCGCATTCACTCAATCGGGGTTCACGGCAAGGCTTGTTTCCAAGTTTCGACCAAAAGTTCCTGTAATAGCGTTTACTCCTGATAGCAAGATAAAGCGCAGGATGTCTTTATACTGGGGAGTGACGCCGATGCTAATAAGGCATCTGGCAAGCACTGATGCTATGATAAAAGAGGTTGAAACATCTCTGATTTATTCTAAGATTGCCGGAAAAGGTGATAGTATTGTTATTACGGCTGGCTCACCCATGGGAACTCCAGGAAAAACAAATCTTATGAAATTGCATACGGTTGGCGAATAGTTATTTGCTGTTTCCCAATCGTATTTTAAGTTCCGAAACAATGTCTTTGTATTGCGCAGGCGCAATTTTTATGAATTCTCTATAGTAAACAGATGCCTTATCTTTTTTCCCCACGCTTTCCAGTGAAAGCGCAAGATTATAGTATAATTCAACGGTTTGACTGCCCTTTATGAGAGCTGTTTCATACATATTTATTGCTTTTTCATAATCGCCTCTTAAAAAATATATATTACCGACAGCGTTGAACAATTCTATTTGGTTAGGATTGAGTTGGAGCGCAATCTGCCATTCGCGCATTGCCTTATCCAGAAACCCTGCTTTTCTGTATGCATCACCGAGAGCGAAATGGCCCAATAAAGAATTGGGTGATTTCTCCACGATTTTCTCAAAAAGAGTGATGTTAGTCGTCCATATCCTGTTTGCATAAACGGTTATAGCCGAAAATATACCTGTTATCAATATGGCTCCGATCAACACATATCTTTTCCCTTTATCTCCACTGAGACTTATGACAGCTGCAACTGCAAAAAGGGAAAACAGCATTGCAGGCACATATAAAAACCTCTCTGCTATAGATGACAGGTCCTGCCCTGCAGGGAATGTATTCACCCGCCATATAACAGGCAATAGCATTATAAATGGAAATGATATCAGGAAGAGCATGGTATTGTCTTTTCTTAGCTTGAAGAGCAGATAGGATATTGATATAAGGAGCATTATTGCAATAATGACCTTTGGCTCAAATATGGATGAATACCACCTCGCAGGGTAAAACAGGCTTAAAGGATAGGGGATTGAAAGAAGCCTTATGTAATCAAGGGTTGCAACAGCCATTGTGAGAATCCTGGTAAATACCGGCTCTGATACCTTCATGCCCAGAACAGTATCGAGGGTCATAATACGAAGTATAAGATATACACCGATAAGTGCAAAATAAGGTATTATCTCGATCAGCCCTTTTTTAAGGCCTTTTTTATGTGTTGTAAGAATAAGAAGTGCAAAAGGGAACATAACAGCAGGTTCTTTTGAAAGAAGCGCAAGAAAGAATGTAATAAGGGAGAGGTATTTCTTTTCTCTGAGATAAAAGTAAAGCGCCAGAATCACAAATAACCCGAATATCACCTCTCCTGAAGCTGCCCTGCCGACAGACTCATTGTGAACGGGATGAACAGCAAATATGGAGGCAGCAATGAGTGATATCAGTTCCTTGTTCTTTTCATCAGCAAATAAAAACAGTCCGGTCCTGTAGAGAATTATTACAGCAATTAAATGGGCAAATATATTTATCAGGTGAAAGCCGGTAGGGTTTAATCCCCATGCCTTATAGTTAAGCACAAATAGAAGTGATACCATCGGCCTGTAGTAGACCTGCTTATATTCGGCATAACCGGCCATTTTCCACATGGGTTTTATAAAAATCGAGGGGATCTCATTTATCGGGAGGTTAATTCTGGGATTTTCTACAATAAGCCCGTAGTCATCCCATACGAATGAATTCTGAATGGAATTTGCAAATGCAAGCGCAACAAGCAGTATAAGGATGATATAGTATTTCATGAATATCTTTAAAGTATTTTTTGCCAGGGCATAAATTAAGGCATTTTTATGTCATAAGTCTTAATTTTGCGGTGAAGATTGCTTCTTTCTATATCCAAAATTTCTGCTGTCTTAGATATGTTCCAATTGTTTTCCCCGAGTTTTTTTATAATATAATCTTTTTCAAAGGCATCTCTTGCATCCTTGAGTGTTTTATATGTGAAATAGTTTAAGGTTTCATCTTCGCCCGGCATGAACAGATTCTTGCTGGTTATTGTATTTGAAGGCGTCATTATGACAAGCCTTTCAATAACATTCTTTAATTCCCTTACATTGCCGGGCCAGTCGTATGACTTAAGGCTTTCCAGCGTCTCCGGTATTATCTTCTTGGCGTGCTTGCCATATTCTGCTCCAAGGGATTCAAGAAAGTATTCAACGAGGAGCGCTATATCCTCTTTTCTTTCTCTTAATGGCGGGATAAATAAAGGTATGACGTTTAACCTGAAATAAAGGTCTTCCCTGAAGTTGCCTTTTTTGACCTCTTCCCTTAGGTCCTTATTTGTGGCGGCAATAATTCTGACATCAACAGTTATATTCTTATTGCCTCCAACCCTTTGAAATTCCTGGGTCTCTATAACCCGCAATACCTTTGCCTGAGTCTGCAATGACATATCGCCTATCTCATCGAGGTACAAGGTTCCTTTGTCTGCAAGCTCAAATTTTCCGTTCTTTTTTTCAAAGGCCCCTGTAAAAGATCCCTTTTCGTGGCCGAACATCTCGCTCTCTATCAGTTCCTGGGGTATGGCAGCGCAATTTACTTCAATAAAAGGCTTTTCATTTCTTGTACTTTTCTCATGCAGCAGCCGTGCAACAACTTCTTTGCCTGTGCCGCTTTCACCAAATATCAGGACACGACTATTGCTCCGGGCAGCCATCTCTACCTGTTCTTTTACTTCTTTTATTTTTTGCGATTCTCCGACAAGTTTCCATTTTTTTATCAGATTTTCTTTAAGCACTATGTTTTCCATCTCAAGAGTTCTTTTTTCGAGAGCCCTTTTGGCTACAAGCACTACCTTTTCAAGAGAGAGCGGTTTTTCCA
>Ga0265296_1004454_pt1 | contig 12188 bp, 9 predicted proteins | sample MunlanPumphouse1_FD_189073 | JGI IMG/M metagenome (GOLD analysis project Ga0265296, IMG submission 189073) | Groundwater microbial communities from a municipal landfill in Southern Ontario, Canada - Pumphouse #1 | ecosystem: Environmental > Aquatic > Deep subsurface > Groundwater | place: Canada... | reverse complement strand
CCGGTCGAGCAGCCGCTTGCCGCGCCGCCGGATCATCGTGTTGAACAGCGGCGGCAGGAACCGCTTGACCGTGTAGGCGACGCGGCCGTCGCGATCGGTGAGGATCAGGAACCGCTTGGCGGCGACCTGGGCCTGGATCGTCGCGGCGATCCGCTCGGCCGGGATGTCGGACGCCGTGACCAGCCGCTCCATCAGCTGCTGGACCGCGGGATCGGGCGTCCGGAACGTCGTCGCCAGCCCGGTGCGGAAGAAGCTCGGGCAGACCACCGAGGTCGTGATCCCGGCCGGCTCGAGCTCGAACCGCAGGGTCTCCGACAGCGACACGACCGCCGCCTTGACCACGTTGTACGACGCCATCAGCGGCGGGTTGACCAGGCCCGCGAGCGAGGCGACGTTGACCACGTGCCCGTGCCCCTGCTCGGTGAACAGCGGGACGAAGGTCGCCGCCCCGCGGATCACGCCCTTGAGGTTGATGTCGATGATCCAGTCCCAGTCCTCGATCGGCGTCCGGGCGAAGCTGCCCCCGGTCGCGACCCCGGCGTTGTTGACCAGCACGTCGAGTCCGCCCCAGGCCGCGACGCACCGCTCGCGCGCCGTGTTCCAGTCGTCGGCCGAGCGCACGTCGAGGACCTGGCTGAGCACGCGGTCGCCGGCGTTCAGCGCGGTCACCGCCTGCTCCAGCGCGGCGGCGTCGACGTCGGTCAGGAAGACCCGCCACCCGGCGTCGGCGTAGCGCCGCGCCAGCGCCAGGCCGAGCCCGGACGCCGAGCCGCTGATCAGGATCCGTTGACTCATGCGCGCAGCCTACTCGCGGTAGCGCCCTTGCGCACGCGCTTCGCGGTCGGGAGCGCGTGCGCAGAAATCGACCCTCAGGCGAACGGGCTGCGCACACGCCGGATGGCGAGCATCGAGTGCGAACCGCGTCGTCTGAGCTGCGCCACCCGCGGCAGGTCAGTCGGCCGACGCCAGCGGCAGCCGGACCGTGAACTCGGCTCCGCCGCCGTCCCGACCGCCGGCGAGGTTGCGCGCGGTCACGGTGCCGCCGTGGGCCGCGACCACCGCGGCGACGATCGCCAGGCCCAGTCCAGCGCCGTCCCGACCCCGGGTCCGGCCGGCCTCGGCCCGCCAGAAGCGGCCGAAGAGCACCTCCGGATCCTCGGTCGGCAGGCCGTCGCCGCCGTCGCGGACCACCAGCCGCACGTGGTCGCCGTCGTGCTCGGCAGCCACCGTGACCGGTGTCCCCGGCGGGGTGTGAACCAGGGCGTTGCGGGTCAGGTTGGCCAGCACCTGGCGCAGCCCGGCCTCGTCGCCCCAGACCACCGCGGGCCCGTCGGTGACCGCGCTGATCGGCCGGGCCGGATCGGTCGCCGCGGCGTCGCGGACCGCGTCGTCGACCAGGGTCGCGACGTCGACCTCGGCCTTCGGCGCGTCGGGCGCCTCGTCGAGTCGGGCGAGCGTCAGCAGGTCCTCGACCAGCCGCCCCATCCGCGTGGCCTCGTCCTCGATCCGGCCCATCGCGCGGGCCAGGTCGTCGGGTTCCTTGACCGCCCCGACGCGGAACAGCTCGGCGTAGCCGCGGATCGAGACCAGCGGGGTGCGCAGCTCGTGCGACGCGTCCGAGAGGAACTGCCGCAGCCGCCCCTCGCTCGCCTCGCGCTCGGCGAACGCCCGCTCCAGACGGCCGAGCATGCCGTTGAGCGCCCCGCCGAGCCGGCCGACCTCGGTCCGCGGATCGTCGTCCTCGACCCGGCGGCCCAGGTCGCCCGCCGCGATCGCGGCGGCGGTGTCGGCCATCCGGTCCAGCGGCCGCAGGCCGATCCGGACCAGCGCCCAGGCCAGCCCCGTCAGCAGCAGCAGCGCCCCGGCGATCACCAGGGCCTCGGTGCGCAGCAGGCTCGTCAGGGTGTCGTCGACGTCGCTCAGCGGCACCGCCGCGACCAGCGCTCCGCTCGCTCCGGGCGGCGAGCGGACCAGCACGCGGTAGCGCAGGTCGTCGTCGCCCGCGGCGTCGACGGTGAACGGCGGCCCGGGTTGCAGCACGTCCGGCAGATCCGGCACCGCCGAGCTCTCGCCCCCGTACTCGCGGATCGGCGTCAGCGGGGTCCCGAGCAGGCGTCCGTCGGCGCCGCGCAGCTCGCCGTAGGTGCCCGGCGGCAGGTTCGGCGCGGGTCGTCCGGGGCCTCCGGATCGCGGACCGCCCCCGCGGTCGCCGCGGACGTCGCGGTCGCCGGGCGGACGCGGCACCACTCCGGGGGCCCCCAACGGACCGACCGGTCCCCCGTCGTTGACGATCTCCAGCTGGCGGGCCACCCCGCCGATCGACGACTCCAGCTGCGCGTCGACCTGGTCGAGCAGCGCGGATCGCTGACTCGTGTAGGTGACCGCGGCGAGCGCGACCATCGCCACCGCCGTGAGCACGAACAGCGTCGCGATCAGCCGGGTGCGCAGGGTCATCCGGCGGTCCTCGGGGCGCGCAGCGCGTAGCCGACGCCGCGCACCGTGTGGATCAGCGGCACGCCATCCGGCTCGACGTCGAGCTTCTTGCGCAGGTAGCTGACGTAGGTCTCCAGCACCCGCGCGTCGCCGCCGAAGTCGTAGTCCCAGACGTGGTCGAGGATCTGCGCCCGGGTCAGGACGCGGCGCGGGTTGCGCAGCAGGAAGCGCAGCAGCCGGTACTCGGTGTCGGTCAGCTCGATCGGGACGTCGGCCCGCAGCACCTCGCGGGTGTCCTCGTCGAGCGCGAGGTCCTCGAATCGCAGCACCGGCGAGGATTCCTCCTCGGTCTGGCCGGTGCGGCGCAGGATCACCCGGATCCGCGCGACCAGCTCCTCGAGCGAGAACGGCTTGGTCACGTAGTCGTCGCCGCCGCTGGTCAGTCCGCGCAGCTTGTCCTCGGTCGCGTCGCGGGCGGTCAGGAAGACGATCGGCACGTGGCCGCGCTGGGCGCCCAACCGCTCGGCGACGTCGAACCCCGTCATGTCCGGCAGCATCACGTCGAGCACCATGATCTGCGGGCGGAAGGCCTCGACCTGCTCCAGCGCCTCGCCGCCGGTCGCGGCCGTCGCCACGGTGAAGCCCTGGAACCGCAGCGCCATCGTGACGACGTCGACGATGTTCGGCTCGTCGTCGACCACCAGGACGCGGGGTCCGGCGGAATCCTCCTGACCGTTCATACGGGGAGTATCACCGCCGAACCTGGGAGCTTCCTGGGAACGGACGAAGGGTGGGCGGCGGCAGGCGGCCGCGGGACGGCGTGCGGGCGGATCGCCGTAGAGGTTGAGCACGTTCTGCGTGCTCAACCTCGACGGCGTCCGAACGTCCCGGCCCGTCGGTGAGGGGCGTCCGGCTCAGCCGCGCGGGCGAGCCGCCGCCCCTCGCCTCAGACGATCAGAGCACCGGCGGCTTCGGCAGGCACGGCACGAGCGCCACGCTGCCGGGCGTCAGCGCCCGACGCACGATCGCCGAGATCCGCGGCCCGAAGCTCATCGACAGGTGGTCGCCGAAGTCGATCGGGCAGCCGTCCTGGACCGTGATGTTCTGGACCGTCGCGCCCGGGCCGGCCGTCAGGAAGGTCGACGCGTAGGGCGTCGTGACCTCGTCGTACTTCGTCGCGATCACCGTGTAGTCGATCCCCGGCACCGTGTCGCCACCGGCGTTCAGCGTCGTCAGGAAGCTCGATCCGACGACCTGCTGGATCGCGGCCTGTCCGAGGAACGGCTGCGCGACGCCGAGCAGGTTGAGCGTGTTGCCGAGGCTGCCGATCCCGCTGAGCGTCGTCCCGTGGTGCGTCGCGCCGAGCGTGACCAGCTTGCGCACCTTGCTCGCCCCGCCCTCGAACTTCAGGTACTGGCGAGCCATCAAGCCGCCCTGCGAGTGCCCGACGATGTCGACCTTGGCGACCCCCGTCGACGTCCGTACGGCGTCGACGAACGTCGCGAGCTCCTTCGCCGACTGGCCGATGTCGCTCGTCCCCTTGAGCGACGGCAGCAGGCCGAGCGCGCTGTTGGCGTCGTCACCGTAGTTCAGCGCGTAGACGCAGTACCCGGCGGCTTTCAACCGTGGCGAGAGCGACGCCCAGTTGTCATACCGGTTCTCCCAGGTGCCGTGGACCAGCACGACCGGACGCGGCCGCGCGCTGCTCGGCCGGCACGACCAGTCGTTCGCTCCCGGCGTGTCGGCGTTCGGGACGAGCAGCGAATAGGAGAAGGCGGCCGCGAAGCTGTCGGTCGCCGGACCGGCGGCCGACGCCGCGGTGGCTCCGGCCGTCAGGCAGACGGCGGTCGCCGCCAGGGTGCCGAGCGTGCGGGTGATCGAGATGCGCATTTCGGGTTCCTCGTGTTCGTGTCTTGGTACGCGACGCCGCCGATCGGCGTCGCTAGTCGGTCCCCGCTGCGCATATGGAAACGACCCTATCCACGAAGGTGCACGGGTGTCAACCAGACACGCCGAGGGACGACCGGTCGGGGTGGAGCACGCAGGGCGTGTCGAGGGTCGAGCTACCGCCCCCCTCACCCGGCGGATGGACGACGCCGACCGGTTGACGTCGTCCGTCCAGCGGAGGTCGAGCGACGACCGGTCGTCGCTCACCGGGCCGCAGCCACCGTCGCCCTCCGCGTCCACGCCGCCCGACCCGCCGACTAGGCTGCTCGTCACCGTGTCGCTTCCCCTGTCGCCGCCGTTCGCCCCGCAGCTCGCGAAGACCCGAACCGCCCTGCCCGAGGGCGACAACTGGGCCTACGAGCCGAAGTGGGACGGCTTCCGCGCGATCGCCTTCGTCGACGGCGACGCGCTCGTGCTGCTGTCGCGCGGCGGTAAGGACCTGGTCCGGTACTTCCCCGAGCTGACCTTCCCGCCGGGGCGCTACGTGCTCGACGGCGAGATCGTGATCGATGCCCTGTCCGTCGAGCGCGGCGGCGGGACGATGCCGGAGGGCGCCGCCGAGGACCCGCAGAACTTCAACGCGCTGTCGCAGCGGATCCACCCCGCGGCGTCGCGGATCGAGCGGCTGTCGCAGGAGATCCCGGCCCGCTACGTCGCCTTCGACCTGCTCGCCCGCGACGACGAGTCCCTGCTCGACCAGCCGTACGCCGAGCGGCGGACCGCGCTCGAGGCCTGGCTGGCCGGCGACGGCGGGGTCGACTTCTCCGGGTCGGTCGTCGACCTGACCCCGTCGGTGCTGAGCGTCGCCGAGGCCGAGCCGTGGCTGCGCGAGACCGAGGGCGTGGTCGCGAAGGAGCGCGACGCGCCGTACCTGCCCGGCGCCCGCAAGGGCATGGCGAAGGTCAAGCGGATGCGGACCTGCGACGCGGTCGTCGTCGGCTGGCGTCCCGGCAAGGAGGAGCAGACCGTCGGCTCGCTGATCCTCGGGCTCTACACCCCCGACGGCGAGCTGCGCGTGGTCGGCCACACGTCGGGCCTGAAGGCCGCCGAGAAGCGTGGGCTGATCGAGACGTTGGCCCCCTACGCCAGCGGCGAGACCGGCACCGCCGAGCCGAGCCGCTGGAAGTCCGGCAAGGACCTGGAGTGGACCGGACTTCGGCCCGAGCTGGTGGTCGAGGTCAGCTTCGACCAGGTCTCGGGCGGCCGGATCCGCCACGGCGCCAAGCTGCTGCGCTGGCGCGACGACAAGCCGCCGGCCGAGTGCACGATCGACCAGGTCGAGGGGCTCTAAGGCGGGAGCGAGGCCCGGGTCCGCGTCGACTTGTGCCAGCCCGGGCGGCAGAAGGCACCGCGCTCGACGAGACCGCCGGTCCCCCAATCCGGGCCGCGGTGCCGTATTCCGATCTACGCGGTAGAAGGCACCACCCCCGCCTCGACCGCCGCTTCGCGGTAGGCCGCGGCCAGCGTGTCGACGGTCTCGTGGGCGTTCAGCCCGCTCGGGTTGGGCACGACCCAGAGCGCCGCGCCGCCGAACCGCCCGGCCAGGTCGAGCGAGTCGGGCTGGCGGCCGGGGACGGCCTTGCGCTCGTTGAAGGCGTCGCGGTAGGCGGTGATCCCGGCGACCGCGACGACCTTCGGCCGGTGCTCGGCGACGAACCGGGTCAGCCGTTCGCCGCCCTCGCGCAGCTCCTCGCGCGAGAGCTCCGACGCCCGCACCGTGGCGCGCCGGACCAGGTTGGTGATCCCGATCCCCCGTTCGACCATGTGCGCGCGGTCGGCGTCGGTCATCCCGGCGGACCGGTCGATCTCGTAGCCGGTGATTCCGGCCTTGGCGAGCGCCGGGTAGAAGCGGTTGCCCGGGTGGGCGAAGTGGGTCTGGACCGCGGCGGTCCACAGCCCCGGGTTGATCCCGACGAACAGCAACTTCAGGCCGGGACCGATCAGGTCCGGCACCTCGACGTCCCGGAACTGCTCCAGCTCGGCGCGCGTGAACCCCATGCCCAGGGATGATGGCGGTTGCGCTACTCCTTGGGTTTCTTCGCCCGACTCGGCTGGACCCGCTTCGGCTCGCCCTCCTGTTTGGCGAAGTTCGGCGGCCACGGCGCGTCGCCCAGGCCGCCCTCCTCGTCGCGACGCGAGAGGTCGAGCAGCTGGTCGAGCGAGCCGGCGTGCTCGTCGATCGTGGCGTGCGGGTCGCCGTGCTCGGCCAGCAGCGCCGGCACGGTGTCCAGCCGGAAGTCGCCCAGCTCGGCGTCGGGGACCTGGTCCCAGGTCAGCGGCATCGAGACCCGCGCGTCCGGGGTCGGGCGCACCGACCAGGCCGACGCGACGGTGCGGTCGCGGGCGTTCTGGTTGTAGTCGAGGAAGACGCCGTGGCGCTCCTCCTTCCACCACTTCGAGGTCGCCAGGTCCGGCACGCGCCGCTCGACCTCGCGGGCCAGCGCCAGCGCGGCGCGGCGGACGCCGGTGAAGTCCCACTCCGGATGGATCCGCACGTTGACGTGGATCCCGCGCGACCCCGAGGTCTTGGGGAAGCCGACCAGCCCGTGGTCGTCGAGCACGTCCTTGACCACCATCGCGACCGTGCGAACGTCGTCCCACGGCACGTCGGGCTGGGGGTCGAGGTCGACGCGCAGCTCGTCGGGATGATCGAGATCGGCGCGACGGACCGGCCACGGGTTGAAGTCGATCACGCCCAGCTGAACCGCCCAGATCAGGTGCGCGCCGTCGTTGATCACCAGCTCGCGCGCCTCGCGGCCGCTGGGGAACTTGACCGTTGCGGTCTGCAGCCAGTCGGGCGCGGTGTCGGGCACGCGCTTCTGGAAGAACGGCTTCTTGGTGATCCCGTCGACGAACCGCTTGAGCGACCCGGGCCGCTCGCGCAGGTGCAGCACGGCCGCGTCGGCGACGGCCACGTAGTACTCGGCCAGGTCCAGTTTGGTGATCGCCCGCTCGGGGCCGAGACCGTCGTCGCGGTCAGCCGCCGCCGGAAAGTACACCTTGCTCGGGCTGGAGAGCCGCATCTCGCGACCCGCGACCTCGATCGTCGTCTCCTCGCGCGCCATCGTCGGAGCCTCTCACCTGTGCCGGCCCGGGTCCATCGGCGGGCGACGTCGTGCGTACCGCGTCCGTCGCCGGCTGCCAGCCCGGCCCGCGCAGCATGAATCCGAACCGGTCCCGCCAACGGCGAGCGCGGCGGACGTCGCGGAACATCGCGACCCACTCGTGGTAGCCGACCTTCACCGGGTTGTACGTCTCGATGTTCGTCGTCAGGCCGTAGACGACCCGCTCCTGCTCGGCCTGGAAGGTCCCGAACATCCGGTCCCAGATGATCAGGATCCCGCCGTAGTTCCTGTCCAGGTACTTGTCCTGGACGCCGTGGTGGACCCGGTGGTGGCTGGGCGTGTTGAAGATCAGCTCGATCGGCCGTGGCAGCGTGCGCACGGCCTCCGTGTGGAGCAGGAACTGGTAGAGCAGGTTCCAGCTCTGGGCCAGCAGGATCGCCCACGGCGGGAACCCGATCACCGCCAGCCAGAGCCAGAAGATCGGCGCGGTGAACGGCGACCAGTCCTGGCGCAGCGCCGTCGACAGGTTGTAGTGCTGCGACGAGTGGTGGACGACGTGGGTCGCCCAGAGCATCCGCACCCGGTGGTGCCCGCGGTGGTACGCGTAGAACGAGAGGTCCTCGGCGAAGAACAGCAGGACCCAGGCCCACCAGGTGTCCATCGGCATCTTCAGCGGCGAGAGCTCGTAGACCGCGACGAAGACGACCAGCGCGACGATCTTGACCAGCGCCTTGAAGCCGAGGCTGCCGATCCCCATCGAGAGGCTGGTCGCGGTGTCCTTCGGCGCGTAGCCGACCGGCGCGTCCGGGTCGGCCGCGTGCTCGTGCGCGGCGTGGCGCAGCACGACGATCTCGATCGCCAGGAAGAGCAGGAAGAAGGGGATGGCGGCGATGATCAGCTGGTCCACGACGGGCTCCGCGGTCGACCGGTCCTGGTTGGACCAGTTGCAACTGGTTGTACCAGTTGGTCGCGGACGGCGTCAAGCGGGCCCGGCTCTGCAAGGTCACCCCTCCGACGGCACCGTGCAGCGCACGACCCGCATAGCGAGCCGGAGACTGCACGGCCACGCCAGATACGGCACCGTGCAGCGCACGACCCGCATAGCGAGCCGGAGACTGCACGGCCACGCCAGATACGGCACCGTGCAGCGCACGACCCGCATAGCGAGCCGGAGACTGCACGGCCACGCCGAGCGCCGAACCGTGCAGCGTCCGACCCGGTCGGGCCAGACCGGCCCTAACCCAGGGCGTCGACGTCGCGCCCGAGCTGGGCGTCGACGATTGCCGCGACCGTCTCCGCGTCGCCCTCGCGCACCGCGGCCGCCAGCTCGCGCAGCCGGTCGGCGTCCGCGGGCACGACCGCCTCGCGGACCCCCGGGAACGCCGCGACCGCGTCGACCAGCGAGTTGAGCATCAGCCGGTAGGCCAGGTTGCCCGATCCGGCGACGACCGCGTGCCAGAGCTTCTCGTAGCGCTCGGTCACCAGATCGACGGGCTTGCCGACCACGGCGGCGACGTCCTCGGCCAGCCCGGCGATCCGCTCGCGCTCGTCCGGCCCGACCGCCGCCACGCAGCGCCGCGCCGCGTCGACGCCGATCAGCTGACGGACCTCCAGCACCGACCGCACCACCTCGGCCGGCACCACCGTGCCACCGCTGACCAGGTCCAGCAACAGGTCCATCCCGCCGTGGTCGCGCCAGTCCTGCACGCGGGTCGGTCCGCCGTGGGTGATCCGGATCAGTCCGGCCTGCTCCAGCCGCTTGAGCGCCTCGCGGACCGCGTGGCGGTTGACCTTGAGGTCGACCGCGAGCACCCGCTCGGACGGCACGGCGTCCCCCGGCGCCAGCGTTCCTTCGAGGATCGAGGCCCGCAGTCGGTCGTGAACGACATCGGAGACCCGGCGGTTGGGGGGAACAACGGGCACCCTCGGGTTTGTATCAGCGCGGAACGGGGTACGGACTCCCCCATCGGCCCCCGACCGCCGCCTCGGGCGCGGTCAGGGCCCGCCAGCCCTCGGAGCCGCCGCCCCGAACGCGATCAGGCCCCGTCGGTGCTCGACGCGGGCTCGTGGTCGCCGGCCACGGTGATCAGCACCGACGACGACGCGCCCCGCGAGGCCCCGTCGCCGGCGACCGTGCTCGACGTCCGCGACCTCCGCCGCCACCAGCCCGTGGCCAGCGAGACCGCCACGCCGGCCCCGACGCCGATCGCCAGGTTGTGGGTCGCGACCGTCGTCCCCGTGGTCACGATCATCGCGAGCACCTCGCCGCGGGGCGCCATCCGCAGGTTGCGCGGGTCGACCTCGCGCCAGGCGAACGTGACGAAGGCGATCGAGACCATCACCGCGCCGAGCGCCGCCATCGGGATCGCCGCGACCTCGTCGCCGAAGACCATCACCAGCAGCAGCAGGAACGCGCCGGCGGTGAACGTCGAGAGTCGCGTGCGCCCGCCGCTGCGGACGTTGATCACCGTCTGCCCGATCATCGCGCAGCCCGGCATCCCGCCGAAGAACCCGGTGATCACGTTGGCGATCCCCTGACCACGGGTCTCGCGCGCCTCGTCGGTCGTCGTCGCGGTCATCTGGTCGACCAGCCGCGCCGTCAGGAGCGACTCGAGCAGCCCGACCAGCGCCAGCGTGAACGCGTACGGCGCGATGATCCCCAGCGTCTCCCAGGTCAGCGGGACCGACGGGATCCCCAGCACCGGCAGCGCGGAGGGCATCTCGCCCTCGTCGCCGACGTTCGGGATGTCGACGCCGAAGACGACGACCACCACGGTCAGCACGCCGATCGCGACCAGCGGCGCGGGGACCGCGGAGACGATCCGCGGCAGCACGACGATGATCGCCAGCACCGCGGCGACGACCAGCCAGCCGGCCGTTCCCCCACCGGTGATGTGCGGGATCTGCGCCGCGAAGATCAGGATCGCCAGGCCGTTGACAAAGCCCGTCATCACTGCGGGCGAGACGAACCGCATCAGCCGCTGGGCGCCGACCAGGCCGAGCGTCACCTGGATCGCCCCGGCGAGGATCGCGGCCGCGAACAGGTACTCCTGGCCGTGGTCGCGGACCAGCGAGACGACGACCAGCGCCATCGCGCCCGCCGCCGCGGAGACCATCGCGGGGCGGCCGCCGACGATCGCGATGCTGATCGCCATCGTCACCGACGCGAACAGCCCGACCTTCGGGTCGACCCCCGCGAGGATCGAGAACGAGACGACCTCGGGGATCAACGAGAGCGCGACGACCAGGCCGGCCAGCAGCTCCACGCGGATCGTGCGCGCGGAAGGCAGTCGGGCGACCAGCGAGGTCGTGCGATCGACGGGGGACATCAGCCGGCGAACGGTAGCGCCGGACCACCGTCGACCGCTGTGCGTCTGCTCCTCGGCGGCCTAGGTCGCGGAAGATTCGCCGTGCTCCCGCGGCTCGCTCCCGACCTCTCGCGGCTCGCCGTCCTTCCCCGGCCGCTCTCGCGCCGCGTGCGAGAACAGCAGGCTGCCGAGCGTCACCGCGATCACCGACGCCACCAGCACGCCGATCTTCGCCTCGTCGCGCAGCATCGCGTCGTCGAACGCGAGGTCGGCCACGAACAGCGAGACGGTGAACCCGATCCCGGCCAGGCCGCCCGCGCCGAGCGCGTGGCGTTCGCGCATCGCCCCGGGCAGCCGCCCGCCGAACCGCACCGCCAGCGTCGTGCTCAGGGAGATCCCGAGCAGCTTGCCGACGACGAGTCCGACGATCACGCCGATCGTGACCGGGGACGTCAGGGCCCGCTCGAAGACCCCGTCGCCGAACGCCACGCCCGCGTTGGCCAGCGCGAACAGCGGGATCACGACGAAGCTCGACCACGGGTGGATCGCCATCTGGAACCGCTCGTTCGGGGTCAGCGCATCGGCCCCGCCCGCCCCGTCGGCGCGAGGACGGACGACCACGATCAGCCCCATCACCACGCCGGCGATCGTCGGATGGATCCCCGACTGCGTGGTCGCGATCCACAGCGCCAGGCCCGCGACCAGGTAGAACGGCCAGCCCCAGCCCCCCGGCCGACGTGCCTCGCCGAACCGCACCAGCAGCACGGTCACGACCACGATCGCCACCGCGGCGCCCAGCCAGACCAGGTTGACCGCGCCGGCGTAGAAGATCGCGATCACCACGATCGCGCCGATGTCGTCGACGATCGCCAGGGTCAACAGGAAGAGGCGGGTGCCGGCCGAGACGCGCGACCCGAGCAGCGCCATGGCGCCGAGCACGAAGGCGATGTCGGTCGCCATCACGATCCCCCAGCCGTGGGCTCCGGGACCGCCCGCGTTGATCGCGACGTAGAGCAGCGCGGGCACGACCATCCCGGCCAGCGCGGCGATCGCGGGGATCGCCGCGACTCGTGGGTTGCTGAGGTCGCCGAAGGCCAGCTCGCGGCGGACCTCCAGCCCGACCACGAAGAAGAACAGCACCATCAGGCCGTCGTTGACCCAGTGGCCGAGGTCGTGGTCGATCGCCAGGTCGCCGATCCCCAGCTTCAGCTCGGTCGACCACAGGTCGACGTACGACGACGCCCACGGCGAGTTCGCCCAGACCAGGGCGACGACGGTGGCGACCAGCAGCAGGCTGGCGCCGCCGACCTCGGTGCGGAGGAAGGCGAGCAGCGATCGTTGGGACGAGGCCGGGGGGCCGGGGTCGGGCGCGTTGGTGGTCACGGGAGCTTTCGGGGTCGACAACGAGTGTCGCCGACCAGTCTTCCCGGCACGC
>Ga0265296_1004452_pt1 | contig 12190 bp, 7 predicted proteins | sample MunlanPumphouse1_FD_189073 | JGI IMG/M metagenome (GOLD analysis project Ga0265296, IMG submission 189073) | Groundwater microbial communities from a municipal landfill in Southern Ontario, Canada - Pumphouse #1 | ecosystem: Environmental > Aquatic > Deep subsurface > Groundwater | place: Canada... | reverse complement strand
CATAATTTATATTCCCAATATCTTGATTAATCTATCATATTTCACTTTTCTTTCTGGTTTTGATGGAGCGCCGGATTTGAGACCAAAACAGCCAAAAGCATAAGCTAAATCAGCAATAAAATCATCATCAGTTTCTTCACCTCTGTGGCTTATAATAAGTTCAATATTATTTTCCCGAGCCAATTGCATTGTTTCTAGTGTTTCAGTTAAAGTACCAATTTGATTTGGTTTTATAATCATAGCATTGATACTTTTTTCTGTTATCGCTTTTTCGAGAAGTAAAGTATTTGTAACTGTCAAATCATCCCCCACCACCAAAAGACCTTTGTTGTTCTCTTTTAATTTCCTAAAATCATTAAAATCCTCTTCGTCAAAAGGATCTTCAATAGAAAGTAAATCAAATTCAACAATTAAATCATTATAAATTTTCATTAATTCTTCTTTCGAGATTTCCTTACCATCAACTTTGTATGTTCCTTCATTATAAAAAGATGACGCCGCTACATCCAAAGCCAATCGTACTTTTCCCTTTAGTCCATTTTCTTTAATTGCCCTACTTAAATATTCAAGTGGTTTTTTTATGTCACTTATTTGGGGCGCAAAACCACCCTCGTCACCTAAAACAACAGATTTTTCTCCTAATTCTTTCACTATCATTTCTTTCAATGTATTTTGTATCTTAATGCCAATTTCCACTGCTTCATTCACATAATCAATATCGGGCACAATGTGATATTCTTGAAAGGCCAGAATATTACTGGTATGTCTACCTCCCTCAAGTAAATTCATATAAAGATATGGAACTTTTCTGGAGGGTTTTATTTCTTTCAGAGTTCGCAAATATTCAAAAGTTTCTAGGCTAGAAACTTTTGCTGCAACTTTAGCGCAAGCGATACTAACCCCAATCATTGCATTTCCACCTAAATTATCTTTATTTTTTGTGCCATCTAGTTTTATCATTAATCTATCGATTTCCTCTTGATTCAAAACATTTTGACCAACTAAAACTGGAGCAATAATATTCTCTATATTCCAAATTACTTTCTTCATTCCACCTTTTCCATCGGGGCCTGTCCCGTTAAGAGTTTGCTCGGGTTCGGGATCTCTCAATTCATGCGCTTCATGAACTCCTGTACTCGCCCCAGACGGTACGGAAAAACTATCAAATACATCTTCCGCACCCTCCAAAGGCGGGCAAGTAAATACAGTCACCTTAATAGTCGGATTTCCTCGCGAATCTTTTATCTCTTCCGTTATAATTTTTGTAATTTTATTGTCCATATTTACTTATCACTTTTACACACCTGTTAAAAATTGATAATACTGATTTATTTCTTGGTTAAAAGAATCATTAAGTCTGAAACATTGGCGCCTGTAGGACCTGTCATAATTATATCCCCTGTTTTTTGGAAAAAATTATACGAATCAAAATTCGCCAAATAATTATCAACATTTAAATCTAGTTTTTTTACTTTTTCTACTGTTTCTTTATCTACAACAGCGCCCGCTACATCACTATTATCCATACCATCAGAAGCAAATGATATAAAAACAGAATTTTCATTTACTAATTTTTGCTTGACCACCTTTAATCCCATATGCAAATTTCTTCCACCTTTACCTCCTTCTTTTTTAACAACAATACGCGGTTCACCAGCAGCTAGAACAACAGCACTATCTTCTTGGGCAGAAAATATTTTTTGTAATACCTTTTCTGTTTCATCATATAAATCAGTCGAAATTATATTTGCTTTCAATTTTAATTCTTGAGCTTTTTTTGCCATTGCTTCTACGGCAGTTTTATTTGAAACAAGCACAAAATTATAAACATTGTCAAAATATTTATCTTCCTTAGGTGTTTCCATCAAATCAAATTCCCCCAAGTTATTTTCTGTAATTATTTTTTGAGCATCAGCTATGGTAGTTTTATCTTTATAGGTCGATCCAGAAGCCACATCCTCAAAAATATCTCCCGGAACATCGGAAAAAATAAGCCCAATAACTGTTGTTGGATAAGCGATTTTTGCCAGTCCCCCACCTTTCAAAAGAGATAAATGTTTTCTAACTGTGTTGATTTCAGTTATTGTTTTACCTGATCCAAGAAATGCATCGTAAAGTTTTGCACCTTGAATTATTTCATTTTCCGGATAATTAAGAAGAGCAGAACCTCCACCAGAAACTAAAACAATGATTAAATCACTTTCTTCTGCTCTGTCTGCTATTTCATATATTTTTTTTCCAGCTTCTATGTTTGCTTCGGACGGCCTTGGATGAGTACCAACAAAAGTTTCAATATATTTACAATCAGCTTTTTTTAGTCCGATTACCGCCCCTTCGCTTATTCTGTCTTCTAGAATTTTTTCCAAAGCCAAAGCAGCTTCGCAAGAAGACTTACCAAAGCCAACAACTTTTATTTTTTTAAATTTTGCTAGATTAAAACTTTTTCCTTTTATAAATAAAAAACTTCCAACCAAAGAGATGGAGGAATTAATAACCTTTTCTGTGCCAATAGCATCTAATCCAGATTCTATTATTTCCAATGCCATCTTACGATTCGGAGTGGTTGCTAGTTCGTCAAAATTTTTAATCCATTTTTCAGCCATTGTACTTTTTATAAATATTGTTTAATTACTTCGGCTGATTTTTGTAATTTCTCTTTTTCTTCTGAAGTCAACTCCAAAAGCCAAGATTTAATCACCCCAGTACTTCCAATAACCGCTGGAGCTCCAAGGCAAACACCGCTTACTCCATTCCAATTATCTAAACGATGAGAAACAGGAATAATCTTATTCTGATCAAGCAAGACAGCCTCCACAATATCTGCTGTCACCATAGCTATACCATAGTATGTCGCACCCTTACGTTTAATTATTTCATAAGCTTCATTTTTTACACTTTTTTCAATTTCATCTTTCTGTTCTTGATTAAGTATATCGTCTATTTGTTTTCCCCCGACACTAACCGTACTCCACGCCACAAATTCACTATCTCCATGCTCTCCTAAGGTAAACCCATCAACTTCTTTACTATCAACATCAAAATATCTGGCTAAATTTGAACGCAATCTCGCAGAATCCAATCCCATGCCAGTCCCAAAAACTTGATTCTTGGGCAAGTTAGAATTTTCTTGCACAAGATAGGTAATAATATCTACTGGATTACTGACCACAATAAAAACACAGGAAGATTTTATCTCTCCAATTTCTTTTAAAATAGAGGCCGCAATTGTTTTATTCTTTATCACTAAATCTAACCGGCTTTCTCCAACTTTTTGAGCGACTCCAGCTGTTAAAATTATAATATCCGCATCGCTAGCATCTTTGTAATTGCCAATTTTTACAGCACCAGTTTCTGAAAAAGATAAACAATCATCAATATCCAAAACCTCCCCTTCTTCTTTTTCTTTGTTAATATCAATCAATAAAATCTCGGCTATTAAGCTTTTTACCATTAAAGTATAGGCAATAGTCGAACCCACAGCTCCAGCCCCTATAACTGCGATTTTTTGTTTAAGATTGTTTTTAGTATTCATATTATGTATATAATACCATATTATTGGAGCAAATTCTTTAACCAAGAGAAAAACCCACCAGAATCTTCATCCTCCCTCTTTTGGGTTGAATTTTTGTCTTCTACTATCAAAATCATATTTTCCCCTTCTTTAGCCACACCATATTTTTCTCTAATAATTCCTTCTTGCCCTCTTTCTGTTTTTAATTTGCCTATATCAGAACTAAAAGTTTCTTTTGATTTCTCTAATTCGGCAATTTTGTCTTCTATAATCTGTCTATTTTTCTTAGTTTCCTCCATTTTGTTAGCAAAACTAAACATACTATAGAAAAAAACAAGTATTACTATTCCTAGGAAAATCAAAAAAGGTTTTGATTGTATAATATATTTCCATCTGTTACTTTTTTGAAAATTTTTCATTATGTGATATTATTATGACATGTTTTTCAATAAAAAACACCAAAAGAAAATTCAAGTAATTTGGGCAGTACTTGGTATATTGGTTATAATCAGTATGATACTGCTCTATTCTCCTATCTTCAGGTTGCAATAGAAAGCCTAAAATGTTAGGTCCCTATTAAAAGATTTTAAGAGTCGTGTTGGTCCCCTGTCCTTATGACTCCGAGGGCGCCTGCCTGCCGGTAGGCAAGAAGGCTCAGAAATCTTTTGAATAGGGACCTAAATCACTCTCCTTTGCGCATCATTTTCAAAAATACATCTTGCGGAATATTTACTTTTCCGCGTTCTTTCATTTTTTTCTTACCTTTTTTCTGCTTTTCGCGAAGTTTCATTTTACGAGTTATATCTCCTCCATACATATGTTGAGTGACATCTTTTTTCATACCGGAAAGAGTGCGAGAAGAGATAATACGCCCTAAGGCTTTGCCTTGAATTTTTAGTGAAAACATTTGTCGAGGTAATAAATCCGCTAATTTTTCTACTGCTTGCTCTGCTTCCTCTTCCGCTCTTTTTTTAGAAACAACTCTGGAAAAAGCTGGCACAATTTCATCAGCTACTAATAAATCAAGTCTGGTAACATTCGCTTCACGCATTTCGTCAATTTCATAAGATATTGAGCCGTAACCAGAAGAAACACTTTTTAATTCATCAAAGAAATTACGCATCAATTCGCGTAATGGCATTTTAACAGACAAAGAGGAACGATTATTACCAAAATTATCTGTTTCCCCTATTTCAGCTTCATGGTCAAAAAGAAGTTGCATAATTCCACCTAAATATTTCACCGGAGTAATTACTTTTAATTTTACCCAAGGTTCAAGTACAGTTTCTATATTTCCATCATCTGGAAAAAAATACGGAGAATAGATTTTCTCTTTTTTCCCATTTTTCATTGATACTTCATAAGTAATAGAAGGAGTAGTAATTACTAACTTTAAGTTAAATTCTCTTTTTAATCTTTCAGTAATAATTTCCAAGTGCAACATTCCCAAAAAACCGCAACGAAAACCACGACCCAAGGAACCAGAAGATTCTTCTTCGTAAGAAAAAGACGAATCAGAAAGTTTTAATTTACCTAATGCAGATTTGAGTTCTAAAAAATCATCAGCATCTTCTGGAAAAACAGAAGCCCAAACCACTGGCATTGGTTGCATATAACCAGAGAGCGCAGGCAGTGGATTCTTTTCTTTAGTAATAGTATCTCCAACTGAAGCAATGCCCGGTCTTTTTATACCCGTGACAATATAACCAGTATCTCCAGCTGAAAGAAAATCGCGTGGAGTTTCTTCTGGAGAGAAAGTACCGACTTCCAAAGCATTAAATTTTTCACCCGACACGGAAAAAATTAAACTTTCGCCTTTTTTAACTTTGCCGTCTAATAATCGAATAAAAACTATCACCCCTTTGTGATTTGAATATTTAAAATCAAAAACAAGGGCACGAAGCACCCCCTCCGCCTTTGGCACCTCCCCCTTGATAAGGGGGAGGAGGGTAGGGGTCGGCGCAGGAACCCGTTTGATAATTTCATTTAAAAGATTTTCTACCCCCTCACCTGTGCGTCCGGAAACCATAAGTATTTCATCGGTATTACAATTCAAGAGATCTACAACTTCTTTTTTTACTTCCTCTATCCGAGCCAAAGGCGAATCAATTTTAGAAAGAACTGGAATGATTTTAAGGCCCCCCTCACGCGCCATATTAAGCGTAGTAAGGGTCTGCGCCTGTACTCCCTGTGTTGCATCAACTAATAAAATAGAGCCTTCTACAGCCTTTAGAGCCCTAGAAACTTCGTAAGAAAAGTCTATATGGCCGGGGGTGTCAATTAGGTTCAGAATGTATTCTGAACCTACAGATTTACTCTGATTGGAAGACTGATTGTCACTGATGGATCGGTCTTTATCAGTGTTCCTGTCAGCGTTTATCAGTTGCCGGTCAGAATGATAAATCATTCTGACCGGTTGCATTTTGATAGTAATTCCACGCTCACGTTCAAGTTCCATTGAATCAAGCACCTGGTCGCGCATTTTACGTTCCGGAATAGTATGAGTAATTTCTAGCATCCTGTCCGCCAAAGTACTCTTGCCGTGATCAATATGAGCTATGATAGAAAAGTTTCGTATGTGTTTTAAATCCATAAATTCATCTTAGCAGAAAAAGTCTCTTTTCAGAAGTGACACATCAGGAAATTCCCCAGATGTGTCACTTCTGGGTAAATTAAAGTTCCTCCTGAGGAGCAATGAGAATTTTTGTGCTTCGACGCCAGAATTTGGTTTGGATGGTTTGGATTAAGTCTTTCAACTCTTCATTCTTCAAAAGATACAACACCAAAAGACCAGCGCCAATGCCCAAGATACCTGAAATAAATCCCTGAAAGAATACTCCCCAACCGGTAGTAGTGCCCAAAATTGGTGAAAAAATATTCAAACCGAGATAAGAAACTATGCCAATAAAAAACGAAGCTCCTAAACTTTGGAAAAAAGTTTTAGTAATGAAAGATTCGTGTTCCATAAAATCTCTGCGAACAAAATACCAGTGCAAAATAGAATTCAAAATAGTGCCAACAGAATAGGCCAATGGCAACATTAATACTTCTGTGCCTGGAATATTTTCAACTTTCAATAAAGATTCTATAAAATAACGGAAGACCTCTACATTTTCAAAAATACGTAAAAAAACAAAAGATAAAATTATAATCAAAACAGAGCAAAATAAATTAACCATTAAAGGACGCTTAGTATTGCCTGTGGCGTAATAAGCGCGAGATAAAAGAGCAACCATGCCTTGGGCCAACACGGAAATAGAAAAAATAGCCAGAGAAGCCGCTACTAAACGAGTATTTTCCCAAGAAAAACTACCTGAACCAAGAATCACACGCACGATTTGAGCTCGAAGCACAATAAATAAAAATATCACCGGCAAAGACCAAAACACTATCTGTCTGGCAGTAGTTTTCAAATGATCTTTAAATTCACTTTTCTTCTCACTAGAAAAAGATTTTACTAAGGTTGGAAAAGCAGCTACAGCATAAGATATTCCGATAATATTAAGTGGCACAGATTGAAGATTAAATGAAAAATTAAAAATTGAAATGGAACCGCTTGATAAATATGAAGCAAAAGCAATAATAGAAATGAGAGCAATATTGTTAAAAGAAAGCCCTAGGGTTCTTGGCAGTGAGATAAAAGCTATTCGTTTAATTTCCTGAAAATTGATAGAGAGAGATAATTTGGGACTAAATCCGCATCCAAAAGAAGCAAAAGCTTGAATCAAAAAATGCATCAAGGCACCTAAGACTACGCCTAAGACCAAACCATTAATGCCAAGAATCGGATACAAAATAACAATGCCGATTATAATGCCAATATTATAAAAAATGGGACTTAAGGAATAAATAAAAAATTTACGAAAAAGCTGAGTGATGGTACCAAAAAGATTTGAAAGCCCCATCAAAATCGGAGAAAGCAACATTATTCGAGAAAACAAAACTACTTTTTCTTGCATTAGTGGAGAAAAACCCGGAGCGATGAAAGAAGTCAAAAAAGGCATAATTAAGAAGGCTATAAAAGAAATAAGCACCATCGCTACGAAAAAAACAGTGAAAACATCATTCATTAATTTACGCGCTTCCGGTGTTACATTATTTCCATCCATTCTTTGCACAATAAATGGAATGAGCACAGTAATAGAAGCAAGAGATGCAATAGAAATAAAAATCAAATCCGGTACTCGAAAAGCAGCATAATAAGCATCTAACCCAGCTGAAGGACCAATAAAATGCGCGATAAATCTGTCACGAAAAAGCGCTAAAATTTGCGAAAGAAAAGTAAAAGAACCCAAAAGAAGCGCAGCTTGGTTTATATTTACATATTCCTTACTGAAAATTCTCAAGATCTTCTGCATTAGATTTATCCGCCTAAATTTTTAATTATGATTTATTGTTAATTTTAGATTTTTTATTAGTAAAAAATTTTGGCGGATTAATTATTACTGCTTTGCTTTAGTATTGTTTGTAGTAGCTGGAGCCGTAGAAGGAGGAGTAACAGAAGTTCCATTCTTTAGAGAATTAACATAATCAATCAAATCTTTGTTATCTGGAGCAAGAGAAAGAGCTTGTTCTGCATAAGAAATAGCAGAAGAAGTATTACCATCACTCTTTTCTATTTGAGAAGCCGTGATTAAGACTTCAATGTAGTCAGGTTTCAAAGTAAGAGCTTCTTTTACAGTCTCTCTAGCATTCTTAGTATCTCCGCTGGAAAAATACACGCGTGCGATAGCAAGTTTAATGCCTGGATTTAATGGGTTGAGAGTTGATGCTATTTTATATGCTTCAATTGCCTTAGCATAAGCATCTTTTACACCCAATAAACCAACTGTATTATATACAACTCCCAATGAATTGTAGTTTAAGTAATTGGTACTATCGTAAGCCACCGCTAATTGAGCGCCATTTACTGCTTGATCAAAACTTGCTTGCAAGTCAGCTTTATCTGTTTCAGACAAAGAAGCTCCTTTTGCCACAATAGAATTAATTTTTGTTAAATACACTTGAGCATAGGTACGTAAATATAAATCATTTTGGTGTAAAGAGATAGCTTTACCAATAGAATTTTCAGCGGCTGGCAAAGTTGTAGCTGAAAGTGTATCTCCAAAATATGAGACAGAAGCTAATCGTTCTACATATTTGAATCCAACAGCGGCAGAAACAATCATCAATACTACCAGAACAAGGATAGAGAAAAAGCTTTTTCTGGGATCATTCAAAAACGAAAACGAAATTTCTCCATTTTGACGACTAGCAGAAGATAGACCTAAAAATATTCCAATAAAAGCAAAAGCTAAAAGAAACATAACACTACCCGTAGAATAAAAGAAAGATGAAACAAATAAATACAGAGAGGCTACAAAGAATACTACCATTTCCCAATTCATATTATTTTTAATACTGGCAAAGAGAGACTTCGCGCCAGCTAGTAAGAATAAAGCAAAAAATGTTAGCCAAGCTAAGATACCTAAAGAGCCAGTGGTAGAAGCGAAAGTTGGTAATAAGCCTGAACCAGAGTTAAAAGAAGTATCCCAAAATTGAGTAGTATTAATGACTTGAGGTTTGTACATTGCCCACGCCTCTCCGAATTTATTTGGACCTACGCCTAAAATCGGATCTTTCATCAGAGTACTTCCTGCCACTGCCATAGTAGCACTAAAGGAAGGTCTAACCTCCACATTGGATAAACCAAGACTATTTGGTATAAATCCTCCAATATATTGACCAGACATAAAGAAAAGAAGTGAAACCATCACTATGGCAAAAGAAAAAGCGGGAAAATATTTTTTTATTCCTTCTTCTTGTCCTTTGCCAAAAGAAAATGAAATTTTATAAATAAAAATAATTAAAGCAAAAATTCCAAGGAACCCCCAAACTAGCGGAAAATTCACTGCCGCTATTAATATAACTGAAAGGATAATTAAAATTCCTAATATCCATTTAGTTATTTTAGGAATAGAAAAAAATTCAATTATAAAAAGAGACATAATAGTAGAAAATCCGGCAAAAAGTCCGAAAGCATTCCAAGAACCCAAAATAGTATCAGTTTTCCCACCTAAGACTCCCAAGGACAATAAATCAGGTAAGAATAAACGCAAGGCTTGAAATATAAACAAGACAAGAGAAGATAAAATCACTCCAAAAAAAACTGTTTTAGCATTCTTGATATCTTTCAAAACAATAGAAGAAACTAACATCAAAAGAAATGCTCCCAACATAAAATAGAAAGTGCCAACATCAAGCATTATGCCGAAAAGTGATATCTGGGAAGTAGCAGAAAATAAAGCAGAAATCAAAAATACTAAAAGAACTCCTAAACCGGAAAGCAAAAGCCAAGATTTTGGTATGGTAATTTTACCATCTGAAAATCGAGCAGCTATCCAGAAAATTATTGAAACAACTAAACCTATAACTAAAAGTAGACCTTTCGAGGTTTCGATTGGAATTTGAGTAAACGGTAAAAAGAAAACTGGTAATAGCACAATCACTACAAAGAGTGACCAAAAAGAGATTCTATCTAAAATATTTGATAACATAATATTTACTATTTATTACTAATAATTTCCGCCAAGAGCGGATCAGCCTCTGGCTGAAATAAAAACTTCAACGACTTTATTGATATCTATATAATACTACAAATTAGCCACAATTAACAATATGCTAATTAACTTAAAATGTTAATAACTCTATTTTTAACATAAATCACCTTTTTGGGGCTTTCACTTGATATATATTTCAAAACGATCGGATCAGCAAGAGCTTTTTTCTTTACATCTTCTTCTGTATCATCTGCTTGAATTAAAATTTCAGTTCTGACTTTACCATTTATTTGAACTGCGATTTTTATTTCCCTATCTTTCACTAAATTCTCGTCCCATTTTGGCCAACTTGAAAAATTTATTGACTTTTTTTCTCCCAACATTTTCCATAATTCTTCTGTAACATGCGGAGCAAAAGGAGATAAAATTTGTAAAAACATTTTAAAATCTTCAATGCTTACACTTTCAGTTTTTTCCATTTCTGTTGCAAGAATCATCATTGCAGAAACAGCTGTGTTAAATCGCATACTTTCAATATCTTCTGAAACTTTTTTAATTGTTTTGTGCAAGAGCTTTTGTAGTGAAATAAAAGATTGCGAAGCAGAACTTTTTTCGGCATACGCAATATTAGATTCAGTTACCACATTCAGGTTGGAGTGCGAGCCGTGAAAAAGTTGCTGCTTCGTAATCTTTTCTCCTATCCTCCAAACTTTTTCTATAAATCTTCTCGAACCAATAATGCTTTCCGTGCTCCACGCTACAGAATCTTCAAATGGTCCTAAAAACATTTCATAAATACGCAAAGTATCCGCACCATAAATTTTTACAATGTCATCCGGATTCACAACATTGCCTAAAGATTTTGACATCTTTACTCCCCCTTCGCCCAAGACCATTCCGTGCGAAGTTCTTTTTTGATAAGGTTCAACAGTCGGCACTAATTTTAAATCATATAAAAATTTGTGCCAAAAACGCGAATACAATAAATGCAAAGTAGTGTGTTCCATGCCACCGTTGTACCAATTAACAGGTGTCCAATATTTTAATTTTTTCAAATCAGCAAATTTATTTTTATTTTTGGGATCCGTATAACGCAAATAATACCAAGAACTCCCTGCCCAATTTGGCATAGTATCTGTTTCTCTTTTTGCTTTGCCTTTGCATTTTGGACATTTTACATTTACCCATTTAACCATTGTAGCTAAAGGTGATTCTCCACTATCTGTTGGTTTATAACTTTTTACTTCTGGCAATTTTACCGGCAAATCTTTTTCTGGTACTGCCACAAGTCCGCACTTTTCACAATTTGTTATCGGTATCGGTTCTCCCCAATATCTCTGGCGAGAAAAAACCCAATCTCGTAATTTAAATTTTGTCACCATTTTCCCACCAACTTTTTTTGTAATTTCTTGCGCATTAACTAACGGCCTATCAATAATAGGTAAATTATATTTTTCTGAAAATTCTCTATCACGAATATCATGTTGTGGTACTGCCATCACAGCACCCGTACCATAATCTAACAATACATAATCTGCAATCCAAACTGGAATTTCCTCGTTGTTGGCAGGATTAACTGCTTTTATTCCTTTTAATTCTACGCCCGTTTTTTCTTTTTTATCATCAGTCCTTTCGATTTCAGATTTCTTTTTTGCATTTTTTATATATTCTTCAACTTCTTTTTTATTTTTCAACATGTCAAAGAGACACTTTGACACTAATGGATGTTCTGGCGCAAGCACAACATACGTCACACCAAAAAGCGTATCGGCGCGAGTGGTAAATACAGAAATACTACCCTCACTCCTTCCAATTTTTCGTCCCTGCGCCCTTCCCCCGATTACGGGGTTGGGACCCTCGGGAAGCTCAAAATTGAAAGGAGTTCGGATAGTAAAATTAATTTCGCTCCCTTCCGACTTCCCTATCCAATTTCTTTGTTGAGTTTTTACTCGTTCCGGATAATCAACTAAATCCAAATCTTTATCAAGTCTATCGGCATATTTTGTAATGCCGAGCATCCATTGTTCTTTTTCTCTTTTTTCTGTCGCGTTCCCGCAACGGTCACAAATTCCACCAATCGCTTCTTCATTTGCCAATCCAATTTTACAAGAAGGACACCAATTGATATAAGATTTTGCTT
>Ga0265296_1004450_pt1 | contig 12192 bp, 7 predicted proteins | sample MunlanPumphouse1_FD_189073 | JGI IMG/M metagenome (GOLD analysis project Ga0265296, IMG submission 189073) | Groundwater microbial communities from a municipal landfill in Southern Ontario, Canada - Pumphouse #1 | ecosystem: Environmental > Aquatic > Deep subsurface > Groundwater | place: Canada... | reverse complement strand
GTTTTCAGGCGGATGCTTTTGTCTTGACTGGTGGCGCTTATTTGCCGCAGCTGACATCAAAGTTGCACGTAAATACACCGCTTATGCCAGGAAAAGGGTATTCTTTTATGTATCAGCCCGAGAAAGAGAATACATTGAATCATGCGGCATTATTATTGGAGGCTCGTGTTGCTGTAACACCCATGAATGGCCAGATCCGATTCAGCGGTACGATGGAATTGGGACCAGCAAATGACAAAATTTATGAAAATCGTGTCCGCGGAATTGTGGAATCCATTCCTAAATATTATCCGGAATTGAAGGTTGATTACCCAAGCGAAAAAATATGGTATGGTTACAGACCCTGCTCGCCTGACGGATTGCCCTATCTGGGAAGATTGAAAAAATTTGATAATGTCCTAGTTGCCGGCGGGGGTGGTATGATGGGCTTGAGCTTGGGCCCTGCCTATGGGAAAGTTGTTGCAGATTTATTGGCAGGACAGAAAATAGAGTCTGAAATCGCTGGTTTTAGGCCTGATCGTTTCGACTGATAAAATTATGATATAAACCAACACCCGAATTATGAATCGTTCTTTTTCTTTTAAAGCTCCCAAAACATTGTTTTATGGACTGCTCTTTCTATTCCCGGTCTCCATGCATGCACAAAAGATGAAATTATACGACCATACAACACCTATAGAGCCTTATATTGTACAATATGGGCATGATGTTGAGGCGATCAACTATTTTTATGGCCCTATGCCCAAAGGCTGGGGCAACCAGCAGGCTGCCGCTTCGCCCGAACAGTTAGCACGTCTTCAACGTTTGGATAACGAATATTTGAACAAGCTGGACAAGTTCCCCTATGAAGAACTCGAAACATCGGGGCAGGTAGATTTTATCTTACTGAAGCGCAAACTAAAAAGTGATCTCCTTTCATTGAAAGAAGATGAGTCGAATTACAACCGGTTATCCGTGTATTTACCTTTCGCACAGCGAATTTTTGCACTTGAAAAGGAACGCCGTAGGGGGAAGCGTCTGGCAGGAGAAGATGTCGCAAAAGAGCTGACGCTGGTTGCCGGTGAAATCGATCGGTCAATAGCTGCGCTGCAGGAAAAGACCAATATTCCTTATTCAGATGTTAACTTTCTGGTTGCCTTATTAAATTCGCTCGACTTAAGGCTTACCAGCACCTTCGATTTCTATAATGGATATGACCCTGAATTTACCTGGTGGGTACCCTCCATATTTCAGCAAGTGAAAAGCAAGCTGTCGGATTATAAGGAGAAATTGGCTGCAAAAAGTGATTGGAAAGTGTTTGATGACGGTAGTCAGATTGCTGGTTGGCCTATCGGGGAAAAAGAGATAAACCGAAGACTCAAAGCAGAAATGATCAGCTATACCGCTGCCGATCTTTTAAAATTGGCTGATCAAGAGTTTAAATGGTGTGAGGCGGAGTTATTGAAAGCGAGCCGTGAAATGGGGTTCGGCGATGACTGGCGGGCTGCACAGGAAAAGGTTAAAAACTCCTACGTACCCATTGGAGAACAGCCGGAGCTCATCATGAGATTGTATAACGATGCACAGCAATTTATTGAACAAAATAAACTCATGACTATTCCTGAGCTGGCAGATGAGACTTGGGGCATGATTATGATGACACCTGAACGGCAGCGGGTCAACCCCTTTTTTACAGGCGGACGGGAAATTAGCATATCCTATCCGACAAACACGATGGATCAGCAGGCGAAACTGATGAGTATGCGTGGCAATAATCCTTATTTCTCCCGTGGCACAGTCCAACATGAATTGATTCCTGGTCATCATCTGCAATATTTTATGAATAGGCGTTACAAGCCTTACCGCGAAGAGGCATTTAACACGCCATTTTGGACGGAAGGATGGACATTGTACTGGGAATTGCTGCTGTATAGCAAGGGATTTGCAAAAACTCCGGAGGAGCGAATCGGGATGTTATTTTGGCGCATGCATCGCTGTGCAAGAATAACCTTTAGTATTAAATTTCATTTAGGTGAGTGGACGCCGCAGCAATGCATCGATTATCTGGTAAACCGCGTGGGATTTGAGTCGGCTAATGCGCACGGTGAAGTAAAGAGATCGTTTGAAGGTTCCTATGATCCTTTATATCAACTGGCCTATCTCGTAGGCGGCTTGCAATTGATGCGCATCAAAGAGGAGGTCGTAGATCAAGGGAAAATGTCATTTGCTGCATTCCACGACCGTGTGATCAAAGAAAATTATCTACCGATGGAAATGTTGAGAGCGATTATCAAGGGCGAAAGGTTAAAGCCCGATTACGAGACAAACTGGAAGTTTTATCATTTTAATAACTAGGTGTTTATGAGTGAGTCGAAACAAACTTTTCAAAAGTCTCTCGGGTTATTGGATGCCACTATGCTGGTGGTTGGAAGTATGATCGGTTCTGGGATTTTTATTGTATCTGCGGATATTGCGCGCAACACGGGGTCTGCAGGCTGGATGATGGTGGTATGGCTGATCTGTGGTTTTATGACATTGACTGCAGCGTTGAGCTATGGTGAATTGAGTGCGATGTTTCCAAAGGCAGGAGGACAATACATCTACCTTCGGGAGGCTTATGGGCCGGTATTGAGTTTTGTATTTGGCTGGACATTTTTTGCCGTTATACAAACTGCGACAATAGCTGCTGTGGGGGTAGCTTTTGCGAAATTTACAGCCTATCTTTTCCCTTTCATGGATGAAGATGTTTACCTGCTAGAATGGTCAGATTATCGGGTATCTGCAGCGCAACTGCTGGCAATTGCCGTCATTATTGTATTAACCTATATTAATTCAAGAGGCGTAAATAGCGGAAAGCGCGTACAGACATCCATCACATTGATCAAGATCGGGAGCCTGCTGCTCTTGTTACTCTTTGGCTTCCTTGCTTTGAAACATGAAGTTTGGACTTGGAACTGGGACAATATATCTCTTTGGTCAATGCGCCGTTTAAATACGGATGGAACGTATGCATCTTATGATGGATTTTCAGCAATGGGCGCTTTTTCTGCGGCTATGGTCGGTGCGCTCTTCAGCAGCGATTCCTGGCACTCATCTTCCGCAGTAGCCGGCGAAATTAAAAATCCACAACGTAATATCGGGTTGAGTCTTGCATTAGGGACTTTACTGGTTACCGTAATCTATCTCCTGACTAATTTGATGTACACCGGCATATTGCCTTTAGAAGCTATGGTCAATGCACCAAAAGATCGTGTAGCCATGAGTGTCGCACAAGAGGTTTTTGGTCCTTTTGGGATTACTATTATAGCTATTATGATCATGATAAGCACCTTTGGTTGTAATAATGGGATTATCCTGGCGGGAGCGAGGGTGTATTATTCTATGGCCAAAGATGGTTTGTTTTTTAAAAGGGCGGGTAAGCTCAATGCGCATGCGGTACCTGCCTGGGCACTCTGGATACAATGTGTCGCTGCGTCAATATGGTGTTTAAGCGGAAAATATGGTGATTTATTGGACATGATTACCTGTGTGGTCGTCATATTTTATGTACTCGCGATTGCGGGTATTATTCGTCTCCGTATCACACGTCCAGATTTGAACAGACCCTATAAGGCATTTGGGTATCCTTTTCTTCCCATTCTTTATATTCTGATGGGACTTGCCTTTATTGGGTTGATGGTTATTTTTAAACCCAACTATACCTGGCCAGGCATTATCATTGCACTATTGGGTATCCCGATCTATTATTTAATCAATCCTAAGCGAAGAAAGTATGAAGTTTCTTAGTACAGCGGTTTTGTTGTTGTCGGCACAGTTTCTGTTTGGTCAAGGAACTTTGGCAGATTATACACGTGCACAAAACCTAAAAAAACAATTGACCAACAAAATTGAAAATCAGCCCGGCCAATTTTATTGGAATGATAAGGGGGATCTCTTTTGGTATGATCGAAATACGTTGCAGGGAAAAGAGTATATTTTGGTCAATCCCCAGGCAAAAACAAAAGAACAGCTGTTTGATCTGACGAAAGTATTTTCGTTAGTGGATGAAAAATTGGGAAAGAAAATCGAAAATCGTGTTATTTCCAATGATCAGATAAAATTGCTGGACGAGGATCAAGTGTCGCTCGATATCGCGGGCTACCTGTGGATCTGGAACCGCCGTTCCTCGCAATTGAGCCAGGGCGCTGCAAGTGGAAAAAAAGATCGAAATACGCGATATTGGGGGCAGCGTGAACAGGGAAATGCCTATGGGGAAGTTGAGTCTCCAGATAAAAAATATGTGGCATTTATCCGCAATAATAATGTATTACTGGCAAAAAAGGGAAACACAAACGAGGCGCGACAAATTACCTTTGATGGCAACACGGCAAATTATTATAGCAATGATATTCAATGGGCACCAGATAGCCGTAAGCTGGCTACAGTAAAAACTCAAAAAATAGAGACCAGGCAACTGACGCTTATTGAATCTTCTCCGAAAGATCAGCTGCAGCCTAAAATTCAGACACGCGATTACGTGAAGCCCGGAGATGAGCTGGCGCAAAAACTACCCATCTTATATGATCTTGAAAAAGACCGACTGTCGGTGTTTGATGCCGCGCTCATACCAAATCAATTTTACCTTTCGGATCTTTCCTGGCGTGATGACAGCAGAGCATTTACCTTCGAGTATAACAAACGGGGGCATCAAGTCTATGGCGTCATGCAAATGGATGCAAATAGTGGTACCTCGAGTTTTCTGATTCAGGAGCAGAATAAGACCTTTATTGATTATAGCGGCAAGAAATACCGGGAGGATCTGGCCGATGGAAAGGAGATTGTATGGACCTCTGAACGTGATGGTTGGAACCACCTGTATCTCTATGATGGAATTACTGGGAAAATAAAGAACCAGATAACGAAAGGCAACTGGGTTGTTCGGAAAGTTGTGCATGTTGATACTGAAAAACGAACGGTTATTTTCGAAGGCAGCGGAATGAATGCCGCAGAAGATCCCTATTTGGTCCACTATTACGCTATCGGTTTAGACGGAAAGGGCTTAAAACTGCTGACCGAAGAAAATGCAAATCATCAAGCTTTTTTCAATAAAGACTATTCGCAGTTTGTGGATACGTATTCCCGGGTCGATCAGCCGCCAATTTCAGTATTGCGCGACAAAAATGGCCGTCTTATCATGGAGTTGGAGAAAACAAACAGTAGTCTGCTCGAAACTACAGGGTGGCGTGCACCGGAAGTTTTTAAAGCCAGGGGACGTGATGGCGCAACGGATATCTGGGGGATTATTATTCGGCCGACGAATTTTGATCCTGCTAAAAGCTACCCTGTCATCGAATACATTTATGCGGGACCGCATAGTTCTTTCGTACCCAAATCATTTTATAGCAACCCGAGCGGGATGTACGAACTCGCCGAATTGGGCTTTATTGTGGTACAGATCGACGGCATGGGGACCTCAAATCGTTCAAAGGCTTTTCATGATGTCTGTTGGAAAAATCTGAAAGATGCGGGCTTTCCGGATCGAATTGCCTGGATGCAGGCTGCGTCAAAACAATATAAATACATGGATACCGGCAGGGTAGGGATCTATGGCACATCTGCCGGGGGCCAAAGTTCAACCGGCGCGCTGTTATTCCATCCCGAGTTTTACAAAGTTGGCGTTTCCTCCTGTGGCTGTCACGATAACCGAATGGATAAAATATGGTGGAACGAGCAATGGATGGGCTGGCCTGTAGGTCCTGAATATGCGGCTAGCTCCAATATTGAAAATGCTGCTAAGCTGGAAGGAAATCTTTTGCTGATTGTTGGAGAACTTGATGATAATGTGGATCCTTCATCCACTTTCCAATTGGTTGATGCTTTGATCAAAGCGCGTAAGAATCATGATTTTATTATGGTTCCTGGAATGGGGCATTCTTCCGGGGGAGATTATGGTGAACGAAAAAGAAGGGACTATTTTGTAAAACATCTTCTTGGCGTAGATCCGCCTGCCTGGAATCAGTATTGATCTTTCATCAGGACAATAATCCGCTAATGCAGGCCTATTTCCTGTTTTTTCTGAAAGTGTCTGGATCTTATTGGCCAGAAAGGACCTTCGGTATGCTTTTTATTGCTGTTGGTGTCTGCGAAGTCATGAAGGTTTTATTTCAATTGGGAATAGGTATGAAGCGATAAGAGTGGCTCAGAAATACAGCGCCCCGGAAAGTAGCTAACTTTCTGGGGCGCTGTGTTTATTTCATGTTGGTAACATTGAAGCTGTTTTTATTCGACCAATACGCCGACATAATAGTTAAACGTATCAATATCGATATTCTCTTTCGTTAAACCGGTCACTTTAATCGGTCTGAAACGTTGGTCCAACTGGATAAGTTCTCTTTTTTGACCTTTTACGCCAATATGTATGGGCATATGGAAGCCTTTGACTTCGCTGATCCAGCGGCCTAATATTCTGCCTGAAGGATCTTGTTTGATTTCTAGTGTAGGAATGGCAGCATGTTTTACATACTGTTCAAATACTTTTAAAAGGTCTAGACCGGACTGCTGGCTTACGCAGTTGACAACATCATTATAATCGACTTGTTGGTGATAAAACTTGCTGTTTAATCCCCGGAGAATATTCCGCCACTTTTCATCATTGTCGATCATCGTACGGATCATGTTAAGCATAACACCGCCTTTGGGATACATATCCCCAGATCCTTCTTTATTTACGTGGTAGGGGCCCTGGATGGGGCTATCATTTTGGATCCCGCTCCGGATACCATGGGCGTAAGCCTGGCTGGCTTCCTTACCATAGAAATAGTCGATAAATAAGCCTTCGGAATAATTAGTGAAGCTTTCGTGAATCCACATATCGGCCAGATCAGCTGAAGTAATATTGTTGCCAAACCATTCATGACCAGATTCGTGGACCACAATAAAATCCCATTTATGTCCCCAGCCGGTTCCCGACGCATCCCCGCCGCGATAGCCATTCTGGTAATGGTTACCATAGGCGATGGCACTCTGGTGTTCCATGCCGGTATGGTAGGTTTCAACAAGTTTATAGCCATCTTCATAGAAGGGATATGGACCAAACCAATGTTCAAAGGCTTCTAAGGTCTGGTTGGCGTTTTTTTGAAGATGGGCTTTTTTTTCTGCCGTATCGTTTTCGCGCAAAATATAATAGTCTATATCCAATGGTCCTTTTTCACCTTTGTATTTTTCCTTAAAATGAACGTAGTCGCCGATGTTGATGGCGACATTGTAGTTGTTGATTGGATTGGCAACTTTCCAGTGGTATTTGGTGTAACCATCCTTCATCTTTTCTACCTTGACCAAACGTCCATTGGATACATTCATCACCTCTTTTGGGACAGCGATGGAAATCAGCATACTATCCACTTCATCGGATTGATGGTCTTTGTTTGGCCACCAGACACTCGCGCCCATACCCTGGCATGCCGTGGCCACCCATGGCTTTCCATTGCTATCTTTTTTCCAGTCAAAGCCGCCGTCCCAGGGAGCTTTGACGGCTTCTGTAGGATGGCCTTCGTAATATACCGTAAACTCTTCCTGTATTCCTTTCTTGATAGTCGCAGGAAATTCGACAAAGACAGCATTGTGTTCTCTGGTAAAGGAAAGTTCTTTCCCCTTATATACGACTTTGTCTACTTTGAGATTTGCAAAAAGATCAAATTGCAGGCGATTAAAATCAGTTGTGGCCTTGAAACGGAAAAGGTTTGAACCCGAAATAAACTTATTGTCTATATCTACCTTAACATCCAAATGATAGTATTGGATATCGTAGCAGGTTCGCAGCGGTGACAGGTATCCGCGCAGTGAATCCGCTCTTGTGAATTCATTTTTTTCTTTCATCAGCTGCGCTGCTGATTGCTGTATGCCTGCGGTCAGCAGACAGCAGGTTCCCAATGCATATAATAGTATTCTTTTCATCTGTAAATGATAACTATTCGGTTTATCTTCCACCCGGAGGGCAATGTAATTTTAGATAGTTTGTAAATAATGTTTTTAAATGCTCATGTGTACCTTGTCCCTCGCTGATCGAATGGCTGCGGTTGGGGTAAGACATCAACTGGAACTGCACGTTATTTTTGATCAGTTCATTGATCAGGACTTCTGCATTTTGATAATGCACATTGTCGTCTCCGGTTCCATGGATATAGAGTAAATTACCTTTGATGTTTTTTGCATATTTCAGGGGAGAGCCGTTTTCAAAGTCTGCAAGATTTTCTTGGGGGAGGCCCATGTAGCGTTCTTGGTATACGTTGTCGTAAAGTAACTGATTTGCTACAGCTGCAATAGCAATACCCGTTTTATAGATTTGAGGATATTGTCCCAGTAGGTTAAGCGTGCTTGATCCGCCACCGCTCCAGCCCCAGACGGCCACACGTGAATTGTCGACAAAAGGCCATTTCAGGATTTCTTGTGTTGCTGAAGCCTGGTCGCGAATATTGAGCTGTCCGATATTGCGGTAGATGCTTTTTCGCCACAAGCTGCCTTTAGGAGCAGGGGTTCCGCGATTATCCAAAGAAATATAAATGTAGCCATCCTGCGCCATATTTCCTTTATATAAACTGTTATAACCTGCACCAAAATTGTCTAATACAGTTTGTGATGCTGGTTCGCCGTAGACCATAAAGACGACAGGATACTTTTTATTGGGATCGAAATCAAGTGGTTTTACCATCCAGCCGTCTAACTCAATACCGTCGGTTGTTTTAACTTTAAAAAACTCGGCAATACCATCGCTGACTTTCTTTTCACGCTTAAAATCAAAGTCTACGAGTACTTTGTGTGTCGGTAACTCAATAACGGCATTGTGCTTTAATGTTGCCCGGTTGCTAAAGCTGAAGATGGCAATTTTACCGTCTTTTGAAATATCATAATCGCAGGTGCCTTCGTATGAGGCCGGGGTCAGTCTTTTTGGAATTCCGCCTTTTGTCGATACACTATACAGATACTTCTGCGTTGCATTGCTTGGAGAGGCGGTAAAATAAATCGTTTCATTTTTCGGATCGAAAAAATCAAGATTGATCATATCGTAGTCCGCTTTCATAACCAGCTTCTCGTTGCCCGATAAATCAATCTGATAGATTTTGCGCCAGCCGTCCTTTTCCGAGACCCAGATGAAGGCCTTGCCACCTTGAACCCAGTCCCATCCCGAAGGATCGTTATTGTTCCATCGTGCTTTGATATCAATCCACGAGTCGCTTTGCTCCTGATGTATATTTTGCGCTTTATTATCGGAGAGAGCGACGGTATAGATTTTGCTCTCATTTTGTTTTCTGTTGAGCTGCTCTAGGATAACCTGCTTGCTATCAAGACACCATTCCATGCGGGGAATATAGTGCTGGTTGGGATCTCCCGGGATATTCAGCATGGTATTTTTTCCAGTGGCGATTTCATAGGTCCATATCGAACAGACACTCGGCGATTGTCCAACTTTAGGATACTCCACGGGAATGGTATAGGAGTAGAGGCTATCCGTATTGTTGATCATCAGAAAATTACGGATGTTGCGGGCATCAAGCTTCCAATAAGCAATGGAAGCACCGTCCGGCGACCAGCGGAAACCATCTTTACAGCCAAATTCTTCCTCGTATACCCAGTCGAAAGTACCATTGATTAAACGGTCTGTTCCATCTTTGGTAACGGAAACGATGCTGCCATTAGCGAGATCTTCCACGTAAACATTATGGTCGGCTTTATTAACGTAGGCGACTTTATCTGCTTGTGGGTTAAATTTCGCAAACATCAGTTGTGAGGCCGGGAATTTTTGGCCTAGTTGTTGCAACTGATTGGTCTTCTTGTTGTAAACCCAATAATCGCCTCTTGTATTCTCGCGCCATACTCTTTTACTATTGGTATAGATCAATATAAGCACCTTGTTTTTGGAAATGGAAAAATTTTCGACTTTCAAGGCTGCTGTTGCGCCTTTCGGAATAAGCGATTGCTGTGAAAGGAAGATGGAGCGCACCCCATTTTTGGGGTTGACCATTTCTATTCCTTTGTCGGAAAATTCATAATATTGATCACCATGATCTGTCCAGAGTCGCTGCGCAAAAAGGGAAGCTGGAACCTGAAAAATCAGTATTAGAATAATAAAGATCGACTGTTTAATGCTGTTCATTTGTTTATCTGTTTGAGTTGACCCCAAAAGAATTTAAGTTTACTTTTTGGGTTTATCATTATGTTAGTTGTTCGTTAATTAATCAATCAATTGGATTGTCTTTTAGCTGATAGATCTCCTGGATTTCACGTTCAAGGTATTTTCCTAAACGACGGTATCCATCTGTTTCAATAAGATAATTATCTTCAATACGGACCCCGCCGAAATCGAGATGTTTTTTTAAGAAATCATAATTGATAAAGTCCTTGTGTAAATTTTGCTGTTCCCAAAGCTGCGTTAATTCCGGGATAATATAGATGCCGGGTTCAACGGTAAGCACATTGCCAGCCTCCAATTTCTTACCTAGCCGCAGCGATTTGATTCCAAAAGTCTTGGTATCTTTTGGCTCAGCTTCGGTATAGCCTACATATTGTTCCCCAAGATCTTCCATATCATGCACATCAAGACCGAGCATATGGCCTAGTCCACATTGAAAGAAAAGCGCATGCGCGTGATTCATGACCGCATCTTGTGCGTTGCCTTTCATGAAGCCGGTTTGTATAAGTCCATCTACAAGCGCTTCACAGGCTTTTAAATGTATTTCTTTAAAACGTATTCCGGATGTCAGCAGCTGCTCTGCAGATTTAAACGCATGTAAGACAATCTGGTAAATTTCCTCTTGTAAAGCCGTAAAACGTTTTCCTACGGGAAAGGTTCTGGTCAGATCCGAAGCATAGCCCATGGCCGTTTCTACGCCCGAATCATTGAGCAGGAGATCACCTTCATAAAGTTGGTGAAATTGCATATGATTGTGCAGAATTTCACCTCGTTTTGTGACTATCGGAGGATAGGAGAAGGACGTTCCCTGATCTTGCGCAAAATGTTGCATGGCATTGCTGATCTGATATTCGTAAAGATCAGGTTTTGTCATTCGCATAGCAATGCGGTGCATATCAACAGCAATATCGACGGCTTTCTCTAATTCGATAATTTCTTCGGCCGATTTGATGTTCCGTTGCGCAACGACAGCTTTAATCAAAGCCGCAGAGGGCTGAAGCTGATTTGCGGGACGGCCGGTTAGCTGCTCAAGTAATAATTTATTATGCGACTGATAAGGAGGAAGGTAGTGAATATCTTCCTGTTTTCCTTTGCTAAGGTAGTCGAAGAGTTGATTGAAAGGAAGGACCTTGCTGATACCAGAAAGATCTGCTTTTTCAGCTAAAGTCTGTTGTTGGCCCATCCACACAATATCGTCAATGGTCATTTCATCGCCGAATAGGATGGTCTCGTTTTTCTCAGTGTCAAGTACAGCCGCCAAACGTGGACTTTTGACACCGATATAATATAAAAAGCTACTGTCTTGACGGAAGGGATAGGTATTGTGCTCAAAATTGATTGGATTTTCAATGTTGCCTAACAAAAGAATTTTGCCAGTTGTAAACTTTGATAACAGATTATTTCGGCGATTAAGATATATTTCTTTTTTGAACATAAGTTTGGAAATTAAAGGAAGTACTGTTTTTGTTGTGCTAGAATCATGAATTGTTTGTAATCTGCTTCGGCTTGAAGTAGAATTGTCTACCTAGCGGGTTATTGTCTAATACGAATATCGTAAAATTTATGCATGTCAAAATCATTTATTTAAAGGTCTATCTTTGATAGTGTGGTGTTTGCTGTTGTTACAAATGAATATGCTCGCCATTTTGTCTCTAAAAAGGTCAAACAACGAAATTAAATAAAGTTCAGCCTTTCTGTTGAATAATAATTTGCACAATTTATCAAAGTCTAATTGTATTTTAACCCATTTTTTTACTGCTGGTGAATTTTTATTGTAAATTCTTTGTTTTGGTTTGCATATTTCTTAGGGATTATTAAATATTGTCGAATTCTAAACATATTTTGGTATAGTATTTTTATGTTTTGTTTGCAAGAAGTAATCTTCCATTGTAGTTGTTATATTTATATTACTAAACAGTAAACATAAAACTAAATAAACTATGAAAACGCTTCAATTTAACGTGCCGACAACCCGAGGGCAAAGTTTAACTGTGCAAGAAGATGTTTTGGAAACTTTCTATCCTTATTTTCACCGTCATCAGGAAGCT
>Ga0265296_1004449_pt1 | contig 12192 bp, 3 predicted proteins | sample MunlanPumphouse1_FD_189073 | JGI IMG/M metagenome (GOLD analysis project Ga0265296, IMG submission 189073) | Groundwater microbial communities from a municipal landfill in Southern Ontario, Canada - Pumphouse #1 | ecosystem: Environmental > Aquatic > Deep subsurface > Groundwater | place: Canada... | reverse complement strand
CGCCGTCGGACGAGTACACGGTGACCTTCCCGACCCGGACCCGCCGCTTCTACCAGCAGAACTTCGCCAACGACGCCGCCAACCCCGTGCGCGCCGGCGACAGCTGGACCAACCGGGTCGACGTGACCGGTGACGACCAGCGGATCTGCGTCAACGGGAACCTCGAGTGCAACGACGGCCCGGAGCCGCGGATCGACGGCGACGGCCCCGACTCGCGGACCGTGGTCGACACCTCCTCGGCGTCCCAGACGTCGGGCGGGATCTCGATCGACAAGACCGTGCTCAACCCCGCCGGCGTCCCGACGCCGGTCAGCTGCTCGGCCGCGCAGACCGCCAACCCCAACGCCTACGTCGACGCTCCGGCGGTCCCGACCTACGGCGTCGGCGACCGGATCTGCTGGCGTTTGCGCGTCGACTTCTCCTCGACCGTCGACACCGGCGAGCCGGAGATCCGCGACTTCCTCCCGGCCGGCCTCGTCTACGAGACCGGCTCCGCGCAGCCGACCAGCCGCAACACGATCGGCGGCCTGACGGTCGACGACAGCGCCGCGGTCAGCGACCGCGTGCTGGCCTGGGCCCTGACCGACGTCGACACCGCGAACCAGGTCTTCGAGTGGACCTTCGCGACCACGGCCACCGCCGGCGCGGTGCCGGTCAACGCGGAGCAGTCGGTCACCGGCAACCTGATGAAGCTGGCCTACCGGAACACCGGCGGCGAGACCTTCTCGCTGCGCGACCGCGTCGAGGCCGAGATCGTCAAGCCGGTCGTCGGCCTGGTCAAGGACGTGACGGCCGTGAGCCCGGTCGGCACCGCGACGATCTCGGGCGGCAACGCCACCAACGTCGGCGTCGGCGCCACGGTCAACTACCGCGTGCGGCTGTCCAACCGTGGCGACAGCCCGGCGGTCCGGACCGTGGTCTGGGACAACCTCCCGGCCGGCGTCACCTGCGCCGACGTGGTCGCGCTCTCGATCTCCAACGGCGGCACCTGCGCGCAGATCCCGCTGACCACCAACTCCCGGATCACCTGGAGCCCCGGCGTGACCGTCCCGGTCGACGGGACCACGGACCTGACCTACCAGGTCGTCGTGCCGCAGGGCCAGCGCCCCGCGGCGACGCTGACCAACACCGCCGGCGTCGTCGAGTACGCCCGCGACACCAACAGCGGCGGGTCGCAGCCGTTCGTCCCGGCCAGCAACATCGACCCGACGCGGACGACCACCAACGCCCCGCGCGCCGACGATCCCGCGTCGGTCACGCTGCGGGACGTCACCCTCGCGAAGTCGGTCATCACGACCAGCGTCAACGAGGCCGGCAACAACGCCGCGTCCCAGGCGACGATCGGCGAGACGATCGACTACCGCGTCCGGCTGACGGTTCCGGCCGGCACGACGCTGTTCGGCACCCCGACGCTGACCGACGCGGTCAACGCGCGGATGGAGCTGCTCACCAGCCCGGCCCCCGGCGTCAGTCAGAGCGGCGGCAGCGCGGCATCACCGGCCCCCGTGACGGGCGCGAGCGCCAACACGCTGACCGCGAGCTTCGGCGGCCCGTACGTCAACTCGGGGACCACCGACGCGGTCTTCGACCTCACGTTCCGCGTGCGGGTGCGCGACGTCACGACGCCGGCCAACGCCAACCGCCGCGGCCAGACGCTGCCGAACTCGGCCTCGCTCGCGTGGCGGTTGAACAGCGGTGACATCGCCAACACCACGAAGGTCGCGACCGCCCCCAACGTCACGATCGTCGAGCCGAACCTGACGACCACGAAGGTCGCCAGCCCGGTGGCCAGTCCGCTCATCGAGCCGACCAGCACCGTCTCGGCCGGTGACGGGGTCCGCTACACGATCGAGGTCCGCAACCAGTCGGCCGCGAGCGTCGCGCCGAGCCACCAGACCCTGGCCGTCGACACCGTCCCCGTCGGCATCACGCCACGCAAGACCGACGGCACCCCGGTGACGGCGACGGGCGACCAGGTCGGGGTCTCCGGATTCCCGGTCGGCACCTGGAACGCGGGCAGCCGCACGATCACCTGGTCGACGATCGGCACGCTCGCCCCCGCCGACTTCACGTTCCTGATCTACGACGCCGACGTCGACACCCCCGCTCCGGCCGGGGCCGTCTACACGAACAGCGTGACCGCCACGGGCACGAGCCTCAACGGCACCGACGCGAACGAGCGAACCCCCGACTCGACGTACAGCACCGGCTACACGTCGACGTCGACGTGGCCGCTGACCGTGCAGGGCGGCACGCTGACCAAGACCGCGGTCTCGCCGCGGGCGACCGTCGGTGACCTGATCGACTACACCGTCGAGTACACGCTGCCGGCGAACGTCGTCTTCTACGACCTGCTGTTCAACGACTACCTGCCCGACGGCGTCGAGTACGTCCCGGGCAGCGTCCAGTCGGCCTGCCTGCCGGACTGCGCGTTCACGGGCACCGCGGCCGCGCCGAACGCGATCGCGATGCCCGGTCGGAGCATCGTCTCCGGTCAGGCGCAGCACGGGTTCTTCCTCGACGACATCGCGGCGGCCCCCGAGGCCCGCACGATCCGCCTGACCTACCAGGGTCGGATCACCCAGGACTACTTCCTCGCCGTCTCCGGCGCGGTCGAGGCCGGGGACGTGCTGACCAACAACGTCCAGGTCCTCTACAACGCGACCAACAAGCAGACGGCCCCGCTGACCGGGTTCCCGAACCTCGTCACCTACGACCAGCGCTCCACGCAGGTCCCCGCGTCGGTGATCGTCACCGAGCCGCGGATCACGCTGAACAAGCACGTCAGCGGGATCCCGGTCGGCAACGACATCGATCGGCGCACCACCGTCCCGGGCGACGACTACACCTACACGCTGACGGTGACCAACACCGGCACGTCGCCGGCCTACGACGTCGACGTGACCGACACGCCGAGCGCGAAGCTGACCAACGTGGTCGCGACCGCCGCGGGGGTCTCCCCCGCCGGCAGCGCGACCGTCGTCGACGGCGACGGCGATGACGGCAGCCTGGCCTGGACCATTCCGGGTCCCCTGGCCCCCGGCGCCTCGGTCACGCTGACCTACACCGCCGACCTGGTCGCCTCGTCCGAGCTGAGCGCGAACGAGACGGTGGTCAACACCGCCACGGTCCCGTCCTACTGGAACGCGAGCGAGGCCGAGCGCACCGCGGACCCCGACGACGGGTTCCGCGAGTACACGACCAACCCGCCGACCGACACGGTCACGCTCGACGTCCGCCTGCCCAACGTCACGGTCCAGAAGACCACGGGCGTGAGCAACGGGGCGGGTGGCTTCCTCGAATCCGCGCCCGCCGAGATCGGCGAGTCGCTCCCCTGGCGCGTCGTGATCACCAACCCGTCGCCGTCCTCGACGGCGAAGGACGTCAAGGTCAGCGACGTCCTGCCCGCGGGCTGGAGCTACGACGAGGACTCGGCCGCGTTCGCGCCGGCTCCCTCGGTCACCGATTTCGACTCCGAGCCGGAGATCACGGCGTTGGCCACCGGTGACGCCCTGACCTGGGCGAACGTCGGCGACATCGCTCCCGGCGGCCAGGTCGTCCTGACCTTCACCGCCACGCCCACCCTGGGGTCCAAGCCCCGCCCGAACCCGCAGCGCAACCTGGCCGCCGTCGCGGCCGCGGACGAGAGCGGCGCGACCGAGAGCGCCGACGGCCCCTACGCCGACGACGACACGGCCGACGCCACCCTGCGCCTGCCGACGCTGACCGTCGCCAAGACGCCGGACGGCGCGAACGCGACGGCCGGCACGACCGCCAACTACTCGGTGGTCATCCGCAACACCAGCACCAACGCCCCGGCGCGTGACGTCGTGGTGACCGACGTGCTGCAGGCCCACCAGACCTACACCGCCGGGACCGCCACGGCGTCCCCGGCGACCGGGTTCAGCGAGGTCGCCCCCGTCGTCGACGAGGGTGACGAGGACGACGCCGACGACGACACCACGACGATCGGCTGGCGGATCGCGTCGATCCCGGCCGGCGGCAGCGTGACGATCACCGTTCCGGTGCGGATCGCCGACCACCTGGCCGCCGACACGGTCGTGCGCAACGGTGTCAGCGTCGTCTCGCGGGAGATCACCGATCCGGTGACCGACGACGGCTCGCTGACCACCACGGTCTCGACCGACGTCGGGGTCGAGAAGACGATCAGCGCGCCGACCGGCAACCTGGTTCCCGGTCAGAGCGTGACCTACGAGATCGAGACGACCAACCACGGTCCGTCGGTCGCGACCGACGTGAAGGTCGAAGACGAGATTCCCGACACCCTCACCCTCGTCTCCGCGCCCGGCTGCGCCGTCATCCGCCAGGTCCTGACCTGCGACGTCGGCACGCTGGAGGTCGGAGCGTCGGAGACGTTCACGGTGACGGCCACGATCAACGCCGACGCGACCGGGACGCTCTCGAACACCGCCACGGTGTCGAGCACGAGCCCGGACGGGAACGCCACGAACAACACGAGCACGGCCAGCCGGTCGCTCTCGCCCGCCGCCGACCTGGACGTCACCAAGACCGTCTCGGACGCGGACGTTCACCAGGGTGACGAGTTCACCTACGAGGTCAAGGTCCGCAACGACGGTCCGTCCGACGCGGTGAACGTCACGCTGGAAGACGAGCTGCCGGACGGCGTGGTCCTGGCGGACACCGCGCCGGCCACCACCAACGGCACCTGCACCCCGACCGCGGCCACCAACACGGTGAACTGTGCGCTCGGCACCCTCGAGCCCGGTGAGACCGCGACGGTGACGATCACCGCGCGGGCGGTCGACGTCGGGACGTTCAACAACGTCGCGACCGCGGCCACCACGACCAGCGAGTCCGACCTCACCAACAACGAGGACGACGTCGACGTGACCGTCGCCCCGGTCGCGGACGTCGGGATCGAGAAGACCGCGCTGGAGACGGTCGCCGCCAACAGCGACCTGACGTACACCCTGAAGGTCAGCAACAACGGGCCGTCGCCGGCGACCAACGTGGTCGTCGAGGACGAGCTGCCCGATGGCGTGAGCTTCGTGTCCGCTTCGGAGGGCTGCGAGCACGCCGAGGGCGTCGTCCGCTGCGCGCTGGCGTCGTTGCCGGTGACCACCGAGGACGACCCGGCCGTCGAGCTGACGATCACGGTCCACGTGCCGTGGACGTCGGCCGACGCGTCCCTCAGCAACACCGCGAAGGTCGCCGCCGAGGAGCTCGACCGCAACCCGGACAACGACGACTCGACGGCCGTCACCGAGGTCGGACCGGCCGCCAACCTGAAGACCACCAAGAGCGCTCCGGCGCTCCCGGTCCCCCAGAGCGTGCCGTTCGAATACCAGGTCACGGTCGAGAACCAGGGTCCGTCGACCGCGGTCGACGCGACGCTGCTCGACGAGATGCCGACCGGCATCACCGCGCTCGAGGCTTCCAGCGACGTCGGCACCTGCCGGGTCGAGGACGCCCCGAACCGGGTCGAGTGCGACTTCGGCGACCTCGCGAAGGACGCCAGCGCGACCGTCACGATCACCGCGCGCGGTGATCTGCCGGGCACGACGACGAACACGGCGACGGCGTCCAGCGAGACCCCGGAGGTCGACGAGGACGACAACGAGGACACGGCGGACGTGACGATCCTCGCCGCCAGCGACGTCGGGGTCGTCAAGAGCGCCCCGACGCAGGTCGACGGGAACGCGGAGCTGACCTACCGGCTGACGACGACCAACCACGGTCCGTCCGACGCCACCGGCGTGACGGTCACCGACCAGCTGCCCCCGGGGGTCGAGTTCCGCTCGGCGGACGCCGGGTGCGCCCTGGTCGAGCGGACCGTGACCTGCGTGATCGGCGACCTGGCCACGGGTGACACGGTCGCGCACGAGATCGTCGTCTTCGTGCCGAACGAGCTCGGCGGCCAGACGCTGACGAACGTCGCGTCGGTCACCGTCAACGAGGTCGACCTGAACCCCGACAACGACAGCTCGCAGGTCGAGACCACGGTCGGCGACGTCGCCGACCTGGCGATCACCAAGACGGCCGTCGCGGCCGTCGCCGGGGGCCAGGCGTCGTGGATCCTGACCGTGGTCAACAACGGGCCGACGGCCGCCGAGGCGGTCGTCGTCCGTGACGACCTGCCGGTGGGCACGGCCTTCCACGCCGCGCAGCCCAGCGTCGGCAGCTGCCGGGGCGGCGGTCGCGAGGTGCTCTGCGATCTCGGCACCCTGGCGCCCGGCGCCAGCGCGCAGATCACGGTCGCAGCCGACGTCGCGGCCAACGCGGGCGAGCAGACGCTGCGCAACGTGGCCACCGTGGCGAGCCCGACGCCGGACCCGGACAAGGGCAACAACGTCGCCACCGCCGATGTCGTGGTCTCCCCCGCGCCGCCGACGAGCCCCGACCTGCGGGTGACGAAGACCGCCAGCACCACGCAGCCGATGCTCGGCCAGCCGCTGACGTACCGGATCCAGGTCACCAACGTCGGGGGCGTAACCGCCACCGACGCGCGGATGACCGACACGATGAACCGCGCCGCCCGGATCACGCGGATCACGCCGCAGCAGGGCGAGTGCACGATCGACGGCAGCAGCGCGAGCTGCCGGCTCGGGGCGATCGCTCCGGGTCAGACCGTCACCGTCGACGTGCGGGTCACGCCGGAGTCGCCCGGCGACCTGCGCAACACGGTCAGCGTCCAGGCCGCCGGCCAGGGCGAGCAGCGGGTGCTCGACAACACGGCGGTCGCCGGCGTGCGGGTGAACGTCCGGCGGTCCGCCGCGACGATCCGCAAGACCGCGTCGAAGCGCGAGGTCCGCGGTGGCGAGCGCGTGACGTTCACGATCACCGCGAAGATGGGCAAGCACGCCGGCAGCGACGTGCGGATCTGCGACCGCCTGCCGCGCGGCCTGACGTTCGTCCGGGCGACCGGCGCGCGGTTCAGCCGCGGCCAGGCCTGCTGGACGGTGCCGTTCATGCGCGCCAACCAGACCAAGCGGTTCCGGATCGTCGCCCGGACCGAGCGCTCGGACGAGACCCGCACGGTCCGCAACCGGGCCGTGCTGTCCGGTCGCAACGTGTCCCGCCGCAGTGCCTCGGCGACCGTCCGGGTGACCCCGGCGCTCGCCGCGCGGCCGGGTGGCGTGACCGGCTAGGCCCCGGAACGACGGCGGGCCCCCGGTGATCCGGGGGCCCGCTCTCCTGCTGCGGACGCAGGCGCATCCGCAAGACGATGACGGCCCGGGGAGCTCCCCGGGCCGTCGTCGTTCCGGCCTCCGCTCAGCGCGGGCCGGCGCCGCCGGTCTCGCGACGGATCTTCGGCTTCTTGCCCTTGAGCGTGGTGCGCAGCAGCGCCTTGACCACGTCGTCGGCGGACGCCTCGGGCACCTCGACCAGCGAGAACTTCTCGTTGATCTGGATCGAGCCGATCTCGCGACCGCTCAGCGACGACTCGCCGGTGATCGCGCCGACCAGGTCCTGCGGACGGATCCGCGCGGCCCGGCCGGCCCCGATGAACAGCCGCGTGGTCGGGCCGCTCGGACCACGACCGCCGCCCCCGGGCCGCTTGCCGCCGCCATGACGGTCGCCCCGGTCACGGCGGTCCCCGCGGTCGCGGTCGCGGCCCCGCGGGTCGCTCGCCTCGGGAATGTCCTGCTCGTCGTCGTTGAACGTGCCGCTCGCCTCGTGGGCCAGCTTGACCGCAGCGGCGGCGACGTCCATCACGTCGAACTCGTCGGCGAGCTGCTCGACGACGGTCCGCAGGCTCGAGAAGTCGTCCTGCAGCAGGCTCTCGCGCAGCGTGGCGCGGGTCAGCTCCAGGCGGCGGGCGCGCAGGTCGGCGACCGTCGGGACCCGCTCGATCGCGATCTCCTGCTTGGTCAGCCGCTCGATGTTCTTGAGCATGCGGTGCTCACGCGGCTGCGCGAACGTGATCGCGATGCCCTCGCGGCCCGCCCGGCCGACGCGGCCGATCCGGTGGACGTAGGCCTCCGGGGCCGAAGGCACGTCGTAGTTGATGACGTGGGTCAGCGTGTCGATGTCCAGCCCACGGGCCGCGACGTCGGTGGCGACGAGCAGCTCGGTCGTGCCGGCCTTCAGCCGGGTGATCACGCGGCTGCGCTGCTCCTGGTTCATCCCACCGTGCAGCGCCTCGGCCTGGTAGCCGCGGCCGTTTAGCGTGGCGGTCACCTCGTCGACCTCGGCGCGGGTCCGGCAGAAGACGATCGCGGCGGTCGGATCCTCCTGGTCCAGCACGCGGGTCAGCGCGGCGGACTTGTGCGCCCGCGCGACGACGTAGGCGCTCTGGCGGACCTTCGGGGTCTCGCCGAACGCCGCCTGCTCGCGGGCGAGCTGGATCCGCACGGCGTTCTTCTGGTGCCGCCGCGCGAGCTTGTCGATCCGGCTCGGCATCGTGGCGGAGAACAGCACCGTCTGGCGCGTCTCCGGGGTGCTCGTGAGGATCGACTCGATGTCCTCCTGGAACCCCATGTCGAACATCTCGTCGGCCTCGTCGAGGACGAGCACCTCGAGCGCGCCGAGCTCCAGCGCCTTGCGCGAGATCAGGTCCATCGCGCGGCCCGGCGTGGCGACGACCACGTCGACCCCGCGGTGCAGCGTCTTCAGCTGCCGCACGATCGGGGTGCCGCCGTAGACCGGCAGCACGCGGACGCCGAGCTCGCGGCCGTAGCTGTGCATGGCCTCGGAGACCTGCATCGCCAGCTCGCGCGTCGGCACGAGCACCAGGCCCAGCGGGTGCTTGTCCTTGCGGTCGACGCCCACGCGGTTGAGCAGCGGCAGCGCGAACGCCGCCGTCTTGCCGGTGCCGGTGGCCGCCTGGCCCAGCAGGTCGTGTCCGGCCAGCAACGGGCCGATCGCCTCGCGCTGGATCGGGGTCGGTTCCTCGTACCCCAGGCCGGCCAGTGCGCTGACCAGCTCGGGCCGCAGCTCGAGGTCGGCGAACGTCGTGGTGTTCTCGTCGACGCCTTCGGCGGCGTCGGAAGGAGCGGTGTCGCTCAAGATGATGGTCCCTCGTCGGACAGGGCCCTCGTTCTCCGCGCTACCGCCCGACCAAGTCGATCCGTCGACTCGCGTGCAGATTTCGCCGTGATCCGGCCCTGATGGTCGACGGAGGGCGCTATTCTGGGCCCTCCGCTCACGGACCGGAGGCTTCCGAGTCCGCCCTCAAGCGTGACAGACCGCGCCCGAAGGTGCTCGGCCTGCCTCTTGCGTCGTGAGCGAACGTGCGCCGGTTCGAACCGGCTCGCGGCCCATCCCCCCGAAATAGACTCCCCCGTCATGCGTTGGTCCCCCACTCTCGCTCTCGCTGCGGTGATCGCTGGGCTGATGGGGATGCCGGCGACGTCGTCGGCCGTGGAGCTGGTGCAGGACGGCGGCTTCGAGGGCGGCTTCCGCCCGTCGCCGTGGGTGCAAGCGGATCGATTCGGGGGTGGCAAGCTCCTGCCGACGGGGACGCCGCTCTGCTCGGCGACGAAGAGTCCGCCCGGAACCCCGCCGGCGCCCGAGTACTGCGAAGACGCCTACGCGCACCCGGACCGCGTGGCGCCGCGCAGCGGCAGCTGGTGGGCGTGGTTCGGCGGCTACAACTTCTTCGACTCGGTGCTCGGCCTGCTGGACCCGACGCCGCACACCGCCAGCCTCCGCCAGACCATCCAGATGACCGCCGGGACCCCGGCCACCCTCTCGTTCTGGCTCTGGCTCGGCCGCGCGGATGCCTCGTCGGTGCTCAACGTCTCGCTCGGCGAGACGTTGCTCGCGTCCGTTCGCGGCGACGATGCGCGGTACAAGCCGGGGTACGCCCAGGTGGTCGTCCCGATCGGCGGGGCGGCCGTCACCGGTGGACCCCAGACGCTGTCCTTCGAGTACACGGGGGTCGTGACGCTGTTGCAGCACCCCGCGATCAACGTCGACGACGTGTCGCTCCAGACCGCGGACACCGACCTGGCCGTGGGCCTGGCGAGCACGCCGACCACGGTCACCCGAGGCGCCCGGTTCACCACCACCCTCGCCGCCGTCAACGCCGGCCCGAGCGACGCCGGCGAGGTCTCGGCCGCGTATCCGCTGCCGACCGGAGCCACGCTGGTCGGCCTGTCGGGCGATGCCTCGTGCGCCGCCCCGGAGACCGCCCCCGGCTACGTCGTGCATTGCGACTTCGGGACGTTGCCCGCGGGTGCGACGAAGACGGTCTCGCTCACGCTCCACGCCACCGCCGTCGGCACGGTCGCCCAGGCCGCGAGCATCGCGCACCGCACCGGCGACCCCGACGGCGGCAACAACGTGGCGCACAGCAACGTCACCGTCGTGGCGCCGGCCAGCCCACCGGGCGACGACCGGGACGAGGACGAGCCGGCGCCGACGTGCACGTCGCCGCGGCGGTTCACCGTCCCGCTGCAGCGCGGCAGCAAGGGCAACGGCCTGCTGATCGGCAAGCACAGCGCCGCGAAGTCGCGGATCACGTCGGCCCGCCTGACCGGGCCGAAGAGGTTCAAGGCGCTGAAGCTGCGGCACACCAAGTCGCGGGTCACGCTCGACCTGCGACGCGTTCCCGCCGGGCGCTACACGGTGCGGACCCGGGTGCGCGTGTCGAGCAAGCGGACGATCGACGTCACGCGGATCTACGAGGCGTGCGGCGCGACGGCGAAGTCCAAGGCGCAGGCCAAGCGATCGGGCAGCAAGAGCACGAAGTCGACGTCCGCGAAGACGAAGAAGTAACGGCGCCGACGGTCAGGGCAGCAGCACGAGCTTGCCGCCCGCGTGCCCGGACTCGCTCTCGCGGTGCGCGTCGGCGACCGCCGTCAACGGAAAGGTCCCGGCGATCGGCACGTCGAGCCGCCCCTCCGCGACCATCGCCACGATCTCGGCCAGCGCCCCGGCCATCTCGACGCCCTCGTCCCCCGACGAGAACCGGACCCCATGGTCCGCCGCATCGCCGTCCGCGATCGTGATCACCCGCTCGGGACCACCCGCCAGGCGCACCGACAGCTCCAGGACCCCGTGTCCACTGGTGTCGAGCACCGCGTCGATCCCCGCAGGCACCGCGGCCCGGACGCGGTCCTCGAGGCCCTCGCCGTACGTCACGGGGATCACCCCGACCGCGCGCAGCCGCTCGTGGTTGCGCTCGCTCGCCGTCCCGACCACCCGCGCGCCCCACGCCGTCGCCAGCTGGACCGCGACGAACCCGACGCCCCCGGCCGCGCCGTGCACGAGCACGGTCTCGCCCGCCGTCACCCGCAGCTGCCGCAACGTCCGGTAGGCGGTGCGCCCGGTCCCCGTGATGCCGCCGGCGACGGTCCACGGCACGTTCGCCGGGCGGGCGACCAGCGCGTCGGGCGCGGCCAGCACCTGCTCGGCGTAGGTCGGGGTCGCTCCCCCACCGAGCACCTCGTCGCCGACCGCGAACGCCGTGACGTCCGCGCCGACCTCGTCGATCACGCCGGCCGCGTCGCTGCCGAGCCCCTGCGGCCCGTCCGGCGCCGCGGCCCCGCCGGCCATGGAGCCCCGGCGAACCTTCGCGTCGAACGGGTTGACGCCCGCGGCCCGTACCGCGATCCGCACCTGTCCGGGGCCGGCGTGCAGCTCCGGGACGTCGACGACCTCGAGGACCTCGGGTCCTCCGAAGCTGGAAAACCGCACGGCGCGAGGCATGCCCCGACCGTACCTCACGGTCGGGGCGGCCCCGAAGGGCTCCCGCCTCAGCAGGCCGTCGCGAGCGGGATCCCCAGGATGGTCAGGCCGCAGAGCCCGGTGACCCGCTTGACCAGGCCGCCGGTCGCGTCGCCGACGGTCGTGTTGAGGTCGGTGACGCTCTTGACCAGTCCGCTCGAGGCGTTGCCGACGGTGGTCTGCAGCCCGCCGACCGTGGTCGTGAGCGCGCCGACGTCGGCGATCACGCCGTTGACCGAGCCGTTGAGCGTCGTCAACGTCGCGGTGTGCCCGGCGACCAGGACGTTGAGCGCTCCGAGCCCGGTGGTGCTGTCGTTGAGCGTCGCGCCGAGCGTGCCGACGGTGGTGTTGAGCGTGCCGACCGTGGTCTGCAGGCCACCGACCGTTCCGACCACGCCGTCCGCGGTCGCCTTCGCGGTGTCGGCGACCGCCGCGACGGTCGTCAGCGTCGTCTGCAGCTCGGCGATCAGGTCGCGGGCCGCCTGCCCGTCGACCCCGAGCGCGGCGAGTCCGGCGTCCAGGGTGTCCAGACGGGCC
>Ga0265296_1004448_pt1 | contig 12192 bp, 9 predicted proteins | sample MunlanPumphouse1_FD_189073 | JGI IMG/M metagenome (GOLD analysis project Ga0265296, IMG submission 189073) | Groundwater microbial communities from a municipal landfill in Southern Ontario, Canada - Pumphouse #1 | ecosystem: Environmental > Aquatic > Deep subsurface > Groundwater | place: Canada... | reverse complement strand
GCGCCCGCTGCGTCAGCCGCTCGACCTCCAGCCATTCGTACAGAATGAAATCCAGATCGCGCCGGGACAGGATCAGCGAGGCGTCAGACATGCGAAGGCTCCGAAGACGCCGCCTTGCGGCGACACCCGGCCAGCCTAGGTCGCCGCCCCGCAGGCGGCAAGTTCGCCCTCAACCGCCGGCCGGACGATCCTCGGCCACCAAGTGCTGCAGCACCCGCTTCTCCAGCACCAGCAGGGCCCCGGCGCCATTGGTCCGCATCACCAGCCCCTCCGCCAGCGGCCTGACCGCCTGATGCACGGCTCCCGCCAGACGCATGAAGTCGGACCGCCCCCGGCCGGACACCCCGTGCAGGGCGCACAGCTGCCGCCAGTCCTGGACAAAGCCCGCCAGCACCGCCCGGAACCGCTCGGCGCGCGCCCGGGCTTCAGCGCCGTCTGCCGCGGGCGTCAGCTCCTGGCTCAGATCGTCCACCAACCATTGAACCTCCGCCGCCGGCATGACAGCGAACCTCTGGTCAGCCTCGGTCAGCAGTTGCGACGGTGCGGTCGGGTCCCAACCCACCGTCCGCCACTGATCGCGCGGCGGCGTCTTGCCGCAGGCGAACTGCCAGAAGCCGGCCGTGCCCGTGGTGTCGGCGACCAGATGAATCCGCTCGGCGTCGGACCCGTTCTCTACATGGTGACGCCGCCAGTTGTCGAAGATCCAGGCCTCTCCCGCCCCCATGTGCACGGCCTCGCCGTCGCAGTGAAACCGCACCTGGGGCCGGGTGAAGACCGGGATGTGCAGCCTGACCCGCGTATGCCAGTGATAATTGATGTCGGCGTGCTCCGGCACCCCTGCGCCGGCCGCCAGTCGCATCAGCCGCGACCGGCTCCACACCACGCCGAAACCCGACAGGACCTGACGCAGATAGGGCATCTGCTCCAGCCAGGGGGTTGGCGACATCTGTCCATGGACCGAATCCGTTTCCACTCCGCCGGCGCTGATCAGACGCGCCGCGCTGTTGCCATGCACGCGATCCGGATGCGGCCCCCACGCCTCGTCCGGCAGGGCCGCAACCTCGGCCTGCAGACGCTCGACATCGAACAGGACCGGAAGCTGATAGAAGCGCTGCGACAGTCGCATGGGTCAGTCCCTGTAACGGATCAAGGCGTCGCCCAGCGCGGCCTGAAGCGGCGCGAGCCAGGGTTCGTAGTTGCGCCACTGCGCCAGGCCGTCGCGGCTGATCGGTCGCCGCACCTGTTCTGAACTGGGCGTGCGCACGCTGCGCCGGGTCTGATGGAAGTCCAGACAGGCCGGTTCGAACGCCAGCCCGCAATGCTCCAGCATCCGCCGCACCCCGCCCTCGAGATCCTCGACCAGATCCTCGTACTGCACCCGAAGCACCCGTCCCGGCAGCACCTCGTCCCAATGCCGCATCAGGTCCAGATAGCTGCGGTAGTAGCGGGCGATAGCGTCGATATCGTTGGTGAATTCCTGATTGGTCGTGCCGAACAGCTGTTTCAGATTGCTGAAGCAGCAGGCCATGGGTTCGCGCCGCACATCGATGATCTTCGCCTTCGGCAGGATCAGATGGATCAGGCCGATATGCCAGAAATTGTTCGGCATCTTGTCGATGAAGAACGGCCGCCCCTCCCGGCGATAGGTCCGCGTCTCGGCCAGGAACCTTTCGCCCAGAGCACGAGCCTCCGCCGCCGACATCTGAAGCACAGCCGCCGGCCGAACCGGCAGGCCGCAGTCGGGATCACGCCCGAACAGTTCGCCGGCGTAGCGACCGATCTCCGTCAGCTCCTGCGTCCCCTCGACCTGTGAATGCGAAGCCAGGATCTGCTCGATCAGCGTCGATCCAGAACGCGGCAAGCCCAGAACGAAGATGGGATCGGCGTCCGGCGCCCCGCAGTCGGCGCGGTCGTTGAACACCTCGGCCGTAAACGCCTGGGTGGTGCGCGCGGCGCAGGCCTCGGCGACCTCGGGCCTGTACCGGCCCAGCGAACGCCGGACCTCGTTCCCTTGGGCGTACCAACGCCACGAACCGGCATAATCCGCCCGATCCTCCAGCGCCTTGCCCAGGGCGAAGGCCAGATAGACCCGGTCCATATCCTGCAAGTCCGTCCGCGCCGCCGCGGCCTGCAACCGCTCGACATCAGCGTCCGAGAAGCTGTGGAGCTTCAGATTGGCCAGACTGAACCAGGCGACGCCATAGTCGGGCCGCGCGGCCAGGGCGGCGCGATAGTCGGCCACCGCCTCCTCCAGCCGACCCGTGACCTTCAGGGCGTTCGCACGCCACAGCCTCAGCTCCGCCGTCTCGGCGCCGACCACGGGTGCCCCGTCCAGCAGCCGCCGATAAATCTCGATCACCGGCTCATAGTCGCCCAAGGCCACGCAGGCGGCGGCGAACAGTTTCAGATGCTCTCGTCGCTCTGGTTCGCGCTGCAGCAGTCGTTCCGCTTCGCGCCGCGCCGCCTGCGGCTTCTGCCGCTGCAACAGAATCATGGCGTAGTCGAAGCGCGCGGCCTCATAGTCCGGCGCACTGGCCAGCACCCCCTCCAACAGGGTCTCCGCCTCTTCCGCATCGCCGCAGGCCTGACGAATGCGCGCGAGCAGACGCAAGGCCCCGGCCGACGGCCCCTGGCGGTACAGCACATCACGGATGACCGTCTCGGCTTCCGCCAGATCGCCGTCGGCCAACAGACTGTCCGCCGCCACGATCTCCGGCGGCAGACGCCTCAGCATCGCCAGCCTCTGCGCCGCCCCGTCCGCAGGCCCAGTCTCGCCTCGCATCCGGTGCAACTGCTCCAGCATGTCCCAGCTGGCCGGCAGGCTGGGGTTCAGCCGGACCGCCTCTCCCAGAGCCTTGAGCGCCGACGGCGCGTCGCCGAGCAGGACATGGCAGTGACCCCGCTCCTGCAAAGCGCGGCTGAATCGGGGATGGAGCCCCTGCAACCGATCCAGAACCGCCAGGGCCTCCGGCGCCCGCCGCGCCGCGCGCAGGTCTATGGCCTGACGCAGCAGGGCGTCGCGATCGGTCGGCGCGCCGACGGGCTCAGCCGCCGCTATCATCGCGGGGCGGCGGCCAGCAGCGGCGCCAGCCAGTTCGGATCCGGCTGGTCCGCGTCATAGTATTCGAAAATCAGATGAATTCGGTCGGTGGCGCCGCCGTTTCGCACCCAGTGCGGTCCCAGATTATTGACCTCCACCGCCTCACCGACCGGGAACCGGTGCTCCTGCCCGCCGAAGAAGGAGACGACCTCCGGGTTGGTCGTGATCGGCACATGGATCTTGTGCGGCCATTTGGCGGCCGGATTGGCGTCGATATGCGGATGGATCACGCCGCCCGCCGGCATCCGGGCCAGCATCACGCGCGGAAAGACTCCCCGCCCATAGCCATAGGCCTGAACCGCCTGGGCCAGCACCGGCTCCAGCAGCGCGCGCCACGCCCCCCAGAGCGGGCGATCGTGCGAACCTCGCCAGTCGCGCGGACTGTCGACGAACCGGAACACGATGTGCCGGGTCTGGTCCAGCACCTCGAACTTGTTCGGCTTGCTCTGGTTTTCCGCGTCCCAGACGGCTTCCGGAATCTCCAGCACGGCGGCATGCAGGGCGGCGATATCGACCGGCCCCAGCCTGCGGATCGTCGCGGTCTTTCGCGGATTGGCGGCGGGCGCGACGGTCATGGCGATCACCTCAGCCCTTCGAAGCTGTAGCCGAACAGTTCGATATCCTGAGCATAGCGGGCGGCGACGCCGTCGATCAGCTGTTTGTCGTAATAGAGCCGATAGTCGCCGTGGGTGCTGGCGTTCACCCGGTCCAGCGGACGCGCGGCGATGCCGATACGGGCGCAAAGACTATCGTAAGAGGCCTGCATCTCCTCCACCCGCCCGAACTGATCGGTCAGCAGGGTCTTGCCGTCCTCGTCCGCCAGCAGCGACGCCTGAGGCTGGAACAGGATGTGCTGTTCCGGCGGCTGCTGAAACAGGAAGTGGCGCATCACGTCGCGCGGGCGGCGCTGGAAGACGTCGCCGTCGCGCAGCATGAAGGCGCAGTAGGAGACGAACCGGTCGAACGGATTGCGCACAAAGGCGAACTTGAAATAGTCGGCGAACGCCTCTTCGCCGACATAGGGTCGAATCTGCCGCAGGGACAGGTGGCCGTGGCGGATCGCCGCCAGATCTTCCCAGGGGAAGCGCTTGTCGATGAACAACCCCACCTGTTCCAGGTCCTCCTTCCCCATCTGCTCGCGCAGGGCGCGGCGCACGGCATGGGTGCCGGTTTTGGGCACGGCGGCGAAGATGAACCGGTGATGGTGGGAAACGATCATGCTTCTGGACATCCAGAAAAGGGCGCCCCTCCCCCCGAAGGGGGCGGGGCGCCCAGCCTAGTCTAAGCGTCGGATCAGAACTTGTAGGTCAGGCCGGCCGTATAGGTCGTTCCGCTCTGGTTCTGATTGTACAGATACTCGTTCTGACCCCAGAACTGGGTGTCCTTTTCGTTCGTCAGGTTGACCGCGTCGAACGTCAGCTGCAACGACTCGGTGATGTTGAAGAAGGCTGCGGCGTCGACATAGGTGCCGCCTTCGAACCCGCGCGTGCTGGCGCTCATGACGGCAGTATTGTAGCCGGTGTACCACTTGTCGCGATAGTTCAGCGAGGCGCGCGCACCCCAACGGTCGGTCTCGTAATAGACCGTGGCGTTGTAGCTTGTCTTGGAAATCCCCGTCAGATCGTCCGGCATGTCGATGTAGGTGTAGTTCGCCACAACACCCAGATTGTCGAACGGCGCAGGCAGGAACGACAGTTGGCTCTGCGCCGCCAGTTCCAGGCCTGTCAGTTCCACCCGGCCTTCCTTGTTCACCGGCATCGAGAACTCATTGACGATAGTGCTCGCGGTCGCGCCGGGGATGGTGCTGTAAGGCACCCCCGTTTCGCTGAATGGCACGTCAGTAAACCTCACCGTCTCGATGAAGTTCTTGATGTCCTTATGGAACAAGCTAGCCGACATCAGGCCGACGTCGCCGAAGTAGTATTCGACGGCGAAGTCCAGGGTGTTGTCCTTGTAGGGCTCCAGATTTGGATTACCGCGCGAAGCAGTAATCTTGCCCGAGCTGTCCTGGAAGGCGCTGCCCTCGGCCGCCATCGAGCCGAGGCCCGGACGGTTCAGGTTCTGGGTCGCGGAGAAGCGCACCAGCACCTCCGGCGTCACTTCCAGGACCGCGTTCATGGCCGGCAACACGCCCTCGTAGCTGCCTTCCACGTCGGTCGTGCCCAGATAGGCATAGTTGTCGCCCTGGATCCAGCCGGTGCTGTGGGTGTCGGTGCTGTAGCCGCGCAGGCCGATATTGCCGCGGAAGCGGCGGCCGAACAGTTCGCTGTCCCAGTCGCCCTGAACGAAGCCGGACAGGGTTTCCTCGGTCGTCTCATAGACGTTCTCGATGTCCTGCAAGGCGCCGCCGGTGCCGTCCTTGTTCTGCTCCAGACGGTGGTACTCGTTGTACTTGGCGAAGGCCTTGTCATAGTCGCCGACCAGCCACGATCCGAAGGCGTTGGTGAAGACCGAGGTGACGTCGCCGACCGCCGTGCCGCGCATCTTGGACCGCGTGCCGTTGACATTGTCGTCATAGAACAGGTCTTCGCCCTGCTGGCGGAACTTGTGATAGGCGACGCCGGCGCGCAGCGTCCAGGTGTCGTTCAGTTCGTACCGCGCGTTAAGCTCGCCCTCGTGCAGCTCTGATTCATTGTTGAAGGCGCGGTAGTAGAACGAATCCATCGCATAGTTGGCCGGATTGGTCGGGTCCCAGTTCGGATATTCGAACGAGGCGGACTGGCCGTTCTCGCCATAGTTGGCGATCAGATTGCCCTTGGCGCGCATGTACAGCTTGTCGTCATACGGCGTGTCATAGGTCGACTTTTCCCAACCCACGTGACCGTCGAACTTCAGACGGTCGGACATTTCCCATTCACCGGTCAGCGCGACCTGATTGAACTTGTTCTCGTTCAGCGACCGGCGATGCTCGCTGCCGAAGGTGGCGCCCGTGACGTCGGTCATGGTCACGTAGTTGTCGCTGTCCCAGGTCAGGTCGTTGATGACCGAGGCCGACTGGAAGATCGACGGCCAGACGCCGCCGGCGGCCGTGTCGAAGGCCACCGAACCGGTCGAGGCCAGAGGCCGCGTCGCCAGATGATACTCGTTACGGCGCGTCGTGAACTCGCCGTGCAGCACATCGAGCGTCAGTTCCATGCCATCCATCGGACGCCACTGGACCGCCGCCGTCAGGCCCAGCCGTTCCTGCTCGGCGTTCCACGACGAGATACGATTGCCGTCGGCGAAATACAGATCTCCGGACAGGAACTTGGCCCGTTGGGCGGCGGACAGGCCGGAGATGTTCAATCCCTTGGTCACGAGGCTCTGCATCGTCGCGGCGCTGGGGTTGGAACGGTTATACGTGTTGTGGCCCTGCTCCGTCGTCTCGCGTTTGCTGTAGGCGGCCGAGAAGGAGACGCCGAACACATTGTCCCAGTTCTGGGTGAACAGGCGGCGATGCGCGGCTGGGTGTCTTCGGTATATTCGTTGGTGCCGACCTTCAGCGACAGGGCGCCGTCGGCGCCTGTGCCGTAGTCAAAGGGCTTGCCGGTGAACAGGCCGACGGTGCCGGCCATGCCGCCCTCTTTCTGCGCGGCTTCAAAGGTCTTCTCGACCTCGACCCGCGAGAACAGTTCCGAAGCGAAGATATTGAAATCGAACGCGCGGTCACGCGACCGCTGGCCGCGGCTGTCTTGCGCCGAGTCGACGTTGCCCAGCACTTCCATGCCGTTCAGCTGCACCCGGGCGAAGTCCGGACCGAGGCCCCGCAGCGAGATCCGACGGCCCTCGCCGGCCTCACGGTTGATCTGCACGCCGGGCAGGCGCTGCAGCGATTCCGCCAGATTGAGATCCGGGAACTTGGCCATGTCCTCGGCCACAATGGCGTCGACCTGGATGACCGAATCCTGCTTGATCGCCCGCGCGTCGCTCAGCGACTTGCGGAAGCCGGTGACGACGATCTCGTCGACCTCGGCGGTCGCCGCCTCCTGGGCGAAGGCTGCGGATGCGCTGGCGCCGGCGACCGCCGCCGACACCGTCGCCAACAGCACCTTCTTGAGGTTCGGGCCCATGCCCCGAACGGGATATTGCTTCGACATAATCGTGTCCCCCGACAAACTGGTGTGAACCAAGCGGCTCGGTCCGACGCACGGCCAATCTGACCGCCGCCGCCAAGTCCGGCTTCATTAGGTCGCGGGCGTTTCAGTCATGTGACGGTTTGAGGGAATTATGTTGAATTATGTGGTTATGTGTGGGAACGCCAAAACGGCGCCCTGGAGATCCCTCAGCCAAAATACCTAAGCCAATCAATCCAGAAGTCAGGAAACACGCCAACTCGCTGGATTTTAAGCTGCATGCGGAACGAAAACCTGGCCCCACTAGAACGCCATTCATATGAGAGGCTTAAGGCTACTTATGTGGTTGTGTGTGGGATTTGGCGTTGGTAAGGGGATCGATCATGAGCGCCCCCCTCCTCAAAGACTCGAAACATCTCAGCCAAGGCGCCCGCCTGGCGGAGATCCTTCAGCTGATGGAGGAGAAGGTCTTCTGGACCGTGTCCGAACTCGCTGAGCGGTTTCAGGTCTCCGAAGAAACTATCCGCCGCGACGCCCGCCAACTGGAGCGCAGCGGCGTTGTGCAAAAGGTGCACGGCGGACTGTCCTCGACCAATAATCTGATCGAGGCGCCCTATCGCATCCGCCTGCGCGAAAACGCCGAGTCCAAGCAGAAGATCGCCCAGAAGGCCGCAGGCCTTGTTACCGAAGGCATGACCCTGCTGCTCGATTCCGGCACCACCTGCCACTGGCTGGCTCGCGCCCTGGCCTCGGTGCGCAATCTCACCATCGTCACCAACAGCGTCGAGATCGCGCACGAGGTTCTGGGCAATCCCGGCCAGCGCCTGCTGCTGGCGGGCGGCCAGGTCAATCCGGTCCACAACGCCGCCTTCGGCCCGGAAGCCAAGTCCTTCTGCCGCCGCTTCGCCCCCGACCTGACCATCTTGTCGATGGGCGCCGTGGACGCGGACCGGGGCTTCCTCGACTTCGACGCCGACGAGGCCTCGTTCAAACAGAGCCTGCTGGAACAGGCGCGCCGCATCGTCGTGCTGGCCGACCATACGAAGTTCGCCAAGTCCGGCTTCATCCAGGTCGCGTCTTTCCGCGACGTCCAGGACCTGGTGACCGACCTGCCCCCGCCCGGCGGCGTTTCCAGAGTCGCAGCCCAGTGGGACACCCGGCTGCATGTCGCCGATCCGACCTAGTCAACGCACCCGCGTGTCCACCCTGATCCGCACGGCGTCGTGACGCCAGTGCTCGCGGTCGGACTCCACCACCCGCCCCTGGGCGTCATAGCTGGCGCGCCGCACCGCCAGACCCGGCAGACCGGACTTCACCCCCAGAACCTCGGCCTCATGGCCAGTCAGGGCTCAGGGCTGCATGCTGACCACGTCGCCCGAGACCGACAGCCCATAGGCGCCCTTCAATATGTCGGTCAGCGACTGGTCGAACGAAAAAGCGCGACAGGTCGTTCGTCATACAGGCACCTGACTGATCGAGCCGTTTTTCCGACGCCAGACGATTATCACCAAGCGCGCTCTTTAAGGCCGCCATTTCACGAAAGCTTCGCCAACCATCGGCCTTCCGTCTGGTACGGACCAGTGACGCCCTCATCGCAAATGCGGCGCGGACGACGGTCGGGAAAATAACGGCGCCCTTCCCCGGCCTGGCCCCGCCATGTCTTCAGGAGCCCTTCCATGCGCACGCCCCTCCTCTGCCTGCCCCTTCTGGCGGCCGCCCTCGTCGCCGCGGCGCCTGCCCACGCCGAGCCCCGCCGCGCCGGCCATGTGATCATCATCGGCGTCGACGGCCTCAGCCCCGACGGCGTCAACAAGGCCGACACCCCAGTCCTGGACGACATGATGGCCAAGGGCAGCTGGAGCCTGCACGCCCGCGGCGTCCTGCCGACCACCAGCGGCGCAAACTGGGCCTCAATCATCACCGGCGCCGGCCCCGAGCAACACGGCGTCACCAGCAACGACTGGCAGGTGGGTGAGTTCAACTTCCCCACCTCGGTCACCGGCTCCGGCGGTTTCTTCCCCTCGATCTTCCAGGTCCTGACCGATCAGAACCCGGGGCTGGAGATCGGCTCCATCTACAACTGGGACGGCTTCGGCCGTCTCTACGGCCACCGTTTCGTCGACTACGACGCCCATGGCGCGGACGAGGACAAGACCACCGACCTGGCCGTCAACTATATCAAGGCCCGGCGTCCGGACTTCCTCTTCATCCACCTGGACCACGTCGATCACGCCGGACACGCCGACGGCCACGGCACGCCCCACTATTATGAAGCGGTCACCAAGGCCGACGCCCTGATCGGCCGCATCCGCCAGGCGACGGTCGAGGCCGGCATCGCCGAGGACACGGTCATCCTGGTCACCTCCGACCATGGCGGCGTCGGCAAGGGCCATGGCGGCGAAAGCCTGGCCGAGCTGGAAATCCCGTGGATCGCCTATGGCGAGGGCGTAAAGCCCGGCGTCGAACTGGATCTGCCCATCAACACCTTCGACACCGGCGCGACGGTCGCCTGGCTGCTGGGCGCCGATGTTCCCTACGCCTGGCTGGGCCGCCCGGTGCGGCCGATCCTTCAGGGCGAGGCCATGCCGGTCCAGGCCTATCGCACCAGCAGTTTCTACGCCTCTCCGGCCATCCTGCCGGCCGGATCGGGCAACACCCCGCCCGGCGGCCTGTTCATCGACGGCCCGGCCCGCATGAGCCTGCAAAACCCGAACGCCGTGGGCGAAGTGCGCTATACGCTGGACAACTCGACGCCGACACCCGCCTCCCCCGTCTACGCCGGCCCGGTCGAGATCACGCGCAACACCATTGTTCGGGCCGGCCTGTTCGTCGATGGAAAACCGGCCAGCGTCCCGTCGGTCGGCTATTTCCGCGTTCTGGACCCGCGCATCGCCGCCAGCCGGGGCGTGACCTACAGCGTCTATCTGCTGCCCGAAGCCCCGGTGCGGCTGCCCGACTTCTCCCGCCTGACGCCGGTCGCATCCGGCAGGGTGCACGAGATCACGATCGACGGCCTGACCCTGCCGCGCGAGGACGCGGTCGCCGTGGTGTTCGAAGGCCAGATCCAGATCGACACCGCCGGCGAATACGGCTTCTCGACCGCCTCGGACGACGGCAGCAAACTCTATATCGACGGCAAGACGGTCGTGGACAATGACGGCGATCACGGCGTGATCACCGCCGCCGGCACGATCCGCCTCGAACCCGGCAAGCACGCCATTCGCGTCGAATGGTTCAACGGCGGCGGCGGCGCCTGGCTGGGCGCCTATGTCGAGGGTCCAGGCATTCCGCGCCAGTTCATCGACCCGAACCGGCTGACCCCGCGCTGAAGAGGCTGGCGGGGGATGATCCGGCGGCGCCCGCTCGATCACCCTCGCCTACCCACATCCTGGCTTTTTGGTATAGACCAAAAAGCACTTATAGAGCGCCCATGATCCGCCCTGCTTCACCTGAAGACTTCATCGCCGTCATCTTCGACCTGCTCGAGCGGATGGGCGGCGACCACTACGGCGAGGCCGTGACCCAGCTGGATCACGCCCTTCAGACGGCGCACCACGCCCGCGAAGCCGGGGAAACGGACGCTCTCGTCGCCGCCGCCCTGCTGCACGACATCGGCCATCTTCTGCAGAAACACGGACAGGACGCCGCAGATCGCGGCATAGACGCCGTGCACGAAAGGATTGGCGCCGCCTGGCTGGCACAGGCCTTCGCGCCCGAGGTGTCCGAACCGGTCCGACTACACGTCGAGGCCAAACGCTATCTGGCCAACGCTGAGCCCGGCTATGCGGACGCCCTCAGCCCCGCCTCGCTCCAGAGCCTGCATCTCCAGGGCGGCCCCATGAACCAAGACGAGGCCGCCGTCTTCCGCACCCATCCCCATTTCGATACGGCCATCCGCCTGCGCCGCTACGACGAGATGGGCAAGACCGAAGGGGCCGTCATCGCCCCGCTCGCCACCTACAGGGACAAGCTGACGGCCCTAGCCGCACGCTCCGCCTAGGCCGCGCGCCGGGCCGCCTCGGCTTCCAGCGCCGGAACCAGATCCGCGACCGTATCGATGACCAGATCGGCGCACGCCGCATAGAGCCGCTCGGACGCCGGCGCCAGCATCCGGGCATGCGCCTCCGGCTCCAGCGCCGTCAGCGCCTGCTCGCTCTAGCCGACCATATTGCCCGAGGCGGCGACCCTCAGGGTGAAACAGCCGGCGTTGCGCCCCTCGGCCATCCCCAATTCCGCGTCGTCGACCTTGACCACCCGCGACAGGGGCTAGACGTCCAGATCCAGGCAGGCCTTGTAGATCATCAGCGGCGACCGCCGTCCCTGCGGCGTTTGTGGGCGCAGACCGGGATTCGGGCCGCCACGGCCACTTACGGGAAAAAATGGCGGAGACGGAGGGATTCGAACCCTCGGTACCCCTTACAGGGTACGACGATTTAGCAAACCGTTGCCTTCAGCCACTCGGCCACGTCTCCAGCGAAGGGCTCGATAGCCGAGCATGATGCGTCGTGCAATCCGGTTCGAACCAAAGACCTGTTGTTAACGCGACATAGAGGCGGCGCATGCAGGGTGGCGGCCGTGCGGAAACTCCGGATCGACATGCCCGACTGCGCCCGTCCTCTTGCCGCGCCGACCGCAGCGAGTGCGAACGACCGCGCCGCCGCCAGCCTCGCGCCGCATGCCGAGCGGGGTCCGTTCCGGCCGGAGGTGTGGCGCAACGCGCGCCAGCGCTCGACCGTGCGGCTGGCCGCCTATTATTTCCGCGCCGCTGACGTTCTGGCTGTGGTCGGTCTGGCCGTTGTGGCCCTGTGGTCGCTGGGGTCTCTCGATGTGAAGACCCTGACCGTCGGCGCCGTCCTGCCCCTGGCGACCGGCGTCGTCGTCGCCCTGGCCCTGCTGCGGAGCCTGGGCCTTTATCGATTCGGGGCAGAGCCGACGCCCCTGCTCCATCTGGTCGGGGTGGTCGGGATCGTCGCCTTGGCGATCGGGGCGGCGCTGCTGGTGGGTCTGGGCCTGGACGGGCACGGCCTGGGGCCGGTTTTA
>Ga0265296_1004447_pt1 | contig 12195 bp, 12 predicted proteins | sample MunlanPumphouse1_FD_189073 | JGI IMG/M metagenome (GOLD analysis project Ga0265296, IMG submission 189073) | Groundwater microbial communities from a municipal landfill in Southern Ontario, Canada - Pumphouse #1 | ecosystem: Environmental > Aquatic > Deep subsurface > Groundwater | place... | reverse complement strand
GTCTTTTTTGCCACCAGCAGACCGCGGCGATCCTGGGCACCGGCCTGCGTGTGCAGTGACTGCACGGCTGCGCTCAGTCGGTCGATCTCGCTGTCGTCGGCAAGTCGCGCGAATTCGTGCGCAGCGAAACCCTCGAGCAGTCCGCGCAGGGCATACAAATCACGCGCGGCCTTCTCGGTAATCTCCATCACACTGGGGCCCCGATGGGGTTCGATCTTGATCAGCCGTTCGGCTTCCAGCGTGCGCAGGGCTTCACGCAGCGTCGGACGGCTGATGCCCAGTTGCTCGCAGAGGTCGTTCTCGCGCAGCCGATCGCCACCCCGCATGCGGCCTTCCATGATGGCGGTGCGCAGGTAGTCCTCGACCCGATTGCGCAGGGTGGAAGGTTTTTCGAAGTGGGCGGTGCTGGGATGGGTCATGGAAGGATAGTAGCGTGATCGCCAGGCGGTACATGGCTTCGAGTATGTTTTCAGCTGCACGGCACTGTCAAGAAGATTGCATGACAATATTATTGACATACGAGTGTGTCGGCGAACACAATCCTCCGAAGGGCATCCTTGCCCGGCGCCGTTCACGCTGGACGGGGGCCATCAATTCGAACGATCTGGAGCACGGAAATGAGCGTAGGCAAGCAGGAAGGCATGTCAGTGAAAACGGTGGGCTTCATCGGCGTGGGCAGCATGGGCAGGCCCATGGCGAGCCGCCTGCGCAGTGCCGGCTTCGACGTGATTGCCTATGACGCGGTGCCCGATCAGGCCCAGGCTTTTGCGGGCGAGAGCGGCGCACGTGCGGCGTCCAACTGCGCCGATCTGGCGCGAGAGGCGGACGTGATCGTGACCATGCTGCCCACCAGTGTGATCGTGGAGCAGGTGTTGACGGGGCAAAGCGGCGTGCTCGCCGGCATGCGTGCCGGTACCGTGATTGTCGAGATGAGTTCGGGCGTGCCTACGCATACCCGGCTGCTGGCCGAGAAGGTGACGCAGGCGGGTGGCATCTTGGTTGACGCGCCGGTTTCCGGCGGTGTGCCGCGTGCGCGCACGGGCGAATTGTCCATCATGTTCGGCGGTGCGGCGGACGTGCTCGAACGTGTACGTCCTGTCCTGCAGGCCATGGGGACGAGCGTGCAGCACACCGGCGACGTGGGCTCGGCGCATGCGATGAAAGCGCTCAACAATCTGGTGTCGGCAGGCGGCTTTCTGATCGGTATCGAGGCGCTGCTGATTGGTCAACGCTTCGGTTTGTCACCTGAGCTGATGGTCGATGTGCTCAACGCCTCTACCGGCATGAACAACTCCACGCAGAAGAAATTCAAGCAATTCGTGCTCTCGCGCAAGTTCAACTCGGGATTTGGTCTGGACCTGATGATCAAGGATCTGGGCATTGCGCTGGGCCTGGGTGCCGAGACGTCTACGCCAACACCGTTTGCTGCCTTATGCCGGGAAATGTGGGCGGCTGCCGGGCAGTCGCTGGGCAAAGGCCAGGATCATACCGATGTGGCCAGGCTGAGTGAAATGCTGGCGGGCAGCACGCTGCAGGGCGAGCCCGCGAAAGACTGACCGGATGCGGGAATGCATGTAAAAAAACACCCTGACAGCCGGCTCGGCTGTCAGGGTGTTTCAATATCTGGCGCTGCGGCGGTGAAGCCGCTATACATCGGTGGGCAAGGTCGGGCCGATGCGGGCACGACTTGCCTGAACCAGGCTCACTTGAGCTTGGTTTCCTTGTAGTCAACGTGCTTGCGGGCGACGGGATCAAATTTCTTGATCAGCATCTTTTCCGGCATGTTGCGCTTGTTTTTCGTGGTGGTGTAGAAATGACCCGTGCCGGCAGTCGACTCGAGCTTGATTTTTTCGCGGATACCTTTGGCCATGTCGGGCTCCTAGTAGTTCAGAGGGCTAAGACGACGGCTTTAGGCCAGTTCGCCACGGGCACGCAGGTCGGCCAGAACGGACTCGATGCCATTCTTGTCGATCGTGCGCAGGGCAGCGGTGGATACGCGCAGACGCACCCAGCGGTTTTCGGCTTCGACCCAGAACCGGCGCGATTGCAGGTTGGGGAGAAAACGACGCTTGGTCTTGTTATTTGCGTGCGAAACGTTATTGCCCACCATCGGGCCTTTGCCGGTCACTTGGCATACGCGTGCCATGGATGCACCTCTTATAAATAATCGCCAGGGGCTGGTTGAAAAAGGGCGGGTAAAAGGTTGTCCGATTGTTGACCAGTGCTCGCTGCGGTTTTGCCCACGCAAGCCTGATAACGTTCGTTTTTTACTCGCCACTTTCCCCACACTTGTATGAGCCCAGGGCAAAAAATAGTGTTTGTATAGGGATAAGCCAGCTATTCTAGCTTGAAAAACAAGGATAAATCAACTCTCACGTCGCGCTCTGCGGCCAGCGAGCCACGATAGCGCGGCGCATGTGGCCAGCGCCGTGGTCAGGGGCAGGGCGGATTCGGCCTGCCAGGCACTCATGACAAGGCCGGCGATCGCGCCACTGGTCAACTGCAGTGTACCCAGAAGCGCAGACGCCGCGCCCAGTCGCGCGCCCTGTTCATTCAGCGCCAGCGCGGCCGAGTTCGGATTGACGAAGCCTTGGCTGGCCATATAGCCCATCAGGCAGATCATCAAGGTTACCAATGTCATCTGGCCAGACAGCGCAATCCCCAGCGCGACGAGTGCGGCAACCAGCAGAACATGCTGGGCGCCTCGCTGCAGGGTGGCCGGTGTTCTGTTGCGCAGCAGTCGGGCACTGACCTGCGAGCCCACGATCAGCGCCAGCGCATTCAGGCCGAACAGAAAGCCGTAATGCTGGGGGGCGACGCCATAGATTTCGATGAAAATTCTGGGCGAGCCGATGATATAGGCGAACATGCCCGCCTGACCAAACCCGCCTGCCAGGCTATGGAACATGAAACGGCGGTGTTTGAGCAGGCCAGCGTAGTTCGACAGGATGGTCGACACGCGTAGCGGGACCACGCGGTCGGGATGCAGGGATTCGCGCATGATGAAGATCACACATAGCAGCAACGCGGCGCCGATCAGCATCATCACCCAGAACATGGCGCGCCAGCCCGTGAATATCAGCAATTGGCCACCTATCAAGGGGGCCAGTATGGGTGCCAGACCCATGATCAGCATGAGCATGGACAACGCCCGAGCCGACTGCTGCGTGTCGTAGTGATCGCGGATGACCGCACGCGGGATCACGATGCCTGCGGCGCCGCCCACTGCCTGAACGAAGCGCCAGAATGTCAGTGACTCGATGTTGGGCGACAGCGCGCATCCCAGCGCGGCCACAATGTACAAAGTCAGGCCCAGCATCAGCGGCACCCGTCTGCCGTATCGATCAGCCAGGGGACCATAGAAAATCTGCGAGACGGCCAGGCCGATCAAATAGGCCGCCAGCGTGCGCTCGACTTCACCACGCGAGACATCAAGCCCCGCCGCGATCGTGGGGAAGGCGGGCAAATACATGTCGATGGAGAACGGGCCGATTGCCGTCAGTGCGCCCATGAGGTAGAGCCAACCGGGCATGGATCGATACTGTGATGAGGGGTGCATGAAGTGGGTCGTTCGATCCTGCCTGGCAAGACCACTGAGAAGAAATCCACTTTATCACGGGCATGTTGACATTCCGTTGAGGCCCGTTTTCCAATAGAGTCGTGCTACCGGCCCCCGGATGAGGAGTGATTGTGAACCCACTGCTGTCTGCTCTCGAACGCAAGCTCGCAAGTATTCCGACGCCACTGCAACTGGTACTACCCGACGGTCGCAAGATCGGACCGGCCGACTACCGCGTACGGTTCACTCTTCACGACGCCTCTGCCATCGCGCACGCCGCATCGGGCCAGGTGGGCATTCTTGGGCAGGACTACGTCGAAGGCAAGGTGTCCTTCGAAGGAGAAATGCGCGATGTGATGCGTGCAGCAGCCGCATTCCTGCCAGGATCGCCGGTCGAGGCCGCACGTGGGGGATGGCTGACGGAACTGATACGACGCATGCTGTCCACATGGCGTCATTCCGAAGAGCGCGATGCGCGCCAGATCGAATTCCACTACGACCTGTCCGACGACTTCTATGCCTTGTGGCTGGATCCTCGCCGCATTTACTCCTGCGCCTACTACGAGACGCCCGGCATGTCCCTGGCCCAGGCCCAGGAAGCCAAATGCGAATTGATCTGCCGCAAGCTCGCACTGCACGCAGGCGACCGATTGCTGGATGTGGGTGCCGGCTGGGGTGGTTTGCTGCTTTGGGCCGCGCAACATTATGGCGTGCGCGCCACCGGCGTCACGCTCTCGCGCAACCAGCACGCCTATGTCAATCGGCTGATCGAGGCGCGCGGCCTGAAGGGGCAGGTGAACATGGAACTGACGGACTACCGCCAACTCGACGAGTCCGCACCCTTCGACAAAATTTCATCTATCGGCATGTTTGAACACGTAGGGCGTGCGCAACTGGGGGCCTATTTCGGCAAGTTGAACCGCTTGTTGCGCCCAGGGGGCATGATCCTCAATCACGGCATCACCGCCGCCGGGTTGCACAATGACCAGCTCGGCAATGGCATGGGCGACTTCATCGAGAAGTACATTTTTCCGGGTGGCGAATTGACGCACATCAGCCGCGTGCTGGAGGCCGCCGCCCAGGGCGGGCTGGAATCTGTCGATGTCGAAAACTTGCGACCGCACTACGCGCGCACACTATGGGCCTGGAGTGATGCCCTGGAAGCCAACTTGAGCCGCGCCGGCGAGATTCTGGCGGGAGATCGAGGTGCGCGTTCGCTGCGGGCCTACCGCCTGTATCTGGCAGGATGCGCCATGGCCTTCGAACACAACTGGATTGCATTGCACCAAATTCTGGCTCAGCCCGCTCACGGCGGCCGTGCAGACGAGCTGGATTATCCGAAGGATATGTCCTATCCCTGGCGACGGGATTACATTTATCGATAAGTTCCATGCAGAGCAGCCTAATTGCATGCGGTTTTGTAACTTCATGTGATCACGATGAATGTTCTCTGCACAGAGGTGATTGACGGTTTTTTTCCTGTGTGCAGGTCCGCTGGAACGGTCTGATTTTGACCCGAATGTAACTGGATGATGGCGCGGCGAATTGTTCCAGCGTAAAAAAATGTCTAAAATGCAGTCATCTTCTTTTAGTTGCTTTCAATTTGCGTACAGTGTTGTGGGCGCCTTGTTTTCCGCATTGGGAGGCACTCGTCCCGCGATCGCCGTATGTCCACCCGATCATCGTGAAATGTTGCGATGCATCACCAGCTAGAGCAGGTTTGTCTGTACGGGTTCGGCCCGAACTTGCATTCCCTTTAAGCGCCAAGGCACGGTCTGCAATCTTGCAGCGCCGCGCGCCCGAAACCTTAAGGAGGCATCAGCCTATGAGCATTACCCCCATCAAAAAAATCACACTCGCCCTGGCGATGGCTGCCACAGGCGGTCTGGCCCACGCAGCCGATACCCCCACATGCGAGGTCAACCGTACGGTCAACTTTGGTGGCATGAACTGGGAATCGAACTTGATCCTGGTCGACGTGCAACGTGCGATTCTCGAGAAAGGCTTTGGTTGCAAAACTGAAGTGTTGCCGACCGAGACCCTGCCTGCGCTGGCTGCACTTTCACGTGGCGATCTCGACGTGAACACCGAAGTCTGGCTGAACAGCGTGGCCGAACCTTGGGAACGGGCCGAGAAAGAAGGGCGTGTGAAACGGGTGGGTGACGTCTACATGGGTGGCGAAGGCTGGTTTATCCCGAAATACACCGCTGAACGCTTTCCTGAACTGAAGTCGGCTGCGGATCTGCCGAAGTACAAGGACGAGTTTCAGGACCGGGAAGAACCGGGCAAAGGTCGTTTCTATGGTTGCCCGGCGGGCTGGGGTTGCGAGGTGGTCAGCACCAACCTCTATCGCGCACTGAAGCTCGAAGACAGCTTTACGCTTTATTCGCCCGGCACCGGGGCCGCCCAGAAGGCAGCCCTGACCTCGGCCTACAAGCGCAAACAAAACATCGTCTTCTACTACTGGTACCCCACACCGCTGGTGGGTTCGCTGGACCTGGTCAAGCTCGACATGCCTGCCTATGACGCCGAGAAGCACAAGTGTCTGACCGCGCCCAAGTGTGAGAATCCCCAGCCCAGCGCTTACCCCGAGAACCCGGTCTTTACGGCGTTGAACACGAAGTTCACGCAGGATGCGCCCAAGCTGACGGAATTCTTCTCCAAGGTCAGCGTGCCGCTTCCCGTGATGGATGAAACGCTCGCCCATATGGAATCGTCGGGTGACGATGCCAAGCAAATGGCTGAGTGGTTCCTGAAGAACAAACAGGACGTCTGGGGCGCATGGGTGTCCGATGATGTCAAGAAACGGGTTCAGGCTTCTCTCTGATACCCGATGATCGCAGTGCGCATTGCGCCGCACTGCATCCTGCGGCGGGCACGATCTTTGCCCCGCCGCATTTTTGCGCAGAGCGAGTCACGACCGATATTCCTGTCGCGTCGACTGCGCCGCCTTGGAGCGCCTAATCTATGTTTCCCGAAATTATCCCCGCCCGTTCAGTGCGTGGGGCGATCGACGGTTTTGTCGATCATCTTGTCGAAAATTATGCGAGTCTGCTGGAAACGCTTTCCCAGCCGATTCTGGATGTCCTTGTATGGCTCGAGCAGTTATTGCGCGCCACGCCCTGGTGGATCATCGTCCTAGTGGTCGTTGGCATTGCCTGGGCCGTGAGCCGACGCATTGTTTTCAGTATCGCCATGGGTGCGCTGCTGTGTTTGCTCGGCGTGCTGGGACTGTGGGACGCGGGCATGCAGACGCTCTCGCTCATGCTGATGGCCACGTTCCTGTCTGTGCTGGTGGGCATTCCGCTGGGCATCATGATGGCGCGCATGAACTGGCTGCGTTCGATCATGCTGCCGGTGCTGGACGTGATGCAGACCATGCCAAGCTTCGTTTACCTCATTCCGGTGGTGATGCTTTTCGGCCTGGGAAAAATTCCTGCACTGATCGCCACAGTGATTTATGCCGTGCCCCCTTTGATTCGACTGACCGACCTGGGTATTCGCCTGGTCGATCGCGAAGTGCTGGAGGCTTCGCGCGCTTTTGGTGCAACCTCGCGTCAGCAACTGTTCGGCGTGCAGCTGCCGCTGGCCTTGCCCAACATCATGGCTGGTATCAACCAGACCACCATGATGGCGCTTTCCATGGTCGTGATTGCTTCCATGATCGGTGCGCGCGGTCTGGGCTACGAAGTGCTATTGGGCATTAACCGACTGGAGGTCGGGCGCGGGCTGCTTGCCGGCCTGGGTATTGTTGTTCTGGCCGTATTGTTCGATCGCATTACGCAATCCTATGGTCACCGTGTGCGCCAGCAAGGAGGTCAGCGATGAGCAAGATCGAAGTCAAGAATATCTTCAAGATTTTCGGTTCCAACCCCGGAAAGTGGCTGGAGCCCGCCCGTAACGGCATCAGCAAGGATGATCTGCTGGCAAAAAGCGATCATACGCTGGGCCTGCGCGATATCAGCCTGTCGATCGAAGAGGGCAGTATCTTCGTGATCATGGGCCTCTCGGGCTCGGGAAAATCGACCTTGATTCGGCACTTCAATCGCCTGATCGATCCCACCGCGGGTCAGATCCTGGTCGATGGACTCGATGTCATGTCGCTGAACAACCGCGATCTGGAGAACTTCCGGCGCAAGAAGATGAGCATGGTCTTTCAGCGTTTCGGTCTGTTTCCTCACCGGTCGGTGCTGGATAACGCCGCTTATGGTCTGACGGTTCAGGGCGTGGGCAAGAAAGAGCGTGAACAGCGTGCGCGTCAGTGGCTGGAGCAGGTCGGGCTGGCTGGGTTCGAAAATCAGTATCCGCATCAACTGTCAGGCGGCATGCAGCAGCGTGTCGGACTGGCTCGTGCGTTGGCGACCGATGCCGAAATCCTGCTGATGGACGAAGCCTTTTCCGCCCTTGACCCCCTGATTCGCCGGGAGATGCAGGATCACCTGCTGCAATTGCAGGCCAAGCTGAACAAGACCATCGTCTTCATCACGCACGATCTGGATGAAGCGCTTCGACTGGGCAACCGCATTGCGATTCTGAAAGATGGCGAACTGATTCAGGAAGGCACGCCGGAAGACATCTTGCTCAATCCGGCCGACGATTACGTGCAGTCTTTCCTTCAGGACGTGAACCGCACCAAGGTCCTCAACGCCTCGCATGCGGTCAATCCGCCGCGTCTGACGCTGACGATGCGCAGCCGACCGGCCCACGTCGTGGACCGCTTGCATGCCATCGATTGGCAATATGCGCCGGTGCTGGACGGCAAGCGGCTGGCCGGGGTGCTGACGCTGGACGCCGCGCTGGAAGCGGTTCGAGGCGGCGCGCGCGATATCAGCGGCTTCGTGGAAGACCTGGCGACGATGCCTGCCACAGCCGGGCTGGACGAGGTACTGGCAAAGATGGTGCATAGCGACAAACCGGTAGCGGTCACCGACGACAACGACGAGTTCGTCGGCATGTTGTCACGCCGCAAGCTGGTCGACCTGGTCACTCCGCCCATTATCGAAGCCAGCACCGATCCTTTGGACGCCACCACGGCAAACGAGGCAGGCGGCGATGCCCCGGTGGCGGCGCTTGCCGATGCCAGCGGGCCAAGCGGCGCCCGCGAGCCTGCGCTGACGGCAACCGAGTCGCCTGCCACCCGACGCCAGGAATGATCCAGCGCACGGGCATCGAATTGCTATGATCACTGCGCATCCGGCTCGGGCCGGATGCGCATTTTACTTTCTGGAGCAGACAATGCCGATTTTGAATGTACAGATCATGCAGGGCCACAGCCGGGAGCGTAAGCAGGCCTTTCTGAAGGCGGCAACCGATGCCGTGGTCAGCAGCACGGGCGCACCGATCAAAAGCGTGCGTGTGCTGATTGACGAATTGGCGCCTGAAAACGTGCTGGTGGCAGGTGAACCCGATGTGGATGTCGTGCTGTTCCGCGTGCTGTTGATCAGTGGTCGCACGGAAGAAGCTAAGGCCAGGCTGATTGCCGCACTGGATCAGGCGAGCACGCAGACGCTGGGCGTGGACAGCGCCCAGGTCCGCGTGGTGCTGTTCGATGTGCCCAGCACCGACATGGGTGTGGCCGGTGGCGTGACGGCCAAATCCACGGGGCGTTGAACCGTCGGCTTGTCAGGTCAACTGCACCTGTGCGACCTGGTGGCCTGGCGTGTCAGTCCAGTTGCACCTGTGCGGCCTGGATGACCTGGCCCCATCGTTTGGTTTCGCTACGGATAAAGGCGTCGTAGTCAGTCGGGGTCGAACCCAGGCTATAGGCGCCCTGCAGGGCCAACTGCTTCTGCATCTCGTCCGAAGCAAGCGCTCGACGGATTTCCTCATTCAGTCGCCTGATGATGGGGGCGGGTGTGCCGGCAGGTGCCACCACCCCTTGCCAGGCGCCGACATCAAAGCCCGTCAGACCGCTTTGTGCCAGTGTGGGCACCTCGGGCAATCGGTCGCTGCGCTTGGCGCTGCTGATGGCGAGCGCCCGAACCCGACCATCGCGTATGAAGGGCAGGGAGTCGTTCAGCGTGTTGGTCATGAACATCACCTGGCCACCCACCAGATCGGTCAATGCTGGCGAGCTGCCCCGATAGGGCACATGCATCGCCTCGATGCCTACCGCCTGCAGGAACATCACATTGGTCAGATGGGTGACGTTGCCCATGCTTGACGACGCGTACGACAATTTACCGGGGCGTGCCTTGGCATAGTCCACAAACGCCTGCACGGTCGGTGTGGGCAGCGAGGGGTGGGTGAGCAGCACCAGCGGGATGGTGGCGGTCGTGGAGATGCCCACGAAATCCTTCAGCGGATCGAAACTCAGGGACCGATAAAGATTGGGGCTCAGCGCGATCGATGACGTGTTGTAGAGCAATGTGTAGCCGTCATTGCGCGCTGTCGCCGCCGCCTGCATGCCGATGTTTCCATTCGCGCCGCCTTTGTTCTCGACGATGAATGTCTGGCCCATTTGGTCGGTCAACTGCTTGGCCAGCACACGGGCGACGAGATCGGTGGGGCCGCCGGCGGGGAAGGGCACGATCAGGGTGACGGGTCTCGCGGGATAGTCATCTTTGCTGGCCGCCTGGCTGGGGCCTGCGGCGCCCAGTGCCGACAGTGCCAGCGCACCGACGGTGATGGCAGAGCGGTGAACCGCCTTTTGAAAAATGCCCATGGTGTTGTCTCCTTGGTGGGTGAAATAAGCTGCCCCTTTTTTTGCAGATCAGGTTGGCAGCAGAAAATGGGTCAGGCGGGTCGGCCTGCCAGCATGCGGGTCACGTCGTAGGTCATCACAGTTTGATCGTTCTGGTTTTTTACTTCGACTGAAGACGCGACGACTGCCCGGTTGTGTTTGGATGTGGGCCGTACCCCCGTGATTTCGACAATCGCGTAGATGGTGTCGCCCGCTACCACGGGCGCAATCATTTTTTTGTGTACTTCCAGCAAAGCCAGTCCGGTGCCCTGGACCATGCTCTGCATGAGCAGACCTTCGATCAAGCCATAGGTCAACGCGCCCGGGACCGGTCTGCCGTTGATGGCACCGTGCTCGAATGTGGTGTCGATGAAGATCGTCTCCAGCATGCCGGTCACGCTGATGAAGTTGACGATATCGGTTTCGGTAATGGTTCGCTTGAATGTGTGAAAACGCTGGCCGACTTCAATTTCCTGCCAATAGAAGCCGCGGCCAAGCAAGGTCGAATTGCTGCTCATGTCCCTGTATTCCTTCATGAATGGGTGTGGCCCGGGGCCAAGGGTGCTCAGGCATGCTAGCGCCTGGCCGTATATGCGTCTAATATGGCTTCGGTATCAGTTGATAATGAAACGTATATGTCAGTCGATTTGCGTCACATGCGCCAGTTCGTGGCCATTGCCGAGCTGGGCAGCTTTCGGCGTGCGGCCGAGTCGCTGCATATTGCGCAGCCCGCATTGTCGGTGTCGATTCAGAAATTGGAACAGTCCGTCGGCGTGCAACTGCTAACGCGGGGCGCGAAAGGGGTCACGCTCACGCTCGCTGGCGAAGCGTTGATTGCTGATGCCCGCCGTGCCCTGTTTCATGCCGATCAGGCGCGCCAGGCGGCGCGTCGGGTGGGACTGGGAGAGTGGGGCGCGCTGCGTTTGGGGTTCGTGGGATCGGCCACCTATGCGTTGTTGCCTTCTCGCCTGCCGGCGTTTCATGCATCCTTCCCAGATATACAACTGGACTTGCGTGAAGATACGACGGCGCGACTGGTTGCCATGGTCAATGCCAACGAACTGGACGCGGCCGTCATACGTGGCCCCATCGCGCAGGATGATGCGCTCGAGGCCTGGACCGTGGAGTCCGATTGCTTCGTGCTGGCCGTGCCGGCGTCGCATCCGCTGGCGGCTTGTCGCAGCATTGCCCTGTCGCAGGCCAGGGCCGAGCGCTTCGTGATGTATTCGCCTGTGCAGGTGCCCGGTCTGCACAGCGTGGCGCAGTCGGCATGCCGTCGCGCGGGCTTCATCCCACGCATCAGTCAGCAGGCGATTCAGGTCCAGACACTGGTCAGCCTGGTGGCAAGCGGCATGGGCGTGGCGCTGGTACCCAGCGTGACGCAGGCCTACAGCTCTCCGCTGGTCCGCTTTCTCGCGCTTACTGATCAGGACACGGGCGATGCCCTGTCGCTGTCGCTGATCACCAACCGATTGACTGCCAATGCGGCGGTGCAACGCCTATGCGACATCATGCTGCAGACCGACCCGCCGATGGCGTGCGTCGGGGGCGCGGCCTGAACACCCGTCATGGCAGTATGATTTCTGCCTGAACAACCCACATCCAGGAGATACGAGATGAGTGAAGTCGTCATTACAGCAGCCGTGCGAACCGCGATCGGCGATTTCGGCGGTGCCCTGAAGGACGTGCCGCCCAGTGACCTGGGTGCTACCGTGATACGTGAAGCCGTCAAGCGCAGCGGTGTGGGCGCCGACGAAGTGGGCCATGTGGCCGTGGGCCATGTCATCAACACCGAGCCACGCGACATGTATTTGTCGCGTGTGTCCACCATACACGCCGGTCTGTCGCAAAGCACGCCCGCGTTCAACGTGAACCGCCTGTGCGGCTCGGGTCTGCAGGCCATCATCTCGGCCGCCCAGAGCATCATGCTTGGTGATGCCCAGATCGCGGTGGG
>Ga0265296_1004446_pt1 | contig 12195 bp, 10 predicted proteins | sample MunlanPumphouse1_FD_189073 | JGI IMG/M metagenome (GOLD analysis project Ga0265296, IMG submission 189073) | Groundwater microbial communities from a municipal landfill in Southern Ontario, Canada - Pumphouse #1 | ecosystem: Environmental > Aquatic > Deep subsurface > Groundwater | place... | reverse complement strand
GTCAAAGAGCGTTTTTCGAAAGCTTGGGACCAACTGAGAAAAATTTTCACCCTATTTGACCGTCGTTATAGGCATCCGCTCATAATGGCTGCATAAGGGATGCCTGACTTTTTACGAGTCCATCAATATTAAAATAAACACTTTCAATTTGCAAGGTTAATTTTGGTAGGAATCCAAGTTACAGTTTATTTTTTGGGTTTAATTTAGAAGATGGGCTTATAAGGAGTGACCGGAGTTAGACGAACGACATATATAATGGTGGAGAAAGGTAAAGACGGATGGATGGAGGCGCTCCTCTAACCTTTCAAAGACTCAATGAGTGCCGGTATTACTTTAGAAACATCCCCAACGATACCATAATCGGCTACCTTAAATATAGGGGCCTTTTCATCAGTATTAATGGCTACGATAGTGCCTGAATTTTGCATTCCTACAATGTGCTGCCCTGCGCCGGAAATTCCACAGGCAATGTACAGCTTCGGCTGAACGATCTTGCCTGTTTGTCCTATCATACGAGATTCCGGTAACAGGCCGGCCTCGGTAATGGGTTGGGTCGCACCAAGGACTCCCCCAAGAACAGAAGCCAATTCCTCAGCCAAGCGCATATCTTTAAGCCCACGGCCCACGGCAACAATAACATCCGCTTCTTCGATCTTTTCGGTATCCTCTTCCTTTTTTGCCTCCACCTCAACGATCTTAATATCTCCGGGTTCTATCTTAAATTCAACCCTTACTGTCTTTCCCTGCCTGGAATCATCTCGCCTTGGTGGAGAGGTTATGCCAGGCTGAACAGTAGCCATTTGCGGCCTTGTATCGGTTACAATAGTCGCCATATAATCAAAATACGGGCAAATCTGAAGCAACTGTCTATTTTCTTTATCCATCTTTAAATCCACACAGTGAGCGCTTAGGCCTGTCTTCAGTTCACAGGCTACCCTGGGAGCCAAATCCATACCAAGATGCGTGGCGCTAAAGAGGACTATCTCTGGCTTGTTTTCTCTGATCAAATCACATACGATCCTATGGTAGGGAGATGTAGTATACCTTTCAAGAATAGGGCTCTCTATCACATATACTACATCTGCCCCATAGTATATCAATTCCTCCGGAATGCCGCCTAAACGATCCCCCATCAAAAGAACTGACAGTTCTACCTGAAGCTCATCGGCAAGTCCTCGCCCCAAAGACAAGAGTTCAAGACTACCCTTTATTACCTGGCTGTCCTTCCGTTCTGCAAATACCCAAACGCCTCTATACCGGTCCATTTCTTTCATACTAATCCCTTACTTTTTAGGTCATTGGCTAAACTGCCGGATATATCCTCTATCGAACCCCTGAGCATTTTACACTCCCTTTTGGCCTCCGGTGCAAAGACTTTAGTAATCCTTGTGGGTGACCCCTGGATGCCTACCTCATCCTCTTTCAGACCGAGATCTTCTGCACACCATTTATGAGTATCCTTTTTTGAAGCTTCGTAGATGTTAAGATAGGTCGGCATCCTCGGTTCATTTATCCCTTTAACAACAGTAACCAAAGCTGGTAGCCCTGCTTCCACAGTCTCATATTCATCTTTTAACTGTCTTGTTGCCCGTATTTTACTGCCCTCAACTACCAGGTTTACAACATATGTAACCTGGGGGATTCCCAGATAATGGGCAATCTGTGGTCCCACATGTTGTGTACCACTGTCAGCGGTCTCTTTACCGCAGAGCACTAATTGAACATCATCCAGTTTTTTGATAACCGTGGCCAAAGCAAACGCGGTTGCCAGGGTATCGGCCCCTGCGCATACCCTGTCACAGACAAGAACCGCCTGGTCCGCACCCATGGCCAACCCATGGGTCAGGGTATTTTCCACATCCTTTGGTCCCATAGAGACAAGTGTTATCTTGCCCCCATGCTTCTCTTTTAAGGTTATCGCCAACTCTATAGCATTCTTATCACACGGATTAATAACCCCTTTTATACCATCTCTAATTAAAGTGCCCTTTGTTTTATTTATCCGAATCTCTTGAGGCACCTGTTTCACACAAACCACTATGTTCATGGATACCACCATTTACTCCAATTCAGACACTGGACTCCAGACGTTAGACACCAGACTCTTCTAATAGTAACTACTCAGGTGGATAGACTGAAGGCGGAAGGCTGAAGTCTAATGTCTAATGTCTGAGGTCTATAGTCTTAATGTCTGAATCACAGCACCATTTAATCAAGGGCCGAATCGAGTACGATATTCTGACTCTTTAACAGTTCGGCAGCAATTATCAGTCTTTGTATCTCACTGGTGCCCTCCCCTATAGAACAGAGTCTGGCATCTCTCCAATAACGCTGCACAGGAAATTCCATGGTGAGTCCGTATCCTCCGTGTATCTGTACGGCTTTATAGGTTACCCTGTCAGCAACTTCAGAGGCGTAGAGTTTTGCCATGGAAGTCTCCTTTGTATGCCGGAGTCCTTTCTCTTCCATATCTAAGGCTCTGTATGTCATGAGTCTTGCAGCATCAGTCTCTGTAGCCATATCGGCAAGCATTGCTCTGATCATTTGGAAATCCCCAACAGGCTTACCGAACTGTTGCCGCTCCTGAGCAAATTTGATGGACTCTTCCATAGCGCCCCTTGCTATTCCCACTGCTCCTATAGCCAGGTAAAGCCTTATTACATCATACAGTACCATCATGTCGAGAAAACCCTTGTTGAGTCTGCCAATCAAATTCTCTCTGGGTACTCTGCAATTTTCAAAAATCAATTCGCCGTTACTTATAGCCCTGTTGCTTATAAGGTCCACTCTTCTCCCAATAGTCATACCGGGAGTGTCCTTTTCCACCAGTATTGTACTTATTCCACCGTAACGACTATCAGCCGTACGCAGGGTAATAAAATAGAAGTCTGCCTTGCCAAGGTTTGAAACGAACCATTTTGTGCCATTGATGACCCATTCATCCCCTTCCAGCTTAGCCCAGGTTCTGACTGATGCTGCATCAGTCCCTGCATCGGCCTCAGTCCCGGCATGGGCGCCCATCTTTTTTCCATCAAACAGATACGAAATCCATTTCTTTTTATTTTCCTCTGTTCCGACTACCAAACACTCATAGGCCATATACCATGCCATATTCGTTGCCACCATTGCCGTCAAAGAATCCCTGCCAATCTCTTCACAGATTATCGCCTGATCTATATGACTTCCACCGGCACCCCCATACTCTTTGGGCATAATCACACCCAACAGTCCTTGCCTGGAGAGTTTTTCAATGATGCTGTAATCAAACTCCGCTGTTCTATCAAATTCCGCTGCTTTTGGGGCTACCTCTTTATCACAAAATTCCCGCACTACATTCTTCAATACCTCTTGTTCCTTCGTGTAAGAAAAATCCATTTTAAACCTCCCTTAATTTTAATTAATGTATTGAGCTTTGCAAAACTATTTATGTTTTGAAGAAGTATACCTGAGAGGGAGTTGCATAGATTTTTTGGGGGATCCATCTTAGCGAGCGTAATGTAGAAAATTCACATGTTTGAGACCTAAGGGTGAGTTTGTGAATTTTCAATGGAGCGAGCTTAGATGGGTCAAAAAATATATGCTGAAGCGAAAAGGGGTACTTTTTCAAAGCTCGAAAAGTTACAAAGAGAGAATACAAACAATATAAAATTATTGTCAAGGGAAAAATACACACAACCCACTTTTTTATTCAATCTCAGTTAAAGACATTCTAAGCAGTTCACACTGAAAAATTCCCTTTTCCGCTCTCTGGTTCAGGTTTTTTGACCCATCTATGACTCGCTTCAGGCATTTTCAGAAACTCGCCCTTAAGGCTCAAACACCTGAAAATGCTTATCTTCCGCTTCGTCAAGATGGGTGCCCCAAAAATCCTGCTCATGTTCACTCCAAAGGAAATTTTTCATTTTTCAGGATGAACTAAGCAGTTTCACCGGTGCCAGCATAACCGGATGCCAGCCGTACTCTATTCCCCTGTTTTCCCCTAAGATAGTCAATCATAGGATCCACAATTAGAGGAACAACATCAGGGAGCATCTTGGGCATCAGGTTATCCATTACTTTGGGCATGAGTTCCGGCATCTGTTCCTTCATATAATCAGGCATAGGTATCTTTTCTGCAACACGTTCCAGCATGGCAGGCATAACCTTTGGCATCATTTTGGGCAGCAAGATCGGGAACAGGATAGGAAACATGGGCTTCATCATCCAAAGTAAGGCACCGCCCAGTGGACCAAGTTTCCCGATAAAGCGCATCATGCCGCCCATTCCCAAAGGCATAGCATTGATGAGCTCCGGCCACATGCTGCTCATCAGGTTTGCAAATCCCTGGGGGGTCATCAAGGCAATCATCCCTTCAAAAACCGCCCATTGCCGTGTCACTTCCGGCTCCGGATCCTTGAATTTTTTGCCCAGACCCAGGCAAGCAAAGGCCGCCAAATCATGAACACCTATAGCTTTACCCTTTTTGTCCGCACTGACACGGAGTTGAAACTCACAACAAGGGCATAGGGCCAGAATTGCCTCGGCATCTATCTCCTCGGCTTCCTTGATTCTTATATCCCCCACATCATGGGCAACCAGAGGTTCCTTAAGCAATGTCAGCACAGAACCACAGCAGTGAGCATCCTCTCTGTTATACTCCATTTCTTCGAATTCGATGCCTGGAATTGCCTTAATCATATCCCTGGGAGGATCGTAAATTCCACTGACTCTCCCCATATGACAGGAGTCATGCCATGTTACCTTCTTATTAACCTCGTGGGTATACTTGAACTTATCATCTCGAATCTGTTCGCTGACAATCTGGCTATAATGCCTGGTCTTAATATCGAATTCAATGCCATGTTTTTTAGCCCACTGGGGATATATGTGTCTCCACATCATGTCACAGGCAGGGCAAGAGGTGATTACCGTATCTGCACCGCATGCCTTAACAGAGGCAATATTCCTCTTCATGTTATTGAGGAAGATATCCCATTTGCCGGCTACCAGCATAGGGGTTCCGCAGCAATTCTCCTTGGGCCCGAGATAGGTAAAATCCACTCCCGCAGCATCCAGAAGGGTTACTGATGCCTTCCCAATATCTTCTTCCACATAGCTTGCCGTGCATCCGGCAAAATAGACGTTATTGGCCTTTTTGTTGGGGCCGTGTTTCTCCTTCAACTCCTCAGGGAACCATGCGTCTCGATTCTTTCTGTAACCTGCCCAGATATTTCCTTCTTTGGTAAGGGCAGCAGCCATCATCTCAAAAGGCGGAAAGGTCATCTTACCATCTTCATGGATCAGCTTCCCGCGCAGTTTCATCCATGAAGGCTCAATAGGCAAAGAGGCAGAGCATCTCTGATTACACAGCTCACAGGTCGTGCATGCTATAATGGTGTCTACCATCTTCTGATCCCAGTCTACTTTATTCTCCATATATTCCCTAAGCCAGTACCATTTTCCTCTTGGACTTTGACTCTCCCATCCGCGACCATAGAACTGGTCGCATTCGTCAACACAGTAACCACACTGGGAGCAGGAATAGGCATACCATGCCACATCAGGCGGGATACCCCGTATGGCTTTTTTATAGCGTTCTCCAACCTGGGTGATTACGGCATTCCCGAATGGCCGAATCAGTGGTTCAAAGATACTGACCATCTTCATCAGTAATCCGATGATTCCACTGCTCAGAACCTTTTTGGGGTTAAAGATACCTCTTATATCCACTTCCTTTTTAAACTTTTTAAGCCTTTCTAATCGTTTACTACCCAGGACATCTTCGGCTTTCTTAGTGAAGTAAAGACCTGTTGAATAAGCCCGCCCCCCGTGTTGTTCGGCAATTTTGATTATAGTCAGGACGAGGCCGAAAACGAAGTTGTAAGAGAATTTCCTCTGGTCAGAGGGAATAAAGCCAAGTATAACTGCTTCAGGTTTCCCCCCCCTGCCTTTGTGAATGATTACCCCTTCTTTTACAATAGGTTGATTTACCTTTCGCTCAATTTCACTCATTACCTCACCCAGATTATTAAGAGGGACAATTACCTCCGCAGGGACAAGGGAAGGTCCCAGGCGTTTCACAACCATAAGCTTAAACCGGTTTTCCCATTCATGCTCCGCAATTCTATCAGACAAAACCTCGCCTTCAAACATTCCAGCAATTTCAGTTAGTTTCTCCTTTATTTTTGAGGCGTCTTTCTCTGCATAAGCAATCGTTACTACATATGCAGCCGGTAAGATAATACGGTCTTCCACTGTGTGCCCCAGGTGTTCCATCAAAGGAGTCCTATTTTTAAGCTCAGCCATTTTCGGGTTGATAAAAACAATCGACCAGAAGGGCAATTCATTTTTGTCCATAGTCTCTATAGCTTCTTGTAACTTCCCGGCATCAGGAAAAGCAAGGGCGCTAACGGCAATATTTTCCAACTTCTTGATTATCAGGGTCACCTGGGTAATAAACCCGGTTGTTCCCTCTGCATCCGAAACCAGATCCAGATCGTCGCCGTAAAATTCCTTAATGGTGCCATCAGGCAATACCACACGAGCGCTTATTACATTGTCTCTAAAATACCCATAGGCGTATGATCCAATACCTGCACCACCCTGAGCTAACCATCCACCAACAGAAGATGAAGGCGCACTTGTAGGATAGAGACGGAGATCCAACTTTTGCTTGACCAGTTCCTTCTGTAGTTTTTCCCATGTTATCCCGGGCTGAACAGTAACCTTCAAGCTATCACTGTCTGTGTGAATGACCTCCCGCATACGCCAGAAATCGACTACTATACCCTTCTTCATAGGGATAGCCCCTCCATACCCACTGGAGGCCTTTCCTCGCGGGGTAAGGGGCATGTTATTTTCATTTGCCCATGAAACCAGGCGAGCTATCTCTTGTTCCGACTCAGGCTGGACAATTGCATCCGGGATAGTACTTCCTATGAAGGGGTGAATTATGCCCGGGATGGCCGCTGTATCGTGGGAATAGAGCCTACGCTCTGTCTTATCGAAAGTTACTCTTTGATCAAATTCCTTCTTTAACCAGTCTTTTTGTTTTGACGTTAGACGTGCCATTTTATTTACCTCCAACAATATATATCTTAATAGTTCACACTGGAAAATTCACTTGATTTTGCTTAATCTTAACCATGACTACATTGCCTTTGCCATAAGATTCTTTTTATGCTCCAACTGTTCCATCAATACTTCGCGCATGATATCGCAGGCCTGGTCTAATTTAGGACTCGACAGAGCGTAAATAATATATGTTCCTTCCCGACGGGTAACGACCAAGCCTTTAGATTTGAGGAGGGACAAATGCTGGGATATATTGGCGGCAGGATAACCGGTAATCTTAATCAACTCTCCAACTGTCCGTTCTTGTTCCCTTAAGATATGAACAATTGCCAAACGTTTAGGGTTTGAAAGCATCTTTAATATGTCTGCTTGAAGTTCTAATAATTCTATTTCTGTCTCTGAAAACTCCATTTGTCCCCCATTTATTAAATTCATATATTCGCATCTTCTAATATATTATATATGTCAAATATCGAAAGTCAAGAAAAATTTTGCGGGAGTGTTGTGCCTCTGGAATTATAGAACTCTAACGGCTGGTTATAATATTGGAGGGAAAGAATATACGACTACGAATCCCTTGCTCCTGTGAACTGTCACTTACTCAGGGATCAGAGGTCAGGAGCCAGGTTCCCATTTCATTCTGACTCCTGAATTCTGGTTCCTGGCTTCTGAGCAGTCACTATATCTTTTCTATTTGGAAATCTTCCATCCTGTCACAGGGACAAACTTTCCAGTACTCGGGTCAGCCTTAAAGACCTTTGCCGAATTTATCCCTTTATGATTACTGGAACTGAAATTTACAGGGCCGGAGAGTCCTTTCATGTCAAAATCCTTTATACTCTCCAGAGCCGTTACCAACCGCTCTCCGTCTATATCCTTACCTGCCCTTAAAAGCCCTTCATTCAATACTAAACCAAGTGACCAGATGAATGTGTGTGTCTTTCCCCGATATGGCTTTTCTGTACCAGGTGCGTACTTGAGGATTACCTTCCTCATGAAGGCTACACCTTCACCCTCGTCATACCATGAGGCAAAAGGGCTCGCTGCATAGTATTTTTTTGCTGCTTCCTTGGCAACATGTATAGCCTGTTCGTCGGCTGCCGCTGTGTTTCCAAAGACATTTACATCCATACCTAACTTCTTTAACTCTCTCAAAAGTATACCGGTAGGTTGGGTAAGAAAACCGCACAATACTATGTTGTTCACCTGATGCCTTTTCATGGTCATTACCTGAGATGTGGCATCAAGAGAACCAGGGTTTAAAACCTCTTTTGTTACAGGAGTCAGTTTATGGAATTTGAGCCTCTCAATTGCAGATTCGAGGTCCAGTTTTCCCGTCTCATTATCAGGGTAAACCAGGGCAACCCTGGGATTCTGAGGCTTCAGATCCTCTATCATGTAATCAATAACAGTCTTCATTGTATTGGGATAGGTTTCAAATACAGCAAAGATATATCTTTTAAAAGGTGATACGTTCTTATCATTAGGTGGTATCGCCATGGTTGGGATCTTTTCCTTTTCCATGTGTCGAAAGAGGGTTACGGTTGCCCCTGAAGATGTAGGCCCGATCAGCGCTAATATCTTATCCCTGTAAAGGAGTTTTTTGAAAGAGGCTATGGCCTGTGGGATTGCATATCTATCATCCTCAACTATGAGTTTTACCTTCCTGCCGTTAATTCCACCCTGTTCGTTAGCATATCTGAAGATGCTTCTTAAAGCGTTGGTTCCGGGTAGAGTGAGATCGGCTGCAGGGCCGGTTTGATCGAGTATAACTCCGATCGTCAATGTATCACCGGTTACCCCTCTTGGCTCATCAGCATATCCCTTGCTCATAAAAGTAAAGAAACAGATCAGAACTCCACAAATGGCACAAAACAATTTGAAGTTCATTTTCATTGCACGGCCTCCTTTTTAATATTTTCTGGATTCACACTGAAAAACAGTAAAAGATAAATCTATTCGCTAGTTATATAGTTATATAGGGTTGATGTCAATTAGAAATTTCCTACTGGCATTGGATACCCTCGTAGTTCTTTTCTCTAACATGATGAGTAGGCAAGCCTTTAGAGATAAGCATTTTTTTCTTCCAATTTCAAAAAAAGCATGCTATTTAATTCCCATCTTACTATTTTCCCTGACCTGTATCCTGCTTGCAATTTTATAATCAGTTAACAAAGGAGTGAAGTATGTTTCATATTGCTGACAAAGCCAAAGATAAGCTGAACCATTTACTAACGGAGGAAGGAAACAAAGGTAAGTTATTTAGACTGGATATGAAAGGGATGGGGTGATCTGGCCCTAAGTTCGACCTGGTTCTGGATGAACCAAAGGAAAATGACAGTATAGTGAGAGAAGATGGGATTGACTTCTTGCTTTCCCCAGAAACTGCCCTTAGAATTAAGATTTTCAAGGATATAAAAATAGACTATTCAGATGGGGTTTATACCGGTGGCTTTAAAGTTAAAGCTGGCTTCCTTTCAGGCTGTTAAACCCTATCATCTCCCAGCAAGTATTTTTTGAGAATAGGATTGACAATACCCTCCCTCGCCTGCCTTTTATACCTTCTGGTTCAACCTATGATTATTCAAATTAACCTCTCTTTCTTTTCCATCTCCTTTAAAATATCCATTTATTGATTCAAGCATTTATTATCAATACCCAGTAAAAGTTCCTTGACAAAAAATCAATCTATAAGATAAAAATAATACTGTATAAAGTGCATAATGAATATTGTTATTAAACCTAGACCATGAGGGATAACTGTGGTACATTCAATTGACAGCATGGAGAGGTTGAGGGAAGAGTTAAACTCCTTTCCTCAGAACGAATCCATAAAGAAATGGAAAGATCAGGGGAAAAAGGTAATTGGATGGGTATGCAACTATGTCCCTGAAGAGATTATTTACGCTGCCGGTTTACTACCCATCAGGATTATGGGGCATGAAGGTGTCACAAGCAGAGGGGATGATTATCTGCAAAGCAATATGTGTCCTTACCTTAGGGGGTGTTTAAGCCAGGGCTTAGAAAAAAAGTATGACTTTCTGGATGGTATTATCGTTGCCCACACCTGTGATGCCGTTTGCAGACTCTTTGATAATTGGCGGATATATGTAGGGGCACCTTACTCTTACCTGCTGGACCATCCTCATAAAATTTCTGATTCTTCTCAACAGTATCATTACCGGCAATTGGAAAAGCTAAAAAAATCTCTGGAGGATTTATCGGGTCAAGAGATCACTGAGGATTCTCTGGTGGAAGCTATAGATATCTACAATGAAAACCGCATGCTGTTAAAGCAGATCCATCGCCTTATGGCAGGAGACAATCCCCCACTATCCGGGGTGGAGGTATCTGATATCATTCGATCGAGCATGATAATGCCTAAAGATCAAAACAACTTACTCCTAAAAGGGCTTTTGGCTGAACTTGTGTCGAGAAAGAGTCCTTCCAACCCTGGTCCCAGGTTAATGATTAGCGGCAGCATAATGGACAATGCAGCATTTATTCGATTGGTAGAGGAGTGTGGAGCTGAGGTAGTTACCGATGATCTATGTTCAGGAACAAGGTATTTCTGGGATAGTGTCGAAAATAATCAAAACCCGCTAGCTGCTATTGGACTTCGATACCTTAATATGGTCCCTTGTGCCTGTATGGAACCGCCTTTCCCCAGATTTGAATACGTGTTTAATATGATAGAAGAATATAGGGTTGATGGTGTAATTCTCTATGGACTCATGTTCTGTGATACCTTTCAATATGACTTCGTAGGTCAAAGGAAAAGGTTAGAGGAGAAGAATATCCCGGTATTGGAGGTTGAACTGGAACACCCATCATTGGGGTTAGGTCAGCTAAAGACAAGAATTCAGGCATTTTTGGAGATGTTATGATTATTGATCTGCATATTCATACGAAGCCGACTTCAAGGTGCAGTGATCTGGATCCGGTGGAATTGATAGAAGAGGCAAAGAGGATTGGTCTGGATGGTGTCTGTCTTACAGAACATGATAAGATCTGGGCTCCGGATGCAATCCATAAGCTGAGGGAAGAACATAACTTTTTAGTACTGGGGGGTGTAGAAGTAACCTCTATGGATGGGGATATTCTGGTCTTTGGGCTTGAGAAAGAAATTGCAGGTATCGTCTCTGTCCGGGAATTGAGAAGATTGGTCGATGGGGTTGAAGGGGTAATGATCGCATCTCATCCTTTTCGAGGGGCATTCATAGAGGGGAAAGAGTTTTTCATACCGGGTTTAACCCTGAGCGTTGAAGAAGCATGTAAAAAACCGTTCTTGAAATTTATGGACACCATCGAGTCTCTCAATGGACAAAACAGTGATCTTGAAAATGAATTCACTGTGAAGGTCTGCCAGAAGCTCAATCTGAAGGGTACCGGAGGAAGTGATGCCCATTCTCATATAGAGGTAGGACGGTCTGTTACCATATTTGAAAACAGGATCGAGGATGAAAAAGACCTTATTAGAGAACTGAAGGCAGGAAGGTTTAGGGCGGAGATGTTTCGTCAGTAAAAAGGCTAATCTCAAACTCAAATGGAGGTATTGAAATGGAAGAGAAATTTGAAGGGTTGGAGAGGGCATTTAATCCAAGGTCTGTCGTTGTAATTGGAGACAAAAGGCAAAACAATAATTATTCCTTTCTGAGAGCCCTGGCTACCTTTTGTGGAAATGTTTATTCTGTCAATGTCGATCCGGGAGAGTTTCCTGGCATCGAAGCCCTGGGTGTTAAAAACTATACAAGCCTTTTAGATGTCCCCGATCCTATTGATTACGCCATCGTGGCTGTCCCGAGACAGATAGCCCCGATAATATTAAAGGACTGCATTCATAAAAGAGTAGGGGGAGTAAGCCTGTTTACCTCTGGTTTTGCAGAGACCAGAACCAGGGAAGGGATGGAGCTGGCAGATACGATTACAAAGATAGCAAAAGAAGGGGGGCTCAACCTTATTGGACCTAATTGCATGGGTATATTCAATCCCAAAATAGGTCTGAGAAATACACCAGATCAATACGCAGGAAATGGGGGTTCGGTAGGTTTTATATCACAGAGTGGAGGGCATGCGATAAACTTCAGTATAGTAGGGCACAATAATGGGATAGAGATAAGCAAACTGGTAAGTTATGGTAAC
>Ga0265296_1004445_pt1 | contig 12196 bp, 10 predicted proteins | sample MunlanPumphouse1_FD_189073 | JGI IMG/M metagenome (GOLD analysis project Ga0265296, IMG submission 189073) | Groundwater microbial communities from a municipal landfill in Southern Ontario, Canada - Pumphouse #1 | ecosystem: Environmental > Aquatic > Deep subsurface > Groundwater | place... | reverse complement strand
AAGCGGGCAAACATTCTCTATGATCCCTCCCATTTTGTCCTTCAATGTCTTGACTACCTTCAATTCATCGACATTTACCATGAGCGAATTAAAATGTTTCATGTTAAAGATGCTGAGTTCAATCCTTCTGGTCGTCAGGGCGTCTATGGTGGCTTCCAAAGCTGGCAGTCAAGAGCCGGTCGTTTCAGATCAATTGGTGATGGACAAGTGGATTTCAAAGCCATATTTACCAAACTCACACAATATGATTATCAAGGCTGGGCAGTACTGGAATGGGAATGTGCATTCAAAAATGCTGAAGATGGTGCACGGGAAGGCGCGATACATATTAAAGACTATATTATCCGTGTTACTGATAAGGCATTCGATAATTTTGCTGCCGTCGAAACCAATGATAGCCTTAACCGTAAACTATTGGGTTTGTAATTACAAAAGATATCGTCATTAAAAAATCAACTTTATGCGCAATACAAAACTAAAAATGGGCATGGTCGGCGGTGGAAAAAATGCATTCATAGGGGCGGTACATCGTATGGCTGCTGGAATTGACGGTCAGATTGAATTATGTTGCGGAGCACTGAGCGCTGATCCCCTTGTCGCAAGAGAATCCGCCGCGCTTTTAGGGCTTCCGAAGGAAAGGAGCTATGGAAGTTACCAGGAAATGATTGTCGAGGAAAGTAAACGTTCGGCGGATGACCGCATGAACTTTGTCAGCATAGTCACGCCAAATTTTGCTCATTTTGAACCAGCAATGATGGCTCTGGAACATGGCTTCCATGTCGTGCTTGAAAAGCCGATGACTCTGACAAGAGAACAGGCCGAATTGCTCCAACAAAAAGTAGCTGAAACAGGATTAATACTCTGTGTTACATACACCTACTCTGCCTATCCAATGGTAAAACAAGCTCGTCATCTTGTCAAAGAGGGCCAATTAGGTTCGATTAGAAAGATTATGGTCGAGTATCCGCAGGGTTGGCTCAGTAAGATGATCGAAAATGGTCTTTCTCTGGCCTTTTGGCGTACAGATCCCGAAAAGAGTGGAAAAAGTGGTTGTATGGGCGATATTGGAACACATGCTGCCCACCTCGCAGAATATATTTCAGGTTTAAAAATCACTAAAATGTGTGCCGACCTTCAAACATTTGTGACCGGAAGAAAACTTGAAGATGACGGCAACATATTACTTGGATTTGAAAATGGAGCCACGGGTGTGCTATCGGCATCCCAAGTTGCTGCAGGAGAAGAAAATGCGTTAAAAATTAGAGTATATGGTGAACTTGGAGGATTGGAATGGAACCAACAGGATGCAAATACACTCATCTTTAAACAGCTCGATGCGCCGACCCAGCTATTTCGTGCAGGTCAACAGTACCTTTCACCAATCGCCAAACACAACATCCGTCTACCGGCCGGTCACCCCGAAGGATATATAGAAGCATTTGCCAATATTTATAGAAATTTTGCAGCCACACTATTGGCATCTATGCAAGGTATAGATCCGCGAGAAGAAGATACTGATTTTCCTACTGTAGCTGATGGTCTGCGTGGCATGAAGTTCCTAGAAACTGTGATTGCCTCGGGAAAATCAGCACAAAAATGGACCAATTTCATTCGTTAGATATATAGTTACCACAAATAGCCAATGTCATTTGCTCCCTGAACAAACGACATTGGCTGCTCACTTTAATTTTTCTGCATTGACTGAGACATCTGTTTCAAATATCCCTCATAGTTTGAATAAGGTTCCTTGATCCTACCATTTGGTTTCAGATAAAGAAATCCTTCCTGATTATCCAAAATAACATTAAAATGGTTCAGAATCTGATTTCCGAACAAGCTTGGTCTGCCATTAAGCTTGGCTGGATCAGCGGCATTTGTCACAATGTCTTTAAATTCAACACCAGCTATTGAAGCATCCAAACGGATAATCTTACGGTTACTGATCATGGTAAGCGGCTCTAGATCGGTCCAATTATGACCTATACCTGTAAAATCTTCCCCTAACAGCATCGTACCATCACGGCCCGTATCAAAAAGGAACCAAAAATCATAGTGTCGTTGGTTATGTCTAAAAGCAGCTTTAAACTTGGGTCGATTTTGCTCATAGAATACCGGAAGCTTTGTATATTTCTTTGCTTTGCCTGGGAGATCGCGATGAATTACCAATTCCATTTTGTCATAATCGATTTCAATAATGTGATTTCGAAAGAAACTGTTACCAATAATAAGATCTTCAAAGGACTTCATATTTCCGACTTCTGTCATTGACACATTTTTCCAAACCATCGGCCCAATACGCAATTGATTGCCTAGGCTTGTCCGCTCGCTATTGACCCCGTCAGTATTCGCAACTGTCGTAAACGATGAAAATGATAAATCTAGCTGCTTTGAGTTATTTCTATTGACAACACCTGTCCCTGCTCCTAAATCAAACTGTATCGCAACATTTTTCTTGTTAATTGTTCCATTCAGGAAAATCCGTGAACCAATAAGACGAAAAGGTATTCGCATAGGAAACGCCTCGTTTCGATCCAACAAAGGTAGGTCAAGTGGTAGTTGAGCATTTATACGAATGTGACAAGAATCCGTGCCGTTCAATAGTACTATGAAATCATACATCGCTACGGGTTTAGTCATAACAGTTAATTCCTCCTGATCTGTTTTGAAAACGACTGTACTTTCTTTTGTTGGAATATTCACGAAATAGACATCAGGGTCTGCTTTAGGGTCTAATTTCCAGTCGACAGGGCAATAGGCGCCGTCTTTAATACCAGCTCTCTCAGATGAAGCTTTGATCAAAGGAATCTTATCTTGTGGAAAGACGTTTGTCATCGTAAAAAGAGAAAGAATAATAACAAAGATAGCCAAGGCCATATGGCTTTGCTTTTTTTGATAGTCTGTTTTCATAATTTTGCTTTTTTTTCAAGATCAAAGAAAAAAATACTAAAAGATGAACATCCTTTTGCTACCCGACAATGTCCCGACAGCTACCCGACAATTGTATAATAGTCGCTATAAAATACTAATATTGGGCAAGATGCATGAATTCTCACCTTTATTTAATCCGATCGCATTTCGCAGTATAAAGATTATATTCATAAGTATCCAACATAGCGGAATAAGCAATTTCACATTACTTTTAACACCTAGCCAATCGTTGAGCATAAAAATAACAAGCATCAGTAACACGGCGATTAAGGTAGATACGATTTGAATTTAGATTAACTGACGGACCTTATACGAATGCTGTTTTTTGAACAGCATGATTGCGATAGGCACCAAAACATTTAATGGAGGCAATATAGAAAAGGGTAAGGAAGAAAGGTTGATAATCTTGATCCATTTCAGATTTTCGGATTCAAGAGGCATATCATATGCAGAAAACTCCGATTCGTCCACATTCAACGCTTGAGCAAGTGCACGAAGGGTGTAGCCCTTTGGCGACTGCCCCGCTTCAATCCGCTGAATTGTTCTAACTGAAATACTTGATTTATGCGCTAGTTCCTCTTGGGTTAAATTGAGTTTCTCACGTAATGATTGTAATTTGTTCATAAACAATAGATCGATCTTACCATCAAATTTACAGAATTTGGTGGTAAGAATTCAGTAAATCTAAGGTTTATGGTTTATTAGGAATCTTAGCGTCCTGCTCGGTAATTATCTGTTCCTCTTGTGTTAACGGGGCGGGAGGTATTTCGGTTACATTACGCTCAATTTCCTGCGTTTCAACATGCACGGCATATTGTGAGGGTTCAATAGGGATTCCCATTACAGTAGCATACTCCCTTGTGTAGATTGCACCAAAATATAAAATGGCTGCTGTGTAGTAGACCCAAAGCAGGATCAGCACAAATGAACCTGCCGCTCCATAGGTATCTTGGGTTGCAGAATTCTCCAGATAGACTCCAATTAAATAACGTCCCAATACAAATAAAATTGAAGTAAATAAGGCCCCCGCCCTTACTGTCCGCCAATGTATATTGACATCCGGAAGCGCTTTAAATATGACACTAAATAATAAGAATATAATTCCGAAGGACAATGCAAAGTTAATCCCATCCATTAACATCACCGTTATGTCCGGGAAATAATGCTGTAGCTGATCTGTCAATGCTAATATTACACCATTTACAATCAATGTAACAACTAACAAAAAACCCAATCCAATCACCAAAGATGAAGACAATAATCTATCCTGAATCAATTTTAACCAGCCTTTTTTCGGCTTCGCCCTTACATGCCAAATCTTATTGATCGAATTCTGTATATCTCCAAAAACAGTCGTTGCTCCTAAAATCAATGTAATACCACTGACAAGCAATGCCAGGTTTGACTTTCCCGAAAGTTGCAAATTCTGAATAACTTCCTGAATCTGTTTTGCAGCACTGCTTCCCACCAATCCACGGAGTTCCAAGAATACTTTCCCTTCAATCGCATCCTCACCATAAAAAATTCCGGCTAAAGCAATCATTAAAACCAATATTGGGCCAATAGAGAAAACAGTATAATAGGATAATGAAGCACTATACTTCATCGAATCCTCATTCAAAAATCCCGAGACCGTACTCTTTAAAATTCGCCAATAGGTTTTCACCATACTTTTACTTTTAGTTCGTTTATCCATGTTCTTGTACTTTGTACTCAAGAACAAACCATTGAGAAGCGAAGAAAGTTTGTAATTAGTGTGTTTTAATGCGAGTAGTCCGCTATAGTTCCCTGGAGAACCAAGCGATTGTGGTCTACAACTTTCAGACTCACCGTAATATCTGAAGCGATAGTTTTCAATAATAGAATCGGTGATATTTTAGCTACATTTGGCCAATCCGCCAAATGAACTGCCACATGGGATAGCTCAGCTGTCTTATTGTAAGCCACATTAAATTTATCAATATCCTTTGACGTGGACAACAGACTAAATCCATTATCTTGTTTTTGAAACCATTGATAAAATAATTTACTGGGTAGGAACCTGCGCATGTCGCTATCTCCGCGCATGGCTAATCTTACTTCGGGAACTTTCGTTTCGTAGGGTGTTTTCTCTTCGATCGTTTCGAAATTTTCGTCAACCGCATAATTAACAATGGTATCTGTTTGAATGACCTTATTTTTCAAAATTTCAATATCGACGTAATTTCCATCCAAATGTGCCATAATAGAATCAGCGGCTATAGGAAGCTCGCTAAATAGTTGTTTTAGCTGATTTTTAAGTTGACTATTTGGGATATTGATCCAAGCTTTACCAATGTATTTTGCGGAAACGAGTTCTCTAACAAGATATTCCTTCGGAAAGTTCCAATCTGTTGAGAAAAATTCGCCAGACACATCGACATGGTCTCCTTTCAAATCAAGTTCAATAAAATTATCTGTTGAAATATCGCTATAACGCAGTGATTTACCTGTCAATGTACTTGGACGGCTAATAAATTGCTCAATGGTAACCCGGTCTTCTTTTGATTGAATTAGCTGCAGCATTTCGTTCTTCTTTGTATCAAGATCAAAGCCTAGACTTAGCAGCAGATCATCCCCTTTCCAGATAAATGCGATTTTGCTCGGTTGATGATAAGCATAGCTCACATCAGGGGCTAAATTACTTTCCACCGCACCAACCTGTATCACATCTTTTAGAAAGTTCAAAAATTGCTGTTTATCCTTTAGCTGAAAAAAAGCATAAAAGTTTTTGGGGTGGGGCTCCAAAGCAAAAAGAAATACATTCGCTTTGATATCAATTCCATTGTCTTTGAGTTTACGTAGTTTTTTACCAAAATCTTGCCCCTCTTTCGGCGCTGACTGCCATTTATTAAAAAACTGATTCAAAAGGATATCATCCAATGATACGGTCAACAAAGCCTTACTTTTTTTATGAACCAATGATTTGTAGGATTCTTGCTGTCGCAGTATATATCCGCCCCAGGCGACAATCACCAAAAGTACGAGGACAGCTATCGTCCAAAGTATTATTTTTTTAATCATATCAATTGAATCAGTAATTTTTGGTTGTTTATCTCGTAAAGGCTCGCCTGATAGATCCCCCAAGCTAAAAAAATTAGATTTCGCAATATTGGGCGCCCTAAGAAAAACCTAGATTTGAAATTTTGTTCTGAAACATATTCTATTTAAAATAGATCAATGAATCGAAGACTGAAACGATGCTATCTCTTGAAATATCGTAAAATACTGGGTTTCAGCAATGCACTTGATACCTTCTATTTTAAATCAATAATAGCAAAAGTATCAAATGCCTGGAGATCTTTTCATCCCTGAAATCAGGGAATTGGGGAATTTAATTAGGTTTCCCGAATTAATCCGTATTCTATAGCCGATTTTACTGCAGCAGTAACACTTTTGGTTTGAAATTTCTCCATTAGATTTTTGCGATGGCTTTCTACTGTATGTGAACTGATAAACAATGAATCTGCAATTTGATTTGTTGTCATTCCTTGTGCTACGAAAGTAAGCACTTCTTTCTCACGACGTGTCAATTTTGGTACCTGCTTAAGCCCCATTTCCACCTTCTTGTTCAAGATGGTCTGAGTTTTTTCACACAGATATCTTCTTCCAACAAGAACAGCGGAAATGGCAGCAAGTATTTCATCACCATTTGCATTTTTCTGTAAATAGGCATTGGCACCCTCATTTAAAATGCTGTTGATCACTGCAAATTCATTGTGGACACTAAACGCAATAATTTTTAAATCCTTATTGCTTTCCTTCAGGCCTTTAACCAAATCGATACCATTAGCATCTGGTAGATTGATATCAAGTAGCAATACCAATGGCATATCAGTAGCAATATGATGGAACAGTTCAGTCGCACTCGAATACATGCCCACTACTTCAAAATCCTCATGCGCATTTATAATGTTTTTCAATCCCTCAAGTAGCAAAGGGTGATCGTCTGTAATCGCTATTTTTATCATTTTTCCAAAAAGTTAAATCATGGGTAATTCCAATTCTATGGTTGTACCCGCTCCATTCTCCGACATAATCTTCATCTCTCCTTGTAGAAATGAAAGTCTTGATCTCACATTGTGCATTCCTGCAGAATGCTGCAAATCGACACTTTCCATATCAAAACCCTTGCCATCATCTTCAATTGTAATATGTAAACGTTTATTATGTGAAGAAAGCTGTATTAAAATGTTGGCCGCATTAGCATGCTTCAATGCGTTATTCACCAATTCTTGAATAATTCTGTACAAAAAAATCTCCTGTTCCGTACTTAAGGTTGATTCAAATTGTAAAAATTCACATTCAACTTGACATGTAGATTGACTCATTCGGCCCGCATAGTCTCTTAAAGTTTCTTTCAAACCATATTTTACAATTAAATCTGGCATAAGATTATGTGCAAGCCTACGAAGTTCATCGACAGCCCCGTCCAGCAAATCAATACTTCGGTCGATCCCTTCTTTCATGGATTCCTGTTCTAAAGTATTTTTATTGATGGCTGATAATCCCAATTTGGTGCTCGAAAGTAAACCACCCAAGCCATCATGCAAATCTCGGGCAAGGCGGGTCCGCTCCTTCTCCTCTCCTGCAAGCATCGCAGTTAGATTTTTAATGGCATGTTGCTGATTATTCTTTTCTATTTCAAGTTCATGCAAATGTTCCTTATGCTTCAATGCTTTTGATCGCTGCCAATAGGCGTAAAACAACAATACGATCACGATCAAACAACTGATAAATAACCAGATATAGATCGAATTCATCCGTGATTTGAAAGCAATCTGTTTTTTGGAGACATCAAGCTCTTGTAAGCGCTGTTCATTTTCCAGTCGGCTTAATTGCAGATCCTGCTCCTTTTTATCGCGTTCAAGCTGTAATACTTTAAGTTGCTGGGTTCGATTCAATTCATTTAACTTCAGATTCTCCACCAGTTGATGCTGCCTATCATTCAATGCTTTCATCAACTTGATCTGCTGTTCCTTTTTCTCCCCTTCCAGTCGAAGCCGCATTAATTTTTGGTTTTGCAGTTCGCGCTCATACTTCAGCTCCAGCTGCTTCGTCTTATCCAGTTTGTCCGAATTAAATGCCTTTTCAAAGACGTCAATGTAGCTTTTTTGATAGTTGAAAGCTTCTTCATATTTTCCCTCTTCCACACTTACTTCGGCCAATCTGCTAAACAGGCTTAACCCTACCTGGTAGTCATAATGAGGCTCTTGTTGAAGATTATACAGTGCTTGCTGTAAATATTTTTTACCTTCCTCCCGACGTCCCAATTTAAAAGATTCATCTGCCAAGACGCCATATGCAGGTATTGTAATCGCATACTGGCCTGTTTCGGCGGCGATATTTAAGGCCTGTTTCGCATATGATATTGCTTTTTTACCGCCATTATCAGGATAAAACTCATGGTACAGATTCGCCAAATTAACAGAAACATACGCTAGATCAGTCGGATTAACCAGATTCTTCTCATTATTTTTTACCAAATTATATGCCTCAAGATAATGGTGCTCAGCTTTTCTCAATAAATTGCGATCTGCATTATTTGATCTATACTCCTCTTCAAATAAGTAACCAGCTTGCATGTAGGCATCAAATAAACTATTGATATTTTTCCCTTCCTTAGCCGTTTCCAACAAAAGCGATGTATACTTCTCCTGGAAATCATAGTTACGCTGATTGGCATAGATAGCTGTAAGCTCCTTATAAACCGCCAATTTTCGGGCGATATTTGTCTCAGTCTGTGGCGCCTTCTCCAAAAATGAAATTGCTTTATGGAACTGGGAAACAGCCTCATCTTCCTTATTCTGCCGTGTCATAACCCATCCATCACAATAATGGACATAACCCTTAATTCCATTATCGCTAACTATGGGGAGCACAGATTTAGCATGTTCTAAATAATAGCGTGATTTTTCAAACGCATGATCGTTGAAGCTATTCATGGCAGCAATACAATTCAAGTAGGCATAATATTGTTTGTCAGGATAATTTCTGGCCAACTGAATATTATCATTAAGCAATTGACTAGCCAGCGCTTTCTCATTATTAAAATATAAAGCCTGTGCATATTTTCCTGTTAATACAAAACGTTCCTTGCTTCCTAAGGGAAGACTGTAATATGATTTTTTTAACTCCTGCAGTTGTTCTTGGGCAAAAACAGTACAACAGAAACATAAAAAGGTAAAAAATATCAGTACCGATCTCCAAAAATTTTGAATATGCCCCATAAAAAAATAATTGCTCTAGCTATGTGAATTGGCCAAACTTAGATAAATTTACCCTTATACGCAATTCATTATCTCTAAAATAACTTAACTTCTCGCTGTTATTGACCTAATTAATCGAACCTTACCAAACAAAAAATTGTACCTTTGTAACAATGAAGTACATCTATCTTTTTCTTGCCATAGCCGCTGAGATATTTGCAACCACTTTCTTAAAGAAATCTGCAGGTTTTACCCTTATAAAACCTACCCTTATCTGTATTGTAGGTTATATCATTGCCTTCTATTTTTTAAGTATCACACTTAAATACCTGCCTGTCGGAATATCTTATGCAATTTGGTCTGGCGTTGGTATTGTAGCCATTACACTGATTGGTATGTTCTTATTCAAACAGATCCCCGATACAGCAGCCATTATTGGCATGGTCTTGATTGTCGTTGGAGTCATTATTATCAATCTATTTTCAAAAATGGGCACACATTAGCTGATCTAAGATCTAAATTTGTACTTTTGTAACTTACATAAATAAAAGGATACGTGTCGTTAGAGAAACTAAAACTTAGCAAAAGATTGACTGCTGCGATGACTGAACTCGGTTATCTGGCTCCAAAGGAAATTCAAAGTAGATGCATTTCCAGAATTCTTGGTGGACAGGATGTGATTGCCATCGCTCCGGAAGGTGCTGGCAAAACCACAACTTATGTCTTATCTACCTTGATGAAGTTGAAATTCACAACAGATGAAGCTCCGAAGTTTTTGATCTTGGCGCCTAATGAAGAACGTATCGACGAAATTGTTGAGAGATTCTACCAATTAAGCAAAAATAAAGATCTTCGCATCATTGGATTGCGGTCTTCAGGCAGCATGGAAGAAGAAATCGAAGAACTGGTTGATGGAAAAGACATCGTTGTAGCTACTCCAAATCGTGCAAGAGCTATCTATCTTAAATTGGCCTTGAATCTCAACCGTATTCAGACATTAATTATTGATGATGCTGAGGAGATTATCAAGCAAGGAATGCAAAATACAGTAAGGGAATTAGCCGAAAGCTGCGGAAAAGTACAACATTTGGTTTTCAGTACTGTTGAACACCAAAAACTTTATGACATGATCGACAATTTCATGAATGAAAATTGTGCCTCAGTCGAAATAGATGAACTTGAGAATGACATTGTCGATACCCTAGATCTACTATTATATCATGTTCCTAATTTCACAACAAAGATCAATTTATTAAATCTTCTGTTGCAGGATAAAGAAGTATTTCAAAAAGTAGTCGTCTTTGTGAACTCTAAGCTTACTGCACAAAAGTTGGCCAGCAGTTTGTTCAGTAGCAATAAAGAAGAAATTGCTATCCTCAATCCATTGTTCTACGATGATTTTGGCTATGACAACATGGAAGATTTCAAAGAAAATAGTCAATCTCGTGTCTTGATTATTGCTCGGGAAAATACAAACGATGTGGACCTTTCCGCTATTCCATTCATTTTTCAATTTGAGTTACCGAATGAAAAGGAGGAATTCTTAAATCATCTTGTTAAAAATGACGAAAATGAAGAATCGGTCGTGTTGACTTTCACAACAGATCTGGAATTACCAATGGTCAAAAAAATAGAACAGGCCGTCGGTAAAAGAATGGATGTTTTGGAATTGCCAGAGGATCTTGCGATCTATAATCACATCACCGACAAAAAGAAAAAGTCCAGCAAGGAGGAAGATAATAAAGAAGATTTTTCCCGTGGCGGTGCTTTTCACCAAAAGAAAGAAAGCAATGCCAAGACCTTTAATTATGGGGGGGGCGAAAAGGCAAAAATGACGATGAAAATGAAAAAGAAATAAAAATAGAAAAGGGAAGTTTAAAACTTCCCTTTTCTATTTTTATTTCTTTTGCTGAGGGATGTCTGCTAATCCAATAAATCTATTTCGTATACAAGTCTATCGATATAATAAATTCTGAACGCCAATATCGTGAAGGCGCCGTTAGCGGCAGCCTACTTTAGAATTTTCTTCAACAAATTAATATACGCATTTGCGATTCTGTCCATACCTTGATCATTTGGATGGGCATAGTCTACAGTTGAATTCAGATCCAGATTAAGCTCTTGGCTCGACAATAGGAAAAGCTGACGAATTCCTTTTGATTGTAATTTTTCAAACGTCGCTTTCAGTACCCGGCTGCTTTGCTGATATTCTGCATTTTTATCTTCATTAAAGACTTCGGCTATATTCCCCGAACTATGCTGCGTCAAAATAATAGGCGTTGTAGGATGTTCTTTTCTTAAAAATGTCACTGCATGGACCAACAAAGAATCCAATTGTGTTTCTGTTAACGATTTCGAAATAGCCAGATTGGGAATACAATCGAGAATATAGCAGGCGGCATCTTCTTGGTTCATCATATTTAAAATAGGTTGTTCGAGTCGACCATTTCCAGAGAAACATAAATTGATCACTTCGTGATTAAATGCCCTTCCTACCTGACTGGTCCAAGCCAAACCAGGACGGCTTGTACAGGCCCCCTGTCCAATCGAGGTTCCATAGACAACAATAGGCTTTGCCGCTGTGGTATGAGTATACGTTAATTTAGCCGTATTTGGCACACCAATCTTTAACCACTTAACTGTATTGTAGAGCGGAAGATATAAGCGGTAATTAAATTTTTCATTGCGCCCAATATTCTTCCACGTATAAGAAATGGTATCCGAAAAATCATAACTACCATAAGCCCATTTCCATTCCTTCTTTGCTGTATCATAAGCATAAAGATCCAGCCCACTAACACCTGTCGTGGGCATATGGGGCATATTTAAGCCTCCCGCAACTTGGTATTGAACTGTAATCTCAGGTGAAGAAGTTTGAAAGTCAATATAGAATCCGGCGCTATTCTTCCCCAGCTCCCATACAGGTTTACGTACCTGACTTTCCAATTCATCCGGAAGCCTGTTGAAGGCTGAAAGCTTCTGATTCTCCAACCGACCTTCCACATGCTTATCTTCTAGTGGAGAAAACCAACTATAATTCT
>Ga0265296_1004444_pt1 | contig 12196 bp, 12 predicted proteins | sample MunlanPumphouse1_FD_189073 | JGI IMG/M metagenome (GOLD analysis project Ga0265296, IMG submission 189073) | Groundwater microbial communities from a municipal landfill in Southern Ontario, Canada - Pumphouse #1 | ecosystem: Environmental > Aquatic > Deep subsurface > Groundwater | place... | reverse complement strand
ATGAATTATGACATCTCCGTAATCGAGCAAAACCCAGAGCCCTTCATTTTTCCCCTCGACACTCAGCGGCTTTATGCCTGTCTTTTTCAAATACCGTTCAACAAAATTGGCAATTGCTGCAACCTGGCGGTTGGAGCGGCCGCTGCATATGATAAAGAAATCCGCAACGGAGGTAAGACCCCGCACATCAAGCGCCACTACATCTGCGGCCTTTTTCTCAAGAACCGCTTTGATATAAAGATCGAGCGACTTATCCGTACCCTGTTTCGCCTTCTGAGTCTTTTTAACCGTCATCTGTATAATCCTCTGCTCTTTATAAAAAGTTCGACCTTTGCTGGCGCCAGGAAACAAACAGATTCTCCTTTTCCTGTCAGCTCGCGGATTTTTGTGGAAGAAATATCCATCCGGCTCACCTCAAAAACATATACCGGCTGATTTGTCTCATGGATATAACAGGAATCCTGCGATGAAAAGGAATACCCGCTCGATATTTCTGCATTAAGAAAATCATAAAGTGCGGTCAGTTTATCTCCCGAATCCCGGCAGCTTAATCCGGGTCTTGTCATTACTACAAAGGGTACAAGGCGGAAAAGCTCTTTAAAAGATTTCCAGGTATTTATCTCCAGGAAAGCATCGAGCCCGACTATTAGATAAAAGAGGGTCGGTTCGGTCCGGGTTGCTATAAAATGTTTAACAGTGTCTATTGTATATGAAGGGCCGGATCTCTTGAGTTCAACATCCGAAACACAAAATCTGGGATAATCTGAAACAGCCATCCTGATCATTTCAAGGCGGTCTTTTGCATCGGCGACTGATGACGGTTCTTTGTGCGGTGGAACAGCGGCCGGAATAAAGCAGATTCTGTCTAAGGAAAACCTTGCCTGCACTTCATACGCGGACCGAAGATGCCCGAAATGAACCGGATCGAATGTTCCCCCGAAGAGTCCTGTGCGTTTCAAATAAAGCCTCGCTGAGAGAGAGGCTGTAGGCTGTTAGGCTATAGGCTGTTAGACTGTAGGCTGTTAGCTAAAAACCTACAGCCTAAAAAGCTACAACCTATCCCCCTATAGCCTATCCACCTGAACAGTTACGATTTTAATTTCAATCACTCCCTGATCTGACCATTTCCTAAAACTATGAATTTTGTCGTGGTGAGTTCCTCCAGTCCCATAGGCCCGAAAGCATGAAGCTTTGACGTACTGACACCTATTTCAGCGCCGAGTCCCAGTTGCCCGCCGTCATTAAACCGGGTTGATGCATTTACAAGCACTACCGAAGAATCAACTTCGTTCAGGAAGCGCCTTGCCCTGTTATAATCACAGGTAACTATCGCCTCGGTATGATTCGACCCGTATTTTGCGATGTGGCTTATCGCCTGATCCATGTCAGAAACCACCTTCACGGCAAGAATAAGATCCAGGAATTCGGTCGGCCAGTCCTCCTCGGTCGCTCTTTTAGCCGTCGGAAGAATATCGCAGGTTTCAGGACAACCCCTGATCTCAACTCCCGCAACGGCAAACTCCTTTGCCATTTCAGGCAGAAACTCCCCTGCAGCCGCCCTGTGGACAAGCATGGTCTCCATCGCGTTGCAGACTCCGGGGCGCTGGACTTTTGCATTGAAACATATTCTGCGTGCCATTTCAAGATCCGCGCCTTCATCCACATAGACATGGCATACGCCCTTGTAATGCTTTAAAACAGGTATTCTTGAATTCTCCACAACAAACCGTATGAGACTCTCTCCTCCCCGCGGAATAATAAGATCGATATATTCTTCTTGGCTCAAAAGGGCGTTGACGGCGCTTCTCTCTCTAACAGGCACAATCTGGACCGCCTTTTCCGGGAGGCCGGATTCAGAAAGGGCCTTTTTAATTATGCCGGACAATGCCATGTTCGAGTGATAGGCTTCTGAACCGCCGCGCAATATGACGGCGTTTCCGGCTTTAAGGCAAAGCGCAGCGGCATCAACCGTTACATTCGGTCTTGATTCGTAAATAATTCCTATCACTCCGAGAGGTATGCGCATCCGGGAGACCTGAATCCCGTTCGGTCTTATCCATGTCCTGCAAATTGCGCCGACCGGATCCTCAAGCGCGGATACTTCGGCAAGGCCGTCCGCCATTGACTTGATTGTCGAATCCTTGATTGTGAGCCTGTCGATAAAGGCGCCGGAAAGCCCGGCTTCCTTAGCGCAGGAAAGGTCTTTTTTATTCTCTTCCTTTATATATTCCGCCTGCCTTGTTATTTCACCGGCAATCTTCAGAAGCGCCTCGTTTTTTTTTGCCGGGGGACATTTTGCCATATCTCTTGAAGCGAATCTTGCCGATCTCGCCATTTCAGCAATCGTTATTTCAACAGACATTATCCCCCCTTTTTACTCACTGAATATTTTAATCGCACTCACCCGTCAAAGCCAAATTATCTCTATGTATGACCTCATCATAAGGCTTGTGTCCCAGCTTCTCCTTTATGCGGCTCGTTTTGAGCCCCTTGATTTTCATTATATCAACGGAGCTGTAATTGACAAGACCGACTCCAATCACTTCATTTTCCGCGTTGCTGAATTCAACGGGAGATCCTTCTCCGAATTCCCCTTTTACCTCTGTAATGCCTCCGGGGAGCAGGCTTTTGCCTTTTTTCACTATTGCATTTGCAGCCCCCTCATCGATTATAATCGTACCCTGAGGCTTTAACGAAAACGCTATCCAGCATTTCTTTCTTGAGAGCCTCTCTTTCCCGGGAACAAAAAAAGTACCGTGCTCTTCACCTTCAAAAAGCCGGGTAAGAATACCGGGCTTTTTGCCTTTTGCTATAATCATCGGAATTCCTGCCGCTGTGACCTTTTTTGCCGCCCTGATTTTAGTGAGCATCCCGCCCGTTCCGAGAGATCCGGGAATGCTGCCTGCCATCTTTTCGATGCTCTTTTTTATGGTGTTAACGACAGGAATAAGTTCGGCGTCGGGGTTATTGCGGGGATCTTTCGTATAAAGCCCTTCAATATCCGTGAGAGTCACAAGAACATCCGCATCCATGAGGATCGCTATCATTGCCGCAAGATTGTCATTGTCGCCTAATTTAATCTCTTCAACCGCAACAGTATCATTTTCATTTATTATCGGAAGAACCTTCCATGACAAAAGGGTGTAAATCGTGTTTCTTGCGTTAAGGTATCTTTTCCTGTTCGACAGGTCTTCGCTTGTAAGAAGTATCTGGGCTACCTTTTTATCAAATTTTTCAAAGGCTTTTTCATATTCCATTATAAGCCCGGCCTGTCCGACGGCGGCAACGGCCTGCCTTTTCGGAATTTCGTCGGGCCTTTTCTGAAGTCCGATCTTTCTTAATCCTGAAGCCATGGCGCCTGAAGAGACAAGAATAACTTCCGTTCCCTTATCCATCAGGAGGCTTATCTGCCTGCTTATCGAGCCGATGACCTTTAAATTCAGTCCGTGGTCCTCGGTTAATACATTGCTCCCTATCTTGACAACAATTCTTTTTGAAGAAGTAATCGATTTGCCGTCGTCTTTCATAGTTTTTGTCTTCTCTGCACTTATTGATGCCGTTCTTGCCATTTAAATGGTACGGTTATTTTATTCCAACGGCTTAGCGCTCGCTGTTTCGGTTCAATAATAAGGTGACTTTCTGTTTCAGCCTGTTTATGCCCTTGCCTGTTGCAGCAGATATTGTCAACACTTCGATGTTTCCGGCTGCTTTTATAAAAATATCTGCCGCTTCTTTTGATCCGGTTATATCCAGTTTATTGAGAACCACCAGCCGGGGTTTTTCGGAAAGGTTTTTGCTGTACAGTGCAAGCTCTTCATTTATTGCATGATACCCGGAAAGAGGCGAGTCCGGATTTATGGCAGAAGCGTCTATCAGGTGAATAAGCATGGTGGTTCGTTCTATATGTTTCAGAAACTGCGTTCCAAGGCCCACCCCCTTGTGGGCGCCTTCGATCAGACCTGGAATGTCGGCCGCCACAAAAGTATCTCCCTTCCCGCTCGTGACCACGCCAAGCACAGGCGTAAGGGTAGTAAAAGGATATTCTGCTATCTTGGGGGTTGCGGAAGAGATAACGCTGATAAGCGTCGATTTGCCTGCATTGGGAAGTCCTACTATTCCGACATCGGCAATGAGCTTGAGCTCCAGCTTAAGGATCAGGGTTTGGCATTCCCCGCCCGGCTGCGCAAAACGGGGAGTCCTGTGTGTTGATGTTGCAAACTTTTTGTTGCCCTGGCCGCCTCTTCCGCCCACTGCAATTACAAGGGCTTCGTCAGGATCAACCAAATCTTTTAATATCCGGCCTGTGCCGGCGTCGCTTATAACGGTCCCGGGGGGTATTTCGACAATAAGGTCTTTCCCTTTTTTCCCGGTTCTCTGATTCCCTTCCCCGCCCCCGCCGTTTTCAGCTTTAAAAAGTCTTTTATACCGGAAATCGTAAAGGGTGCGTTTTTGTGATATTGTCCTGAAAACAACATCACCGCCCTTTCCACCATCACCACCGTCCGGTCCTCCGCGGGGAATAAATTTTTCCCTCCGGAAACTTACACAGCCTCTTCCGCCTTTGCCGGACTGAACGGTAATAACTGCTTCATCTATGAATTTCACTCTGCATATACGCTGGCTTTTTTGCGCGAACAGCCGAAGTCTTCGTAGGCAACAATTCCGTCAATTTTGGCAAACAAAGTATAATCTCTCCCCATGCCGACGTTTTTGCCAGGGTGAATCTTCGTTCCCAACTGGCGGATTATGATGCTGCCGGCCCTTACCTTTTCGCCGCCGTAGCACTTTACACCACGCCTTTGTCCATTACTGTCGCGGCCGTTTCTTGAACTGCCGCCCGCCTTCTTGTGTGCCATTTATAAACTCCTGTAAAAAAACAAATTAATTTGGACGCCGATTTTCGCCGATATCCGCAGATAGACAGGCTGTTAGGCTGTAGGCTGTTAGCTAATAGTCTTCAGTCTAAACTTCTGCGTTCATCTGCGTCCCAAAAGGAAATTCCTATACAATCAAGTTATGCTTTTATGCTGTCAATTTTAATTGCCGTATAAGGCTGCCGGTGACCGTTTTTACGGCGATACCCTTTTCGCCTTTTGAATTTGAAAACAAGAACTTTTTTCGCCTTGTCCTGTTCCACGATACTGGCAAAGACATTTGCATTCTCGACAAAAGGATTGCCGACTTTAACTGTTTCGCCATCTGAAAACATAAGAACCTTGTCAAATGAAACAGTTGCGCCGATATCGCCGGGTATTTTTTCAATTCTAAAGGTTTCACCCTGTTCAACCTTATATTGCTTTCCGCCCGAATTAAAAATAGCGTACATTTTTCCTCCCGAAAAATCATATTACTATATTTTGAAAAGTTGTGATAATATCCTTCAAAAATATTTTGTCAAGAATAAACTGGGTTTTATAAGCCTTATATATTATTGATTTCCATGATCAGGCTCATCTGATTAATATCTAACATATGGAACTTTTTTTGTTTTTTGTCAACAATAGTTTTTGAACAGGGGACGGTTTTTGATGGACTCGTAAAAAGTACAATTTTTACCACGAAGGCCACAAAGAATGCGACAGAGGACTTGAAGAAGAACCCGTTATAATAACTTAAACATTTGAAAGGTTATTCCAATGCTGACTGTAAAAAATGATTGTACGAAGATAGGCTGGATAGGAACTGGTGTCATGGGGGTTTCCATGTGCAGGCACATAATGGAAAAGGGATTTGCCGTAACCGTATATACCCGGTCGCGCAGCAAGGCTGAGCCGCTTATCGAAAAAGGGGCTGTATGGGCATCATCCTCCGGGCAAGTGGCCGGATTGTCTGATGTTGTTTTTACCATGCTTGGATTTCCGGAGGATGTGAAGGAAGTCTATATGGGGAAAGATGGAATATTATCCGGGGCTAAAAAGGGTTCCATTCTTGCCGATATGACTACAACGAGTCCGAGTCTTTCAGCGGAGATCTATTTAAAAGCAAAAGAAAAAGGGATTTATGCAATCGACGCTCCCGTATCAGGCGGAGATGTCGGGGCCCGCTCAGGAACTCTTTCCATTATGGTCGGCGGTGATCCGGAGGTTGTCGAAGCATTAAAGCCGCTTCTTGAGGCAATGGGGAAAAAAATAGTTTATCAGGGGCCTGCAGGATCAGGGCAACATGCAAAAATGTGCAACCAGATAGTGATAGCAGGCACAATGATAGGTGTATGTGAAAGCCTTCTTTACGGATATAAAGCCGGACTCGATATGAACACCATGTTATCGGGCATATCAGGAGGAGCTGCAGCGTGCTGGTCGCTCGATAATCTCGCACCACGGATATTAAACAGGAATTTCGATCCCGGCTTTTTCGTGGAACATTTCGTAAAAGACATGGGAATCGCCCTTGATGAGGCAAAAAGAATGAAGATTGTGCTCCCGGGGCTTTCCCTGGTGCATCAATTATACCTGTCGGTAATTGCAAACGGCGGCGCGAAACTGGGCACTCAGGCCCTCATGCTCGCCCTTGAACGGATGAGCAACACAACCGTAAGCTCCGGCAGACAGAATGAGACCTTTGCATAACATCCCGTTAAAGGTCGAATCGGGGTATGGGCTGACCCGGCTAATATGAGTTTATTCAAATCTCTCGGAATCCCGCCCCTTCGTTTTTTTAAGAAAAGACTCAATCTCACCAACAAATGGCTTTTTACGAACTCGTCAATATTCCGATATTATAATTTCATGATTATTCCCGAAAACTCAAAAAGGCCTAAATATTCGCCTGTTAATTAATTTCTATTGCTTGACAATGGTTTTAAAGTGATAATAGATAATGATGATTTCGGAGAAAGTCCATTTTCTGTGTTAATATATAAGGAAGAAGGAGCATCTTAATGCCGATATATGAATTCAAATGTTTGAAATGCGATGAGTTTTTTGAACTCATTTTAATGAATAAGAACGAGGAGGGTGAGCTGAAATGCCCCAAATGCGGGAGCGAAGAATTTGAGCGGATTATAAGCACGACAAATTTTTCCATGGGTGGAGGCTCAAGCAGTAAAGCACCCGTCAGCTCTCAGGCAAGATCATGTTCGAGCGGCTCCTGCACAACTTATGATATACCCGGCCATACCAGATAGCTTTATTCATTGTTTCAAGTTTCCATTCAAACCTGTCAATAGAATACGGTTTCTCATGAAAACCGGGACCCGGATTTTATCGATACCATCACTCTTGCCAAACCATCAAAGCATAATAAATCTGGTTTGTTGACAACTATTCCTTCAGGCATTATTATTGCAAATAATTTCAATCAATAAGGAACAGGCATGAAAAGGACCCATAATCAGGAAAAGAAACAATTCGAAAAGCTTTTTAAAAAGGGGAATATCGATAACTTTGAAGACAGGTTCAAAGTTCTTGAGGCCTTCCTTCAGACGGAGAGGCATGTTACTTCTTCAGAATTAACAGGAATATTAAACGAAAATGGGCACAATCTCGACAATGAGTTCGTAAGAGATACATTGAAACTGATGTGCAACTTTGGTTTTGCCCGGAAAAACAAATTTGATAATGGCGTGGTTCGTTATGAACACTGGCATCTGGGACAGCACCACGATCATATGATATGTATAAAATGCAAGAAAATCGTTGAGTTTGAGGAAGATGCCATGGAAAATTTGCAAATAAATATCGCTTCAAAGCATGGGTTTCACCTGCTTCAGCATAAAATGGAACTATATGGAATTTGTTCCGAATGTTTGAAAGAAAGAGTGAGGCTTATGCCGCTTTCAATGGCAAAGCAGGGCGAGCGACTTGTAGTAAGGGACATCATGGGAGGAGCCGGCGCCCGCATGAGGCTTTTGAGCATGGGAATAAGGCCCGAAGATGAGATTGAAGTTGTAACGAATTTCAGCAAGGGCCAGGTTGTCATTGCCGCGCAATCAAGCAGATATGTAATCGGACAGGGCCTTGCCCAAAAAATAATTGTTGAGCGCCTTGTTGAGTGCTGAGGAGTGTTATTCATGCTGCTTAGTGAAATGAAGGAAGGAGAAAGGGGCGTAATTGTCCGTGTAGCAGGAAACGGGGCTCTGCGCAGGAGGATACTTGAAATGGGCATAGTAAAAGGGACAACAATATTTGTGGAAAAATATGCCCCGTTGAAAGATCCGGTAGAACTCATTGTAAAAGGTTTTCATATATCTCTCAGGGTTGAAGAGGCAGCGCAAATAACGGTAGAAAAATCACAACAATAGGACGGGATTGCCCTATGTCTGAAAAAAAAGTCATAACTATAGCGCTTGCCGGCAATCCCAATTCCGGTAAAACAACCATATTCAATAACATAACCGGCACAAGGCAGAAGGTGGGAAACTGGCCGGGTGTTACTGTTGAAAAAAAAGAAGGACTTATCCAGAAGTTCGGGTACGATCTTAAAATCGTAGACCTTCCCGGAACATACAGTTTGACCCCTTTTTCAATAGAAGAGATCGTAGCTCGTGACTTTGTTCTGGAGGAATCCCCCGATGTAGTAATTGATATCATCGACTCGTCCAACCTCGAAAGAAGCCTTTACCTGGCAACCCAATTCAGAGAAATAGACAGCAAGGTGCTCTTTGCCCTGAACATGGCGGATGTAGCCCGTTCACACGGAACCAAAATAGATGCTGAAAAACTCTCAAATTTGCTCGATGTTCCGGTTGTATTTACTGTCGGAAACAGGAATGAGGGAATCGATAATCTTTTAAAAGAAGCTATAAAACTCGCCGAATCGGACCCCGATGAAAAAGAAAAGAGAAATGTCAAGTACAGCAGGGAAATCGAGAACGCGATTTTAAAGCTTAAAAAGCTTATCGAAGAGAAAGCCGAAAACAAGATTCATTATAACAGCAGGTGGACGGCGATAAAGATTCTCGAGGACGACAGGATAGTCAAGGAGCGCTTTATCGGCAAGGCGGGAAAAGCGGGAGAAGAAATACTTGACGAGGTGCAAGCTCTCCGGAAAAACCTCCTGATTCATTATGATGAAGATCCCGAAATAGTGATGACTGATGACCGTTACGGCTTTATCGCAGGTATCATAAAGGAAGTCCAGACAACCTCGGCAAAAGAGCGCATAGATATTTCACGAAACATAGATCTTGTACTGACAAACCGCTTTATCGGATTTCCGATATTCATTTTCTTCATATGGGCCATGTTCCAGCTCACTTTTACTCTTGGGGCATACCCGATGGACTGGATTGAAAGCGGTGTAAATCTTATATCTTCATTTGCCGGAAAGATTGTTCCCGAAAGCCTTTTAAAAGATTTGTTGATAAACGGAATAATCGGGGGCGTCGGAAGCGTAATAGTTTTTCTGCCGAACATACTGATTCTTTTTTTCTGTATCGCCCTGTTTGAAGATACGGGATACATGGCAAGAGCGGCTTTTCTCATGGACAAGATCATGCACCTTATAGGGCTTCACGGAAAGTCATTTATTCCGATGCTGATGGGGTTCGGATGCAATGTCCCGGCAATAATGGCAGCCCGTACCCTGGAAAGCGAAAAAGACCGCATTCTTACAATCCTTATTACTCCCTTCATGTCGTGTTCCGCCAAGCTTCCCGTTTATATCGTGCTTGCCGGCACCTTTTTCGCCGCAAAAGCCGGAAATTTGATTTTTTCCATTTACCTTGTGGGAATTCTTCTGTCCATAATGTCGGGCAGGCTTTTCCGTTCGACCCTTTTAAAAGGCGTCGATGCACCTTTTGTGATGGAGCTTCCGCCTTACAGGGTTCCAATGATAAAGAGCCTGCTCATTCATATGTGGGACAGAAGCAAGATGTTTTTAAGAAAGATGGGAGGCATAATACTGATAGGTTCGGTTGTCGTATGGACGCTTTCTGCTTTCCCGCGGGACATTGAATATTCGGCGGATTATTCCGCCAAGATGAATCAGATAAACGAATCATTTAATATAAAAATTGCCGCAGCCGGTGAAGAAGATAAAGAGATTCTGAAAAGGGAAAGAATCGAAGCAATCGGCATAATTGAAAAGGAGATGGATTCTGAGAGGGCAGAAAAAACATACATGGGGAGAATAGGGAAGTTGATTTCTCCTGTTTTTGAACCACTCGGTATTGACTGGCGCGGCAGCGTTGCCCTGCTGACAGGTTTTTTTGCAAAAGAGATTGTTGTAAGCACACTCGGAGTGCTCTATTCTGTTGAAGAATCGGATGACAGGAATGCGCTCAAAAATGCGCTGCTTTCCTCAGGCATGACCCCGCTCTCCGCCCTTTCCATGATGATTTTTGTTCTTCTCTACCTGCCATGCCTTGCAACAATCGCCATGATCAGGAAAGAGACAGGCTCATTCAAATGGACTGCCTTCAGTATCGTCTACAGCACATCGGTTGCATGGATTGCAGCTTTTTGTGTCTTCCAGGGAGGAAAACTGCTCGGCTTTTAGTAACCAGGGATCAGGGGCCAGGGTTCAGGGGCCGGAAACTCCACCTGCGGCAACAAGGAACCAATGAAGTGTTTCAACCTGCCTATATGGAAACACATAAAAAAGGATTGCTGAAGAAAAAGGCGGAACAGGCCCGCAAAATACTTGCCTCATGTGTCCTATGCCCGAGGAAATGCAAAGCGGACAGGCTTTCGGGCGAAACCGGAGTTTGTAAAACAGGCGCAAGGGCGATGGTGTCAAGTTATAATGCCCATTTTGGAGAAGAGGCTCCGCTTGTAGGAAGAAATGGTTCCGGTACAATATTTTTTACACATTGCAATCTTCTTTGTGTTTTTTGCCAGAATTACGACATAAGCCATGAAGGCTGCGGCGAAGAGATTTCGGACGAGCAACTGGCCGGAATAATGCTCGCCCTTCAAATATCCGGCTGCCACAATATCAATTTTGTTACTCCGTCCCATGTTGTGCCGCAGATTCTTTCCGCCCTCGGGATAGCAGTTGAAAAAGGCCTCTGTATCCCTCTTGTTTATAATACAGGAGGTTATGACAGGGTTGAAACCCTGAAAATTCTTGACGGCGTTATTGATATCTATATGCCCGATTTCAAATTCTGGGATCCGGATATTGCGGATAAAGCATGCGATGCAAAGGACTATCCGGAGTTTGCCCGAAAGGCCTTAGCCGAAATGTTCAGGCAGGTCGGAGACCTTGTTGTGGACGAAGATGGAATTGCTCAGCGTGGGTTGCTCGTAAGGCATCTTGTCATGCCGCACGGGCATGCAGGAACAAGGGAAGTAATGCGGTTTATTGCAGATAAAATATCAAAAAACACCTATGTAAATGTCATGTTCCAGTACAGACCGTGCGGAAAGGCTTATCAATTCAGGGAATTTTCCTCAAGGCCATCGGATAAGGATTTTGACGAGGAGGTTAAAGCCGCAAAAGAAGAAGGGATAACACGCCTTGATAAACCGAGACGTGTCTTCATGGTTCTTTAACTGCTTCTGACATTAATTTGCGCGAGCCCATATCTTCCTTGTCAATTAAAGAGGTTAGAAAGTAAGCCTTTTTAAGAACGCCAGTCCTTTATTCCTTTTGACTTTTTACGAAGCCGTCATTCTTGATGGTTTCGTAAAAAGTCAAAATATGCTCACTTAATGAGCTTTTTGGGGATTCAAGGGTTCCAGGATTGAAGATACCCCGCCGCAAGTCCGCCGCGGCGGACCTTCGGCGGGATTAGCGTTCGCTGTTTCGGTTCAAGTGAAATGCTGAAAAATTATAAAGAATTATGTGAATTAGAGGCGCAACTGTTATTATCCGGGGATCTGGGCTATCTCAATAAGGAAAGCCTGTCAGAACTTCGTCAGAGATATCGGGGAGGTCGAGAGGATGCTGAAAGTCAAAGATAAAATCATTAAAAAACAAGCACTTGAACCCTTTCTCCCAACTAATTGGGAGAAGAACCATATTTTAAAATATTTTAATAATTTATGTTGACATTAATAGATGCGCCGTGTAGGATGTGTTAAATCAGTAAAGATCTGCAAAGTATTGCAGGTCGGTTTCGAACAGAAGGCTTGTTCCATGTTGTCAAAGTGACGACCTGAAGTCTGGGACCTTGATTCATTTTTTGAAAGGAGGTAAACACTATGGCAAATGGAACTGTAAAATGGTTCAATGACAGCAAAGGATTCGGCTTCATTGAACAGGAAGACGGCAAGGATGTGTTCGTTCATCACTCAGCTATTAATTCAAC
>Ga0265296_1004443_pt1 | contig 12201 bp, 9 predicted proteins | sample MunlanPumphouse1_FD_189073 | JGI IMG/M metagenome (GOLD analysis project Ga0265296, IMG submission 189073) | Groundwater microbial communities from a municipal landfill in Southern Ontario, Canada - Pumphouse #1 | ecosystem: Environmental > Aquatic > Deep subsurface > Groundwater | place: Canada... | reverse complement strand
AGCAGATATCACATCATAATGCTCGTCCGCGCGGTCGTACCTCAGGACACGCTTTTGGATCGCTTCTTCCGCGGCAGCCAGGGTAACGCGCCTAACTCCCCCGGAGTCCGGAATTGTCGTCAGGACAACCAGTTCAAGCGCATTAAGGGCTGCTCTGGCATCTCCGTTAGCAACCTCAGCCAGGTGGTCCAGAGCCTCTTCAGCAGCCTCTACCCGGTATGCTCCCAGCCCTCTTTCTTCATCCACGAGCGCCTTAAGGAGAATTCTACGCACAGCCTCCCGGGAAAGAAGCTCAAAGCGGTAAAGCTGCGAGCGGGAAAGAAGGGGGCGGTTTACGGCAAACATGGGGTTCTCGGTGGTGGACCCGATCAGGGTAATCAGACCGTTTTCTACAAAAGGAAGCAGGGCGTCCTGCTGTGCTTTGTTAAAACGGTGAATTTCGTCAATAAAAAGGATAGTTTTTTCATTGTAAAGGGAACGCCTCTTTTTGGCTTCTTCCATTACCCGCCTGATATCCGCTACCCCTGCCATCACCGCGTTTATGGTTTCAAAGCAGGCTTTAGTAAGGTGAGCGATAATCACGGCCAGGGTGGTTTTTCCTGTTCCCGGCGGCCCGAAAAATATAGCGGACATTAAATTATCCGCTTCGATAGAGCGTCTCAGCAACGTTCCCTTACCCACTATCCCGAACTGCTCTTCAAATTCAGCCAGGGTTCTTGGTCTCATCCGCATGGCTAGAGGAGCGGTTTTTGTCATATTCTTTTCCATGGCCTGCTCAAACAAATTCACCATTTTTGCCCTCCTGTTTGGAATATGAGACGTGGGACGTGGGACGTGAGAAAAGATAAAAAATTATAGATGGTTTTAAAAGCTAAAAAGAATTAAAACCACTTAATGTGCTATGTTTAATATAAAAAAAAGCACGTACAAAAACGTGCTTTTTTAATAATACAATTTTATAATAGCTTGCTGATAAAACTGCTTAGTTCGTCCTTTGTCTTATATCCAATAGAGCGCTCAAGCTCCTGGCCGTTCTTAAAAAGAATCAAAGTCGGAATACTGATCACTTTCAAATTTGCCGGCACATCCTGGTTTTCGTCCACATTTAACTTGCCAACTTTGATTTTGCCCGCGAACTCCGAGGCTATATCTTCCACAACCGGACCTATCATCTTACAAGGACCGCACCATTCAGCCCAAAAATCTACCAGCACAGGTACAGTGGATTCGCTTATTACTTTTTTAAAATCTTCATCTTTCAACACAGTAACATTTTTACTGGCCAAAAAAATCTCCCCCTCCCGGTTTAGTCCTGTTTGTCCATTGTGTATAAGCAACAATTCCATTTAGCAGTTTCTTAAAACTAAAGAAAAATAAACTAATACACAAAAATTATAATCCCCATTAAAACACTTTGTCAATGTCCGAAGGGAGCATAAAAATTAAAAGGTTTTCAGCCGCCGGGCTTTAGCCAGCCTAAACTGAAAACCTGTAGCTCATATCTTACTAAAACCCCACAAATGCCGTGACTACCAAAAGTTTGAACCTGCTCTCACAGGTGGGTGCCCTCCTGGATGATTTTTGTGTCCTCGACCAAGGAGGCGTGCAAGCCACATCCAGAGCCCGGACTCCCGTTTATAAAGTGTTGGCTCAAAACTTTACAGTTGACCACGAACACAGCAGGGCGTTATGCTATTGTAATTATGTTACCATACCTGCGGGTGATTATCAAGTGCTGCCTCCAAGCTAGACCAGTACCTTCATGCAAGCTAGTTTTTCTTGAGATCGGTTTTAATATGCAGTTCTTTAAGCTGTGCCGGCGCAACCAGGTTCGGCGCCTGAGACATCAGGCAAGTGGCGCTCTGCGTTTTGGGGAAGGGTATCACATCCCTGATTGTCTTTTTTCCGGCGAGGAGCATAATCAGCCGGTCAAAGCCAAAGGCGATACCTCCGTGCGGCGGTGTGCCATATTCAAAAGCTTCCAGCATGAAGCCAAACTTTTCCGCTGCTTCCGACTGCCCAATGCCAATGGTGGAAAACATTTTCTCCTGGAGATCCCTGTGGTAGATCCTGATGCTGCCGCCACCAACCTCTACCCCGTTTAGAACCAGATCATAAGCCTTGGCCCGTACTTCGCCGGGACTGGTATCAAGCAGGGCGATGTCACTTTCCCTGGGTGAGGTAAATGGATGATGCATGGCCACATAACGGCCTTCCTCCTGGTCATAGTCGAGCAAGGGGAAGTCAACAACCCAAAGAAAATTATAAAGACCTTCCTGAATCAGCCCCAGGCGCTCCCCAAGATGCTGTCTCAGTGCACCCAGCGCATTGGCCGCCACATCAGGCTTATCGGCTACAAAAAGAAGCAGATCGCCAGGTTCCGCTGCCAGCCTCTCAAGAATCAGTGACAGTTCTTTTTCGCTGAAAAACTTGGCTATGGCTGATTTGATACCGTCCTCAGTCACTACAAAATACGCCAGTCCCTTGGCTCTATAGATAGCGGCATAAGCGGTCAGATCATCGATTTCTTTCCTGCTGAAAGAAGCGCAGCCTTTGGCGTTAATTCCTTTCACCTGTCCGCCGCTGGCGATGACAGATGCGAATACTTTAAAACCACAGCTTGAGGCAATGTCGGAGATGTCTTTCAGTTCCAACCCAAAACGGGTATCAGGCTTGTCCGAGCCAAAACGGTCCATTGCCTCTTTATAAGAGAGACGCGGGAAGGGCGCGGCTATTTCCAGTCCGGTGGTTTCCCGGCACAGGCGCGCAATCATCTCTTCCGACAGCCCAAGTATATCGTCAACATCCACGAAAGACATTTCCATATCGATCTGGGTAAATTCAGGCTGGCGGTCAGCTCGCAGATCTTCATCCCTGAAGCAGCGAACGATCTGGAAATATCTATCCAGGCCAGCGACCATTAAAATTTGCTTAAAAAGCTGGGGCGACTGTGGCAGAGCATAGAATTTGCCGGGGTTTTGCCTGCTCGGCACCAGGTAATCCCTCGCCCCCTCCGGGGTGCTCTTTTGCAGCATTGGCGTTTCTATTTCTAAAAAACCACGTTCATCCAGAAAGTCACGGGCCGATTTGGCCGCCCGGTGGCGAAGGATTACAGCCTCCTGCATCTCTGGCCGCCGCAGGTCCAGGTAGCGGTAGCGCAGCCTCAGGTTCTCTTCTACCTCTATATTATCTTCTATGTAAAACGGTGGAGTCTTAGCCCTGTTTAAAACCCTGATTTCACTGGCCAACACCTCTACCTGGCCGGTTGCCAGGTTAGGATTGACAGTACCTTCAGGGCGCTCCCGCACAGTACCCCGCACAGCCAGGACATACTCGCCGCGAACTCCCTCCGCTTTTTTAAAAGCGTCCTCGTGCTGGTCCGGGCTGAACACCACCTGCACCAGCCCGGCTCTGTCCCTGAGGTCGACAAAGATAAGGCCACCGTGGTCCCTTCTCCGCTGAACCCAGCCCATCAAAACCACTTGCCGGCCAGCATGTTCGATTCTCAAATCACCGCAATAATGGCTGCGCTTTAAACCGTTCATAAAGTCAATCATATTTATCCCCCCAAATCTATAACTCACTTGATTTAATTGCTAAATAAATCCAGACCAACTCCGGCTAATCCCACCGTAGATGTGAATTCATTCTATCAAAACTTTTGTCCGGATAAATCCGGACCTACAAGCTTGGTCGTAGGCCGTAGGCATATCATGCGTTCCTAACGGGTTATCACCTAAGAGAATTACATTCAAACTTAAGCCTTACGCCTAACTACTTGTTTTGCTTACGCCCTACGCTCTACGCCTTACGGCTTAGACTTGTTTTTCTCACGTCCCACGTCTCATATCACTTTTTCATACTGGTTAAATATTTGACAACCTCGTCAAGCTTTTTGGTTTCCTGTTTGCACGCGCCCATATCCCGCACCTGGGCAATGCCGCTTGCCAGTTCCTCCTCGCCAAGTATCACCACAAAGCGGGCGCCTGTTTTGCCGGCATACTTCATCTGCGCTTTCATGCTGCGGTTCATATAATCTTTATCAGCGGAAAACCCGGCGGAACGCAGACTGAAAAGCAGATTAAAAGCCTGGGCGTCCGCTCCCTTTCCCGCAGTAACAACAAACACGTCGGGAGATGACGCTCCGGGTATTTTGATACCCTGACGTTCCATAGCCAGGATGATCCGCTCCGTTCCCAGGGCAAAACCCACTCCTGGTATGGAAGATCCGCCGCAGGTTTCGATCAGGCCGTTATATCTGCCACCGCCGCCAATTGAACTCTGGGCGCCGATATCAGGAGCCATGATTTCAAAAGCGGTATGAGTGTAATAATCCAGACCCCTTACCAGTCGCCTGTCCACAATATAAGACAAATTTAGCAGGTCAAGTCCCTTTTTAAACTGTGCGAAATGATGCGAACAGTTTTCGCACAGACACTCAATGGTTGTGGGAGCGTTCCCGCCGGCCTCGCTGCACCGCTCTACTTTGCAGTCCAGAATCCGCAGGGGGTTCTTTTCAAACCGTTCCTGGCAGTCCCTGCAAAGATCGCCTATTAATGGCTTTAAATAGTTTTTTAGCTCCCGGCGCAGCACCGGTCGGCAATCCGGGCAGCCAACACTGTTGATGTGCAACTCAAGGCTTGCAAGACCCAAATCTTTGTAGAAATTCATAGCCATGGCCACAATTTCCGCATCCACGTATGGATCGTCAGACCCAAAGACCTCCGCCCCAACCTGGTGAAACTGCCGGAAGCGGCCAGCCTGAGGGCGGTCGTAACGGAACATCGGCCCTATATAAAAAAGCTTTACAGGCTGCGGTACGGTATATAGTTTATTCTCCAGGTAGGCTCTTACCGCGGGAGCTGTATTCTCCGGCCTTAAAGTGATGCTCCGGCCACCTCTGTCGACAAAAGTGTACATCTCCTTGGCCACGATATCGGTAGTATCGCCAACCCCGCGCTGAAAGAGCTCGGTGTGCTCAAAAACAGGCGTTCTGATTTCATTGTAACAGTATTCAACACAAACGCGGCGAAAATGGTTTTCAACCCACCGCCACTTTTCCACTTCTCCCGGTAGTATGTCGTTAGTGCCGCGCGGTCGCGTGGTAAGCATAAAACCCCTCCTAAAAATGAAAACCGTCCCGGCCATGCGACAGCATTACCAGGGACGGATACTTGTTATCCGCGGTGCCACCCTTTTTCGGAAAACTCCCGTTTTCCCTTTTACCTGTAACGGAGGTGCCGGGCTAGCCTACTCATAAGCGTGCATTTTCGGTAGCCGCTCCCGGGTGTTCTTCAACGCCTGCTTACAAGAAAGGCTTTCAGTCAGCGGCCTTCCCTCCCTGCTGAAAACAATTGCGTTTACTCGCCCCGGTCATCGCTTTGTATTGTTAAAAAAATTCGCCAACTGGAAAGATACCGTTGGGACCATGGTGTGTGATCTATCCTTAGTCCCTGACCACCATTTTATGAAAAATATACTTCTTTGTCAATTCGATATCTAACCCTTTAGTCTTACTTTTCCCTGAGCCTGGATTCTGACATTCGGCGGGTGGTATAATACTTTTAGAAACATTATATCGCAGCAAGAGGTGATCGTAGATGATAACCAAGGAACTGGTCGACCGGATCAACGAACTGGCCCGCAAACAGCGGGACGGTGGCCTTACCAGGGAGGAAAAAACAGATCAAAAGAAACTGCGCGAAGTATACCTGGCCAACATCCGCTCCCAGGTTGTGGATGCCATAGAATCTTCAGATCTCAGACCCCAAAAGAAACATGATGGGGCTTGCGGTTGTGAGCACTGCGCACCGTCAGGTGACAGCTTTAAATCCACGGAACATTAAAAATTCTATTTCCCGTCAGGTCTGCCAGTTGATTCATACATCATTTCGCACAGGTATATGCGTCTTAGAACTTTCGTTGTTTAGTTAACCAGTAAAGACAGGAAGGTGTTGCAATATCGATATCGAGGCAATTTTTTTTGACCTTGACGGCACACTGCTCCCTATGGATATGGAAGAATTTTTAAGGGAATATTTTAAAGCGCTTACTAAAAAATTTCGCAATTTAGTTCCCCCTGACCAGATGAAAGAATTTATCCTTGCCGCGACCGGGGCAATGATGCGGGACACCCGTCCCGGCAAAACCAACCAGGAAGTGTTTATGGAGAACTTCCTGCCACTGGTAAAACGTCCTGCCGGTGAGCTGATACAGGTATTCGATTACTTTTACGCTCATGAATATAAAGAGTTGAGATCCTATACCCGGCCTGATCCTATTGCCAGGAAAGTTGTCAAAAAACTGGCCGGATACGGTTACCGCCTGGTACTGGCGACCAACCCGATCTTTCCCAAAAGAGCAATTATGGAACGAATGAGCTGGGCCGGTGTTGAAGGCATCCCCTGGGAACTGGTGACAAGCTATGAGGACAGCCACTACTGCAAACCGAACCCCTGTTATTACAACGAAATTCTTGAAAAGACAGGGCTCCCTGGCTATCGCGCGTTAATGGTAGGCAACGACACCGCCGCGGATCTAACCGCTTCAACACTCGGCATTAAAACTTTCCTGGTCACTGACAACCTTATTGACAGGGGAAACTCGCCCTGGCAGCCTGATTTCAAAGGAAAACTGGCTGACCTGCCAGATTTACTTGGTAAAGTATAACCCTCTATAAGCGGCAAAGAAGGCTCAATGGCACAAGATGATCCCATATGCTAAAGAACACCTGCCTTGCGGCAGGTGCTCTTTGTGGTCTATCTCAGAAACGGGTTGTCCCTTTTTTCCTCTTCTATCGTGGAAGCGGGCCCGTGGCCGGGGTAGACCTTTGTTTCAGGCGGGAATTTCAGCAGTTTATTCTTGATGGAAGCGATCAGCTGGGAGTGGCTGCCTCCCGGGAAGTCCGAGCGCCCCACTGAGCCAGCGAAAAGAGTGTCCCCGGTGATAAGGATATCCGGCCCGCATTTCAGGCTTATGCCGCCCCTGGTGTGGCCGGGGGTATGAATTACCTCCACCGCCTGGTTCCCGACTTCTAAAACGTCACCGTCCTGCAACAGCCTGTCGGCCTGTTTTACCGACATCTTCGGCCCAACATAGATTGACAGGTTTTTGTTGGCGTCTGTAAGCTGCGGGGCGTCTTCGGCATGAATCCACACCTCTGCGCCTGTAGCCTCCTGCACTTCAGCTAAAGCACCGATATGGTCGACGTGACCATGGGTCAAAACTATGGCTTTTATTTTCAGACCCAGAGAGTCAACATTCTTTAAAATCCTTTTGGCCTCTGCGCCCGGGTCTACCACTATGCCCTCTTTTGTTTCCTCGCAGCCTATTATGTAACAATTCGAGTCCATCGCTCCTACGGCAAGCCCTTTAAATATCACAGGTATCAATTCCTCCGTTAAATTAAAAATTCTTTTTACTGTCTAAAAGCAAGGTTACAGGACCATCATTTATTATTTCCACCGTCATATGCTCGCGGAAACACCCGGTTGCCACCTTTATACCTAGTCTTTCCAACTCCTTTACAAAAGTATTATACAACTCTTTTGCCTCATCCGGGGAGCAAGCCTCGGAAAAACCAGGCCTTCTTCCTTTACGGCAGTCGCCGTAAAGGGTAAACTGGGAAACCGCAAGCACTGCTCCCCCTGTGTCAATTACCGAAAGATTCATTTTGCCGTCAGTATCTTCAAACACCCTCAGGTTCGCGACTTTATCGGCCAGATAGCCCGCTTCGCCTGCAGTATCACCGCGGCCTACACCTAACAGCACAACTAATCCCCGGCCAATCTCACCTATCGTTTGGCCATCTACCGCCACCGCTCCCCTGGTAACCCTCTGCATTACCGCCCGCAAATACTTACACCCCCGCTTAGTTCAACGGGTTCTCCGGTTGGGCGCTAAAACTTACCCGCCGCATATCATAGACATCTTTAACCCGTTTGATTTTATTGAAGATATGCTCAAGCTGTTCCAACCCTCTCATTTCCAGGACAAGTTCGATTACCGCGCCACCGTCTTTCTTACCCCGCGCGGTCACCCAGTTGGCGCTGATCTTCATTTCAACAAGAATCGCCATAACGTCACTCAAAAAACCCGCCCGGTCTAAACCGATTATTTCAAGTTTTACCTGAAATGGCTCGGTAAATTCTTTATCCCAGGCCACTTCAACCAGCCGTTCACTCTCATACTGCTGATAAGTGAGCAGATTCCTGCAGTCGGTGCGGTGAATCGAAACACCCCTACCCCTGGTTACATAACCGGCGATAGGATCGCCGGGAACCGGGTTGCAGCAGTGAGACAGCCTGATCAGTAAATTGTCGACCCCCCTCACCCTGATTCCCTGAGTTGGTTTCCCCCATCCCTGAGACGGCCTGACTTCAGTTTTTAAAACCTGGACTTCTTCAGCCAGCAGACCTTTTTTCTCTATTTTGTTTTCTACCTTGATCTTGCCCAGGATGTTGCTGGCTGTTATTTGCCCGTCACCGATAGCTGCGTACAGGTCATCAAGGGTTAAAAAGTTAAACCTCCTGCCAAGTTCCGCCAGCCTTTCACTCTTTAATAAATCATTTTCGATGCCTTGTTTTTTGACTTCACGCTCCAGGTAATCTTTCCCTTTAAGAATATTCTCTTCCCGGTGTTCTTTTTTAAACCACTGCCTGATCTTCGTTTTGGCGTTAGAAGTGTGCACAATGTTCAGCCAGTCCCGCTTGGGAGCGCTGTTTTTTGAGGTCAGCACCTCTACGATATCCCCGTTTTTCAGCTTGTATTCCAGGGGTACGATCCGCCCGCTAATTTTAGCGCCAATACAGCGATGCCCGATATCGGTGTGAATACGGTAGGCAAAGTCCAGGGGGACTGACCCCGCTGAAAGTTCCACCACGTCACCTTTAGGGGAAAACACAAATACAGAATCAGCGAAAAGGTCAATTTTCAGACTTTCCATGAATTCCCTGGCGTCACCAAGATCGTGCTGCCACTCCAATAGTTGGCGCAGCCAGGCCAGTTTCTTTTCAAACTCGCGGTCCCCCTTGCCGCCTTCCTTATAGCGCCAGTGCGCGGCAATACCATATTCGGCGGTACGATGCATCTCCCTGGTGCGGATTTGAATCTCCATCGGCTCACCCTGGGGGCCAATCACTGTTGTGTGTATGGACTGGTACATGTTTGATTTGGGCATGGCCACAAAATCCTTAAAACGCCCGGGAATCGGCGTCCACATGGTATGAACAATGCCCAGGGCGGCATAGCAGTCACGCACAGTTTCCACCAGACATCGTACGGCCATGACATCAAAAATCTCATCAACGTCTTTCTGCTGCTTCAGCATTTTACCGTAGATGCTGTAGAGGTGCTTGGGCCGGCCCTGGATATCGGCTTCAATGCCCATGGCGGCAAGTTTGTCGGTCAGGTTTGAGATGGCTAAGCGGATATACTCTTCCCTTTTATCACGGGTTTTGGCAATCTTCTCAACCAGTTCAGAGTATTTTTCAGGTTCTATATAACTAAAGGCCAGGTCTTCCAGTTCCCATTTTATTCTATAAATCCCCAGCCGGTGCGCCAGTGGGGCGAAAACTTCAAGCGTTTCACCGGCTATTTCCCGCTGTTTGGGCACGTACTGGTATTTCAGGGTGCGCAGGTTGTGCAGGCGGTCAGCAAGTTTAATCAGAATAACCCTGATATCCTTGGCCATAGCCAGGAACATTTTACGCAGGTTTTCCACCTGCTGTTCCTCTTTTGATTTATACTCTATCCGGCTAAGCTTGGTCACGCCGTCCACTAGAAGGGCTATCTCGTTGCCAAACTTCTCTTTTATGTTTTCCAGGGTAATTCCGGTATCCTCTACTACATCGTGCAGAAAACCCGCCACTATAGTCTCCTGATCCAATTCAAGCTCAGCCAGGATTTTTGCCACTTCCAGCGGGTGGACAATAAAAGGTTCACCGGAGAACCGCTTCTGTTCCCGGTGAGCGTTTTCGGCATACTCATAGGCGTTCTTGATTACAGAGATGTCCGCCTTGGGGTTATAAGCCTTAATCTGTTGAATCAGTTCTTCTAAAGAAACCGCCAGATCCTCATGATGGAGCTTTAACGGTTTATTCCGGTCTCCCGGTATAACCGGTTCCATCTCCTGGGACACTGCGGCTGAAATAGGGGACGAGTAATCCATAACATCATTTCCCTTTAAACTGAGGCTTCCATAACCACAGCATAGATTGCTTTCTAATAATTGTACTGTACAAGTGAAATGGTGTCGTAATCCTGCAGCTTCACCCTGCCGCCAAGACCTGTAAGCTCAATAAGAAAGACAGTTCCTACCACCTCTGCGCCCAACTCCTCGATTATCTTAACAGCAGCAACAGTCGTTCCGCCCGTGGCAATCAATTCATCCACAACCAGGACTTTCATGCCGGGCTGTATTATTCCCCGGTTCAATTCAATTGACCTGCCGCCAAATTCCAGGTCGTAATGGCAGGTAAAAGCTTCCTCCGGCTCATTGCCCTGCAGGCTTAGTGTAACCAGCCCCGTGCCCAGGATATAAGCCAGGGGCGCACCGATGATCAAGCCTCGAGCTTTTGGACACACTATAAGATCCGCCTGTTTGTGCCTGCACTGAGTAGCCAGTTCCTGAATTGCCTGCCTGTAAGCATCTCCGTCAAGGAGCAGGGTGGAAATGTCTTTGTAATTAATACCTTCCCTGGGGAAGTCTGGTATTTCTCTTATTTTACTCTTAAGGTCCAATTTTATAACCTCCCTTAAAGCTATACGCTTATAATGTCAACAGGTTATGTACAGGTTCACTTAAAAATTTCCGCATAAAGCTGACAGAATCCTCTTTAACCCCACAAAGAAACTTGTATGTTTGTGACTGAAACAGATCTTTTTTGACTGCGGGCGCCGGTAATAAATGAACCCGCACAAAGTCACCCTTATCATCACATGTAAGCAACCCCAGTTCACTTAGAACGGTGAAAGCGACTCTAACCGTTTTGGCCCCGGCATGAACAAATCCCGCCGCTGTCATGGCTGCGTTCAGCCGGTTCATGTGCACCGTTAGATACTCTTTTTTCTCCCGGCGCAGCAAATGATAGAGACTGGCCAGGTACTCCCTGCCCGGGACCAGAGATTCAAGTCCCAGCAAATTGTCCTGGAAATCCTCATCGCTGAATAAAAAGTACAGCCTGCCGCCAAGCGGAACATATTCAATTGCGGAATTAATACCTTGCGGGTCGTAGGGAAGATGGTACAATACCACTTGCCCTGGACTGAAACAGGCAAGAGACGCCGCCTCAGGGGTGGTGACCAGAACGCCTAGCTCACCTGATTTGCGCAGGGCTATTATCTCCGGTTCTTTGTCTTTGTGATTCTGCTGATGACAACAGGCAATCTTCCCTTTTAAATCTGGTCTGGCCAGTTGAATATAATGGGCCAGCTCAATAGCCTGGTAAGCACACGAAGTTACAACTAAAGTAGGCTCATCGCCGGCGGCAAGTCTGGCCAGCAGGGCAAGCCGGTCACCTGAATTGCGGCGGTCTATCAACTCAACATCCTGTATCCGCTTGTTTAGGACGGCTCTAATGGACTCGTTTCCGTTTTTTATATCTTTGAACTTGCCAAGAACAAACTCCGGAATAAATAGTTCTTCCTTATCTTCAGCCACTTCCCCGGTCGAAGAATGAAGCGCGTCTTCAATAAAAAGTGTCTCCTCAAGGTGTTGTTCCAATCCGTCAAGTAAAGCAGGTGCCCTGAGATCCTTCACTTCGAGTTGTACATTGCGCCTGCCGTTGTATTCATTCATACCCGGCACGAAGGCTATATCAACAGATTCGGCTGTGGCCAGGACCTCTGCATAAGCCCCGAGATTAAAGCCTATCCCGTCCAGAACAGCGTCATCTGTACGCAGGCGGAGTTTCAGGTGAGCCGCGCCCTTCCCAACGCCGCGGCTTTCCATGAGTGTCGCCTTGCGGCAGACTAGCAGCGGGTCCGGGTTGGCATGCCCGAAGGGACGCAGTTTTATTATCTCATTGACCAGTTCCTCGGAGACCTGCCCTATGTCTACAAAGCCGTCAACATCCAGCAGCGGCATCATCTTCTTGTCTCCGATAACCTCTTCCGCGTAAATATTTAAGTCCTCAAAAAAACTTTCTATGTTGCTTCTTTTTATGGCGAACCCGGCAGCCATCTCGTGCCCCCCAAAATCCA
>Ga0265296_1004442_pt1 | contig 12202 bp, 6 predicted proteins | sample MunlanPumphouse1_FD_189073 | JGI IMG/M metagenome (GOLD analysis project Ga0265296, IMG submission 189073) | Groundwater microbial communities from a municipal landfill in Southern Ontario, Canada - Pumphouse #1 | ecosystem: Environmental > Aquatic > Deep subsurface > Groundwater | place: Canada... | reverse complement strand
CACAGAATAGCTAAAGAACTGCCGGCCTGCTATTTTGATAAAGAAGGCGAAAGGAATTATGATCGGTCTGTTGAGAACTTCTTGAAGAGAAGAATAAAGTAATATTTGTTTGCTACTTCTTGAATAACACACCTTATTTGCACCATCACCACCTAGCGAAGCCAACAAAAAAGGAAGCGAAACGACTTTTCCCCACGAAACGTTATGGTAATAACACATGCAATTGTAGCGTGGTGATGGCGCAATAGGCAACAATAAAAGAACAAATTTTCAGAAAAATATAATAATTATTTTAATCGTCCCAGCAAACACCAATGAAATCCTTTATCTTTATGCAAATCCAAAATCTCAAAGTTCTTGAAGTCTTTTTTCATCAGTGTTTTTGTATAGATAAAATGTGGCAGGCCTTTTTCCTCGCCGTCCAGCATGATATATGTGTGCGGCTCAGGGACTTTATATTGGGTCGCTCTCCCAGCGCACTTGCTTGCAGACATAGTAATAAACGCCATTCCTTTTGGTTTTAGGACTCTCTCAATCTCTGATATGCAAAATTTGACTTTGTTATGAAAATTATGGTGTATGACCTGCGTTGAAATGACCGCATCAAAAAAATTGTCTCTGAATGGAAATTTATCATAGCAGGAAGCTTTTTTTAGCTGCGCAGAAAGTCCTTCTTTTTTCAACCATTTTCTAGTGAGTTTTAGGCCAGTGCTTGAAACATCTGTTGAATATACTTCAAATCTTTCTTTAGAAAGGAGAATTGTGTGCCTGCCGCTTCCGCATCCTAAATCCAGAACTTTTTTTGCTTTGCTTTTTTTCAGTAATTTTATTACAGAATTCATGTCTTCCTGGGCATTTGAAAATATTCTGCCGTCCTTCTTGAACAATGATTCCCATCTGGCCATAATAAACCTCAACAACCTAGTCAAAATATTTTTTACTGAGATTTGTTATTTAATGCAGTCAATAAATAAAGTTGTGCCATTGCAATATAAAACCCTATCTTGCATGGACTATCAAACTGTGTCAACATATCTTTGTAATTAGTATGATACATTAAAGATTCTATTCCAACACAAGCAGCATATCCCACTGCAATGCCAGCACCCGACACAAGGATATTGTCAATGAATTTCCGGCCAAACCCCTGTCTGGTTTCCATGCTGCGATAATCTTGTGCAAATGCTTCCCAAAGTCCAAATTCTTTTCTTGTTTGATTAAACTCCCGCAAATAGTTTTCTGTGGTTCTCTTTCTTTCAGCCTCAGTATGAATCTTATCAAACATTAACGGGTGATTCCACAACAAATCGTGCATTGTCCACCCATGCTCTGAAGCAGTTTTCTCTATAAAGTCATATGATGTCATGATAATTCCCCCTCAAAAATAAGTATCTAATAATTAATTTTAATAATTAATTTGCCACCTCACTACTGATGATCCTGCTGCATTGTCCATCTCATCATTGTCTTGATTTCTTTTGGCCTGATGTACTTACCGCATTTTCTGCAGAAGTCTTCGTCTTCTCTTGAAACTACGGCCTTGCAATGAGGGCAATTTTTGTATTTGTGATAATGGATTGCTGGCATTGTTTTATTGAATAAGATGAGGTTCTATAAAAACCTTGTTTTTTTGAACTGCTAAAACTTTGTTTTTTATTATCTCTTCCTAAATCTAAGTGTAACCATTATTATGCCTGCAATAAGTGCAGTGACTATCAAATAAACCCACCAACTGATGTTTTTTGGCTTGGTAATTGTTTCTTGATTCTCGGATTGGATGTTTGTAACAGTGGCTTCCTGAATATCGTCTTTTCCAAAATCGCTGCCAGTTTCCGAAATGGGTAATTCATTCGCAGTTCCCTCATCAGTATTATTTTCCTTATTTGCAAGCAATAATGCAATTCTATCAACAAAGTTTTTAGTCAGTTCCAAACTTGGAGTGGCAAACGCTAATCCTCCACCACACTTCACACACATTTGTCCATTTTTTTCGTCAAAATGACAATTGCTTGATGTCAGCACCCATCTTTTTTTTGTTTTGATTGCAATGCATGATTTTACATCCGGACTGCAGGAGTTAGAACAATCAACAAATTTTTCATATACTTGTTCACGGCATCCTTCTTTTTCGCATTCAAGATGGTATAGTGTATAGTATGATCCATCAAGAGCAGTCATTTGTCTTGATCCTCCTCCCATTCTTTTTGTTCCAGCTGGACAAGTTGAAGGAGACTTATCATTTGTGTAGTTAATATCAATTATGCATTTGCGAGTTTCTGACTCTGTTTTATCAAAGCAGGTTTTCCCGCATTCTTTAGCGCAAGAAGTTGCTGCGTCGATTGTTCCGTACTCGCCTTCATATGCCACGACCATGTTGGTGCGGGCAATGTTGCAGATACTTGTTATATCAGACAAGTCTAGATCTGTGATTCCTTCTTCTTGGAACAATAACAGATGTTCTTCGCAGACTTTCTGGATCAGGGAAATATTATTTGTACCATCAATAATTTGTATGTTGTTGAACTGGAAAGTTAATGAGTTGTTTCTGATTTGGCCCACGCAATCCTCTCCATTGATGCAGTTGAATTTTATTCCAACTTCGTAGGGTCCTGAGGAACTTTCGGATAGTAGTGGCTCAAAATAATTTTCTCCTAATAATTGCTTGAGCGCACCAAGGTCAAAAGTGTGTTCTGAATTGCCTAAATGTATTGTTGTTTCATTAGGTGCATAGGTAAAACAACCTAGCACAGAAGGTATTGCAATAGCACAGCTAAGTAGTACCAAAATTCCGATTAATAGTTTTTTCATAAATACCACCAAGTACTGATAAAACTAGGTACTATTTAAATCCAGCTTTGACTTCGAATTGATTTAAACCTACCTTGATTTCTGCAGGCACATAACACGCAAACCAACCCACCCAAAGCTTTATAAATACTTTAAGTATATGTGCTCAAAGAAGAAGAAAAGGTTTAAGCACATTAAGTTAGGGTAGTTTAATAAAAAGAGATGTGTGTGTTGAACAACCAATATAAAAAAAGAAGGTTAATGATTATCTCTCTTCTAATAGTAGGCGTTATGCTCTCATTCCTGCTCTTTTTTTCCGGCTGTAATTTTTCTAAAGTCTCAAAAACCGGTAAAGCAATTGAAGGCCAACTAACAATTTCCGACGTCATTCTAAGCGCAAAACAGAGCGGAATGATTGTTGTTCTGAATGGTGATGATTCTTCTGCTGTTGTCATGGCCCTTTCTCCTTTGATTGACAGTCTAAAAGACCAGGGAATTGTTATTGAAACAGCACTGAGCACAGATACGCTTACTCCAAATGGCAAGGTAATAATCTATATCGGGACGCAAAGTGTTTATTCACAACAATACATACCACAATGGACTTACGGCACCAGCGGAGTAATTCTAGCACGTGATTCTGGCATGATTATCATGTCTGCTCCAACTGAAGCAGTTTTATTGTCAGAGATAAACTGGCTTTCTACTCAATTGATACAAGCAGGGGGAGGAACAGGTGGCGCAGGATCACTGCCTGACTCAATTAATCACGCTCAAATAACCTATTCTCCTGAAGGAACAATCAGCAGCTGCACAACAACAGCGCAATGGTCCATTCTTAACAAGGCCTGCGCTAAAATAACATGCTTGGAACAAAAGCAGGCAGGAACAACTTATTATGTCCTGGAATCAGCATGCATTGCGGCAATTCCTCCTGAAATACTGAAATGTTCCGACGGAACAGTGTACGGAACTTGTTCTCAGCAGGCAAAGCCAAAAAAGTGTGAGAATGGCCAAATAATAAACAAATGCACTGAATGCGGATGCAATGCGGGAGATACTTGCGGTACTGAAGGCACATGCATTATTCCTACTCGAACTTGCACTGCAGAATACACTCGAGATGCAGAAGCTTTAGGTTTTAATATTGGTTCTCTGCAGATGAAAAACGATATTACTAAAGAATCATGCTTGCAGCTTTTTTCCACCCAAAGATCAGTAGTTGATACTAACATCTGCTCAAGTGACTGGATAATTTCACCGCAAGTCAATATTACTTGGGGCACTGAAATTTTGTCAACTTATGATTTACCTTGCAACAACACCTGCAGTGATACTGACAATGGAGAAAATTATTATTCAAAAGGAATCATAACTTACAAAGTATTGGATGGAGTATCATATAAAAACAGTTTTGTTGCAGAGGATTTATGTCTTGGAACTAATTCAGCCGAGCTTGATGAATTCTTTTGCTCAGGTCAATTCAAGAACCGCACAAAGTATATTTGTCCTAATGGCTGCAAAGACGGCGCATGCATCGTTAATAACAATAATGCTTATGATTCTGATAATTATACCTCATTAAAAATAATTCCTAGTTCAGAAAACACGCTCAGGATGGATTTCACAGCAAGAACTAGAATTAATTATTCAATGGACATGTTCAGGATTGAACAATTTAAGCCCGAAAATTTTGATGGCACAGGTTATCGCATAAATCTTTCAAGCGGAGACTATCAGATTCATGTCACAAACAATGAACGCATTTATCCAAATGAATATTTTATAATTGGTTTTGGAGAGCAACAACATATTCTAAGATTGCTAAGCATTCAAAATTCCTCGACAACACATGAAATCAGAGTAAGAGATGCAGGTATTGACGGAACAATAACTACCTTAAGCTTCTCAGCAGCTGACGGAAAAGGAACAATGAAGTATGATGATTATAGTTATTCTTTTACAGCAGAGCCAAGCATAGCAGATTCAAGTTTAGCATATATTACAATTCCAGCAGGATTAACAGATGAAATATACTTAAATACTCACGCAAAATTAAGTCTTTCTCATGACAATGTTAATTTGATTGGCAGCAGCACTCAAGTAATAAAATTAACAGAAAAAACTATTTACACCAGACCCATATCGCCAGAGTTTGGTACAATATTCATTAACTTAACTTATGTCAATGGCAGAACAGGAAATGATGTTTATCTAAACCAACCAATTTATGTTTCTGAAGCAGGCAGCACAATTCCTAATTTTAAGTTAATAGGAACTCAGGGATATGATTTTGAGGCAAAAACTCCTTTTGGAACTGCTATGAGCTATAATGCTGATACTAGTTCCACAACAAAAGTCGAAATGTATTTGCCAAACAAAGATAAAGATCCAATAATAAAATGCAGTGATTCTGATCAAACTCCTGATCTTGGCCTTGTAAGCGTTTCACCTTCAGATATTACTCCTCAAACAAGACCTGATTTATTCCAAAAAAGTGTCGGAAAAGGAGAATACGCCGCATCAAGTGATAATTTTATTTTTGGCCAGGAACCAACTCCTTTAGTTCCAAAGACCGCCACGGATTTGTTCAGCACTTATTATGATTACTGCGCAAACAGCGAACAACTTAATGAAGCATATTGCATAACAACAGGCCCATCAATTGGCAAGCTTGGAGCTGTAGGAATTACTTGCCCAAGTGGCTGCCAAGACGGAGCTTGCGTACAATTATCATATGATCGTTGCTCGGCAATAAATCTTATAACTCCTAGAGCTGCAGTTCCAAATGATCAATATTCTTGTTTTGGAAGAACAATTACCTTCTTGCCTGCGACACTTAGATTCAATCAAGATTCTTTTATTATAAAAAATGTAAGTTACAAAAACAGCGCAATAACAATAAAAGGTACAAGCCAAAGCAGTGGCGGGCCTATGCTATTGTCTTTTGATTGCAACAAAGACGGAATTTTCGAAGACGCTTTGAATGTAAATATAAATGAATTTATCCCATTCTCCAAAATGCATTCATTTGTAAAGGAATCTTGTTCAGGAAATGCAGATATCCTAATTGCTGCCAATACTCAAGATACGATTAGTATTTCTAATATTGTAATTTCTTCTACAACACCAACAACTTGCACTGATTCCGACCACGGGAGGGACCAATTTGCTTCAGGCAGTGTATCAATTATTATTCCAGACAACAATGGAAATGTTGGGGGCATTAGCACCACCCCTGATGGTTGTGCTCAACTATTAGATTCTGGCTTATACCATCTTGGGCCTGACTGCGCTGGTGATAAGTGCTATGTTTATGAACAAATGTGCAAAGCAACAGCTGATAACAAACTCATTCAAGCATCCGAATACATCAAATGTTCCAACAGCTGCAAATCAGGTGCATGCCTGCCTTCAATTACTATTAACAGTGCAGAATACCTTCTTCCAAGATTTGGTCCTGAAAGCGATATTTTTAGTGTTAATATAACAAATAAACAAACTTCCCCTCTGGACTTAAGTAAATTTAATGTAATTTATACTGGGAATGGTATTAGTTATAATCTTAATGATAAGAATGACTTGCAGATGACTTATAATGCTTACAAATTTGATGGACCACAAATGCTTCAGCCTGGCGAAACAAGAGTTTTATCTGCCAAAGGAGGAGCAACAGCGCCTTTGTTTGGTGAAACCGCACATTGTGGAACAATAATCAGAGCAGGCCTGATAAGCAATCAAGTCTTACAGTATGAATTAGGCCCAAAGGACATTATTGGATTGCAGGATATCAAATTAAACTGCGTGGAACCTACCGAAACTACTTGTCGGGATTCTGATTCTGGAAAAGATTATTCATCAGGAGGAGCAGTTCTAATATGGCCAAACAATACATATGATACTTGCAATGAAAATCAAAAAACTCTCACTGAATACTTCTGCGGCAAAGATGCTCAAGATAAACCAGTCATTTTGTCAGAAACAATTACTTGCCCTGACGGATGCATGTACGGTAGATGCATTGAAAAGATCGGTAGCGCTCTTTACGAGCAGGATTTCACAGGAAGCCAGCTTTTCAAATATTCAGATTCAGCAAAAGGATTTATGAGATTAGGAATGCCTGAAGTAAATGTTCAGGTGCTCACCGCACTATATTTCCCAGCAGACGGAAGCTGCACTCAATCAATTCTATCTAGCAATGCAACCCCTCCTAAATGCGGAATTCTGGCTTCAGTATTTATTTTTCCATCTGAACGAGAATTAATCTCCTACTTACAGACCAGAATATCTTACGGAGCTGGAAAAGCAGAAATAACAACAACTCAAACAACTGCAATAATATATCATGAAAACAACATGAAGACTGTATTTTGGAAGAATGCAAATTCTATTGTTTTGATTCAAAACTTCGTGGACTCAAAAACTGCTCCTGGCAAATACAATATTTCAGATTTCCTGCCTCTCATCCAAAAATACTCTGAACTCTACCCTCCAGAAAACCTTGGCGACATGATTATTCCAATCAAGCTCAACAAAGGCTGGAACCTTATCAATATTCCTCTAAATCCTGTTAATCCTTCACCTAGTGTTGTTTTCAAGAATCTAAAAAACGCAACTGTATTTTCGTACAATCCAAAACCTGCAACCCAATCAGGAGTTGTATCATCAAACTGGGAGGTCTGGAGATCTGATCTTGATGTTCCATCCAATCTAAGGGTTGTCGAAGGAGCAAAAGGTTACTGGATAAAACTTGAAGAACCTCAGACTCTGTATTTGATGGGTGGTTATGGCATCAAAACCTCTGGACAGCCAATAATGCCTCCAACACTAAAAGTTGGCCAGGGCTGGAATCTGATAGGCCCATACGGTATAATACCGCCTCAGACTCCGCCAACAATCCCAAACACTCCAATTCCTCCGACAATATCAACCCTAAAAGACATGATAAAAGGCAATGATGACAAGTTTGTTTCAGGCTGGGGTTATGATGCTTACAGAGGCAGTCTCATCAAAATAAACAAAGAATCTCCAGTAATACCAGGACAGGGTTACTGGGTTTATATGAATGCAGATGCAGAAATAATTTATTAAAAAAAAGAAAGCAAAAATTAAAAGACAACAAAAACAAAATAGAAAATGACAAAAACAAAATCACAAAAACATGCCAAGCAGGCAAAAACTGCAGCACACAACCACCAGCATAGGCATCATGCTAATTCCCATACTCATCATGCTAAACTCAGTCCCCCTCCATTACCAAAAAAGAATTTTCTTTACAGATTATTCTCAAATATCAACATCAAAGACTCACAGATTTTTATTTTCTTAATAGCTATAGTTGGAATAATCGCCCTACTGCTTATTTTCAGCTCAATAGAAGGAGCATTCAACAAGACAGGTATGGCCTTTCTTCCTGAAACAACAAATTTTGGTGCACCAAACTCTCCAGCAATTTCAACAAGCGGCCTTGCAACTCTTCCAACACTTCCTTATCAGATTTATGGAGCTGTAACAAATAATGGCCAGCAAGCACAGCAAGGAACAGTGAGTGCAAAACTCAATAATCAAGAGATCGGAAGAACAAGTGTTATTGCAGGCAAATATGGTTTTGATGATATTTTTCTTGTGCAGATACCCGGTTCTTTACTGCAAGGCTTGACTGAATTCCAAGTGGATTTATTTTTGGATGGAACCCTTGCTGGAAATATTATTTTCAAGACATCAGATGCTGGCTCAGCCAGGAAAGCGGATTTAGTAGTTGGCGCAAAGCCTGCGACTCAGTCAACAGCAACCAGCACGCCAAGTTCGACTCCGAGTGCAACTTCTACTATAACCCCCACAGCTACAAGTACGCCAATTTCAGTTCAAACAAGCACCTCAACTCAGACAACTGCAAAAACAACAAGCACACCACAATCATCCTCTTCAACCCCTGTTCAAGTTGCAGCTTCATATCAATCAACTCCAATAACTGTTGTGACGCAAACTCCCTACTCACCAGCTCCAGTTGTTCAAACACCAGTTATTATGGCAACCCAGCAAGTCTGCCAACCAGTATGGAGCTGTAATTATTGGTCAACATGCATTAATGGAGAACAAACCAGAGTCTGCTCTGACATGATGTGTGGATTGACAGTACGAACTGAAACACAAGCATGCCAGGTGCAACAACCTGCTGTCTCAGCTCAAGAATCAAAATCACAAGTATCAACAACAGCCAAACAAACATCAACAGCACAGGCTGCTTCGAGCATTGACCCAAGATTGGAAAAACCTGCCAATGTTGCTGTTTCACCCAAGGCTATTTCCTCAAATTATCTTAAAATAATATTGCCAATAGCATTAGTCGTGATTGTCTTATGCATCATATCACTCGCACTGCTGAAAAGAAAACCAAATCAATTCACAACAGGAACAAATGAGCCTTCTGTTAAACAGGCCGAACAATTATTTGAAGAGAATAATTTAAGCTCAGACATATCTGAAAAAGAATCAAGACAACCTGAAAATACTTACCCTGCTGGTGCCCACGCTGCTCCAAGTATAACACTAGACGCATATGTTGCAAAGGAACTTTCCAAGGGTTTCAAAGAAGAGGAAGTAAAACAAGCCCTAAAGAATGTCGGCTGGCAGGAAAAGTATATTGAACAGGCCTTTTCAAAAGCAAAATCTGCTGAATTAGATTCTCAGAACAAAGATGCTCAGAATGCAGGTGAAAAACAATGAAAAAAACAAAAGCATTGCTTTATACATCATTAATCATTATGCTAATTACATCACTATCAATTGTGTTGAGCAATTCTGTAATGGCAGCATCGAGCGGAACTGCAACAGTTCAATCAGGCGTTCTTGATAAAATAAAGAATAAGGAATTCACAATTATCATCGGAAAAAGCTCCACTGTAAAAGATATGGAGGCAGCGCTCAATGCAAAAAACTCTTTTGGTATCAAAGGAACAATTCTCAAATATGATGATGAAATAATATCTGCCAACATCCAAACTGGAAATTATTTGATAATAGGAGGGCCCTGCACAAACAGAGTCAGCGCTGCTCTTTTGGGAAAGCCATGGCCAATGACTCAAATAAGCCCGGCTGTTGACTGCAACGCAGTGCACAAATCAGGAGAGGCATTTTTACAGGCATTCACCGGAACAAGTGCAACTGCAGCAATCACTCATCAAATTGTTATTTCAGGATATTCTGCAACAGATACAAGGCGGGCCATGAAGTTCATGACAAAATATGCAGAAACAGATTTTACCAACCTAATTCAAAACAAAAAGCATAAGGTCTGCGGATCAGGAATATCACAGCAAACATGCACAGGCGGAACTGGAAATGGCGGAGTTATCTGCCCTGATGTTAATATTCAGACAGGACAGTGCGTCCAGCCTTGTCCTTCAATAACAAATCCTGCATGCACTGACGGAAAACTCATTGATCAAGGCAAAGACCAGAATGGCTGTGCTCTTGCTCCTATCTGTCAGCCATGCCCAGCAACACTTTCAGGATGCACATTAGGAACAACAGACTCTGATAATGATGGATGCAAAGATGTGAATTGTCCTGCACTGAAAATTGCCAAAGTTGCGTGGCCCGAGGCAGTAATGCAATACCAGCCAACACAGTTCTCTGTTCAAGCGAGCGGAGGACGCCAACCCTACTCATACAACTGGGATTTTGGAGATGCAAAAACCTCAACAGAACAAGCTCCTAAAAAAGCATACAAGGCAGCAAAGACATTTAGCGCAAAAATAACAGTCACCGACGCAGCAAGGGTTAGCGCAGCAGAAACAAAATCCTTGACAATAGCATTGGCTCCACCCAACACCTGCGTGGAAGATGGCACTGCAACAAAGGCCTGCTCCGTAGAGACCAAAGGAATGTATTGTGATGACATCAGTGGAGAATTAATATTTAACTGCAAATGCTGCAGCAACGGATGTAATGCTGCAAAAAATGCCTGTAATTAATTAAAATCATATTTTTGAAACGAGTATAGTACCAATCTTACCAATCATATTACTTGAGGTGTGAACTAAATGCGTTTGTCCTTATTAGCAGTACAGCATGCATTCATTGTTCTGATACTTGCATGCCTTGTGAACTCGCCAGTCTCTGCTGCTTCTTCTGGAACATCTGTTGTTACTGACAATTCTCAACCCCAAACAATCTCTGTTGTTCTGGCCCCTGGCTGGAACTTTATTTCCTCACCACATGCAGAGATCCCAGTTACTGTTGATGCGACGTCCTGTGGAAGGGATAGTTCAGGAACAAATATTGTTATAATTCCTGCGATTTACCATTATGATCCTATAATAAAAGTGTACAAATCACTTGATAAACTGACCTTGATGAAACCTGGATATGGCTACTGGGTTTATTTAGAGTTAGGAACAGGCCAACAATGCACCCTTAAATTTTCTGGAACAAAAAAAGTTCTGCTGCAAAACCTGGGCGAGCTGGGAGATGGAGTATTAAAAGCAGGATGGAATCAGATTGGTGGAACAACTGACACAGTTAAGCTCAACCCTGCAATTTCAGATGCGCAATCAAAAGCATACAAAGGCACTTGTAATATTGCAGCGATTTACGCCTACGACAGTTCAGCAGGAAAATATTTTCAGCAAGAGAGCATTAGTGCAGGAAACTCTTATTGGGTTTATGTTGAAAATGATTGTAAGCTGGGAGTACAGGAAGACCAACAACCTCCGCAATTACCTCCGCTAATGGCTTACACGGATCCAAACAATTTGTATTCAATCAGCAAACCATCAGACTGGACAGCAGAACTTGGCAAAGTCATTGAGGTCAAAAGTCCTGAGAAAAATTCTGGAGTGATTGTTTGGCCCATTATCAAGACCGGGCTTTCCAAGGGACAGAATGCTGAATACATTGGCAAGCAATTGATTATTCCATTCCTTAAATTGTATTATGATTCTTTCGCAATTGATTCCGTTTATGTTAACACTGATAAATCTGTTCTCAAAGTAAATGCTAATTACAAGATTAATGGTGTCGCCACAAGGACTGTTATAGTTATTGTATCAAAACCATCTGACGCAGTCGCATTGCTTGAGGGATATTCTGCAGTGGCAACAGATTTTGATGCAAAAGAACCATTGCTGAAAAATATTTTGCAGTCCTACAAAACTATTAATTCAGGGGAACTTCTAAGAAAGACAAATGCAAATGTCCTCGAGCTAGTACCTATTGTTGATGATGATAAATATTTTACTGGATTCATGCCCAAGGGATGGAAAGTAGCGCCGCATACTCTTAAGCTTGAGGCTGATGGAAAAAACTGCCTGACAATTCCTTTAATAATTTATGATCCTAATAATCCTGCAAACATGATATTTTTTGTTCCTGAAGTCGGTCCATTTTATGGAACAAGCGAATGGAGAGAATA